>Ga0325405_1000542_pt1 | contig 36778 bp, 31 predicted proteins | sample PopdelMetagenome_21_FD_205663 | JGI IMG/M metagenome (GOLD analysis project Ga0325405, IMG submission 205663) | Populus deltoides microbial communities from Bellville, Georgia, United States - Xylem-Control-R2 | ecosystem: Host-associated > Plants > Phyllosphere > Stem > Wood/Secondary xylem... | reverse complement strand
TGGGTTCTCCTCCCTCAGAAAACTAGTAGCCTCGTGTATTAGCTTTCTAACGAGATCAATCTTAGTTAAAATGGAGTTTTAGAACTTTAGATATAGTTAAAAATCTGATGAGTGTTCAGACAGTAACGGTTGGAAAAGTCAAACAGTAACAATAGGAAAAGTCAGACAGTAACAGTTGAAAAAGTCAAACAGTAACAGTTGGAAAAGTCAGACAGTAATGGTTGGAAAAGTCAAACAGTAACAATAGGAAAAGTCAGACAGTAACACTAGGAAAAGTCAGACAGTAACGGTTGGAAAAGTCAGACAGTAACGGTTGGAAAAGTCAAACAGTAACAATAGGAAAAGTCAGACAGTAACAGTTGAAAAAGTCAGACAGTAACAGTTGGAAAAGTCAGACAGTAACGGTTGAAAAAGTTAAACAGTAACAATAGGAAAAGTCAAACAGTAACACTAGGAAAAGTCAGACAGTAACGGTTGGAAAAGTCAGACAGTAACGGTTCAAAGTCAGACAGTAACAGTTGAAAATTAGACAGTAACAGTTGGAAATTGGACAGTAACAGTTGGAAATTTAACAGTAACAGTTGGAAGTTGGACAACAACAGTAGACTTTCATGTGAATACTATAAATAAGAATATAAAAGAATTGAGTCATATGAACACTTGTATATTGAGATATTAACTCTGAAAATATACATGATATATGAATGTATGTTATTATGAGGAAATGAACATGCATATAAAGTAAAAACAAACTTCCTTGTGATTCAGGAGGAGCAACCAGGATTGGATCTTCTGTTAGGGGAGGTCGTGAGACAGGCGAAGCAGGTGCGTGATTTTTCCTTCCTATTTGCACTTATACAATTTAGTATCCTTTTGGTGAATGTAATTATAATAAATATCGTGTTCAATGTAAATAAAGCCTAGTGTATTTCCAAGATTAGCTTCGGCTAATGGCATCCGTGATAGGATTGCCGGGATATGATTTATAGGATTGCCGAGATAAGATTTACATGATTAGCTTCGGCTAATGGCATCCGTGATAGGATTGCCGGGATATTATTTATAGGATTGCCGGGATATGATTTATAGGATTCGCTTCGGCTAATGGCATCCGAGATAGGATTGCCGGGATAAGATTTACATGATTAACTTCGGCTAATGGCATCCGTGATAGGATTGCCGGGATATGATTTACAAGATTAGCTTCGACTAATGGCATCCGTGATAGGATTGCCGGGATATGATTTAAATGGTTAGCTTCGGCTAATGGCATCCATGATAGGATTGCCGGGATATGATTTACAAGATTAGCTTCGGCTAATGGCATCCGTGATAGGATTGCCTTAGCTTCGGCTAATAGCATCTGTGATAGGATTGCCGGAATATGATTTATAGGATTAAACCTTGCAATGTCACCCAGTTTATGCAAGTAAATAAGATTATTCAATTAAGAATATACAAATGAGTGTTAATTGGGTTTAAAATATTTACAAGCAAAATATAAGTTTTGTTAGAGTTCTCATGGAGTCGATAGAAAGCTAATACTTCATTCGTATTCATTACATGAGCATACATATATTCTTTAGCAACATAATGTTATGTTTATTTATGTTACAGGTCCATCAAACATCCAGGAAGATCATTAGTTTAGGACTCTACTTTGTGAAACTTATGTAATTATTTAACTTAAAACAAAAGGGAATTAACGTGTTTAGGTATTATACTTTTGTGCAAACCTTGATGTATTTATAAAGGTTCAGCTTAGCATGTAGTATCTTAGTTATCTTGTAATCAACCCTTTTGAAATATTTAAGAACACTTCTTATTTTGTAAATACTTTTTTTGCATGTTAGTACTCCTTTTCCTTTAAATTTTATGATATAATGTGTTAGAATATGTTCATATTGAACTTACTCGTATGATATATATATATATTGTGTGGATTGTATGAGGTGTGGAATTATGAGGTTTGATATAAGGTCCGGAATTAAGGGACCTTGTGATGATGGGTTGATTGAGTAAACTGATAGTAGTCGATAACTTGGGATGTCCTACATGCAAACGAAACTCTGACGATTTTTGAAAAAAAAAAATTTTTACCCTCAAATAAAGAGGATATGTTGGAATCTTTTAACATTGATCGAGTCGTACAATCAGACTATTACAGAACCATATCGAGTTACTCCTTCGATTGAATTGGAAGAAAATTCAAATTTTCGTGTTTTCGATGATAGTCTTGTTGATGTTGACGCAGAGGAGTTGAATTTTGTTTTGACCTCTAGCGGACAAGCAAATGTCAATGAAGAAGATGATATTCATATTGAAGATTGTGATAAAGGTGATGACAATTCAATTGATGATGAAGAAGAAGAAAATTCTGACTAACTACCAAAATGAAGCCCTATGTAAAACCTTTTTTTTCATGTAATTTAGATTATGGATGATATATTTTGAAACACAAAATATTTATTACTTGAAATAATTAGTTGAAATGCCATAATTACGAAATAATTACTTGAAATAATTATTGATCATGGATGATATATTTTGTAAAATGAAATAAATACTTGAAATGCCACCACATCACCGACGGACACATCGACGACCTTAAGTCCGTCGGCATTTAACAGAGAGTTCGAAAATAATTACTTGAAATGCCACCACATCACCGACGGCCACACTGACGGCCTTAAGTCCGTCGGCATTTCACAGAGAGTTCGAAAATAATTACTTGAAATGCCACCACATCATCGATGGCCACACCGACGGCCTTAAGTCCATCGGCATTTCACAGAGAGTTTGAAAATAATTACTTGGAATGCCACATTCACTGACGTCCATACCGACGAATTTATATCCGTCGGTACGTTGTTGGCGGGTCAATTTTACCAACCAAATTCCCGACGGACCGCGCGAATTTCAAAGGGTTGTGCATTAAATGCATCTCTGACCGCGTCATATTGCCGACGGACCACGAAAAATATGGAGGGTCATTGAAAAATTTGGTGCGAAATTCAAAATTTACTGACAGATTTTGAAACACCTCACCGACGGACCACGAAAAATATGGAGGGTCATTGAAAAATTTGGTGCGAAATTCAAAATTTACCGACAGATTTTGAAACACCTCACCGACAGAATAAATTAAAATAATAATTAATTTTATATCCGTCGGTGAATCCATCGGTAAAACTACCATATAAGTTCCAGCGACCGCCCCTTCAGTTTATTTTTTCTTCTCCTCAGTTTTTCAACTTAAATTTCGATTCTTTTCCTCTCCGTTCTTCAAAACTGACACTTCAATTTCAATTTTGTGAATCTTCATCATCTTCATCAGTTTAAAAGGTATGTGTTTCTTTTATTTCATTTTACTTTAAGGGTTTTTTTTGCTATTTTTTTTTGTTATGTTTTTCGTTTTGGTGTATTTTTTGTAATGTAGATAAAGTCTATAGTTTTTTTTGCATAACTCATTGCTAAAGTCTATAGTTTTTTTTTGAATTTATTGAATATTTTTTATTGTTGTATTGGCATAATTATTATTAGTTAATTTGTTGAATATTTATTGTTAATGTTGAATTTACCATAGAATTAGTAATTGAATATGTTGGAATAATTATTAATTTTACTTTATTATTGCATGATTTGTGTTTAATTTTTTCCATTTATTTTGATTGTTATTCTAGAGTTTTTTTTTAATTTATTGTTTTGTTGTATTGGCATAATTATTGAATAAGTACTTGAATTGTAACTGTTAAAGTTGAATTTACTGTAGAATTAGTAATTGAATATGTTGGAATAATTATTAGTTTTACTCTATTATTGCATGCTTTGTGTTTAATTTTTTCCATTTATTTTGATTGTTATTCTAGAGTTTTTTTTAATTATTATTGTTTTGTTGTATTGGCATAATTATTGAATAATTACTTGAATTGTAATTCTTAATGTTGAATTTACCTTAGGATTAGTAATTGAATATGTTGGAATAATTAGTATAGATTGGGTAAATTGGTTGTGGCTATTGTTAATATGTGCAGGTTTGTGGATTTGGGTAGTATCCGGTATAGGGGAGGTGCTGTCGAATTTTTTTTTTACATTTGAATTTAATTATATAATTATTTGTATCAAATTGTGTAGATGCGTAGAACGAAAACCAGAGCTGGTCGCTCAGGTGCGGTCGCAGCTAGTTCGTCTAGCAGCGAGGATGATATTTCCTTAGGTGCCTTTCAAGAAGAGGCACCTACACCACCTGCGCCGTCAACCGATGCTGCCTCTTCCAGCGGTACTTCACAGCGTAGAGGCGGCGTGCCTTCGCTGTGGAATCAATTTACCCGCAAGTACGAGGCACAGTGGAAGGACGACCTTTCAATGTAAGTTTGTTAAGGTTTTAGTTTTTTTTAAAAAAAATTACAACATAATTTATCAAGTAATCACTATTGAATTTATTTCATTTATTTTCAGGTTCACAAACATTGAAGCCGCCCGAGTAATATCATCGGCGTTTAAATCGTCGATGGAGATTCCATTGTTTCAATGGAGTCAGATATCCAAGCATCCTGAATGGATGCCTCAAATCAATGCATGGTTTAACAGGTTTGAGGTTGGTATTAATTTATAATTTTTAGCTTATTAATATAATTGTAAATAAATTATTATTTTTATTTAAACTTGTTTATTTATACACAGCACAAATTCTGCTGGGACAGTGAGCATAACACTGTTGTGAGGAGGGTGTGGGAAAATCACGCAGCAACTAGGTAAGATCGAAAACAATACAAGATTTTTTTAGACAAAAATTTATGTTTTGAAATGTAATTTTTGGTTGCGTGAAGTAGGTTGCGTGATTTTTGGTATGAAGCACAAAAAAAGGCAAAAAATAACCGCGAGGGATAGGGGTTTCCAAGGCTGGAACGATGTTGCGGTTTGGAGGGATTTCAAACCGATATACATCCCGGAAGATATATGGCCACACTATCTTGAGCACGTGAGGTCTGAGCGGTTCACATGACGCTCACAGTCCGGTGCTGGCAACCGGAATCGGCCAATTCATGGCGGGGTGACAATGCACACTGGCGGCTTCGTTCCGTATGCTGCACATGCGAAACGGATGGTAAGATTAATTTAAATGAAATATATCGTTAAATTCAGTTGTTGTTAATATATATTTTTTCATTATAGGCTGTGTCTCTTAGACGTGAGCCAAGCCCGATGGAGCTGTTTGTGGAGACGCACGTGCGGAGTCCAGACTGCGAGAAGGGGGCACAACAGTTCGTTGATAACCGTGCTAGCCATTTCGTGGTATGTTTGTTCAACCATTTTATTTTGTAAGTTATTATGTTTATTGTATTGAATATGATGATTACTTTTTTTATTTTAGTTTCAGGAGACCTATAATAATCGGTTGAGGGAGAGATACAGGGATGATATTTTGACCCATTCGGAATTCGATCCGGATTTGTGGATGGAGGTTGGCTCGTCAGGTGGACCCGATAAAAATCAGGTTTACGGGCTCTCAAACACTACGGCCGACAACTTGCGGTCGACCCGTAGTGTTTCAACCGTTGGGAGCTCCCAATCAATATCGAGCTCCCAATCTAAGGAGTTCGTGGCCTTGCAGCAACACACAGCTCAGCTCACCGACAAATACGACCACCTATCAGCGGAGTACGCACAACTCAAAGCGTCTCATGCACAACAAAGAGCGGAGTCTGAGCAAATCAAAGCGTCTCAAGCACAACAAAAAGCGGAGTATGAACAACAAAAAGCGGCTTATGAACAACAAAAAGCGGCTTATGAACAGCTTCACGAAATGGTTATGAACATGGCAAATAGTGGAACATGTGCGCCTACTCCTTTTTGGCCGTATAACCACCAGCCTCCTCCAGGATCTCCTCCTCCTCCTCCTCCTCCAGCTCCACCTTTATATTAATTTGTAATAAACATTATTTACCTTTAAAACTTCATTTAATATTGTTCTTGAAACATATTCAGTTTGTAATGAATATAATTTCACTTTGTTTTTTTTATGTTTAATATAAATTTTATTTGCATAATTGGCTTGTATTACAATTAATTTATATAGTTTTATATTATATATCCTAAATAATTTTTTAAAAACAAATTCAGAAAAAAACTATTACCAAGGATTTTACGATTAATTCGGTCGGTATTTTGAACACTCACCGACAGACTTACCGATGGATTAATTCCGTCGGTATTTTGAACACTCACCGACAGACTTACCGATGGATTAATTCCGTCGGCATTTAACAGTAGCTGCCACTAGTACCGACGAATTGACAGACGGATAATTTCGGTCGGTATTTCATACACTCACCGACGGAATTAATCCGTCGGCAGTTAACAGTAGCTGCCACACATACCGACGAATTTACAGACGGATATATTCGGTTGGTATTTCATACACTCACCGACACATTTACCGACGGTTAGTAGTCGTCGGTAAATCACAATATCACCGACGGAATAAAAATTCATCGGTATATTTCAAGCGGGAATCTTTTTTTTTGGCGCGCAAATTCCGTTTGTAAAACCATCGGAAAATGGTTTTTTTTTTTTCTGACCGATATAGCGACGGAAGAGGGAATCACCGACAAAAGGAAAGCCGACAGACGTATTCCGTCGGTAAAAAAATCACTGACGAACTACTAATCACACACCGACGGAATATTTTCGTCGGTAAAACTGTGAAATCTTGTAGTGATTTTTCCTTTCTTCTGGTTAAATCTTTGGGTCATATTTCAGGTTCACGGGTTTTCAATTATGACAACCATTCAAGGCCAAGAGTTTGGATTGGCAAAGAAAACATTGAAACAATTGTGAAAGATGCACACTCTGAGGTATTATAGCTAAGGTTCTTTTAAGGATTGCCTGCCAGCATATATATACATACCTAACATCTGAAAATAATCTTGAAATTATTTCTTTCAGTGTTTGAAAATCCTGTCAATCATGGCAGCCATTCGCCTAGACAAGAAGCAAGATAATATCGAGAAAGTTCTTTCCTCGCTCATGGATGAAACTGTCTCTGCTCCATCTTCCAGAGATGGAAGCAATGACGCTGCTAGAGACCCCCTTGCCTCAAGCAAATGGGAAGAGGTAACATGTTTCTAACCATGTTGTTATAGCTGAGAGGATTGAACAGGCCATTGGGTTAGGTAAGATTACTAACCCGACTGAGAAGAACGGTTTCACTGAAGGTGGTTGCCAAGACACTTATCATTCCTATAGCTAATTGCTTCACACCGACTCCTAGAAATCAATTATCTTGAAGAAAAGCTATGGTGATATTAGGTCGAGAATGATCTACATATGATTTCAATTGACTGTTGAAAAGATGCCCTTGTCGAGGAGAATGAATGATTGAAAGATTCCATAAATTCCAATCAATGATCGCTAAATGTTTAGCCCCTTTATGTGTTATCATGCTAGTGTTCATAGCCCAAGATGTTGGCATAATTTCTTTATTGTTAAACTTCTTTTCCAAAGTTTCAATGAAATAATAAGTTCGTCATTCAATCATGTTTACGACCAAGCATTATTCTTAAGAGAGTTTTCTTATAAGAACTCATAAATACATTTTGGAAGTCTCGCGTGATCTCATAGACGCAATTCATCTCTTTTACCAAAATCAGTTTCCCTATTGGAGTTTTGAAAAAATTGATTTGACATTTTAATTTCAAAAATGATTTGATGTTTATTCAAAAACAATATTTTTGACATTCTACTTGTAGAATGACAAGTGAATCAAGCAATTCCATCATTGAGGTGACTAAATTATATACCAAAGAATATGAAAAAAAATGAATAAACACCCTTACCCCATGACTCTTGAAACATGTATTTTTAAATGTATGAATAATGGTATGTAGTGAACTCGTTGCTCATGATTCATGAAATGCATCTTTGCAAAGACCAAACCATCACACTAGATGAGGTCAAAGTTTATTGATCATAGTTGCTTGCGCTTGAAATGAGGAAAGGTCATCTTTGTTATTCCTTCACATTCTGAAATAAGTACATCCCTTACGATCCCTTTTTGAGCTTGAATAATTTTTCTTTCATAAAAAATCTCGACTAGGATCACACCCCCACACTGGGGGCAAGTGAAATTTCAATGATCAAGAAAGATGATAAAGCCGTGAGAAAGTCAAAAAGCAAAAGAGCCCAAGAAACTCAAATGCTAGGGGGCATGCCCAAATCACAAGAAAAAGTGATAACCAAGATAAAGTGAGTATGCTCTAGTAAAGCAATGAAAAAGAAAAAAAGGGGGCAAATCAAAGAAGAGCAGCAAAAAAAAATATGAATGATGTCAAGAGTCAAACTATTGATAGTGATCTTCAGTCTTTGAAACCCTGAAACACTCTTTGAGCCTTATGAATCCTTTTCTTTCATAGCAAAAAAACCACAGCCTACGTTACGTGCCTGTAGAAGTCCTTTCTAATCAAGCAAGCAAGCAACCTAGAACAATAAACAATGCTCTCAAAATGCAAAGAATATTTTTTCATAAAATTCATGACATCAAGAATAAACTACTCATTATTATTCATACTAATAAAAATAAATGTTCAAAAAAGAGACAAGTTTTTCTCATACAAAACCTCGAGCTTTTTCTCAAGCCCTTCACTTTAAAACAAAAGGTCATCTCATGATTTATTTTCACCGAAGATCTCATTGCCAAACATAAGAGCAAATAAACTCTTTTCCAAGAAAGAAAATAATCAAGGAGTTGCAACATTTCAAAAGCAAATTGTTTTACACTCACATCGAAATAATGTTTTGTTTTCAAAATGCAAGATCAAGATTTCAAGATTCATTCTAGACTCATATTCTTTCACCAAACTGAAAAAAGGATAGAAATGAGAAAATGGCCTCTTAAAACCATTATTTATCTAAGTCGCTGACAGAGCACACTTAGGGGCAATGACCAATACAAGGGGGCAACATTGTGTTTAAAGGGAAAATTCTAGAAAAGGAGATGTTAATTTCCTTCAACAAGACAAGGGGCCATTTTGGTTTACAAAGGACTGCTTCATCCTTTCAGCTAGTGACACGAATGTTTTTAGCAGTGAGACGAGGGGTAATGAATGATCCTCTCAAATTATTTGACGAGTCAGAAAATCTTTAGCAAGCAAGTGGGTCACGATGGGCACCGTAAAGGCTGAGTTGTGCAAACAAATCTGGAAATAGACTTACATGGGCTAATTCGAGTGGGCTAGAAAGCCAAACAACAAAGATGACCCAAATCAGAGGTAGCAAGTCTTCATCAATCAAACAACAAGAAGATTAAGAAGAAATGGAGGCCTATATTTCAAATTAGGTAAAGATGCATGCATATCATCTAAACTTTGAGACACTGGACAATGATTTTTGCAAATTTTGTTAGAGAAAAATTCTAAACGGAATCCATCAAGTGGAAGGCCAACTTGAAATGGCGAACATTGAAATTGCTTTTGAAAAATTTTCATTTTTGAGAATTTTTCAACCTGGGCAGGCCGCCCATGAGAATTAGGCCACCTGAAAAATCATTGTATTTTTCCACCACCTTTCATTTTTCATTCCTGAGGTAGTGCGTTTCCTAACCCTACCTTTTTTTGAGTGCGTCTTCGAGCCTTCACCTCATTTCCTTTCGAGCGCGCCTCCGAGCCCTCATTTCCTTCGAGCTTCCATCTCTTGAATAGTGCGCCTTCGAGCCCTATCATGTCATCTTTTGAAAAATCCTTGTATTTTTCCACTGGGCAGGTAACCCATTACAATGTGACCATCTGGGCTGGTAACCCATTACAATGTACCATCCTGAAAAATTCTCGTATTTTTCCACTTGGCAGGTAACGCATTACAATGTGACCAACTGGGTAGGTAACCCATTACAATGTGACCATCTAGGCAGGTAACCCATTACAATGTACCATCCTAAAAAATCCTCGTATTTTTCTACTGGGCAAGTAACCCATTACAATGTGACCATTTGGGCTGGTAACCCATTACAATATACCATCCTAAAAAATCCTCGTATTTTTCCATTGGGCAGGTAACCCATTACAATGTGACCATCTGGGCTGTTAACCCATTACAATGTACCATCCTGAAAAATTCATGTATTTTTCCACTGAGCACGTAACCCATTACAATGTGACCATCTTGAAAAATCCTCGTACTTTTCAATCATCAGGCAGGTCGCCTGGAACAATTAGACCACTCGCGAAATTCTTCGCGTTTCTTTTATCATCGGGCGGATGCCCAAAACAATTTGATCCATTTCAAAAAAAAAAAACAAAACAAAAAAAGTGGGTCATCTTCCAAATGTCTTGTTCTCTTTGTAAAAGTCATATATCAATCTATTGTTTTTGAAGTTTTCAAGACTAAAAAAAAAATTTCGTATCTACTTTTCTTTATAAATTTACTACACAAAGCTAAAGAAAATGAAATTTTCCAATGTCTTTGTATTGTAAATATTATAAAGAGGGGGCAACTGTAATAACATAATTTTTGACCCATTTATTTTTAATTTAATTTTAAGGAGGGTAAATCTTGAAAATTAAAAGACCAGGGGTTTGAATGCAAGGATTTAGAAAATTCAAGGACCAGATTGGAAATAACCAATCCAGCCCCAAAAACTGCATCGTTTCAATCAGGTGTTGTTCGTCATCTTCGTCTTCAAAGCACCGAACGCCTGCCTTCAAAGAAGGAAATGAAAGTGTGAAACACCAGCATCCTAGTCCTTTTAAAACACAGAGAAGCAATCTTTATCTTCATGATAATCACAACCCGATGAGATAAGGATTAAAACACAGAGAAGCAATCTTTATCTTCATGATAATCACAACCCGGTGAGATAAGGATTAAAACACAGAGAAGCAATCTTTATCTTCATGATAATCACAACCTGGTGAGATAAGGATTAGGCTCCGCGTCCGAGTCCTAGCAGGAACCGTCTCTCTCAGCCGTGCTTGTCAGGAGGAGAGACGTTAGGCTGAGGGAGAGGAGGATTGGTCCTATAAATACCCAACAATTAACAAAGAAAGGGACGGAAAAATCAACCCAGAAACCAGAGTAAAAACCATAGCAAAAAAAAATATACAGAGAGAAGGAGAGAACAAGAGGGCAGCACGCACAGTGACGAGAATTATCTTTGAAATTGTCTTCGTCCCTGCAAACAAAGGAAAGACCCGTATTCATTCAAAGAACACTCACAGCAGACCGGCATCATCTTCGTAGTTTTAAAAGCTACTGAGAAAGCAAGAAGGAAAGCACAGACATGTGATCACAAAAGGAAGACAAGGGGAAACAGTAGGCGAGAATCATCATCAGCGCTGTAAACATTTTCGGTCTCCAGAAGCAGGTATGACTTCATCCCCTTTGCATCTTCATTTCAAAATGTAATTGTTAGTGTTACAAGAACACTGTGTGAAGGTAATTTAATTACCTTCACCAGTGTTCGCGCACGCATGACCAATTCACGCGTGCTTTTAGTTTTTGCCCAGCCCGGTCACTGGCTTGGGCCAGTGACCTGGCCGGGTTGGCTGGGTCCAGCCCAGCCACAAGTGGGTTGAGCTGGGCCCACCCAAAATTTTTTATTAAAAATAAATAAATAATGCGTATGCATGAATAAAAACAATATAAATTTATTGGTTTATTCACTGATGCCAGAGTCAGGAATAAAAATACTGATTTAAATTTATATTATTCTTTCATTGTATTTTATTTTATTTAGCTGGAAAAATAAAAAAAATTATGCATGCGTAAAAATAAATTTAGTTTATTTGTTTATTCACTGATGCTAGAGTCAGGAATATAAAATATGGATTTAAATTTATTTTGTTTTATAACTACGTAATATTTACCAACGCTAGAGTTGGAAGTATCCGCAGTTGAATATTCACTAGCACCAAAGTTAGGAATATCACATGCAAACCATCATAGCATAAACCAACAAAACATTAGCAATTTATGACAAAATTAGCAATGCAGCCTGCCTCAGGCAGGACGTTTAAGGGGTGATAATATCTTCCCTTTTGCGTAACCAGTCTCGTACCATAGAATCTCTGTTGACCAGTCAGGGTTCCTAGTGACCATAATACTAGGCGACGACTCCTTAAATAAGACTATTCTCCATTAAAGAACAGGATGCCAAAAATCCGTTCTTCCCAAATATATATTTTTAAGGCCGCCGCAATGTCGGGTGCGACAAAGAGAACCACCAATGGCTACTGAAACACACAAGGGCCATTAATAGAAGGCATGCAACCCCAACAACAAAAGCAAAATAAGCTCAGCCGACATTCAGTCGGGAGTGGTCCTTGGCATGGGAGTGGAATATTGTGTAGAATAAGATTTGAAATCTCCTGAAGACTACTGAAATCACTTTTTTTCAAATATCCGCTTGTTCCTTTCTTCCCATATAAGGTAGGCACCGATGCCCAAGGAAACTCTTCGCATTCGAGCTTCAAGATTGCTTTTCCTAAACCTCAAACCCCGCAGAGCACTATACAAAGTCATCATGCTCCTTCCAATCTGCAGCTAGGACTTAATCTTTCCCCACAAACAGGATGTCCATTCACATGCAAAAAACAAATGGTCATGCGACTCCTCCTCTTGCTGGCAGAACACACAAAGGGGATCACTAGGAAGAAAAGGCAACCTATCTCGAGTTGAAGCTTCCTCTAAACTGCCAGCCACAGAATGAAGCAGTGCTTTGGCAGAGACCACTTTTCCCAAACAACTCTTTCCCATGAGACTGGAGAGCCAGATGGTCGAAAGAAGTTATAAGCATGAGACAAAAATTTATCCATTCCAGAATTCTAGCCACTCATCAAAGCAATACTCCCAAATTGACTTCCACAATGCCAGATGGTGTAGTCTCTAAGGAAGATAATAGACTTCCACAAGGGAGAGGAAGAATGGTGGGCAGAAGTAGTCTAAATAGTTCCATTGTGCAGGTAGAAATGGTGCACCCAACATATCCAGACAGAATCAGATTTGAGATGGATATTCCAAAGCTGCTTTGCAAGAAAACTCTTGTTACGAGCTTTGATATCGAACAACCCAAGGCCTTTTTCTGTCGTAGGCAGGCAAATAGATTTCCAAGCAACCAAAGCAGAAGTGCTCTTCCAAACATCCCAAGTCTAGAGGAAGTTCCTGCATATGCTAGTGATTTGCCTGATAATAATCTCTGACAGCAGGAAGATGTTCAACCAAAACTGCACCTTCCCATATAAAACAGATCTCAGGAGCTCCAGCCTTCCAGCAAAAGTGAGTAGCTTTCCAATCCAGCCTTGAACAGACAATTTCACGGAATGTAGGAGAGGGGAAAACTGACTAGCAAGAAGCCTATGAGGGCTCAGGGGGACTCCAAGATAAGTGAAAGGAAAGCATCCTTCACGAAAGCCTGTAGTATGAAGAATACTTAGCTTCTGACTGGGACTAACACCTCCAAAGAAAATTGAAGACTTACTCAAATTAATATCCAACCCTGTAGTCTTGCCAAAGATTATGAGTTGCTAGAAAATACCATTAACTGAAGAGCAATCCCCACGAGAAAGCAGCAAGACATCATCCGTAAAAGCGAAGTGGCTAATGCTATGGATACCATATTTTGGATGGAACCGAAAGCCAGGCTGCCTACAAGCCAGCATGAGCATCCTAGATAAGTATTCTATGCAACAAATAAACAGATAAGGGGATAAAGGGTCTCCTTGCCGCACCCCACTTTTCCCAGGGAAGAACCCATACAAATCACCATTTACAGTAATAGAGAAGGAGGTTGTGGAAACACATTGCATGATAAGGTGAGCAAATCTCTCAGGGAAGCCAAACTACCATAATTAATAGATCTCCTATAAAGTTCCACTGGACTAAGTCAAAAGCCTTCCGAAAATCAACTTTCATTAGACAGCGGGGGAGGACCGTTTCCTTTTATACTACCGAAGAAGTTCTTGAACTAAGTTAATATTATTGCTCATTAATTTGCCACCCAATAAAGCATTCTACATAGGGCTGATGATGCTGGACAGAACATGAGCAAGGCGACCAGCAAGAATTTTGGCAATAACCTTATAGATCACATTGCAACATGAGATCGACCTGAAGTCACTTGGAGAAGATACATTTGCCGATTTGGGGACCAAAGCAATGATTGAGTGATTAATCTGTTTGAGAAGTTTGCCAAAGATGAAAAAGTCTTACACTGCAGCACATAAATCTCTCCCCACAACACCCCAGGCTTGCTTGAAGAAAAGAGAGGAGTAGCCATCGGGACCAGGAGCTTTCTCATTCTTAATACTAAAAATAACCTTTCGAATGTCCTCATTGGAAACTGGAGAAAGGAGAATATCATGAGAATTTGGATCTATGCAAGGCCCACATTGGATAACAGCACTATCAAGGGGATAACAGCTTTTGAAGTAGACGTACACATTATTTTATTGTTGGAAACTAACAGATTGAAAATATAGGAAGTAGGATGACCCAGTCGATGATGCCATATATCAACAGTCGCAGAGACACAAGGAGACTTGAGGAATAGCGGTGTCAGAAGACTTAGAAAGAACATAGAGACCATCATTGCTCTGACCGGAAAGGAGTACTGCTTTGGTGGTGAAATCCTTTACATAAAACACAGGCATGAAATTCAAAATAAACTTTATTATCACGACAAAATTTTTGAACAGATAGCAATGATTTGGTAATATAAGGAACATGAAGAACATTAGATAATGTAAAAGTACATTTAGGGGAATGTAACAAGTTTGTACTTCCGTATAAGTTTGTACTTCTGTAGAAGTTTGTACTTCTACACCGTGATCCAATCAAAATATTAAACTCTTCTTTAATCTTTGTAATTTTATCATAAAAATAATATATATATATATATATATATTCATAAAACAAACACACATGCATTTTTTACTATATTTTTTCTTTTTTTCTTTTTCTTTTTCTTTTCTTTTTTACATCCACATTACAACTTATAAAAATTCAAAACTAAATAAAAATTACATTAAATAATTTAAAATTTACAAAACAGTCCCTAAAACTCCAGAAATTGCATTGAAGGACACTTCCGGAACTGTCTGAACTCGTGGCGGCGCGTGGACAAGAATGAGCGGGTCTGCTCAGCTTCTTCTCCCTTTCCCTTCCTGCACCGGCGTTGATAGCCACTGTCACCTGCAAAAAAAAAACACAAAACGCAACAACAAGCCAATTTTATTTTGTTTTGTTTTTAGATCTGTTTCCTCCGGTCCGTTCTCTTCAACTTTGGATCTGTAATCGGCTTCCTCCTGGTGGCTGCTCCTTCTGCCGATGGCAGATCTGGTGGTGGAGCTGAGGAACGGCTGGGTCGGCCCAGAGAGGGAAGAAGGACGGCGCTGCTGCTGGTGTTCGTTTGTCGCGGTGGAGGAGAAGAGGCTGGATCTGCAGGCGCCACCGGAGGGAGAAAGCGGACTGCTCCGCGCCTGTGGGCGATGCTGCTGCTGCTGCTGCTGCTGCCGCTGGGGGGGAGCTGAAGACGGGGCCGCTGTGATTAGGAGACGCTGCTGCTGTTGGGGTGCTTGCTGGAGATGGATCGGCCGAGAGAGGGAAGAACGGTGCTGTGGAAGAGACCAAAGGAGAAGAAGATCTGTTAAAATGGGGGAAGCTCTGCTGGCTAAGGGGCTGGTCTTGGGTTGGCGTTGCTGTATTCGGGAGGAGGAGAAGACGCTGCTGAGGGGAAGGCTTCGGTGCTGGGGGTTGAATACGCTGGGGAAGGGAAGATGAGAAGGAAAAATGGCAGGGGGGGCTGGACTGTGGCAACGACTCTGCTTTCTTTCTCTTTTTTGGCCGGAGGGGCAGTGACTATGAGAGGGAGATAAGGAAATGGGGGGAACGACCGGTTCTGGTTTGTTTTTTTTAGTGAGGAGAAGGGGCGAATGGTTGTCAAGAGGGAGAGAAGGAAGCTGGGTGGCTGTGGTGGCTGCTCCGGTTTGTTGCAATGGGAGGGGCTCTGTGTTGTTGGCTGGAAAAGGAGAAGAAAATGGGGGGAACGGCGTTGAGGCTGGTTTGGCCAAGGGAGGAGGAAGGGAAGGAAAAATGGTGAAGATCGGCTGCAGTTTTGAAAGGAAAATGGAGGCTTTGGTCCGGTATGAGTTGATCTATGAAGGGGATGACAGTGGAGGGGGGAAGGAAATGGTGGAACCAGCCGGGTCAGAAGAATGAAGGCCACAGGGGGGTTGTGTGCAGAGAAGAGAAAATTCTCTGGTGGGCGGGGGCGGCTGGATGTGAAAGAGATAGGTTTAGGGTTTCTCTTCCCCTTTTTTTTGTCAACCTTACCCCCCCAATTGTGGCGCCTGTTGCAGATTAGTCCTTGGCTGTGAATGTTGTTAATTTAACCCTTAATTGACCCCAAAACTTCAATTTTCTTGCAATTTGGCCCCTAATTTCAATCAATTAACTTGGTAAAAATTAAATTTTGTCTCTTAAAATTCCAATCTTTTCAATTAAGCCCAAATTAGGCTCCCAAACTTAATTTTTCACTAATTAAGCCCCAAATAAAATTAATTTGACCTATTTAAAGTATAATTAAGTCCTTGCACTTAATTAAATCCTTCAATTGGACCTAAATTAATTCTTAAACATAATTAAAATTTAATTTGGCCTATGATTAAATCAAATTGACCTATTAAAAATTTAATTATGTCATTGGAATTAATTTTTATGCAAATTCATCCAATAATCATTTATTTTAACCTTGAATTTGCAATTTTTTTTTCATTTTTGGGCATAATGGGGCACAATTAGGTCTTGAATTTCCTCCAAAAATTGCAACTCGATTTCCCTGCCTACTTTCTCCACGTTGCCAGCCTTTATTATTATTTTTTGTCTTTATTTTGAAAAAGAAATTTATTTTGGGGAATAACCTAGAATTGGGTTATGACAATAAGGAGCAGAATCGGTCAGAGTTGCAAGATTAGGAGTAACGTGCTGGTTCGCACCAGTATCCAGGAACCAATTTCCTGCAGAAATAGAACCAATAGTAAGATGAGAAGAGGGCTAGTGGCTGCTACTGTGAAACTAAGCACATTGGGGGGCGGTGTGGCCGAAGAAGAAGCAGAGCTGACATTTGATAGTCTGCTTAAAAGGCTAGTGAGAAGGCCACTACCCAGAACCAGCAGACCGTCGGGTCTGCTGCTAGTTACTCTGCTTCCAGTTTGTAAGGGCAGGAGAATGAACACTATGAAAATCAGACCTGTGTTGGCTGCTATTCCGACTACTGTTGTGGCACCAGTAGCCTCGTGAACGGCCTCTATTGCTGCTGAAATCAGACCGATATATGCTGATGCTGGGCAAGGTGAGCAGAGGGCAACATAGAAGGTGTGGGTAGTAGAGACGGATTTGCAGTCATGGCTGGAAGAGAAGACTTGTGCAGAAACTCATGAGTAAGAAGATGGATGTAAAGATCAGTGTATGACAACTGTTCTGCCTTGGTGACGAGACTAGTGACCAAATCTTTAAACTCACCACGAAGACCATGAAATATATAGAGGTTGAAGTCTTCAAGAGAAAGAGGCCGACCAGCAATAACCAATTCATCAAATAATGACTTGGCGTGCTGCATGTATGTAGTAACTGAAGCATCTCCTTGCCGAAGATCTTGAAAGGATCCATGGAGTTGCATAATGCGGGAATTCGATGAAGAAGCAAGCGCTTTCTCAAGAGTGCACTAAACATAAGAAGAAGTCTAACAGTCTACCACAAGATGCAGGACTTCCATGGAGAGAGAGGAGTGTAACGCTCTTAAAATAAGCTGATCTTGTTGCTTTCAACGAAGAAAAGAAGGGTTGATTGCCAAAGAAGAACCATAAGAACTGTCAGAAACATGAGAGGGAGGACACGACACTTAGCCATCGACAAAGTCAAAAACACTTTATCTAAGAAGATATGGCTTCATCTGCATTTTCCAATAGAGATAGTTGGTGGTCGTAAGCTTCAATAAGACCACTTGATGAGTGTTGGACAACACAAAGATAGAAGGAGTTGTTGTCCCCACGATGTGAAGAGGGACGATAGAAACATGGGAGAAGGAATCATGGGTCTGCGCTGCAGGTTGGGGCTACTGTTGTTGGGAAAAGGAACCAGCGACAACAGCTTCTGAGTGGCTGGCCGACTAGGCTGCACTGCTGGTTTGGTGGGGGGAGAAGGCGACAGCTAGCAGCAACAGAGTCCATTTGGGAGAGGGAGAGAGGAGGCTGGCTGTAGGTGGGGAGAGGGGGAGAAGAGTTCTAACGGTAGAAGACTCTGATACTAAATTGAGAATAATTAGAAGGCTTGACTTATTGGTTAGCCAATGTTTTCTAGATATATGTATAGGATAATATACAATAGTAATGGTGGAGATTACAACTCAAAAGTATGACTATAATATTTCCTATATAGTATACATTCCTATAATACCAGTGATTAAGTTTCTGGTCTGTTATGTAGGTTGTATACGCAGCTTATGTTGCCATGCTGCAACATCTACGTTCTATTGCATTGAAAAGTTTTACAATGACGCTGGAAAAAACGGTGGAGGAGAGACGAGGAGATGGATTTGAAGCTTTTGTTGATTCTTGTGGTCAGTCCAGCATGCTCGAATTTGAGAAAGGATGTGAAGGTAATGTAACGTTAAACGGAGAATAACACTATTGTATATGCACATATTATCTGTTTTTATTCTTATTATTATTATGCTCTCCATTGATATTAACTCCTGCTCTAGGTGTTCCTGGTAAATATTAATCACCCTAGTTAAAGATTGTTGATAGTATCTGAATCTGATTCAATGTAATCTGTGTGATCCAACAAATTAGCCAGGATTATATTCTCAGACAACGAAAATCCAATAAATTTTTGTTTATATTATTATCTTAAAACTTGGGATAGTATTATATACACGTGTGTTACTACTTATTTAGCTTGCTATATATTAATACCCTGCTCTCTATCAGATGCAACTATATAAAAAAAAAAAAAAAGGGTTAGTGCCTGGGTTGCTGAGGAAGTCAATGTCAGGGAAAGACTTCAACTTGAAATTGAAAAGCTTAAATCCGATAAGAAAGCCGAATATAAGGTAATTTCCTTGGTTCGTGTATTAAAATCCATACCAGCTTTCCCTTTTAGCTTGGTGCCTAATGCATGTCCAAGTTTGTCCAAGTACGCCTAGTCCAGGCCGGCAATGTTGAGTTAATAGGTGTTTCAGTTGAAGTTATATTTTCTGTTTTGAATAATCCCTGTTGAATAGGGAAGTCGTTTGTTATTTGACTCTTTCTTTTGTTGATTACCACGTCTTAGTTAGCTTAGACGTGGGCTGCATGGTTGCTTAATATTAGGACTGTAAAGGCTATTTAATAGCCAAAGCTTGTTTCATTCAATAAATAAGTCATTCCCAGATCAAGTGAGCTTTATTATTGCTTGAAGTCTTTAATTCACAACAATCTGGTATCAGGCTTCCACTGGGCCTGAGAGAGAAAAAGTAGCAGACTTTGAGTGACTTGTAAACAAAGAGAGAGACATAATAAGTGAAGAGAAAAGGGATTTTTGTGCAGCCTTCAATTCCCTGTTTCAATGGTCATGATGACCATTGAAGCATGTTGATGGAGAATCTTCTGAGATCCAAAGAGTATTGAAGCTTAGTGGAGACTGGTTATGCAGAACCAGAAGATGGAGTAAACGTGATAGAGGCACAACAAAAGAGTCTCGATGAGTTGAAGTTGAAGGACTTGAAAGTAAATAATTATTTATTCCAGGCTATTGATCGAACCATTTTGGAAACCATTCTTTAGAAGGACACTGCAAAGCAGATTTAGGACTCAATGAAGAAGAAGTACGAAGGAAATGCAAGAGTGAAGCGGTCAATTCTTCAAGCACTTCGCAAAGAGTTTGAAACCTTAGAGATGAAGTCAGGTGAGAAAGTTTCGCTCTACTTCTCAAGAGTGATGTCTGTGGCTAATAAAATGAGGGTGCATGGTGAATGAATGGTAGATGTTACCATCATAGAGAAAATACTTCGATCCTTAACAGAAAAATTTAATTACATTGTTTGTTCTATTGAGGAGTCGAAGGATATTGACAGTTTATCCATTGATGAGTTGCAAAGCTCTCTAATTGTTCACGAGCAAAAGTTTCACAAGCATGATAGTGAAGAACAAGCCTTGAAAGTAACTCATGAGGAGAGATCAGGAGGATGAGGTCGTGGTCAAGGATCATTTAGAGGAAGAAGCAGAGGTAGAGGGCGTCAGTTCTTTGACAAGTCTGTTGTTGAATGTTACAAATGCCATAAGCTCGGACACTTTCAATATGAGTGTCCTAGCTGGGACAAAGAAGCTAATTATGCTAAGCTTGATGAGAAAGTATAAATGTTGCTAATGTTAGTTGTGGAGGAAAATGAAGTAGGAAGAGAAGACGTGTGGTTTCTGGATTTAGGATGCAGCAATCACATGTGTGGAGATAAAACCTTGTTCAGTAATCTCAATGAAAGTTTCAGGCAAATGGTGAAACTAGGAAATAACATGAAAATGTCAGTGATTGGAAAAGGGAATGTGAAGTTGCAAGTAAGTGAATTTGTACATATGATTACCGAAGTGTTCTATGTGCCAGAATTGAGGAACAACTTGTTGAGTATTGGTCAGTTGCAAGAAAAAGGGTTAACTATCTTCTTTCAACATGGGAAATGCCAGATTTACCATCCAGAAAAGGGGTTGATTATTCAAACTGAGATGTCAACAAATAGAATGTTTTTTTTTGTTAGCTAAATCTCCACTGGTAAAGGATATTTGTTTCCATACAACCTCTCAGGATTGGTCTCATTTGTGGCACTGTAGATATGGTCATTTGAGTTATAAAGGCCTCAGAACCCTTCAGTTCAAGAAAATGGTACATGGACTACCACAATTCACTGCTTCTACAACAGTATGTACACACTGCATGGTAGGAAAGCAGCATCGAAATCCTATTCCAAAGAAGAGTAATTGGAGAGCATCACAACAGCTTCAATTGATTCATGCAGACTTGTGTCAACCGATCACTCCTATATCAAACAGCAACAAAAGGTATTTAATATGTTTTATTAATGACTTTAGTCGAAAAATATGAGTTTATTTTTTGGATGAGAAGTCAGAAGCCTTCATCATTTTTAAATACTTCAAGAGTCTTGTTGAGAAAGAAACAGGAAGTTGAATCAAAAGCTTACGTATAGATCGGGGAGGGGAGTTCACTTCACAAGAATTCAATCAGTTTTGTAAAGAGAATGACATCAAAAGACAACTGACGACTGCCTACACCCCACAACAAAACAGAGTGGCAGAAAGGAAGAACATGACAATCATGAATATGGTGCGGAGTATAATTTCAGATAAGAAGATTCCAAAGAGTTTTTGGCTAGAAGCTGTAAATTGGATTGTCCATGTCTTGAATCGAAGTCCTACTCTAGCCGTGAAAAACATGACTCCAGAAGAGGCTTGGAGTGGAATCAAGCCTTTGGTTGAACACTTTCGGGTGTTTGGCTGTGTCTCACATGTCCATGTACCTGATGTCAAGAGAACCAAATTGGAAGACAAGAGCTTCAGTTGCGTACTGCTGGGGGTCAGTAAGGAATCCAAAGCCTATAGGCTTTATGATCCTATATCAAAAAAAAATTGTAGTGAGCAGGGATGTCAAATTTAAAGAAGATAAGTGCTGGGATTGGGACAAAAGTTATAAAGAATTAATTACAGTTGATTTGGAATGTGGTGACAATGAAGGAGAAGCTTCCATAAGTGACAGTGAAGGGGATAATGATGTAGAAGAAGTGGAGATCGTTCCATCAAGTGCAGAAGAAGTGGAGATCGTTCCATCAAGCAATGTGAATGATATCGTTCCATCAAGCAATGTGAATGATATCAACTCATCTAGCTCAAATGAAGGAAGATCTAGAAGAAGGCCGGTCTGGATGGATGATTACGACAGTGGAGACAATTTTTCTGAAGAAGATGCAGCTAATATGGTCCTGTTTGCATTTGCTGATCCTGTGCATTTTGAAGAAGCAGTAAAGAGTGAGAGGTGGAAAGCAGCTATGGACTCTGAAATGAAAGCCATCGAGAAAAATAATACTTGGCTATTAACAGACTCACCTGTTGGAAAGAAAAAGATCGGTGTTAAATGGATCTACAAAACAAAGCTAAAAGAAAATGGAGAGGTGGACAAGCACAAGGCTCGATTGGTAGCAAAAGGCCATGTGCAACAACAAGGAATTGATTACAATGAAGTGTTTGCACTAGTTGCAAGAATGGATACAGTGAGGATGATTATAGCTCTTGCAGACCAAAAAAGATGGATAATCTATCAACTCGATGTAAAATCAGCTTATTTGTATGGAGAATTAAGTGAAGAAGTGTATGTGGAGCAGCCTAAAGGTTATATACAGCAAGATGATCCTCAAAAAGTCTACAAATTAAAGAAAGCCTTATATGGACTTAAACAAGCTCCACGAGCTTGGTTTAGTCGTATTGAGGCTCATTTCTTTAATGAAGGTTTTGAAAGGTGCCATAGTGAACACACTTTGTTCACCAAGACAGGCAGAGAAGGTAAAATTCTAATTGTCAGTTTATACGTTGATGATCTTATCTTTACTAGTAATGATGAATTGATGTTTCTTGAGTTTAAAAATTCAATGGTGCGTGAGTTTGATATGACGGATTTGGGGAAAATGAAATATTTCCTTGGAGTTGAGGTGTTACAAGGGCCAGATGGGATTTATATTAGTCAAAGGAAGTATGCGTTGGAAGTATTGAAAAGATTTGGAATGGAGGATTGTAATTCAGTTCACAATCCTATTATTCTAGGTTTTAAGATTTTAAAGGATGAAAGAGGAGTTCAGGTGGATGAGACGTATTTCAAGCAAGTTGTGGGGAGCTTAATATATTTGACAGCAACTAGGCCTGATTTGATGTTCACAGTAAGCCTTGTTAATAGATACATGGGAAAGCCTACTGAATTACATTTGCAGGCTGTCAAAAGAGCTTTGAGGTATTTAAAAGGAACCATCAGCTATGGGATCTTCTACAAGAAGGGAGGGAGTGAAAGTCTAGTTGGTTATGCTGATAGTGATTATGCAGGTGACTTAGAAGATCGAAAGAGCACGTCAGGTTATGTATTTATGTTAGGTTCTGGAGCTGTCGTTTGGTCCTCAAAAAAGCAACCGATTGTTACTCTCTCGACAACAGAGGCAGAGTTTGTGGCTGCTGCTTCTTGCGCCACTCAAGCTATTTGGATGAAGAGAATTTTGGAGAAGTTGAGTCAATCACAGAGTCAGTGTACAACTATATTTTGTGATAACAGCTCCACAATAAAGTTGTCAAGGAATCTTGTAATGCATGAGCGCAACAAACACATTGATGTACGCTTCCATTTCCTGCGTGATCTCACAAAAGAAGGCACAGTTGAGTTAATTTATTGTGGTACACAGGAGCAGCTGGCAGATGTAATGACCAAGGCACTCAAGCTTGATACTTTTCAGAAACTTCGTAATCAGTTGGGAGTTTGCCAAGCACCAGAAGTAAACTGATTAGTTTAAGGGAGGGAAATGTTGAGTTAATAGGTGTTTAATTTCACTTGAAGTTATATTTTCTGTTTTGAATAATCCCTGTTGAATAGGAAAGTCATTTGTTATTTGACTCTTTCTTTTGTTGATTGCCAAGTCTTAGTTAGCTTAGACGTGGGCTGCATAGTTGCTTAATATTATTAGGATTGTAAAGGCTATTTAATAGCCAAAGCTTGTTTCATTCAATAAGTCATTCCCAAATCAAGTGAGCTTTATTATTGCTTGAAGTCTTTAATTCACAATAGGCAGAGGCTTTGATAATTTTCTTTTTCTTTGTATAATTTTCGTTCTTATTTTTCTCTTTTTTATTTTGTGCTCAGTTAGTTATTTATTTTTTTAAAAATTTTGTTAAAATTTATCCCTCTTATTTTTTCTACACCTTCTGTTTTTCAATATAATTTCTAGATCTTTGGAATTTTTAGTTTCTTTCTTTAAATACTTCACCATGACGTTAATTTTCTTGTTTTGACTCACAATCATCCAAAAACATATATTCAAGGATTTATGTCGCCTGCTAATTAATTCTTGCATACTGAGATAAATTTAGAAAATTATGAGATTCTTAATTTCATACTAAATATATTCAAATAAAACATTATTTTTTTTTAAATATTCTACTTAATAGTCACGTAATACTTGGTGTTAATTTTTTTTTTGAATGCATCAAATTTTATTATTTGAAGGTGTTAATTTTTAAATTTTTCTTATTATCAAAATATTTTTATTAGATTATGTCAAATACATGTTGACATATGACTATTAAATTTGTACGTCAACACGCAGATATTTTCACCTACTGAACATTTTACTTTAATTTGTTATACGTCAACATGCTGATATGTATATGCCAACATGCCAAATACATTTGTTGACATATATATATATATATATATATATATATATATATATATATATATATAGACACACACACACGGTCATTGTTAAATAATTAATGACCGTGTCAGGTGATGAAAACATGAAAAACAATCTCTGTGTGTGTGTGTGTTGACACGGTCATTAATTATTTAACACACACACTCACACACAGAGATTGTTTTTCATATTTTCATCACCTGACACGGTCATTAATTATTTAACAATGACCGTGTGTGTGTGTGTCTATATATATATATATATATATATATATATATATCTGTGGGTGTGTGTGTGTGTTGACAATGAAAGTTTTTCATATTTTCATCACCTGACACGGTCATTAATTATTTAACAATGTTAATTAGTTAAGTCAACCGTAGGAAAGACTTAACATAATAATAATAATAATAATAATAATAATAATAATAATACAACTTACAAGGACGATATTCATATAAAAAATAGTAGATGGGCCATAAGATTCCTATTGATGAAAAAATTGATTTAAAAATCATGGCTATGAAAAAAAAAACGCATTTACTCCATATATCATGTCAGTTTTATCAATAAATCCATAATTAACTATTTTCTTCAGTGAAATATTATTCGACTATCTTTTGATTTACAATACTCAAATGATCACTTGGCCATTTATTTGTTGACTGGTTTTGCACCATGCATGATATGAAAGATAATCTAGCTTTATCTTCAGGAATCAAATAACCCAAGGCATTTGGATTGCGAAAGGTAATGGTGCTGAGCCTTTCGCAGTTGCCATGGATGTGGGAGGAACGGATAGCAGTGAAAGAGGCCAGGTATCAATTATGTTAATTTAATAGAGTTGCACTACAATTTGATATGAAAGATAATCCAAGGCATTTGGATTGCGAAAGGTAATGGTGCTGAGCCTTTCGCAGTTGCCATGGATGGGGGGGACGGACAGCAGTGAAAGAGGGCATTGATTAATTATATTAATTTTGTAAGAAGTTATATTGACTGTTTTAACTACGTGTGCTTGCCATTAATGATTTATTTGTTTAACCCGAAGGAGTGAAGTGTCTAAAAAAGTATGCCTTTTCTCTTGACTTTCTAAGATCGAGTATGAGAACTAGTAAAACTAATGTAAGGGTGATTCTGTTTGAATTCAATTCTTTATATATATATATATATATATAAACAATTAAGCTCTCATTTGACATTGCGTTCCAAATAAGGTTGACCAAATATTGATTTTTTTTTTGCTTAATATTATTTTTTTATGTTTTTTTGATTGTTTTGACGTGCTAATATCAAAAATAATTTTTAAAAAATAAAAAGAATATTATTTTGATGCATTTCCAAGTAAAAAAAATTTTAAAAAGCAACCGCTACCATACTCCGAAACATCTCCTGGAAGTTGAGAGAACATACACTAGTTGTACTAAAACAGAGAGCTCACATAAACAGCCAATGCAATGAGGGACAAACTTCGTGTATCAATATAAATCATTCTAGTATAGTTGGTAGTTCAAACGGGAACTAGAATAATTGAAGAGGACACCTTTTGTTGGAAAGGGAACTATATTCTAATTAAAGAATAATTTAAAATTATTTTTTACATGTAGCCTAACAAAGTAAACTTTTGGTTAAATATATATCTTTTCATGGACGGGAGCTTAAGGGATCCTAACGGTAGCTGTGCATTGCCTTTACGTGGTAGTTTGAGGGATCAAAATTAAAATAATAAAAAAAGGTCAAGGGTGTAGCGGGATTTGATGAAAAGTTCTAGGGTCTCTTGAACAATTAGTTTTAAAATACGATAATATATCCGGTAAATAGTATGATAATTTCGTAAAGAGAGTTGAGATTTTGAATTTGAATTTGAAAATGCTAGTCACTTGAACGCAAAAGATGACGGACATCTCATTTATGATGAAATTAATTAGTTCAGAAATAGAGAACTAAGAGCAAAATTTTGAGAAAACTTGAATTGCGCCGTAAGATAGTTTGAAGATTAGTTTAGAAAATCTCCATAACGTTTCGTAATGGAGAAGTAATGAACTTGAAGCAACTTTAGAAATGCGTTTTAAGAACTTAGGTGAAAGTTTTAATAAAAAATGAATAAGAAAAACTGAAGTGAAAATTGTACACATATTTGAGGACTGAAATATAAATCCCATGACTCCGCAATTAGTAAAACGACTTGATCAGGTCAAGGTAGAATTAAAAAAAATTCAATATACCTAAACAAAAAACCAATGCAATGAAGTCTACGCTTTGGATTGCAGTTATTAAATCCAGATTGGTCTGACAGGTCATTTCGATATCTAAGTGGATCAGTTTTGGTAAGATAAAAAATCAGAATGAATAAAAATCTAGAAAAACCTAGTTAATCTTTGACCTAGACGACCTGACAAAACCTAATAGAGACTCGTTTTTTTTTCAAATGTGTTTTCTTTTCCAGCTCGATATCCAAATTAATACAAATTAATTTATATTAAAAAAATATTTATATTTTTAAATATTTTTAAAATATAAAAACAAATAAATACCTCCTCCGGTTAAACTTTCAATGGATCCACGGTGAAAATCTGAACAATTTCTTGATAGGGCATGCAGGATCGAAATTGAAGTCCTTCTATAGAAACCAAAAACAAAATCTAATTGTAGGATTAAAATTGGAGTCAGTGGTTTTGGACAGGCAGGCCAATCCACTCGAACGCAAAGGAGTAGAGAGAGACTACTCGTTCGGATTCCTCGCAAGATGCCTCGAATCGACAGGTGACTTTGCTTGAATTTTTAAAGTGGGCGTTCTCTCCTCAGTAAAACCCAGTCCAACTTATGTGCCACTTGTCTAGTAATACTGCACACAGCAGAATTCTAAGCCCTTGTAGTCCTAGCTGTCAAGTCTACCTTAATATATACTGTCCCAGTTTTTCCACATGGTGGTGTGCGCTTACAAAATCGAAAATCGAAAGTTGAGTTGTCTATAAAATCCCTTCCAGTCGCGCGGTTATAAAATGAACAAGTGCCAATTTTTTAGATGCAGAACCCAACGTGACCAACTTGATTACAACCTATTTAATTTATTATAACCATATTGCTAACTTAACTACCTATAAAATTTGTATGTAAATTGACTTGGAAGGATTCAGTCACATTTTTCTCCAACACTTAATTTATTAAGAATGAACTAAATTAAACCATCTAGGTGGTGGCCCAATGATAAAAGTTTGGGATCAAGAGGTTTGCTCCGTCTGTGGTCTCAGGTTCGAGCCCTGTGGTTGCTCATATAATGGCCACTGGAGGCTTACATGGTCATTAATTTCAGGATCCGTGAGATTAGTCGAAATGCATGCAAGCTGGCCCGGACACCTACGTTAAACAAAAAAAAAAAAATGAACTTAATTAAGAAAGCCACTTGTTGTATAAAACAAGAGCCCATGATATTTAACCCCGTCTATATATCATTACCCTGTAACTTCCTCTACTGAGAAAGCCAGTTGTTGGATTCAAAGTGTTGTGCTTTAAAAATGTAAACCGACTGTGTTGCTCATAGAGAGAGGGACCCGCATTTAGTGGGTGATTTTTAGAAAATAACAATAAAAATAATTCATAATAATAAACATGTGTAGAAAATCTCTTGAATAATTCATAATAATGAACTTGAAGTAGCTTCAGAAATGCGTCTTCATCAAGGGATTTGAAAAACTTAGGTGAAAGTTCTAGCAAAAAAATAGAATAAGGAAAACTAAAGTGAAAATTGTACAGATATTTGAGGACTGAAATGTAAATCCCATGACTATTTAATTGGTAAAAGGGATTGATCAAGTCAAGATAGAGATTAAGAAAATAAAAACCAACTTGATTTGACACTTGTCACTAGATTAAGAGTTAATAAAAACCCTCTACATGTTGTCACTAAAATAAGAATTGACACCATAACCGAACAAAATAAACCAATGCAATGAATTGCTTGTTGGGCAACCATGATAAATCTACTTTTTTATTAAAATTTAATTTTTTTATTTTAAAATAATTTTTATTTTAAATTATTTTAACATGTTAATATTAAAAATAAATTTAAAAATAAAAAAAATATATTACACTTTCAAAGTTAATCTTCTCTACATTTCCAAACACCCTCGAATAAAAGCCGGAGTGCATGTGGTCGGTAGACATAACTCTGACAATTAAGGATAAAAATGAAGAACAAGTGCCAACAACGCCACTCTCAGTTGTCACTAAATTAATCCTTATGAGAAACCAGACACTTGTTGAGTCTCTATAAATTCAACTTCTGTGAAACTCTACCCCCACCCTTCTTCTTCTTCTTAACAAAACCCTAAAATGCTATTGTCTTTCAATATTAAACTCAAGTATCTCTATCTATAAATTCAAGTACCTCTATCTATCTATCTATCTATCTATCTATCGAGTACCACACCTCACATCTAAAACACTAACCTAAAAACACGTCCAAAGTTGAGTTATAATAATGGCGGAAGATTGTTGCGGCTTCCAACTCATTAGCGGTGACGGTGTCTTAAACGTGAAAGGACTCGAAAACTTCACGAGGACCACCAACCTCGCACAGCGTTGCCTCTCCTATGCTGCTGTTGCAGTTATTGGCCCCCAAAGTAGCGGTATACTTGCAACGTTTTTTCTCTTATGTACAATTAATAACAAGAGTCACATTTTTTTTTCTTTTATATCAATATTGGTTAGATATTTGCTGTAGCGATCTGTACCGTATATGTGTGTTTAATTATCGCACACTTAGCATGCAGAGAGAAAGCATATAAATTGTTTAATTTGCCTTCTTTGGTGAACAGGGAAGAGCACGCTCTTGAATAAGCTCTTCCGGACAGATTTCACGATGATGGATGCACATGAAGGAAGGTTCGGTGTTTTTAATTTGTTTTAGAAAGGAGGATTCGTCTATTAACTTACTGTATATTCTGGTTTTGCGCCATGATATGAAATTAAGATGGTTTAATTAGCTTATATTTTCAGGGGTCAAACAACCCAAGGCATTTGGATGGGGAAGAGTATTGGTATTGAGCCTTTCACAATTGCCATGGACGTGGAGGGATCGGACAGCAGCGAAAGAGGCCAAGTATAAATTAATTAATATTATTATTATGCTTGAAATACACAGGACTGGTGTAGGAGGGTGTCATTAATATTATGTCGGAGAAAGGATTTAATTTGTGTTGACATATAAGCTTGTTTGATAATATTCTTGACAGTTGAACTAAAAAATAAAATTAATAATTATTTGTCTAGTTATCAGTTGTGGGAGTTTCACACAGTCTACTAGGTTTAGCATAACAGATATGACTCTGTGGTCTTAGCATAACAGTCATTGTGAATCATATGCCTTTATTAAGTTATTTTAAGTAGAGTTTTAATTGTAACGATTAATATTAAAATTAAAACTAAATAATATTATTCTCTTACTTGTGTTTCTATCACCAATACTTCTATTAGAGATCGATTTAATAACAAGTGTCAAATTAATTTCATATATATATATATATATATATATATATATATATATATATATTATAGTTTACAGTACTGCAATTTAAAGATTAATTTAATGATGTTCTCAGGACGGCACAACTACATTTGAGAAGCGAAGTGCTCTATTTGCTTTGGCAGTTGCTGACATTGTAATAATAAACATGTGAGTTTATTTCCAATATTTTTAATTTCTAATATTTGAATATCTTCCCCTTTATTTTTGCATCTAAAATAAAGCAAGATATATACAATCATAATATATACTGGTAATTATTGGGGCAGAAATGAAAATGAATGTTACAATCAGGCTAGCTATTATAAGTTCCTCACCTTTGTTTAAACTCTCCTTTGCTAAACAATCAGCCACAACACATGCTGGAAAGTCAACCAATTCACAATTAGCAGTTTCCATTGGCAAGAATCAACTCGTGTTGAATTATTATTGTATATACAGGTGGTGCCATGACATTGGTCGAGAACATGCTGCCAGCAGACCCCTTTTGAAAACAGTTTTTGAGGTACCCTAATCATTTGCCTTTGAGCCTATTATAATATTGAATCCGAAGGATGAATGATATCCCAATTACCACCGCTAATTACATGCAGGCCATGACGCGTTTATTTGGCGCCCGCAAAACAACCCTGATGTTTGTTCTACGTGACCAAACACCGGTAGTATTTAATTTGTGCTCTATCCCTAAACATAGATTTACATCGTTTATAAAAATAAATAAATAAATAAATATATATATATTTCAACACAAACAGATTTAGTCACAATCTGTCTCTTCTGAGTGTTAATCTGTCCTAATATTAATATATACGGGTACTGAATCTGTGTCTTCTGAGTGTTCATGTAGACTCCACTTGAACGTCTGCAACATATTCTGAGGCAAGATATTGATCAGGTGCGATATTGTTCATGTACTCTCCCTTAATCACTGTGAGATAATTGTTGTTATTGAGTTTGCAAAACAATTCCTCTTAATTATGAATGTTCTTTACTCTACTGAATTATACAGATATGGGCTGCAACTGCTAAACCCGAGGCTCATACATGGACTCGTCTGGGTGATTTTTTTAATGTGGGTTGATTTCATCTTCCTTGTCTATGATATATAAATGCATGAAGCAAAGGTGGATGTCGAATTAATTAAATACGAAGCTTAATATTTTTATAATGAGTTAATATAAAATTATTGATTTTAAACATCAACTAATAATTTATGTTCTTAAAATAATATATTTCATTGACATGATGTTATTTTTTTAACTTAATTTAATAAATTATTTTTATTATTGATGTAGTCCTTTGACAAATGTACTTAATTAAAGCTTTGTCTTTCTGTTTGTATTATTAATATATCTTTTTCATTTATTTTTTTATGAAATTAAGGTGGAGATCATTGCTTTGCCTAACTATGTATTCGAGAAGGAGAAGTTTAATGAGCAGGTAAATTAATTACTGGTTTCAACTGATGGATTGCGTTGGAGCATGTTTTTCCACTATTAAAGAACATAAATTAATGGTTTGTAGGTTTGCATCTGACTTACCAAATAAATTATATACAGATAAGGTATAAGTTAAGATCCATCCTAGGTCGACATGCTATAGAGAAAACTATTAGATTCACATTACCTTGGTGTCATTAAACCAAATCGTCTATGTTAATTAAGTACGAACCTTAATTATATTCTATGATAAAGTATAATAATAAGAAGTAGACGTGCTATTCTCATTTTATAGATTTTCATTAATCCAATCTATATTCTATCTATTTTTCACTAATGATGATAATTGTGTTTTTCACAAATAATGATATTAAATTATAGCATTAAATTTATAACCATAAACATAACTAATAGAACTCTTCTTTTGTAATTAAGATATTTAAATTTTATCATTTTGTTAATAATCGCTAATCAACAAATTTAACTATTTGAAAAATTGTCGTCATACTACTTTTCATAATATATTGTTAAGGATTTATTTTTATGATTTTAAATATCATCTACCAATAATATATTTATTTCATAAATAGTTTGAATCTTATGACTCTGTTTTTATTAAAATTAGCTTGAAGTATTAATGATGCACAGCAGGTGAAAAATAATTTATAGATTAACTATATTGTTTAAATAATTAGGAATTAGCAACCTCAAATAATAATAACAAATTCTACCAACAAGTTAATGTTTATATTATTTCCTTTGACAATAAGCAAGTTTGGTCCCTTATAATTAAGATCTCCTTTTAAACTATATAGCCGTATTGCTCTGCTTGTCGGAGCTCTGAACTCCTCGTCTTCTTCTGTCACCTTTCTTTATCTAATACAAAAAAAAATCAAGTGAAAGCTATATATATTAGACAATAATTAAAACTTTAAAAGTTGTTTTTTTTGGATAATCATTGAGAGTATATTGAAAGGTTTAATTTTCAAATTCTAGATGTCAAAGATGGAGTCTAAGCTTGGTTTATGTTAAAAAATCGATGAATGGTTTTATATAACTCTTTAAAAGATTGAATGGTTTCTTGATTCAAACCCTGAAATGATGTTTTTCGTGATGTATTTTACAGGTTGCTCTGCTGAGGCAGCGGTTCATCCATTCCATCTCTCGGGGAGGTCTTGCTGGTGATAGGAAGGATGTACAACCTGCTTCAGGGTTTCCCCTTCGTGCCGAACAGATATGGAAAACCATAAAGAAAAACAAGGATCTGGATCTTCCTGCTTTGGAGGTTTATTTAAATGCTGACTTCTTTTGCAAAAAATATTCATGTTTAATTAGATTTTCTTGTGTGAATATGTTTCTTCATTTTGTTTACCAGGTGATGGTTGCCACATTTCGGTGTGAACAGATTGCCAAGGAGAAGCTCAGTCGCTTGAAATTGGATGAGGTATTTCTTTTTTCTTTCGAATGCTACTGCACAACCTTGTTGTAAAATTTATATCACTCAATAATATCAAATTGATTTTATACAGACTTGGTTGGCAATGAGTAAAGCTCTTAAATCCGGCCCAGTATCAGAGTTTGGGGAAAAGCTCAGCTCTATTTTGGAAAACTATCTTTCTCAGTAGGTTACATCTTGCTCTCGTTTACAAAGCTATTCACTCTGCATGTATCTGTTGTAACCAACGTAGAATAAAAATGTTTTGATGCAAGATGCAGTGGAAAGTCCTAAAGCTCAAACTAATTCACAAGTACAGAAAGATAAAAAGAAGCATAATCAATAGCACATATAAAATCTATATGATTCAGTAATTTAGGTTTATGATCAGAGAAATTCTATGTTTCCTCCATCTCTCTATAGCTTTCTTCCACACGACATGATGCAGTACTATACTAATTGTTGAACTTGATTAGGAATCTCTCCGCTAAATTGTATCCAAGCCCTGTAAAATGTTCATTAAAATTTCAATATTATTTTTAATATAGATATTAAACTCATGAAGACTTTTATTTATTTAAATCACTATAAGTTTGAGAAGGCATGTTGAGGAAACAAATAAAAATAGTATATTTTGAATTGAAATGCAATGCAATCAATACAATTATTTATACAAAAATCAATCATGAAAGGTATAGTTCAACTGGTCAGGTCCTGGGTTTACTCTCTAGAGGTCACCAGTTCGAATCCCACAAACCTCAAGGCCACTGGAGGCTTACATGATCGTTAACTTCAGGGCTCGTGTGATTAATTTAGATGCGCGCAAGTTGACTCAAACACTCACGTTAATCTAAAAAAAGTTATAAAAAAAATCAAGTATTACATCAAATGATGAAATCAAGAATTTTGAATAATTAAAGATTATAATTATTTGATTGTGTGTGTGTATATATGTTTTTAATTGGTTAATTGTAATGAAACATTCTATTAATAAAGTTTGTTATTTTTAACGGATATAATTTAGGGGAGTCTCTAATATTATTTATTCATCATACAATAATATTGCTTCTTGAATAGATATGACACGGAGGCTGTGGATTATGAAGAAAGAATTAGAAAAGACAAACGGCAACAGTTAGAAACAGAAGCACTACAAGTAAGGCCTTAATGTGTGAACATCTTCATTAGCTTTTGTAATTGGGTGCTACTTATGTCCTGTTTTTAGTGCGGTAATTTTTATTTTTAAAATTTTTTTGTGAGTGTATTTGTTTTGAAAAAGAATTAGATTGATATTTTTTTATAATTTTAATATATTAATGCTAAAAATAAAAAACAAATTAAAAAAATAATTTTAATATATATTTTCAAATAAAAAATACTTTTAAAAAACAATTACAATTTTAACATGCACTTAGTAATAATGCCTGCAATATTTTTCTATTTTGACTTAAAAAACTGTCATTATTCCCGATGATTAAGTTTCTGGTCTGTTATGTAGTTTGCATACCCAGCTTATGTTGCCATGCTGCAACATCTACGTTCTATTGCACTGAAAAGTTTTAAGACTAAGCTGGAAAAGACGGTGAAGGAGAGACGAGGAGACGGATTTGAAGCTTTGGTTGATTCTTGTGGTCAGTCCAGCATGCTCCAATTTGAGAAAGGATGTGAAGGTAAAAAAATATATTATCTGTTTTTTGTTTATTTTATTCTCTTAAAACTTGGGATATATAGTTTTATATATACCCTGCTTTCTATCAGATGCAACTATAAAAAAAAGGGTTAATGGCTGGGTTGCTGAAGAAGTCAAAGTCAAGGATAGACTTCAACTTGAAATTGAAAAGCTTAAATCCGATAAGAAAGCCGAATATAAGGTAATTTCCTTGGTTCATGTATGAAAATCCATACCAGCTGAGGTCCAGGCCGGCATAGGCTTTGATATATATTTTTTATTTTTTATTTTGTGCTCAGTTAGTTATTTATTTATTATTAAAAATCTTGTTCAAATTTATCCCTCTTATTTTTCTACACCTTCTGTTTTTCAATATAATTTCTAGATCCTTGGAATTTTTAATTTCTTTCTTTCTTTAAATACTTCACCATGACGTTAATTTTCTTGTTTTGACTCACAATCATCCAAAAACATATATTCAAGAATTTATGTTGTCTACTAATTAAATTCTTGCATACTGAGATAAATTTAGAAAGTTATGAGATTCTTAGTCTCATACTAAATATATTCAAATAAAACATTATATTTTTTTTTGAAATATTCTACTTAATAATCACGTAATACTTGGTGTTTTCTTATATATGAAGGCTGAAAAGAAGAACATCATGAAAGAAAAAATTAAGAAAGGAGTAACTACGGGTACGGGGGTCGTGGCGGGGGTGACGGTGGGGATGGCAATGATGTTGGTTGCTGATCCAATCACGGCAGGTGCAACAGGAATGGGGGCATCGGCAGCAACAATACAGCTAATTGATGCTGGGAGAGATCTTTTACATAGACGTCATTAATATTTAATGTACCAAATCTTATGGTCTGCTCGTGTTGATTTCCAACTTTGTTTAATTAAGTTTTTATGTTATATTATTTAAACATGTGATTATATAAATGTTATTTTTTTTAATTAAGTGTTCTTGTTCATTTTCATTTTTTTTATTTTTTATTTGAATGCATCAAATTTTATTATTTGAAGGTATTAATTTTTAAATTTTCTTGTTATTAAATTTTTTTATTAGATTATGCCAAATTGACATATGGTTATTAAATTGCTGGTATTTTCACCTGGTGAACATTTTACTTTATTTCTAATCAAGTCTTTATATTTTTAATTTTTTTTTTCTATTTGAATGCATATATTTTATTTTTTTTTCTAATCAAGTCTTTCTAAATATTTTTTTATATTTTTTTGAAAACTCAAAATCAGGTCACGATAGTTGCCCTCTCTTTATAATATTTACAATGCAAATACATTGAAAATTTTCATTTTCTTTTGGTTTTGTGTAGTAAATTTGTAAAAAAAAATAGACATGAAAAAAAAACATTTACTTCTTTCAAAAATATTGAAAACTTTAAGTAGTAAAGTTTGCTAACCTGATTGAAATCTGGACAAAACAGGTAATTTGTCTTCTATTTTTTTTTATAAAAAAAAATTGGGCGGTACAATTAAAAAAAATCTCAGTCATGCGGGCCCTAATTAAATGAGCCAGGCCCGCAACAGCACTTGGCCCCTTTTACTTTTTTTATATTTTTATTTATTTCAATTAATTTTTTTTTTAAAACCTAATTATTATTATTATATTTAAATTAATATCCTTTATCACTTTTATTTTGTTTAGAAAATATTTTTTAAATGATTATATTTTTTGGTTATACGTTTAATTTTTAAAGATTTCTGATTCATCTATGATCTTCTTTTATCTTTTGTGTAGATGAATTATATTTTTGAAAATAAAAATATTTATTTTCAGATAATATTTCTAATATGTGTAGCCTTGCATATTATTTTTTTATTTTTTTATTTTATTCAATCAATTCAATAAATTTATCTATTTATATTATCGTTTGATTAAAAAAATATTTTAATAAACAAAAATTAACAAGTATGATGAGGTAAATATTCCATATTAAGAGATTGAATATTTTTAGGTTGAATAATATAATAGCAACTGAGAGATGATTTGCTAATTTAATAAATATTTTTGATTTTTTGATTTTTCAAAATTTATTTTTAGATGTCGTTAATGAATTTATTTATTTATTAGCGTATGTTGTTACCCAATTTTTGACCCATCTTTTTGATAAAATCTTCGGAAAATTCAAAAATAGCGAAAAACAACGAAAATCCAAAAAATATGTTTTTAATATGTGTGCATCGTTTTTAGCATTTTTAACG
>Ga0325405_1000539_pt1 | contig 36876 bp, 18 predicted proteins | sample PopdelMetagenome_21_FD_205663 | JGI IMG/M metagenome (GOLD analysis project Ga0325405, IMG submission 205663) | Populus deltoides microbial communities from Bellville, Georgia, United States - Xylem-Control-R2 | ecosystem: Host-associated > Plants > Phyllosphere > Stem > Wood/Secondary xylem... | reverse complement strand
CATTATTCGAATAAGATAACTAATGTAATCATGTTAACAATTTATAATCCGATTGGAACCTCCTTTGTGTGTGGTTTCCAGTTGAGTAATAATAAGAGTTTATACTATACTTTTTTGAAATATCATTAATGGATCCTCTAACCTTGACAATTATTTTTATCATTGTTTAATCCTTATATCAATATCACATCTCAAAACTCTCTTTATTATTATTATTGTTGTAGTTGTTATTGTTGTTGTTGTTATCTATAATTTATACAATTAACCTCTCTGTGGTTCGATTCCGGTCGTGCCGGGTTATTTATTACTTCGACACTCCTGTACTTAGGAGAAAACATCAATCTTTTGGTTGTGTCATGAAGTTTTAAATAAAAATGTATAATCTTCAAACTAAATGTACAAAAAAATTAGACAAAAATTAAAGGTAAAAAAAGTTGAAAAGCATATTTTTAATTGTAGGGAAAGAGCCTTTCCTTTTAGTCATAATATCAAATTGATTTTCTATATTTAATTTTTTTTAATCAATACTTTGGAATTTTTTTTTAAATCGACATCAAATAATTTTTCAAAAACTTTTAGACAACTCGAAAACCTCATAGTAAGCTAGATGAAACGGGTTCTCAGAACCAAATATGAAATAATGCATTATGCAAGTATGAAATTGAAAAAACATTCAGTGAATAAATTAGTAAAAGGCTTTAAGGATGAGGCGGAAAAAAATCAACAAAATACTATTCTAGTAAACAATGTTTTTGTGAGATGGTGACTAATGGTCCTTTTATTAAGAACACTTTGAAAAAAAAAATTCTCGTAACATAACTCACTAATGAACATTTTCCCTCTCCTTCATTGTTTTCTAGCGACTCTCTCTCATCTCTTAGACATCGAGACATTGGTGTGCATAAAATGAAGTTTTGAACTAAAATGTATAATCTTCAAATTAAAGGTACAAAAAACATTAGACAAAACCTGAAGGCAAAAAAGGTTGAAAAATGTATTTCTAATTGTAGGGAAAAGGCCTTTTATTTTAGTCACAATATCAAATTGAGTCCTTCCATTTAAAAGATTTTTTAATCAATCCATTTAAATTTGTTTTATACAAAATTAAACATCAACTCATTTTTGAAACACTTTTTTCTTACACGTGAACCACGTAATAAGCTATTTGAAATAGATTCTCAAAACCAAATACGAAATAATGCAGTATGCATGGATGATATTAAAAAAACATTCAGTGATTAAATTAGCAAAAAACTTCTAGGATTAAGTGGGAAAAGAAAACCAAAATACTATTCTAGTATACAATGTTTTGTGAGATGGTGAATAGTGTTCTTTTTACCAATAGGAACACTTTGAAACCAAGTTTTTTCTTCACCTAATCTCACCAATGAACATTTTATCTCTCCTTCATCATTTTCTAGCGACTCTCTTTGAACAAAAACATATTATCTTCAAACTAAAGGTTCAAAAAAAATATACAAAAACTAAAGGCAAAAAAAGTTGAAATGAATGTTTTTAGTTATGGGGAAAAAAAACTTTTTATTCTAGTTATAATATCAAATTGAGTCCATACATTTAAAAGTTTTTTAATTATTAGATTCAAATTTGTTTTTGTAAAATTGAACATCAATCAATTTTTCAAAAACTTTTTCACAACTTGAGAACCTCATAATAAGCTAATGGAAACAGATTCTAAGAACCAAATCTGAAATAATGCTTTATGCAAGGATGATATTGAAAAAATATTTGGTGACTAAATTAAGAAAAGGCTTCAAGTATTAAATTGGAAAAAAATATCAAAATATTATTCTAGTAAATAATGTTTTTTTGAGGTGGTGAATAGTGTTCCTTTTATAAAGAAGAATACTTTGACACAAATTTGTTCTCTTAACATGATCTAACCAGTGAACATTTTCTCTCTCCTTTATCGTTTTCTAACAACTCTTTCTCATCACTTAGACTCTAGGATATATTTGTGAACAAAATGAAGTTTTGGACTTAAATGTATAATCTTCAAACTAAAGATACAAAACAAATAAGACAAAAAGTGAAGGCAAAAAATGTTGAAAAGCGTAGTAAAAATCCTTTTATTTTAGTCATAATATCAAATTGAGTCCATACATTTAAAAGTTTTCTTAATCAATTCATTTGAATTAATTTTTGCAAAATTGAATTTCAAACAATTTTTCAAAATCTTTTTTGACAACTCATGAACCTCGTAATAATGTAATTGAAACATATTCTTAAAACCAAATCTAAAATAATGCATTATACAAGGATGATATTGAAGAAAGTTGAAAAGCGTAATTTTCATTGTGGGGAAAAACCTTTTATTTTAGTCATAATATCAAATTAAGTCCCTACATTTACAAGTTTTTTTAATCAATACATTTAAGTTTGTTTTCGCAAATATCATTACCCATTTTTAGGTTATTCCCCAAAATTGACCTATTTCCTTGTAAAATATCCAAAAAGAAAAGCAATAAGAATAACTAGCAATTTGGCTAAAGCTGGCCAATGTTCTTTTTGAAAAAGACACTAAATTTTAAGGACTTAATTTAGTTGAAGACAAGGGTGAAATTGAAGACATTAAAAGTTTAATGGTCAATTGAGGGTCACTTTGTATAAATCCAAGACCAAGGACCAAAATGAAAAAGGCATCAAAATTTAGGGCTAATGTTGAAGTTTGGCAGGGGTAAAATTGCATGTAATTAAAATTTCTAGGCCAATTAGGGATGCAATTAAAAGAAATCAAAGTCGAGGGACTGAATTAAACTTTGGTCAAATCCATAAATTAAACCTTACAAGCCAAAACGATGTTTTATTTAAATGAAATGACACATTTTGACTAAAACAACGTCATTTTGACTGAACAATAAAGAAAATACCAGACGAAGTCATCTTCTTACTGTTCATGTTCTTCAACTTTTTGCTGGAAAAAACTGCTCGGGTAGCTACCAAAAAAAACCATACAACACTATGATGGTTTGACATTATACTACACCCCAACATAAGTCTTGTTGGTTGATTGCCCCTACAGTCATCGCGTCACTACCCTAAAAAATAAAAAACCAGATGACAAGTCATCTAATTGCTATTCATTTTTATCCACCCTTTTGCCCGAAAAAGTTGCTATGGTAAACTGAATAAAACAATCAAGCTAAATTAAATAAATTAAAAAATTATCAAGAGAAAAAACCTTGGTCTCAAGTAAACATCCACCTACGAAAATCAGAACTGATCACTGAAACGATACGTCAATTTATATTCTAAATATTTATCTTTTCTTAATATTAGTTAGTTAATCGATTCGCAGTGTAACTAAACCTAACCATTAAACAACCACATTGTATGCGCTAGTAATTTAATTCAATAGCAGCCTTAAGAACTAAATAAGTTTATTAATCTAAACAACATAACTATATGTAGTCCATGTTTGATTTGATCTAATCTTTTCGCTAAGATTAATAACATAGATCTGCCACAATTATTAAACTTATTTGCTTCACAAGTTTATATATCACAACTCTGATTTTGATAGCAAACTTAACAATAGATTGGTTAGAATAATAACTTAGAGTCTGCTCTAACAATCAAACTAAACAATCAAAGAAAATAAGCATAGAAAAACAAACATATTAATCATATAAACTAAAAAGAAAAGGTAAAATAGATCTCACAGTTCTTGAAATCCGAAGGTTTCAATTCTAAACCGAAACCCTAAGATTAAAAACCATTAAAATCATGTTATTGATGCAAATAAACACTAGATTATTGAAACTCATTATGTAAGGGGCTAAGACATGGACCAAGAATGGTCGAAATGAAGGGGCTAAGACAATATTCTTTCCAATAACATGAAGAACAATTCCCATAAACCTAGAAAAAAACTCAGCTATGCCCAACCACTTCTAAGCTAGAAATGGGCATTTTGGCTTCTAAAACATGTTCTTTTTATCCTAACAACTCACAATACCATACACAAACATGTTTAAATCCAAAAAATTAACAAAAAACATCAAAACATCAAAATTAAGCATGAGATACCAAATCCAAAAACTAATAACCAAAAACATCCTACATGCTTATTCAAATGGATTCAAAATTAGTTATATGAACTCATTTTGTACATGAACAGGCCTAGCAAACTTAAGATAAAGACATTTACTTTAACATGTATAGCTTAAGCTAAACAAAGACTAAAACAACATTATATATATTTTTTAAATAAAAAAACTTCAATAGCAACTTTAATATATCAAAAACATAAAAAAGAATTCAAAAGAACATTAAATAAAACAATACGGCAACAAATAGGTGAATGTAACATCATTTGTTAAACATTTCAAACATCTTTTCTATGCTTATAAACATAATTATAAACCAAAAAAAAAACAACAACAAAACTAGGCCACAAATAACCTACATTTTGGTTTGCAATGTATACCTTAAATACTATCTCTTGACTTTCCTTTGAAAACTTTTGTTTAGGCTTTTAGACCTCTACCATTATGTTTCTTATTGATATTTCTTATCTTTTTCTTTTTTTTTCTTTTCCTTTTTTTATGCCCCTTTTCTTGATCTTGAGGGGACTAAATATTTTTTTTTTAATAAGAGATTTTTTAATTTTATTTTTATTTTCTAAATTGTTTGAAGAAAAGCAAGTATATTTAATACTAAGTCAATATCTTACTAGAAAAATGGTTGAAAAACACATAAAAGACCCAAAAATAACTTTAAAATGATTGAATTTTTTTCAGAATTTTTTAAATTTGTTTGAGGTTTGTTTGGAAAAGACACAAAGAATAAGAAAATAAACATTGCTGGAAAATCAGTAGGGAGTGTTTACCAAACACGCTAAACACGCCCTAAGGATAAAAAAAAACATGTTTCCCTTTGTAAAATTCTATTAAGCCAAAAATGGTCTTAAATTTTGGAGGGTCAGGCCCGGCCACACGGGCAAGGCTTACGTATAGCCCAGCCATACAGGCTGGGTTCAAGTCTAACTAGGCCAACAACATGGTCCAAAACCCAAAACAGAAACATATAGCATACTTAAACTAACAGTCCATACCCATAAACATTACAAACATGATTTTAAACATGGCAAAAGATCTTTACCGAAACTTCACAACAACAAAACACAGCCCCTTTATGATGTTCATTTATTTTTCATTTATGAATCCACAAACATATAAACCTAAAAGCATGTATTTCAAGTTAAAATATTACAAATTTATTCATTCTTGTATCGGTTTATATTCAGCAAATATAACTAGAGATAACGTTGTCCTTCAACAATAACATTAAGCACTGTTTTTTTGTAACCAACATAATATGGATTTATACCTGGACCGAAGATGTCGATGTTAAAGCACAGGTAGCTCGTGAGGCTTCTCTGATGCTTAGGTATTATATTCCCAAAGGTTGGATTCACCTTTCTTCTTTCATCGTTGGCAACCAATATTTTGCAAAATAACAGATTTTGTTTATTGAAATAACAGAGGTTGAAGCGAATGGTTTGGAGTTTATGAAAAATTCCCTATTTTTTTTAGGGAATGTAGTGTTTTAGTTGTGGAAAAGAGAGGGAGCTATTGAGTTCTACACAATGAAGAAAAAGATGAAAAAAAAACGAAATATGTTATTGTTTTTTACTAACTTAGAACTTGTAATGGTGGCTTCATGAAAGGTTTTTTTATTGTTGTTTGTTCTTGGCTAGCTAACTATTGGAATGGGTGTTTCTGTATGGTGTTTTGGGCTGGAAAAAGAAGATAGAGATCTGGAGTTCTTGGTTGGATAGGGGAGACGGAGGTACTCTTGACTGGAAGAGGGAAGAGTTTAAGTTGGTTTTGGTTGGACCGAGTGTTTATATACTGCAAGGTTTACGAACACAATGTATGGGTGCTAGTATGGTGTTGGGCTAGTGTAGATCTTAGTTGGAACAAGAGAGGAGATTATTTTTTTTCTGTATAGGGTTTTTTTAGTATAGAGTCTAGCCATCTTTGGAACTAAATGAGACTCTTATTTATAGGAGGTGATGGAGATGAATATGATCCTTTTGACTCAACTCCTAACCCCCTTTAATCCCCTTGGAATAATCTTAGCCATTGATGCCAAGGTAGTAACCTGGTACTCTCAAACGAGGCTGTCAAAGGCTAGTCGAGTCAGCAATTTTAGATAGGTGTTACAACGACTACAGAGGGAACCACTCGGAAAGAATCATGTTGGGAGGTAGTATGATGTCAGTGCTACCAGATGAGCATCCATTTTATCTTACATAAGCCATGGGAGAGCATTAAATGCTCTACAAAAAAAAAGGAACCCCGGCCAGCTCTCCACAAAAGAAAAGAAGAAGAAAATGAATAGTGGTGTCAAAACGGCACTGTTTTGTTCATTTCACAAAAAGAAACTTGATATTTGAATTGCAAAGAATTTGGAAATTTTTGGTTGATTTATCAAGATTTCTTTCGATTAAGTCCCTAGTTATGTCAATTTATACCCTAAATTTTTGTTGTCTTTAATTTCATCCTCAATTAATTTTTAAACTTTTAATTTCTTCAAATTTACCCCTGATTTTAACCAATTACAGTCCCTGAATGTGCACGCTTCTTTCACCTTAATCCTTGGTTTTATGATTCTTCAATTTACCCCCAAACTTTGATTTTTTGTAATTTTATCCTTGATTTCACCCAATTAAGTTTGGAAAAATTAAATCTAATCCTCCAAATTTCAATCTTCTCAATTAAGCCACAATTAAGCTTCCAAACTTAATTTTCACCAATTAAGTCCTTAATTTTCACCAATTAAGTCCTTAATAAATTAGTTTAACCCATTAAAAGTATAATTAAGTCCTTGCACATAATTAAATATTTTAATTTGACCCAAACGAATTCTTAATCTTAATCAAAACTTCAATTAGGCTCATAATTAAATTAGATTGGCCTATTCAAGGTTTAATAAGCCCTTAATCTTATTTTTTATACAGATTTGTCTCATAATCATTTAATTTGATATTGAATCTGTATTGTCCTTAAGTCTTGAATATAATGGGGTACAATTAGGCTTCTAATTTTATTCAAAATTCTATCTTGGTTCCTCCATGCATTTTAAACCCTTCTCAACCCGTTCTTGTCAAGTTACCAGTTTTGTTTTTTTTATTTTCAAGTTGTTTTATTTCTTTTCATTTTAAAAGAAAATGGTAATTTTAGGGGAAACCTAAAATTGGGTTATGACATGGAGAAAGATTGTTAGAACTATGGTAAACCACAATGTCACTTTTGTGGATGGTTTGGACCTCTAGAAAAGGATTACCGCATAAAAAATAATCACTAAGAAATTTTTTACGAGAAGAAGGATGATGAAGAGTAGTTATTCTATTGTTGTCATGCTACCACTGAAGACAAGAAAGACGTGTTGTGCATTGATATCATGTGTAATAACCATATGAGAAGCGACGATACCATATTTGCCAATCTAGACTCATCAATTAATTCCAAAGTCCCAAATAATGCAACGATCAAGGCTAAAGGAAAAGGCAATGTCATCATGAAGACAAAGGAACATATGTAATTTGTTAACAATGTATTGTTTGTCCTAAATTTTAAAAGTAATTTAATTGAGCGTAGGCTAAATGATGAAAAAAGGTTATGCTATTTACTTTGATGGAGATTGTTGCACCATCCCAATTCAACTTGAGTTTGATGAGATGAGAATATTAAGTGGAATTGGGATGGAGAAAAAATTGAAAAGAGAATGATCAATTTTCTCTAAACTCAAGTTAATGGAGGAGATGTTGAAGAAAGTAGAAATCCATCATCATCACCAAGATCTTCTTAATCAACAAATCAAGAAGAAACTTCTTCAAGTTCACTAGTTAGTAAAATAAGGTCACTAATTGACATTTATGAGTGCTATAACTTTACAGTTGTAGAGCATGAAAGCTATGAAGCTGCATCTAAAGAACAAGTTTGGGTGAAGGCAATAAAGGAAGAAATTAAAATGATCAAGAAAAATAAGACATGGGAGCTAGTAGGTTGACTAGAAAATAAAGAGGTCATTGGAGTTAAGTGAGTCTATAAAACAAAGCTTAACTCTAATGGCTCAATACAAAAGTATAAAGAAAGGTTAGTAGCAAAAAGCCACTCTCAACTACTTGGCATTGACTACAATGAAATATTTGCTCTAATTGCTAGGCTAGACACTATTTAAGCATTAATTGTTTTAATTGCCCAAAAGAGATGGAAAAATTATCAGCTTGATATGAATTTCACTTTCTTGAATGGAGTTTTTGAATAAAAAATATATGTAGAGAAACTGCTCGACTTTGTAGTAAAAAGTAACAACGATAAAGTATTAAAATTAAAAAAAGCATTGTTTGGGCTCAATCAAGCACCAAGGGCCTAGTATAGTAGAATTGACAGCTGCTTCAACGAACAAGTATTCAGGAGAAGTAAGAGTGAGCCAACACTTTACATTAAGACCCAAGATAGCTATGACACTTATATTGTCTCTCTCTATGTTGATGATCTTATCTATATGAGAAACAACAAAGAGATGATTCAAGAGTTCAAAGAATACATGATGACGACTTTTGAAATGATAGATTTGGGTTTGATGCATTGTTTTTTAGGGATAGAAATAGATCAAGAAAATGAAGGAATATTTATCTCATAAAAGAAATACACCAAGAACCTCCTAAAGAAATTCAAGATGACAAGATGCAAAGCAGTTGCTACTCCACTCATGACTAATGAGAAATTACAGAAGAAAGATAGATCAAAAAAGGTGAACGCATCAACATTCAGAAGTTTAATTGGGAACTTACTATATCTAACAACAACAAGACCAGTTATAATATATGCAACAATTTTACCATCGAGTTCATGCAAAGTCCAAGTCAAATCCACTACAGAGTTGCTAAAACAAAACTTAGATACTTACAGGGAATAAAAGAGTATGGCATAGGGTATAAACCAACTATAGAAGCAAGACTACTTGTATGCATAGACAGTGTGATTGGGCTGGATCGATTGATGATATGAGAAGCATTTTAGACTACACATTTTCACTTAGTTTTGGAGTATTCTTTTGGGCATATAAAAAGAAACAATGAGTAGCACAATCATTAGTTGAAGTAGAGTATTTGGCAGTCGCAAAAGCAATAAATCAAGCTATATATATGACTTAAAAGAATATTAGATGTAACATCCTATTATATTTAGATATAATTTCCACGTGATTTCCTTGTGATAATTATAAAAACAATGTTTTTTAATTTGTACAGTAATTCATTTATTCAAAGGATCATGCAATTTCAATTACTAATAGATTTACTGAAATTTTGGCAGATCTTTCTCTATATTTGGATTTTACCAAGTTATCAACAACTTTAAAACACCTACTAAATCAACTTCACAATCATGTCCAGCCATCTTGGACTTCCACATTAACACAACTCAAAGTTATAATATATGCATAATTAAATGTTGTATAAAAATTCAAACACTTATAATGGAATTACCACTAGAAATTCATCTAATAATCATAGTTCTAATACTCATCATAAAAGTAACCAGAATAATCTAAGTTATTGTTATATATAATTCTTATATGTTTAAGAGAATCCATAAACATTAACCTAGTGAGTTTATCAAAAGTATTACAACATCATGAGGATTAGTATTATTTACATGTCTAACATTTACATTACAAAATGTTTGCTAATTACATGTCTACTAACTTAACAAAAGCAATCCTAAATATTTATCATTCTACATGCAGCTGCGAAGTATCTAAAATTGATTTATCACATATTATAAATATAACTATATTTTAAATCATACAATCAACAAAACAGTTTTAATTATACATTTTAATCTCAATTCATCATTTTCAATTAATTTTCTCTTTATGGTTTTATCAAATCATCATGATAAATCATATGTCCTAATCATCATTAACCTAATACTATTAGCCCATTATCAGGCACAATCTCCCCTTTCTGGGTATTTAGCTTCACTGCTCATTACAGGGCTCTAGCCTCATCCATCACCAGATAACTAGTTTCCCCTATCAATTTTTGGGCATTAGTTTCATTACTGAATAACTAGTTCATTTGCCCCTTACAAGGCACCAGTTCCATTACTGGGAAGCTAGTTTCTCTACCCATGATTAGGCACTAGTCCCATTACTGAGAAGCTAATTCCAATCTCATCAATACTAAATTAAAAACAAGGCACATTCAATAAAATTGTAATTTCTTATCTTAATTACTAAAGTATCGAGGTGTTATACATCTACCTGCTGTTTGTGTGCTAGATGTATCTCCCTCCTGTTGTAGAGCTCTTGTGGCCTCTCTTGTATCAATAGATATACCATATCATTTTTCATTTAATGTTCATTCTGCATAATATAATCTAAGTTGATTTCTTTCAACTTAATCATTATTTACAATTTAACTTCTAGTGGAAACTTCATTTCAACTTCTCATTCTTGATCTAATTAACAAAATAAACTTCTTATAATTCATACACACATGTATACTCTAGTATACTCAAGTTTCATTCTTATAACTTCTATCATTGAAATCTCACTTCAAAGACATTGTTTCTAATTTAATCATAACCAAAGTTGTAGAATTTGGTTTTGGGCATGGCTTGTCTCTTCTAAACACTGAGGTACAAAGATACAAGTATACTGAAGAAAAAAAAATCAGTCCTAACATGAACACACCCAAAACTACCCATTATAACCACCTATTCAAGTTGTCCAGCAGGATTCAATTTAACCTCTCCTCAATTTTTAACTCATATCTAGAGTTTTATAACTCTAAATTAAGGAAGGTTAGTCCTGTTTAAAAGCTAATATCCTTATATACAACTTTCATGAAGAGACTTATCTCAAATTTTATCATTGTTAAGTCCTAATCTCCTTTGGAAATTAAGTGATGAAATTGTTCAATTTGCTATCTAGGTTTAACAAGCAACTAAGTATTTTCATTCATCCTCTCCCCATTCAAAGTAAGCATTGCCATTCCATATATCTTATAACACCACTAAAACACAATCTCCTAAAAACCAACTAATCCAATTCACATTTTATTTGAGATAGCCAAAACTCTTCCAAAGAAAAAGTTACTTATTATACCAATTCACATACAAGTAAACTTCTCACTTGTCCAATATACTTCAAATGATAAAACTTATAATTAATTGAGAACTCATCATCATTAAATAAAAATAATTCAACTCTTTCAATTTATCATTTTCATAACCATATACACATTTTCACTACATTTCACAAGCATTATCATAATTTTATCAATCTCTAAGCTCCATTGTATTCCATGATTTTATTCATTAGTCAATCATTTTATTTTTAAAACTATATATTCCTACACAATTACCATGTCAATTTAAATAAATTGAGTTCAAAGCCCTTTTCTTCTTAGCCTTAATTGAAACTTTCATCACTTCTTAATCCCTTCAATAATAGTTAGTTCTACCCATAACCAAAACATAGATTTTCTTTTTTTTTTATTTGATATTTTGAGCTAGTCTATCATTATTCCAACCCAATTACATTTATCCCCTAATGTTATCAAGAACCCTAATTTCTTAAATTAAATATTTTTAATCATAATCAATTAACCTCACAATAACTATTTCAATAGCATTAGAACAACTTACTAAGTAATAATTCAAGCTTCAAATGTCAACCAGTCAAAAAATTTAAACCCCTCTTTCTTCCTTACCAAGTCGTGACCCTTTCCCCTCTAACTCCCTTGCTTGTCACAAAATTTATCTCCCACATCTCTTCTAGTATGGTGTTTAGGTGTCAACAATTTCATTTATCTCCACTATGTCCTCACTTTACCTTTTAATTGTTGGGTAATATTTCCCCCCAGTTCGAATAGATTTTAATACCGACTTTCAGTTGACCTCATCGATTTTCATCAAAATACATCCCAATACCTTTTTTTTCTCATACCTTACTTTCTTTCAATTTTATTTTCATTTCTGTGTTTTTTTATTTATTTTTAGGCCATTTTCCATATTCTATTTTTACAAAAATTAATACACAAACAATTTATTTTCGATTTCAAAATCAAATATCATCCCTTTAATTCAAATGTTCAATTTACTTAATTTGTATGTTATTTGTTTTCAATTTCCTTATTCATTTCATAAGATTTCTAATCTAGGTCAAGTTTACATTGGAAGATATGGGAATGCGCCAACAAGGATCTACAATGTTGTTATGTTATAATAGGCCAATGATTGTTATGACAAAAAAAAATCATGTATTCCATAGTAGGACTAAGTAAATATCCATCAAATATCACTTTCTACAAAAAGTTGTTGGCAATAAAGAAATCAAGTTCGAGTATTACAAGACCGAAGAACAATTAGCAAATATCTTCGTGAAAGCGCTTCCACAAGTCAAGTTCAAGACATTATAAGATCAACTTGGAGTATCAATTAAGTTCATTAAAGAGATGTGTTAAATTATTAATGCATTTAAAGAAGATCCTAGAGATCAATTCTAAAAAATACTACAAACTAAAGAATGTTTGTTCACAATTCAAAGAACTCTAGAATTTTCTATTGTAATGGCTAAATTTCCAACAAGTTCTACGGCTAGAAGTTTTGTCTAGATTGTTCCATTTAGATTGGTAAAGAATACTATAAATAGGCATGCAACCATCACTTATAAAGCAAGCCAAAAAAACTAAACTAAGTTTAAAAACTTTTGTCCTAAAACTCTTCTCCAAATATTATATCTTCCATCAACAAAGTTTTTGTATTTTGAATCCCACATCCTTCAACCATTTCCAAACTATAAACTAAGTCCTTTTACTAAACTACTACAACTAAAAAAACTTAACTATCAACTTTAAATTTTAATCCCTAATCACTAAAACCTCTAAACTACCTCTTGAACTACCATCATCCTATAATAGACCTCATAGTATATAACCTTTTGTTTTTCTATAAAATATTTTTCTATATGGGAAAAAAATATCGTAAGCTTATAAAAAGAGGATTCATGTAATGTAATATTTCTCCAATGTAGTTACAAATTTATGGTGAACTATGTTCTTCCCAATTTAATTATGTGGACACTGTTCTTGTAAATTTGTTCTTTATCCTTGCTCGCTCCTAGATGTTATCAAATTTCTAAAACATCAAACATGCACATATCGGATTCATCCAACCCAGTTTTTTTTTTTTTTTCAGGGAAGGAAAAAAATGCGGTAGCTATGCTTCTATTTTAATTTACCATATGAAGGGATTAAGATTTGTAGATTTCAAAAACAGTGCAGGCCATAGCTTTAGTGACCTCAACTTTGCTTAATTGCATCGCACTGATCCCTTTGCCAAAATACCCTTTTAGTTATTAGCCATGATTCATTGAGAAGCGTTGTTCAGAAAATAACCTAATACATTAGTACGTTGTATTTCACCATGGAAAAAAAAAATGAAAAAGGTAAATGGGGTTACAAGAAAATTATGGGCTACGGGATTGGAATTCTCAGATTAATTAATATCTGTAGGTGCTCTCTTTTGAACAACTGTATCCAGTTCCACTCCCCGAAGGACTTCCGTGCTCGTAACCATCAAGTAGGCGATTCACCTGACTACCTGTTCAAGCAGGTACAACTCATACCATTTTGAAGTTGCTTCATTCAAAATCAAATAGCTTGCCCTCTTCAAAATTCTTATCTACATCGAATTGCATTTTCCCTGAGAATTTTCTTCAAAATTGCTGCCCGAAATTACATCCTATTTAATTTCTTCACATATATTAGTTCATTATGATACACTACATGGAGTATACCCACCCCCCTTTTCTTGTGAAGTTGGCACAGCTGAGGCAAAGCTGGGGGGGGAGTACGGATACCAAATATAGAGAGATTTAAAGAGAAAAACATCCTTAACATCGTTTAATTTCCACAAAAGGCCATGCCTTGCATCAATTTAGACAAAAATGCTGGGGCCAATTAATAGGGAACTGTTGATATGCAAATGTACAGCAAATGCAAAATGTGGTAGCTAAGTATAGAATCCTGGGGTACAACCATAATGTTAGAAACCTAAAGGTGCAGCCACAAATGAGAAATTTTTTTCTCGTGAGAAAATTTATCACATGTTCTAAAATGGGATGACTCGTTGCGTTAATTAGTTAGGGCGGTTACTTCCTTTGCTCGATAATGGTAGTTTAAAGAGCACAAGTTTGCACCGTGAAATAGACCAGTACTTCTAGATACTTCTAATGCACAGGAAATCCACTATTTAGTAACTTGTTAATCTAAATTATTTGTGTTAGGAGCAGAAGCAAAATTTCCTTTCTACTGTTTGTTCCTAGAAACATCAAAGAAGCCGCTTACGTCTCTTGTTGAGGTCTTCTGTAATGAATATACTGCTTCAGAAGCAATCTGACAGGTACCAGCAAAAAGTAAATAGCACACATGTTACTTTGAAAAGAACCATATCAATCTTTTCTAACACAAATTGAAGTGAAAGCGTTTTTAATTTAAAATTTATACAACTTCACATTATTAATTCAATCTAAAAATTAAAGTTATTATTAAATAAGATTTTAAGATATAATTTATATTATTTTATAACCATTACTGATTTAAAAAACAAAAAGAGCACGTAAAGACTAGAGCACACAGATTCATGCAGAAGTCAATCCTCATATATACCTTTAACGCTGCTGAAAGAAAATCAATGTCAGCACCTTTCCTCCGGATCCCAAATGGAGGATTCATCACAACAGTATCAACAAAACCTAAAGAAAAAATTGAGACCCTCCGAAGAAGGAATGACAGCAGAGCAGAGCGCAAATGTCAAGTGAACACACCTGTCGAGCACTCCAGAGGTGTGCAAGGTGTCCATCAGATAGATTACAAACAAACATGAAGCACTCATTTTTTTACCTCTCCATGCTAAGTTCCTGATATCACATTCGATGAAGTTTATGTCCAACAGCAGGTTTGAGCATTTAACAAATCAAAGACGCGTCAGTGAACAGCTGACAAAGCACAATTACATTAAATAAATAAGAAATTGACACGTTAACTTTCTCTCCTTGTTTCTGTCGAAAGAAATTATGAAATAAAGCGGCAAATACATGAAGCCCGAGTAAAGGAAAGAATAGCGAAAAACATCAAGAAAGAAAGAAAGAAAGAGAAGAGGTCCTCAGCATTTAGGAATGCTATCTCAAGAGATTGAGAATCAATATCGATGCCAATAACCTGTCTGTGTCCAAAATTACGAACGGTAATAAGAAAAGTAAACTATTAAGGAGGTTAAATTCATATTTAAATAAATAACCAAAAGAGAAGCTGCAGCGCCCAATGAGCCACAAATACCGTAACCAAAATCTCCACCTACGTACCTTGTCGCTAACATCCCCAAACGAATTCTCCTGGCCTGCCAATTATATATCACATAATTACGCATCAAAATCTCTTTCTTGTGAGTTTGTTTATTATTCTGCTATATTGATCTCCTGCGATTCACCGCGGACCGGATCAATTTCTTTACAGCTAAAAAAAACAATATCAAAATATTATCATTGTATTCTAAAGAGTGAATCATTGTATTCTAAAGAGTGAAAAAATTAATAACTCGACATAATAAAAAAAAAACTAAAAAAAAATAATCATCAAACTCTATGAATCAAACTGTAGAATGATGAAATTAAAAAAAAATCCATGAAAAAAAATATTAAAAAACAAAGCACTGGCAAAATCAAGTGAGGCCATCAAAATCCACGAGTAGTATCATGTCAAACCTTAAATATAAAAAAAAATTAATTAAAGGGAAAAATTGAAAAGAAAAATTTAAATTCACAAAAGAATTCAAAACATAACAAAAACAAAGGAAATCAATTTTCAACGAATTCAATGATGATGTATGAAATTTTTAAAAATAATTAAAAAAAATTGAAGTGAACCTGGTCTAACTTTTAAAATTTATGACACAGATCATGAGACCAGATCACAACGTAAAAGGCAAACAAAAAAAAACAACAATGTCAAATTCTAAACCAACAAAAATAATTAAGGATAAACATGAAAAAACAAATTAAAATAAAACTATTTAAAAAATGTAGATATGGAAAGAGAACCAAATTTGACACAAAAAGAAAAAAAAACAAATTATAAGGGATGAAATTGGAAAACAATTTCAATTAAGAAAATAATATGAACAACTAAAAATAACAATCAAAAGAATGAGGACCATATTTTATATAAAAATAAAATGTTAAGGGATGAAATCCAAAGACAACTTAATTCAATAAAGGATTCAAGACCAATAACATCATAATTAGGAGGACCAAATCTAATATAAAAACAAAGTGTAAATGGATGCAATTGAAAAAATAATTAACTTAACAAATAATTCAAGACCAAATACATTGCAATTAAAAGAATAAGGATCAAATCTGATATAAAAATAAAATATCAAAGGATAAAATTAAAAAAATAAATTAACTCAATAATTGAATCAAGACCAAATACATTGCAATCAAAAAAATAAGTACTTAATTCAACTTAACAAACAAATAGCTAGACTTTTTTGTTTTTTTTTTTTTGCAATGGCCAGCATGTTTTTCTAGGTGGAGAGAGGGAAAAGAGGGAGGAAGGGAAAAACTCCTTGTTGGTGCTTCTCCATGCACCGCCGACAAATATGCGTCTCACCACCATGATGGGGGTGGTGAGGTGCATCGAATGCCGCCCCGGATGGTGGCATTCGGCTCTGTATGGGCACCGCATGTGCCACCCAAAGCGTGTGACGGCGCTAGCAGCTTTTTGAATTTAAAATTAATTTATATATATTAAAATACCAAATCACTCCTAAATCCACATGAGAATTACAAAAAAAAAAAACATAGCATTCCTAGTAGACAGAGTTTATTTTTTAAGGACATTTAAGTAATTGACATGCACAAAAAATGGGAAAAACTTGAAAAGCCCTTAAACCTAAAGGAAAAACAATTAAGGGTTATTTGGTAATTACACTATAAAAAAAACATAAAATTAGTAACTAACACCCTTCTTTAATTATACCCCTAAAACTAACCTTGCCTACCGAGGGCAAAATCAGTCTTTCACTATGGATTCGCACAGTGAAAGGCTGATATCTTTTAGTTATAGTTAATAAACAAATAATAATAATAAATTAAGAATGAGTGATTACAGTGTAGAGCATGCGAGAAGCAATGTGAGGTCTGATTAGGTATTGTTGTTCAAGCTCTACGTGCTCTCACAATTATATTATATTATAACAAAAATATATTATATTGTTTTGTTTTGTTTTAGAGAGAGAGAACTAAGATAAGGTACCTTTAGATGCAAGAATTGTGGAGGCTAAGAAACTAAGACATTTAGGAAATCCATTAAAATTATAAATTGTAAAGGTCTTTTTTTTTGTCACTCAAGATTTATTTGCTCTTTAATTTTATTCTTTCAAATTGAATTTATTTGGGATCACATGTAATGGTTTGCTTCAATTGATTTCAAGTTGAGTTCTCGTGATGTAGAAGAAAAATTATGGTGCTTAGTCGATGCTTAATTTGGCAAAATACACTCTGATTTCATTGATTTAGAATAATTGCAACTTCAGGGATCAAATTTGAAAATGAAATTAGTGTTTAGGGACTGGATTAAAAAAAAAAAGGGAGGCGAGTGTTTGGCACATGTAACACACATGTCTATATAGGAGAATGTTTGCCTTATTTGGGCTACGCTTATGACAGCCACGAATGTTTGTTGGTGACCTTTCTTAGTATTATTCAATTCAAGGTGGTGCATAAGCATGTAGGGGGTCTGGTTTGACTCTGGTGACCTAGTCTTTTTTTCTTTCTTCTCCTCTCTTTTCTCTCTCTTTTGTCCTTGATCTTCATGTCAAACACTCTCTTAAATAGCAAAGTGGTATGTCATTTATTTTTTTATATTAAACATGGTCCTCAATCTTTTGATTTAGTTTTTTTTTCAATTTCATCCTTAAACATTAGATTATCTGGGAATTGGGTTACATGTTTTTTATTAGTTGTTTTTTATTAGGTTATCTTAGTATCATGAATCGGGTCGCAGGTTTGTCAAGTTAATTCAAGTTTTCTTTGGTTGTTTTTCTTTTTGTCTTTTTTGTAATTGAGATTTTGTTTGTAATTTCATTATTCAACATTGGATTCATTGAGAATTGGGTTTCATGATTTTTTTTGTTTATTTTCTATATGGTTATCTCGATATCAGAACATAGGTTCGAGTTTAGTAGGTTAGCCCAGATTGACTTGAGTTTTTTTTGGTACTTTTTGTTGTTTGATTTTTTTTCTCAAATTCATCCTTCAATATTGAGTCGGTTAGGCATTGTGTTTTGTGATTTATTTTGATTTGCTTTATATAGACTTATCCAAATCTCATAATTTAAGACAGACTGACTCAAGTTGTGGGTTCGATAGCTAACCCAAGTTGCGGGTTGACTTGAATCTTCTTTTTTTACATTTTTTAAAATTGATTTTTCACTAATTTCATCCTTCAACATTAAGTTGTTTGGAAATTGAGATTTGTAATTTTTCTTATATTGTGTTTTCATGGGATTATCTCATTCTCATGACCTAGATCGCGGATTTGAGAGATTTAATCAAGTTTACTCGGGTCCTTTTTTTGTTTTTTTTTTTCTAAAATTAAAAAAAAATTATTTTTTTTCTTCAATATCTTGTTGATTGGGAATTGGGTTTCATGATTTATTTTGATTTTCTTTCTATAAGATTATTTTAATCTCATGATTTGTTTTCTTCAATATCTTATTGATTGGGAATTGGGTTTCATGATTTATTTTGATCTTCTTTATATAGGATTCTTTTAATCTCATGACTCGAGTCGTAAATTTGGCAGATTATCCTAGGTTAACATGGGTCAATCTAATATGTTGTTATTTAAGTATTTTAAGAAAAATATCGTTCAATATACCATTGTCACAATATTTTTTTAAAAAAATATTGTCCAATGTGCATTGAATTGTGAAAAAAAAAAAACTATGTTATAAAACACATTAACAACACGTGGGCATTTTGTTTTTGTGCTAAATAAAATTGATATGACCCACAATATAGCACGGCTTACTGATCTAGTGCTTTCTAATTACTTCAGCTTCATCTCTATGTGTATGTGTGCGCGCGCGCGCTAGCTACTCTTTTTTTTTTTTGGTTTTAAGACGCCTAGATGTTGCTAATCAACAAAAACCTAAATGTTCTAGTGATTTTCCTATAGCATGCATTGTAGATGTGAGGAGAAACACAAGAGATTGCGATAATATTTTCTTTTTTTTTTGTTCTTTTAGTTTTTTTTTCTGCTATACCAACCAACTTTGTTTTTAATCTTTCTTCTCATATTGCGTTGACTTGGATTTAGACTTTGTGATCTGCTTACTTTTTATTTCATTGTCTTAATATATAAAAAACATCTCGACATTATATTGATGCTCAATTTCATAAAAAAAAATTATTTTACTACTTGCAAAAGAATTAAAATTCAGGGATTAAAATTGAGATTGAGGCAAAAAAAAAGTTATTTTTTTAAAAGGATTGTTTATGCAACGCCTTTTTAACATTTTTTGCCTCAAAAGTTTTGCAAAATTCATTTTTGGTCCCTTTTGTTTGATATTTTTTTTGTCCTTTTAGTTTAATATTTTTTGTTTTGATCCAAAATTTTATTTTATTGATTTTTCAATACCTTAGTTTGAGAGAGGAGATAGAAACTCATTGAAAAACAGTGAAAAAAAGAGAAAGTTGATGAATGGTCAAATTTCAGTGATAAAACAAGATTTTCTTGGTGTCAATGGATTCTATTTGAAGAAATGAGTTCTATTTAGGTTTTTTACCCCTTATCTTATAGAAAAACGTCGATCGGGGCTGAAGAAAATGACTTAATTTTGTATTTTTAGATCAACTTATGGGTGTTTTGAGTTTAAAATTGAATTTTTAGGTCTCAAAAATGCTAGCATGAATTTCTGACCACCTCTCTATTAGTCGAAAATTAGACAAGTAGACAATGTGTCATTAGCTTTTTCTTTTTATTTTTATTTTTCACTTTTTTTAAAAAAAAAAAGAGACAACATGACGCCCACCTTTTTTGCCAAGAAAAAGGTTAGGCATGCAAGCCAGACCGCAAAGGTCACACTCATGGACTTTTCTTTGAATGGGTCAGGTGCCTTAGGTCACCCAGGCTTAGGCTCATGATATCTTTTTAAACTTTAATTTTTTTAATTTAAATTTAATTTAATAAAAATAGATTAATTAAAGATATGTGTAGGATATCCAAACTAGCAAGTATTCAATTTCAATTGACATAAATTAAAATTAATTAATTATAAATGATTTTATGATTTTTTTAAATAAAAAATCATTTAAGTTTTACTTATTTTTTGAATAAGATTATAATTTTTGTTTCTAATATTAGTAGGCATTTTTTTCAACCCACATAATTATTTTATTTTAGTTTTTAGAGAGAATAAACAATTTTTTTTGTTTACTTATGCATAGGATTCTCCATTTATTTTATTACATTTATAAATCAACTTTTTTTACGCTAAAAACACTTTTCATCCGGCTCATGGCATCAACTAATTAGTACATGCTATTAATTTGTTCTATTCTATTTTCTTTTTTCCCTCTTTTTATTATAGAATACTCTAAAATACTTGGAGAAAGCACTATAGCTTTTCTTGTGTCTTTTATGCATTAGTGTTTCACTATGCACAGTGAAACTCTTAACTGTTTTTTTTATTTTTAAATTTTTTTTCATTTTTTTCCTATTTTTTTATTTATTTTTTGTTTTTTATGCCTTTATGGGTTTTTTTTGGCTTTTTTCTGTGTTTTTTTTCTTTTAATGAATTTTTTTATTTAATTTAGTTTGTTAATGTGAAATTTTTTTTATTTAATTTTTTTTGTTAATGTGAAAATCTTTTTTATTTAGTTATCAGACTTCATGACACGGATCTCAGGTTTGACGGGTTAACCCAGAATTGTTTTTTTCTTTTTTCCTTTTTAATCAATTTTTTTCGTTTAGTTTAGTTTGTTAATTTTTTTCGTTTAGCCCGTCAAATTTTTTTTCTATTTAGTTATCAAACTTTCATGACACAAATCTCAGGTTTAACGAGTTAACCTGATTTGATGGGTTAACTCAGTTGATTCAGATTTTTTTTCTTTTTCCTCATTAGTAACAGCCTTATGTCTTTTGTTTGTTTTTGTTTTTTTATTTTTAATTAATTTTTTTCATTTAATTTAGGTTGTTAATGTTCAGTTTTTTTTATTTAGTTATCAAACTTTCATGACACGGATCCCAGGTTTGACAGGTAACCTGGTTTGACGGGTTAGCCTAGTTAATTCTAGGTTAACCCGTCAATTTTGTTTTCTATTTAGTTATCAAACTTTCACGACACGAATCCAAGGTTTGACGAGTTAACCTGGTTTAAAGGGTTAACCCAGTTAATTCATATTTTTTTTCTTTTTCTTCATTAGTCTTTTTCTTTCTATTTTTTCTTTTTAATTAATTTATACACGACCTTGCAGCCAGACCTGCATCCAAGGCTATTGGGCCTGGTATTGCAGTTAGACCTACTGGGTCATGCAAGTTTAATGTTATTATTAATATTATAAATATTACTTTTGGGTCAGGCGTTACAGCCAAACCCAAGATTTTTTGGATATAACTTTACAGAAAAACCTAACACTTTTAGATCTTAGCTTTTTCTTGGTATTTTTTATACAAAAAAATTAACCCTCGGCATCGCACGAGTAATGTAACTAGTTATTTGTAAATAAACCTCGTACATTTTTTCTAGATTAATTACTAAGAAAAGGATGGCATGTTTAAACTCCTTGCATCACAATCAAGAGTAAACCAAAACCTGTGTCCATTCATATATAATTTATTTACTTTAGTAAACGACTTCAAACCTTTAAAAGAATTTGGTTGTCTATGACTAGTTAAAAAGAACGCAGAGACTAACAAGTTTTTGGACAAAATATTGCCTACATAATCAACTCGTGGGCATTAGAATTTATCCAACCAATATCACAGCAACCAGGAAACAACCACATCCTGGTATTCATTTGTTTTAGTTTAATTTCTAGAAAAAATAAGCTTGTTTGGATTTACTTCATCTCGATCGCCTGCTTGCCCATGTTGGGGCGACATCGAAGGCCACCTAACCAGGTGACCATCCTGATTTACCAAGTACAGATTCATTTATCATGGTTTAAATAAAGCCAGCATTGTCTGGACACCATGTTTCCAACTACAAGCATGGTTTTGGTCCAAACTCTAGAACTGAAGCAAAATCCGAATGCTTAGCAACCATAGGTGTGAGCTTAAAATACAACCTGTTGGACTCCCACAATTAAGCAGGAATACCCGAGCAGCCGAATCAACTTTATGAGACACCGGAATGCAATAAATTTCTTAAAAACAAAATCACAAAAGGTCTCAGAAAATAAGTCATTGGCTCTCAGTCTGTGAATGACAGCAGCATAAGAAATACAAACAAATCCCAAATTCAGAGAGCACCGTATGAAGAGCTCACGATGACACAGTGAGATCAAAACAATATAGCCACAATCATCTTAATATCCATAAATCCTCCTTTTGGGGTCCGAGTTAATTAATTTTGACAGAAATGCAGAGTACAGGTTTCAAACACTAATCTGAGTTAATCTTAAGCTGATAAAACTATTTATATAACATATCGGTAGGTAACATATCGTCCTGCTGTTTCACTTGGCCTGATAATCTTAACAACTTGTCCACGCTTCAGCCCGTAGTATCTTGCGATTGGATCAGTTATCTGAATGCGGGGCAGCTGAAAATAGCAAACAAAGGCCTCAAGAAAGTACAAGTACCAAAGGGAAAACACAAACTGAAAAAGATCAACACCTGTCCAACTAGATAATTCTGTATAATCATTCTAAAATAAGAAACTACCATTGAGGCAATCACTCATGATTGACAAGCATTTAAGCATCTTTTATAAGAGTAAGAGTAAATGAGGACAAGGCGAAGGCAGCATACTTAATTTTCTCAAAATAACTTAATATAACAAGTCCAAGAGCTAGTTTACTAGAAAATGAACTGCATTATATAGAAGGTCCAAGAATGTTAGCAGCAAGGTTTAAAATTAATTCTCAAAAATCAATTGTTAAGGTTATCCTGACCTGTGTTTCTTTCACTGTGTATCTCTCCAACAATGTCTTCTTCTCTTCATTTGAAAGAACTTGATGTTCAGGGACAAGAACATGCTCTTTGATGTTAACCAACAGCTCAGCCTCCTGTTAAAGGAATTAAAAGACGTTAATATTGTATCTTACATTCAGATTTCAATAAAATGGGATCTAATTTGTTCGCTGCCTTCATCTCTATAGCATTATTAAGGCCAACAATCTCACTGTAGGCTACCACCTGGCTCTCACTAATTTGACTAAAATAACAGAACTATAAGTCCTAAAGATGTCTTACAACAACATAAAACTCAGCAACTTCTAACTTTCTTAACCAAATTCTCTCCAGGCTCATTAATGTTATTTTGTATTGGGTGTATGCAGTAGGATGAGCACTGACAGCTTCAATGGAAGAATCTGGATTTATTCAAGGCTATACCTTCAGATTTTCTTTGTGCTCCTCTATCACAAAGTCTTTAAATCTTGTTCAGGTAAGTTTTCCTAATCTAAATCCATATTGAATTTTGTTGTTAACAGGGAGATCCATATACTAGTAGTCTCAGATGATCTGTTCCTTCTCGTATTCCTAGTTTGGATTAAACAAATGAAAAGTGAATTTTAACTCTTAAGATCATAATTCTTGCTTACTGTGAGATGCCACTTTGCTTTTAAAAATAGGATATCTTCAGCTGAATAGACTTGCATATCTATTAATTACATGTCATTCAATATTGCATAGAAGGACAAGTAACTTGGATGGAGAAGGTTCAAGTTCAACACCCTTAATATCCATGAAAGACATCAAGTGTTTGTGAGTCATTCTTACTATTGATGAATTAAAATCAAGATATTAATTTGAGGTAATTGGGCTAAAACAAGGGTAGTTTGTATTGCAAGATGATGAGGGACTGTAATTTATCCAGATCTATCCGGAACCATGCAACAGAAATGGCCAAGCTAAAAATCCTGTATTCTTTTCCTGTACTCTCAACTCTTAAAATTCTCTAGTTTTTCATGATTATTAAAGTGTGTTCCTGAGACAAATGGAATTATTCGATACAAAAAGAATTATGCTACGCTGAGAACTTAGATAATTGATTTTCTCATTATTTTGATTTAATTGTTTTCCCCCAGAGATCACAGAGGAAATCTTCCACCAAACTTTGATGACATAACTAGCTTGGAGAAATTTAAGCATTTTAAATTCTAGAGGTTGACCAGGGAGATCGTCTTAAATTGACTCTCAATGTTTGGTGATGTCTCTAAATACTTCATCTTTAAGTTTGTCATCCTATTATAATAGTATTAAATAGTCACCTGACTCCAGCAATCGGAATTTATTTTTACCACAGCATGAATCTACACCTCCCATGTCCATCAACATAATCAACCATTACAAATGTATTTGGATAAGAATTCACCCACTTCCCAAATAGTTATAGAATATATTCAGATACGAAAAAAGATAACAGCTAAGCATATAGTAACAAAAGAACACCGTAAAAGAAACCACTTCTGTTTTTTTTCTTTACCTGAAAGACCTCCAAGTGGAATTTTGTAGAGATCTCATTGATACAAGTTCGAGCAAATGGGGTCAAATTCTGTTGAACAACCAAGATTGCTCGAAAAACATTCTCGGATTTCATGCGATTAGTGTATGTCTTCATTGTTTTAACACCAACTTTAGCTTCCTCCGGAAAGAAAACATAAATCTGCTTTGTACAAAACCACCAATTCGTAAAAGAAAAATTAATGAATAAATAAAAAAACAATAAAATGAATAAAATTACCTGATCAGAACTATCGTTTCGCTTGGTCTTGTTAATAACAAGATCTTCCCTTTTCATGTTATTACCATATTTGGATTCAAATTGCTCTCTTGTCATTTTAATTTCAAAGTCTCCAACAAAATAACCTCTATCCTTGAGCATTTGCATCACTGTCTTTCTAATTCTTAACAGCCTCTTGATTTCTTCTTCTGTTAAAGTCATTTTTTCTTTTGTCCCTCTTTCACCTGATATAATATGTGTATTCACAACCAAACAAAAATCATTCCGAAGTTTAAAACTCGATCAATCAAAACCCTAATGCAAACTATTAGGTTTCAAAAATCCCTAAAGATTCGAGAATATATATATTAGAGAGAGAGAGAGAGAGAGAGAGAGAGAGAGACCTGGAGATCGATAAGGGAGAGTGTAAGGTGATCAAAACCCTAGGAAGGTTTATGGAGGAACGGTCTCGCACTTTCTCTGTTTCTTTTGGAGTTCGGAAATAAGGGGCTAATAAAGGAGCAGCCGTGATTGTTATTTTGCAGGGTGTCTTAAGCTTGGGTTTTGGAGGGGCCCTTTTGGTATTTCGCTGCTTTTCACTTCTCTCCTCGCGTTTTCTGACCTAGTGTAGCCCTGTTTTTCTCATTGTACACTTGCATCCGACCCCATACGTGTATAACTCGATTCACAATATATCAGGATTTTTTTATATTAGAGTATTAAAATAATTTAAAAGAATATTAATTAAAAATAAAAAATAAATTTAATTTTTTTAAAAATCATTTTTAAAACATAAAAACAAATAAAATTTTCTTTTTATTTAAAAATACATTAACCCTATTTGTATTATTAGCAATAAATGTGATTTAAAAATCCAGAATTACATGTCATTCTACGTCGTAATGATAAGTATTAAGGGTACAGTTTATCCTATTTTTTATTATAAAAAATATTAAATTAATTTTTTTATATTTTTTATTATTTTAATATGTTGATATCAAAATAAATAAATAAACTAAAAAATATTAATGTTAATGTATTTTCAAATACAAAACTATTTGCAAAAACACATTGCAGTGTATTATCAAACACAAACTAAATAATAAATCATTAATTATTTGAATAGTCATGTATATATATAATTGTCGCATGCGGGCGCACGGTGCAATGAGACGTCATAATCGAGGAATCGCAACCTAATTTTTCGGTTCAAGGTTGAGGAGACCCGGATGTACTAATCTTATCAAAAATTTCAAAGATAAGGGATTGGTTGTAGCTAGGAAAAGTATTAGCGCCTCTAGTGCACATTACTCGAAGTAAATTGTATTGTATGGTCTACATATGGTTTAAAAGTTTTGATAGGTTCCTAACTGATGGTATATATATGGCTCAAAATAAAGATTTACTTTCATAAATAAATCTAGTATTTCAAATTTATTATGGACTCGTATGCCCAGATAAATTCTTATGGGAAAAGTTCATGTAAATGCCCTGGCAGGGTTCACCTATCCTAGAAAATGAAAATGTTTTCCACAACTCTTATATTCTGATAAAAAAAATACTCACAATTAAAATTGGTAAATATAAAATAATTCTGAGAATTTTCTAGTCAACTCCTAATATTTAAATAATAGGCTACTTCTAGGTCCATCATTGATATCAAAATGTTGACCATTAATTTTCAGAAAAAGAAAAAAAAATTAAGGTTATTGAAATATTGACCAAATCCTTAAAAAAAACTTTACAAACTTGTTGTAAAATCCACAAAAAAAAAACAAAGAAAATCAAAAATATTTCTAAAACAATGCTAAAACTTTTTTCTCTTTTTTATAAATAAAAATGTAATTTTTTTAAGGATTGAGTTATATGGAACGAGCAGAAAAAAAAAATTTCATATGCAATTAAAACATTTCGTTAAAAAACTTTTATCTTTTTATCATTTTCCTTTTTTTATCATTCATTTAACACGAAATAAAATAAAATGCAAACATACACACATATTTTTTTTTACTATATTTTTACTCACACACCCCATAATTACATGTTTACAAGCCACAAAAATTCAAAATTTAACAATAATTTAAAACACACACTAAAAAATCAAAAATTTACAAAATAGTCCTTCCAAAGGTTGGAAACAGATTGGAGAGATTGCTGGGAACTCAGGAACCACACTAGAAGATTCTGGGACCGTCAGAACAGTGGTGATACTTCGGCGTCTTGAAAGGCGCGTGATGGCATGGATCAGGCAGCTCTCCCTCTCCTCTTCACTCCTATGCCGACGATGTAACAAAGGGGAACCTGTAAAAGCAAGAAACAAACACAACAAAATTCAGTTCTTTTTCTTTCTTTTTCCTTTTTAGATATGTTTATCTCCCACTATTTTTTCTTCAAATGGTCATTGGCACTGCTATCACTAGTGGAGCATTGTGTGTGGAGAGGGCCAGTTTGGTGCCTATTGATGGGTCATCAGTTCACTACTAGAATGAGAGAAGAAGTCGTTGGCAGTGGTATTCACAATGACGATAGTAGGGGGCTATTCATAATGGTTGTGAGTTGTGGTGAAGAGGATAAAGGGTTGTGAATAACTAACATGGAGGTTAGCAGTCATAGGTCGCTGAAGAAGATGGTGGAGACACTGGTTTTATGTGGCTAGTGATGTTAAGCTTTTTATTATTGTTGCTCCTCTGCTGGAGCTATGGGGAGAAAAAAATAAGGGTCACATACTGAAGTTGCTATTAATAGCTTTAAGGTTGGACCGTCGTTGATTTTGGTTTGAGAGAGTAAGGAAATTGATCTATGGATTTTTTTGGTTTGGTTGAAAATAGAGTATGATATGTGGTGGTTGCTTGAAATAAGAGGAGATGATGAAGGCCTGTATAATGTTTTTTTTTTTTTTGTATGTGGTGGTTAGGTATAGGTATCATGGGGGCTAGGTTTTTTGGTAGGGTGGATTTGGAGAGTGTGTTAGCTAGAGAGAGTTTTTTTTTTTTTTTTGATATTTTTCTATTAGTTTGTTTATCCTCTCTCCTAAACATCCCCCTCTCTTGTATGTATGTATAACCACTTTGTTGTCTTCTTCCCTTCAATTGTTTGGTACCAAGCAATCTAAATTTTATTTTGTTCCTTATTTTTTTTCTTTTCACTTTTGGTCCCTTTGTCCATTTATTATATTTTGATTTTTCTTAAATTTTTGTATTGGATTTTAAAAAAAAAAAGGTAACATCAACATTGACTCAAAAAGCATGTTAACAATTAAATATGTTTGAAATTAGATTTTAAAAAAAAGTTAAAAAGACGCTAAAAACGATGAAAATACATCTAGAACATAATGTTTTGGGTTTTTGTTGTTTTTTTTATTTGTTGGTTTTTTTCAAAAAAAATAAAAAATTAGATAGCAACAATAATCATTTAAAATGTCTTTTATGTTTGTAGTATTGAATTATCTATTTATTATTTGTTAAATGACATGTATGATATCCTTCAAAAAGTGTACTTCAATTACGTAATTTATATCTTATACTACTTAATGTTTAATAAAGAGATATTATATACTAAGGGACACCAACACACTAACTTTATATATTTTTAGATAATAATATTTAATTCTCAATTATTATATACTCGCAATTATAAATTAAATTTTAATATTGTTGTCTTAGATTGGTTTTTAAAGGATTTACAATATAATATTAATGTAATAATTTTTACATATTAACAAATTTTAAATAATATAATTTTTGTTACTTATAAAGTAAAATCTAGTTAAAAATATATAAAAAGTTCGACAGTTAGGTTTTTTTTACGGAGTTTATATTCCATTCTAAAAAATTAACAAAAATAATTAAAATATACTATCAGCTAAAGTTTTCTCTTGACTAGTTTTGACCTAATAAAACTAGGTAAAAACTTGAGTCAATTGGAATCAAGCAGTCGATGGAACAATGAAGGGTGTGTTTGTGATGATAATAGCAATGACAATTTAAAGTGCTTTTAATTTAGAAATGTATTAAAATAAAATTTTTTATTTTTAAAAAATTATTTTTAACATCAGCACATCTAAACAATCTAAAAACATCAAAAAAAATTATTTTAAGTAAAAAAAAATTAAAAAAATTAAAAAAAATAATTTACACCACATTCTCAAACTCACCTGAAATTGCCAACCTTTATCCCCTACTCACATGTCCTGGACCTTGTGCAAAGGTTTTTTTATATATAAAAAAATTAAATAAAAGAAGATAGAGAGCTAGTTTGTTTCCTACTTTTATAGATTTTACCATTATTTAACTTTTAAAAGTGATGCGATAAAGATGATAAATTGTTTATTTTATTTAAAAGACAAAAATGATCTTAAAAGAATTTTAAATAACAAAATTACTAGCAAAGAATATATGAATGTTCTTAATTAATTAAATCAAGTAAGAAAGTATTTCTATTTACTTAAAGAAACCATGTGATGTTTTGGTTCTTCCTTTTGTTTTTAAGTACTATTATTTCATATATCATTTTTGTAAGAAAGTATTCGTGTTTTCTAGTAATTATTTTTATTACTAAACAGTTTAGGATCTGTTAGCTAATTGTAAGAAAAGCAATGGAAGGCATGTGTATACTTGCTTGTTAGTAAACTTCAAACGAATAAATAGAAAATGGAATACATTGATTGTACCATTTGTTATTAAGGTTAACTTGCTCATTACTCAGTGTAAATAAATTGTATACAGACAGTCTTTTAGAATTTCAACAACACATGTTTCGAAAGTTGCACTTGTCAATCAAGGCCTGTGAACATATAAAAAAGACTCATATTCCCTCTTCATGATAAGAATCTAAAGCTCTATAACAAATAATAGACAAGACATGAAAACCGAAGAAACAAAAGGAAAATTGAAGAAAATAGAGGGTTCTTACATTCAGGGTAGCTCAACTGGTTAAACTTTAGATTTGTTTCCCAACAGTCATGAGTTCGAGTCCCCTCAGGGCCACTAGAGGCTTATACGGTTGTTAACTTCAGGGCCCGTGGGATTAGTCAAGATACGCGCAAGCTGACCCGGACACCCACGTTAATCAAAAAAAAATAAAGTGTTCTAGGTAGTATTAAGGCATGGGTAGACAATCAATTCAATTCGGGTTTTTAAACTATGATACTAATTATTTTTATTTTTACATTAACTCGGGTCAATCCGACTCATAACCCAGACCTCAACCAGTAACAAGTTGGGTTTTAAAATTATAATAATAACCATTTTTATTCTTACATGTATTAATTGGACAATTTTAAAATTGAGAGTTTTTTACAAGGATATTTTAGGAATAAAAAATAATAAGTATTATCTCTGGAGACATATCCTTTTTATACCTTTTATTTTGAAAATAGAAAAATTTACTCTAAAATTATTCTAAAAATAGTTTTATTTTTATATTTTTGTTTTTTTAACCAAATATATTTATGTCTTCATTGTCTCTACCTTTTCTGTCATGTGACATTAACTAGATGCTATGTAATACATGCTTTAAAAAAAAAACAACAGATTTTTTACTATTTTATTTGTATGTTTTGTAAAATGTATATAAAAAACACCCTTGCACATTTCTTTTTTTATATAGGTTAAGAAAAACCTGTTAAGAGGTAGCAGTGATTTCATTACCTCTAAACATATTATTGTCTCCTTTCTCATGTGTGGAAATGGAAAGAATCAGAGTAGCTAAAAAATCTCTAACATTTTCTTTATTATTGTTGTTGTTAAAGGTTATTTTTTTTATCTTGAGAAAAATATTAGAATTATTAAAGCTTATATAATAAAATTACTGTAATACAGATAGAAACTATCTCCACTAGTTTCTATTTTAAAATAATTTTTATTTTAAAAATATAAAAATTCATTTTAAATTATCTTAAAAATATATTTATTTTGTTATACTAAGACACTAACCCAGTATAACCTAGCATATGTTAGAAAACCCAAAAATTATTTTATCAAATGGGAGAATGCTTTTTTATCATAAAAAAATGAAAAAGGTTGATAGGTTATCTCCTTTCTAACACATAATATTGCATCCACATGGGACAGCCTTTTTATCTAGAAAAACCCGCACCACACCTATATTAATATTAATTAACATTAATTAATTAATTAATATTAATTAAATATAACTAAAACTGATCAGTGTTTCACTGCAGCGTTAATTATTATTTAATATAACTTAATTCACTGTGGATTGTACTGTTCTGCACTTTAGCGCAAGTATTGTGCACTGTAAGTACTGAATTCATTGTGGACTGCACTGTTTGGTGGACAAATGTGTGAGGCTGCAGCCAGCAGGCCCCAAGCGTTAGGCTGGAGGCGCGCCCCCTAGGGCGCACGCGTGGTGCTTGGGCTACCTGCCTGAAAGCTGGGCATCCACAGCGCACACATGGCGCTTGGATTGCCTACTTGTGTACTAATAGACCAAACGCACAAGTGGCGCTTGGACTCCTGTCTCAGTGCTAGGCATACTCATGCGCCCACATGGCTTTGGGATACATGTCTAGGAGTTGGGCACACCATGTGCACGCGTGGCCCTTCAGATGTCTGCATGGGGGTTGGGCACCCCCAGAGCACACATAACGCTAAGGCTGCGCTAGGAGTGAGTCATGTGTGCCACTTGAGGACACCTGGCGCTTGGGTCATGGCACTGGCCCAAGGTTCCTAGGATTCATGTGATGATATAAAAAATTAATTTTAAAAAATGAAAAAAAATTATCTTATCATGACCCAAGAATAGTACTTAACGGGTTAACCCATATTAACTTGACTCATTTTTTGTGTCATTTTTTTAATTGAAATTTTTACAATGTTCATTGTTCAATATTGGGTTCAATAGGATCAATTATGAATTAAGCTTCATAATTTATTTTAATTTATTTTTTATGGGGTTATCTTAGTCTCATAACCAGAGTCGCGGATTTGACAAGTTTATCTAGGTTAAATCAAGTCGTTTTTTTTTCTTTAAGGTTATCTCGGTCTCATGAACTGGGTCATGAGTTTGACGAATTGAGATTTTAGGTGATTAATATAACTCAAATATATTAGTTACTTTATATATGAGATTTTAGGCTCATTAAAGTAATATGAAATATTATGGAAAAACATTGATTGAATTAAAATCTTGACTTGTTCCTTAGGAACATGGTTTAGAATATAATTAGCATAATTGCTTAAGTTCAACGGAGGGTTAATAACAAAACAAAATTTAATGTAAAAAAATATGAAAAGTATAGAAAATATATTAAGTGTCTTGGATCTAATTGTAAAATGGACCCAATAGCATTCGGTCCAACTCTATTAGATCCGGCTGGACAACATGGCCTAACTCCATTGGGTCATGCTAGCAGTAGGGCTCAACTGTATTAGCTCCTGCTGGGAAGCAAGTCCCAACTCTATTGGGTACTGCTGGGCAACAGGACCTAACTCAATTGGATCTTGTAGTCGAGTCAAACCCAATATCCTAAGAAAATAAAATTAAAAATTTCTTAAAATATATTTTTAAAAATATATATTAAGATGATATTTGTATTATTTTTTAAAATGTATTTTTTATATCATCACATCAAAATAATACAAATACATCATAAAATATTTATTTGAAGTAAATACATCTTGTGTTTATAACCCAACTCGAGTATTTTTCACATTTGAAAAAAAAATTGTTATTAAACCCCTGCGAAGCGCGTACCAATATGCTAGTTATATTATTATGTAATTGTTATTTTTTAAAATATTTTTTTTAAAAAAATATATTTAGATAATATTTTTAATTTTTTTAAATTGATTTTTTATTTCATCACATCAAAAAATAAAAAGATTTCAAATTTTTTTAAAGCATTTTTGGAACGCAAAAAACAAACATGCTTTAAAAAGGAAATTTAACCCAACCTTAAATAAAAAAACAATTATCATAATCCAACTTTTGTACAATATAAAAAAAAAGTCATCTTAATTTATTTTGTCTTTATAGTATGGAAAAACAATTCAATAAAAAAAATTAAAGAGGAAAAAACTCAAATTGAAAATATCTTAAAAGGAAAAAAAATTAAAGGGAAAGAAATTAGTTATCGATGTATTGGGCGTTGCTTGGCTATGCGCAATTCACGGTGCTATTGTAGAAAATATTTTATTTGAAGATGGTGGTGATGCAAATACAATCCGCGCTTTTAACACAACTCAAGCATTTTTCTATTTGAAAAAAAATGTTATTGACCCGTTGCAGAGCCAAGTCAATATGCTAGTTATTATATTATTATGTAATGATTATTTGTTAAAATAATGTTTTTAAAAATATATTGACATAATATATTTTTTTATTTTTTAACATTGATTTTTTGTATCATCACATCAAAATAATATACAAACATAAAAAAAAAAAATTGAATTAAAAAAATAAACAGAATTTCAAAAAAATTTAAAGCATTTTTGAAACGCAACAATCAAACATGCTTTAATAAAAAAAATTCAACCCAAACTCAAATGAAAAACAATTATCATCACCCAACTTTTATACAATATAGAAAAGGTCTCATCAATTTATTTCTTTTTTACAGTATGGAAAAAGAAATTAACTAAGAGAAAAGAAAAAAAACTTAAAAAATTTGAAAATATCTTAAAAGGAAAAAAATTAAAGGGAAAGAAGTTAATTGCCAGAGTATTGGGTGCTGCTCTACTATACGTTATTCATGGTGCTACTGTTGAAAACACTTTATTTGAATATGGTGATGATGCAAATATATTTCGTGCTTTTAACCCAACTGAAGCTTGTTTACATTTGAAAAAAACAATTGTTATTGACCCGCTGCGAAGCGCAGGCTAATATACTAGTTATTATATTATTACTCAATAGTTATTTTTTAAAATATTTTTCAAAAAAAATATATTAGGATAATATTTTTTATTTTTTAAAATTAATTTTTTTATATCATCACATCAAAATATACAAAAATATCAAAAAATATTAATTTGAATTAAAGAAAAAAAGATTTTAAATTTTTTAAAGCTTTTTTTAAATGCAAAAACAAATATGTTTTAACAAGGATATTCAACCTAGCCTTAAGAAAAAAAATTATCATCATCCAACTTTTGTACAATATAAAAAAGTCTCATCAATTTATTTTCTCTTTGTAGTACGAAAAAAAATTAAATAAGAGAAAAGAAAAAAAATCTAAAGAGAAAAAAAAATAAAATTGAAAATATCTTAAAAGGAAAAAAAATAAAAGGAAAGAAATTGAAAATATCCTTGGGTCTGGTTGTGGCGCCAAACCCAATATCCCTAGTTTGGACTGTATAGCTAGACCCAATATCATTAGATCTTGTTGCCAGCCAGACAATAAAGCCTTATGTATGGCTGCCCAACCAGACTCAAAAGCATTGGGTTTGGGTCTGACTGCCCAGTCAAACCTAATATCCTAAAAACAAAAATTGAAAATATCTTAAAATATTTTAAAAATATATATATATATATATATTGAGATAATATTTTTTTTATTTTGTAAAATCTATTTTTTATATAATCACATCAAAATAATAGAAAAAACTTCAAAAAATATTTCTTTGAAGTAAAAAAAAATCAAAATTTTTAAAAGCATTTTTGCAAAGCAAAAACAAATATGTTTTAATAAGGAAATTCAACTCAACCTCAAATGAAAAAAAAAATTATAATCACCCAACTTTAGTACAATATAAAAAAAAATTCCATCAATTTATTTTCACTTTACAGTATGAAAAATGAAATTAAATAAGACAAAAGAAAAAAGAAAAAAATATCTTAAAAGAAAAAAAAATAGTTATCGGTGTATTGGGAGTTACTCTGTTATGCGCTATTCGCGGTGTTATTGCTAAAAACACTTTATTTAAATATGGTGATGGTGCAAATACATTTCATACTTTTAATCTAATTCAAGCATTTTTACATTTGAAAAAAAAATTGTTATTGACCCGTTATAAAACGTGGACCAATATTTTAGTTATTATATTATTACGTAATGATTATTTTTTCAAATATTGTTTTTAAAAAATATATATTAGGATAATATTTTTTTTAATTGATTTTTTATATCATCACTTCAAAATAATAAAAAAAACATTAAAAATATTAATTTGAATTAAAAAAAATAAAAGGATTTCAAATGTTTTTAAAGCATTTTTGAAACGTAAAAAACAAACATACTTTAAAAAAAAATTCAACTCAGTCTCAAATAAAAAACAATTATTATAATCCAACTTTTTTAGAATATAGAAAGAGTCCCATTAATTTATTTCTTCTTTACAGTATGAAAAACAAATTTAAATAAGAGAAAAGAAAAAAATTAAAGAGGAAAAAAAATTAGAAATATCTAAAAAGAAAAAAAATTAATGGGAATAAAATTAGTTTCCGATATATGGGGTGCTGCTCTGTTATGTGCTATTCATGGTGCTAGTATAGAAAATACTTTATTTGAAGATGGTGGTAGTGCAAATACATTCTGTGTTTTTAACCCAACTCGAACATTTTTACATTTGAAAAAAATATTATTTTTGACCCGTTGCAGAGGACCGGCTAATATACTAGTTATTATATTATTATGTAATGATTAGTTTTTCAAATATTGTTTTTAAAACATTTATTCATATGATATTTTTTAATTTTTTAAAATTGATTTTGTATATTATCACATCAAAATAATACAAAAACATCAAAAACTATTAATTTGAATTAAAGAAAAAAAATTAAAGATTTCAAAAAAAATTTAAAACATTTTTGAAACAAGAAAAATAAACATGCTTTAAAAAAGAATTAAACTCGGCTTCAAATGAAAAAAAATTATCATAACCCAACGTCTGTACAATATATAAAAAAGTCATATCAATTTATTTTCTCTTTACAGTATGAAAAAAAAATTAATTAAGAGAAAAGAAAAGGAATTACAGAGGAAAAACAATAAAATTAGAAATATTTTCAAAGGAAAAAAATTAAATGGAAAGAAATTGGTTGTCGGTGAATAGGGCACTGTTCTACTATGCGTTATTTATGGTGCTACTGTAGAAAATACTTTATTTGAAGAAGGTGATGGTGCAAATATATTCCGTGCTTTTAACCCAACTCAAGTATTTTTACATTTGAAAAAAAATTGTGATTTAGTGACTGCGGATATCCCCACAATAAATAAATCAAAATATATTATAAAACTTAATTCCCAACCGACCAATATTGAATGATAAAACTAGAAAATATTTCAATTAAAAAAACACAAAAAACAATCTAAGTCAACTTAGGTTAACCGGTTAAGAACTATTCCTAGTCACGAGACCAGAATAACCTAATAGAAAGCATATAGAATAAATCATGAAACTTAATTCTTAATTAACCCAATATTAAAAGATGAAATTAGAAAAAAAAAGTTTTAAAAAGAAAATAAACTCTAGCTAACCTGGTTAACTCACCAAAACATGTGGGGAAAGTAATATTTCTTATTGTTATATTTTTCTTGCTTGTTTTAGTATATTACTAATTAAGTGGCCCGCGCTATGTCAGAAGCTCACCTTTTATTTTCTTAAAAAGTTGGGTCCTGACGCTGGCAGGACCCAAGGCTATTTGGGTCCTGCACAGGCCCTTCTATTTGATACGGCATCCCTTTGGATCCAAGTCTATTTTAGGCCCTGCATAACCAATGACTCAAGGCTATTTTGAGTTATGAGGAATGCGGGGCGTGCCCAAGCACCATGTGCGCGTTGTAGGTGTGCCTAGCCCCCAGGCAGGCAGTCCAAACACCAAGTGTGCGCAGGGGTGTGCACAACACTGAAGCAGGACTCAAGTGCCACGTGGGCGCAGGGGGTGTGCCCAGCCCCCAGCAACAGCCCAAGCACCA
>Ga0325405_1000536_pt1 | contig 36941 bp, 14 predicted proteins | sample PopdelMetagenome_21_FD_205663 | JGI IMG/M metagenome (GOLD analysis project Ga0325405, IMG submission 205663) | Populus deltoides microbial communities from Bellville, Georgia, United States - Xylem-Control-R2 | ecosystem: Host-associated > Plants > Phyllosphere > Stem > Wood/Secondary xylem... | reverse complement strand
TCTTAAACATGGGTTGAGATTGTATCATACATGATGGCATTTGTGATTTGTACGTCTCGGTCTTGAATCAACTTTACCTGGATTGGAAAATGAAAAGGAAAAGACACTTTTTAATTATGTTTTGTGATAATGGGAGAATTTTAGGGTCAGCATTGCACCTGTAGAGGACAAAGCATGTTATAACTCAGTTGTTTTAGCCTTGAATATAAGCTCAAAACCATGCCTCTAATTGTAGCTTTCAAATTCTTGCACTATTTCACAATCTATGCCTTGTCTGACAGCAAGATAAATAGAGAAAATTCGTGATGCTCTTCAAATTTGCTCCATCATTTTTCATGAGTGATGTATTGATGGAATCGTAGTAAATATATTTCTATATGACCATCAACGAAGAGGAGGGAAAACATTAGAGGTTTGAGGATTTTTATTGTCAAGATTCTGTCAGTGAAATGATGTAAATTGCCATGATAACATAATCTTAGAAACACCCAAAGTTCTTGCATCCTTTTCCACATCATTTCACAACGACATGGCCTAACATTGCTTCCACTTTCAAGCGGAAATCTCCTGAAATGGAACCAAACGGGTTCTTTTGGCTAACAAAATACCATCTTGAAATTTAAAACACCCTTGTGCAGTGTCCACCAGCTTTGGAAGAGCATGGATCCTTAACATCTCACAACGGCGCAGCCTCTGCATTCACTGCAGGTCTCCTGGTCGAATTGCATTTGAATACATCAACGCCTGATACTTTCCGCCCCCCTCCTGCACCTCTGCCATATGATGTGATTTTGGGATGTCCAGAGTCACCGTATTCTGAATCTGTTCAAGAAACAATTAGTCGTGGTAGTTTTGGAACGTTGGCAACATGTGAAGATCTTGATGAATTGGACTGCAAAACTCAAGCCAGTTCATTGCTTGTCTCTCCAAGGAAGTCAGAAGTGACAAAATTACATGAACCTGTTGCGTCCGCAACAGAAGAGGAAGATGCTTGTCCCATATGCCTTGAAGGTGCGGTAGTGCCATTTCCTAGGAGAAAATGCTATTTCCATTTTATTATTTTATAGTGTTTCTGGATAGGTAGAAGCATAATCAAGGTCATGCCTGAAATGATGTGTGGTTGTCCTAAAGTAATTAGTCAGTGTTGTCTGCTTCCACTTGCAGAATATGACTTGGAGAATCCAAAACACATAACAAACTGCGAGCATCATTTTCACCTCTCCTGCATTCTAGAGTGGATGGAAAGGAGTGACACCTGCCCCATATGTGACCAGGTTTGTTTCTTGTAAAATGACTTTATGTGCAGTTAGCGGATGATTTTATTGCTCTTATTACCGATGAGATGATTGATATAATCTGGATTTCTTTTAAATATCGCTTGCTACCCCCTGGTCAAAACCACACACCAATTTACTATTTAGTTGGTTGTTTCACATAGAAGGTGGAAGCACATACGAGGGGAAACATTTACTTTACTCATGCTTTTGGTGGAATGACTCTAGTTCTTGCTATTGACACGATTCTTATATACGCTCATTTGCACTCTGCTTTTTTAATGTTACAGGAAGTAATATTGACCACAACTTCATTTAGTTGTTGTTAATGCTCTTTGAGATGGAGGTTTATTTGTTGTTTCAATTAAGAGCTTGCCAACTTTAGTGGGCTGCAGATGGTGTCAGTTCTTTGTCTCACAACTGGTCAGCAGAGTGCCCCCTGGTTCATTTTTTAATTTGGTCTTACTTGGTTTGAAGGGTCAACTTATCATTTATGCGGTTCCTCTGGAGAAGTTCAGAGGTAAAGGAATGAAGTTTAGCAAAACATGGAAACAGGTTTCTCTCTGTTCGTGCCCCCTTGTCCTCGTTAATACTTTGGTTGCTAGTTATGGAATGGATGTGCAGATATCTACACGGTTTTTGAAGGGAGTACATGCAAACAACTCACCTCCAAGTTAAAAGCAAATGGTCTGTCCTGTCTTCCATGTTGCGTCAGCAAACTATTTTTCTGTTTTCTATGCATATTATCTTCTACTTGTTTGTCGTATGCTGCATATAGTTGTTCTTTTGCACTGGGTGATTTGTAAATTACGACAGTTAGTTTTTGGATGGATTCGGCATTTAGGATTAGATGAATGTATGAAAAGTGTAATGAACAATGAAAAGTTATACTGTATTTACATGAACTCAGATTGACGTGGCATTAGAGATCTACGACACTGCTGTTTAGTTTCAAGAAAAAATCTTGGATCACCATCCACTAAGATTCATGCTTCTGCATATCAATTCCTTGCATGTATGTTTCACATGAAGGATCGCAGATCTACCAGCACCTCCCATCCTCTTCTCTTTTCATTTACTTTTTTGGTTACATGAGTGGATGGTCTGTGAAATTGTTTCAGGCTGCTCAGTGCTACGTCAAAAGCTTGAAGTTACTGGTATTGCATAACAATTGTAATACCTTCATCTAAATCTTTCTTTGGGAAAACTAACTGAAGCATACTTCTGGGAACTTTCTTCCATTTTTTTAACCAAACTTCAAGAGTTGGCCATGCTCTGTGGTAGTTGCATAGCTACTTTTGGATCACCGCACCGCGATCCACAGCAAAGCCCAAGAGACACTAGCTATTGCTAACTGGAGCTGCTATGTCCCTCACACAAAAAAACAGAAAAAGAAAAAAAGAGAAAAGGGACTTGCTAGATAGATCATTTTCTTCAGTAGCCGGTAGATGAAAATATCAGAGTGGTTTAGTGTCAGCGTCGACGCCTAACTTCTGCAACTTGTGGTGGTGAGAACCCCACTATCACACTATTCTTGGGATTAAGTAAAAGGCGGTCGTATTCGTCTGTCAAATTTTTCGTTTCAAGGGCCAATCAGTAGATGCCGTAATTTTCAACTTCTATTTGAGGTTTTCATTTGATTTTTCAAGCTGTCGACAATTCTTTTTCTTTTTGATAAAAAAAGAAAGAAAGAAAGAAGGGCATCGGTAACTTTCAACAGCGGCTGCTTCTAGAGATGGCCGCCCTAGTCAGGCTGTCCCAGCTAGTAAAATTTCTCTCTGGTGCCTCGGAATTTTAGATTCACTGTCGAACTCCCCAAGGAGTGTTGCTACCAATTTATCAAAAATACATGGGGTATGAGTTTTCTGCTGTGGCACTTGACATATGGATTGTTATAGTAAAATTACTGTTTGGTTTTTCAGTTGAAAAAATAGAAGCATTGTTTTTAGACAATTTGCTTTTTTTTAGTGGTTTATTTGTCATTAAAATTTTGTTTTGAGGTATATACATTTTTTTTTCAAATTTCTAAACAATAAAATGACTTATTATTTATTCTCTGAGATTAAAAGCAATTAGAACTGTCGAGCAAGATTTTTTTTTTTTATCTCTGTCTCTTAGAGTACAGTAAAAGACATCTTTTTTTAATATTTGTTCTTTTAAAAAAAAAATTGAATTGTGTGTATTTGTTTTTAATCATATTATCATAATTTATCTATAATTTTCCATTTGTTTTACACAAGTCAAGCTTATTTTAGTAATAAAATATATTTATTTTTAGATAACATTTATAAGATCTTCGGTCCTGCGTAATATTTTTTAATTATATTTAATTAATTTCATGTGTATTTTTATTTCTATTATTTTTTATTGATTTTAATAAATAAATTTAGTGTACACAATCGGGTAAAATGTTTTATTTTACGGAATTAAATATCTTGATTTATATTTATCTTTCAATTCTTTTAATTTTTTTTGTCATTTTTTACTATTTATTTATTTAATTAGATACGAATATCTATTTTATATATATATAAAAAATATAAAACCTTAAAGAAAGAGTGTTGCTACCTTCCGAGGGTTTCTTGGTGATTAAATTCCAATTTTCCATCACTCGGTGATATAACTTGAAAACATCTGATGGACAGAATTGCAATGTAATGCCATGATTTTTAAAATTCTGATACAAGTTCTTATCTAAAGACATAATTAAAAAAAGTATTTAAGAAAAATTTTAAAATTATATGGAACACAAAGGTCAAAGGAGGTAGTAGGTTGTTGACTTTAAGTGCTTTTGAGCCAATAAAATTCCTACACGATCTTTCAACTTTCTGGCATTGAGAACCACAAATCTCACCCATCCAGAACGCAACCCACGCGCGTAATTATTTTATGATTTTTCTCGAACAAGGTTTTCTGAAATTCATTTAAAAATTAATTTTGTTTTGTTACAAAGATACGACGACCTCGTGAGTGGGTTTCAGCACTTTTGTCTGCCACCAAACCACACTATCCCGTAGACTTCCTCAGCTTTCACTTCCGATTTACCAAATTAACCCCTACAAAAGCTTCTTATTACTATCTAGTCCTCCAAGCTTCTAATTACCAAACCAACCCTTACAAAATCGCTTCCCATGTTCTATATTGTCTTTTAAACCACCCCTCACGTATTAAGAATATGCGTGTTATTTTAATATATCATAGAAAAATCATGAAAAATAATTAAGAAATATTAATTTATTTTTTTCAGGTAAAAAATACTTTTAAAAAAAATAAATAGAATGATATTTTTAAAAAATGCCCTCATTTACATCACATGATATTAATCATAATAAATTCAGTAGTGTGATTAATCAAAGGCACACATGATCGAATTAATCTGAGTTGTTTTAAGCAAGATTTAGATATCAAATGAAAGCGTACCATCAGTGAAAAAGCAATGAAATAATAAGATATTTACAGGATCAATGCCAAGTTATGAAGGGCATTTTTGTAAATATATGGTCTGATCCTGTTAATAAAAGCACTTCTAATTAGAAGATGATGGATTCAGTGCAAAATGTGTAAAGGACATTTTTGTAATTAAGCAAGACTTCCGAGAAATTTAACTTTTTTGTTTGTATGGCAGTTTTTTCAGATATTCCATAAAAAAATCTTCTCCTCGCTCTAAAAAGTTGAAAACTTGAATCAGAGACTATGTCATCTTGTAAGTGCAAAGATCATCTTCATCAATGTCACCCTTCAAGTGAAAAAGACACGCCTTTTTCCTCCAAGACCCCAAAGCCATGAAACAATGCCGCTGATGATCAGTGAAATGTCACTAGCCATCTTCTTCGCTTTCATCCTCTTCCTTCTCTTACCAACCTCAAATGCCTTGCTTGTTTCCAAATTTGAAACAAACAACACATTGACACCTTCAACTCCCTGTAACCCAATACAAAGCAGAAGAAGCAAGAAATTGGAGACTGCCACTGTCCTTATCACAGGAAACTCAACCATTTCAAGCCTAAACAAGACATTCAATCTGGGTTTCGTTAACCCAGGTGGGAAATCCAATTGGTACTTGGCCATTTCGTATGCTTCAATTCCAACACCACCAATAGTTTGGGTAGCAAATCGTGAAAAACCCATTACCAATCTCACCTCTACAAGGCTAGAAATCACCGCGGAAGGCAAACTGGCCATCATTGCATTACCGGGTTCAACGATTTGGCAAAGCACGAACACAGAGGAAGCAAGACGCTTGCTCCTTCAAGAGAATGGAAATCTTGTTCTTCTATCGGCCAAAGGGTTGATTATTTGGCAAAGTTTCGATTTTCCAACAGATACATGGCTGCCAGGCATGAATATTACAAGTGAAAGATCTCTAATTTCATGGAGGAGCATAAACGATCCGTCGCCTGGTTTATTCTCTTTGAGGATAAACCCGCTAGGGTTTAATGAATTTGAGCTTGTTTATAACAAGAGTGCCAAGTATTGGAGTACAGGTAATTGGACTGGTGATGCATTCGATGGTGTACCTGAAATGACTATTCCTTACATTTATAAGTTCCATTTTTCGGATCCTTTTACGCCAAGTGCATCCTTTTGGTACACAGAGAGGGAATTAGAAGGTGGTTTAAGGTCACCATTGACTAGGTTTCAAGTTGATGCTATTGGGCAGTTGAAGCAGTACACTTGGACTCAGCAGAATGAGTATTGGAACATGTTTTGGTCACAGCCAGACAATAAGTGCAGAGTTTATGGATTATGTGGGAATTTGGGTGTTTGTAATAGCACATTGTTAAAGCCTTGTGTTTGTGTTTCTGGGTTCAGTCCTGTTAGTGATTATGATTGGGAGTCTGGGGATTATACTGGTGGCTGTGTCAGAGAGAATAGGGATTTGTGTGAAGAGAGTGATGGGTTTATGGAGGTTGGTGTTGTGAGATTTGAAGGAGCGGCTATGGTGTCTTTTGTGGGGACTAGGAGTGTTTGTGAGAGGATTTGTTTGAGTAATTGTTCATGTATCGGTTTGTTTCACGATGGTAAGACAAGCTTGTGCAAGAATCTATATGGATCTTTGTTGAATTTGAGAAATTCCAGTTCTGATAGTACTTTTCAAGATGTGTTATATGTCAGGGTGCCGAAGGAGGGGATTGTGAGGAAGGGTGTGTCGAAATCTGTGCTTTTGATTGGTAGCATTGGTGGGTCAGTTGTGCTTTTGGGGTTGGTGGCAGGGATGCTGCTGATTTTGAGAAAGAGAAGAAAGAACGGCAAGGGTGTGGAAGGAGATGGTGTGTTTCCAGGGTTGAATTTGAAAGTGTTTACTTATAAAGAGCTTTGTGCTGCAACTCGAGGCTTCTCGGATAAACTTGGACATGGTGGATTTGGGGCAGTGTTTCAAGGCGAGTTGTTGGATTCTACTCTTGTTGCTGTGAAACGCCTTGAAAGGCCAGGCAGTGGAGAGAAAGAGTTCAGGGCAGAGGTGTGTACTATTGGAAACATTCAGCATATCAATCTTGTCAGGCTTAGAGGATTTTGCTCAGAGAGTTCTCACAGGCTTTTAATTTATGATTACATGCCAAATGGCCCTTTGAGTGCGTATCTGCGACGAGATGGTCTGAATTTGATCTGGGATGTTAGATTTCGTGTAGCAGTTGGTACTGCTAGAGGAATTGCATATTTACACGAGGAATGTAGAGATTGTATTATCCATTGTGATATCAAGCCAGAAAACATCCTTTTGGATAGTGATTACACAGCTAAGGTATCTGATTTTGGCTTAGCAAAGCTTATAGGTCGCGACTTCAGTAGAGTATTAGCTACCATGAGAGGTACCTGGGGCTATGTTGCACCAGAATGGATATCTGGTGTGGCAATTACCACGAAAGCAGATGTTTATAGCTACGGAATGACATTGTTGGAATTGCTTGGAGGCCGTAGAAATGTAGAGGCACCGCCATCTGCTCGTGGTGCTGGTGGCAGGGAGGGTGAAAAGGCAGAGAAATGGTTTTTCCCTCCATATGCTGCACAGAAAATAATCGAAGGCAATGTGGCAGCAGTGGTGGATGATAGGCTAGGCAGCGCATATGACATTGAGGAAGCTCAGCGTGTTGCATCGGTTGCCGTTTGGTGTATACAGGATAACGAGGAAATGAGGCCTACAATGGGAATGGTAGTGAAAATGCTAGAAGGGGTAGTCGAAGTGACCACTCCTCCACCACCAAAATTGTTACAAGCACTGGTCTCCGGGGAGTCTTATCATGGTGTTCAGATAGATTCTGGTAAGGGAGTATCTATTGGTGGTGATTGTTGTGGTGATAATGCAGGGTTATATAGTTATGGTTCACCTTCATCTCTTGGTAATGCCTCTTCACCAGCTAAATGAAAATGTGAAAGTTAACTGACAAGCGTCCTGGAGATTGGTGGATACCTGAGGAAAAACTAATTCCCCCCCCCCCCTCCCTTTTTTGGCTTTCATTTTATGTGAATTGTAGCCTTGTACGGTATCAGAAATGTAAATGGAATTGCTTGTTGCTCAAATTTTCAAGGATGTCAAGCTCTTCAAGATTCTATTGTCCCATTATTTATACTGCGTCCGTTTCATATTTGATGATCATTCGTGTGCCAAGAGCCGAGATTCATTAGATCGGTCATGCTTCTTAAAATGAACGTTATTTGTACAATTGAAGACCAGCACACGTCGTTCCAGTGATCACAGATTCGAAAAAGGAGGAGAAAGTTGGTCCTGGATGGCCATGTTTAGCTATTGGTGTTCATTGCTGCGAAAAAAGTCAACCACTCACTGGTGGCCTGTCAACTTCAAATTGGCATGTGCTCAACTTGTCTTGTTAGTTTCCAACTTCAATTTCTTCCTTCTTTTCATGGTTTGGCAATTGACAGGAGAGGTCTTGTGGGTCATGATCACCATTTGACAATCCCTCAGGTAGACAAAGAGGCAGTTCAAGGATAAAGAAGAGGGCAGATAGGGAGGGATTATACGGTGTATGCCCCATAACGTTTTGTCAGATACTGTCCATTACCTGCCTAACCGTTTGCTTTGTTCTATCCAAACATACCAATGAGCAGACCTTTTGAGCCTCCTGCTGTGTGACGTGAATCGTGTTCATGAATGCCTTTTTCAACCCTCTCTAGCATAAAGAAAACACGCCGCCATCATTGCTTTTTTTTTTTTTTTTTGTCAAAAAGAACATCCTATATTCGCAATGCCACGAGAAAACCTCAACGTTCTTTTTTAAACACAGGTATCTGCTCTTTCTGGCCCTTCTAAATGCATGTGAAAGCATGGAAAATTTTGTGGTTTACATTTCATCTTTTCATTGAGACTATAAAGCAGCACGAGTTATGAAGTTAGATAACGGGTTGGCTCAATTGACAAATGGATACCCTCTATGTCACCAACCAGGATTTTAACTTTGAAATCAGAAATTTCATAAATCTTCTAGTCTTAGCATTGCCTACTAAATAAAAAGACGGCTGGAAAATTTAAATGTTGGCCAATGTTTCAGCTAGTAAATTTACTTGGAGTGTACATGCAAAGATCATGGATAATTCTGTTTGTTGCTTGCTTATTCCAGTTGCCGCTCTATATATTTGCCACTCCAATCCTAAAACTCCTTGGACAACGAAAAGATATAGCAGAGCTCGCTGGCAAATTTACTATTCGAGTTATTCCTCAAATGGTCTCATTAGCCATCAATTTCCCTACCCAAAAGTTCTTGCAGGCACAAAGCAAGGTTGGAGTTTTGGCATGGATTGGTTTTGCTGCTTTGATCATGCACATTGGAGTGCTTTATCTCTTCGTTAACGTATTCAAGTGGGGGTTGGCTGGTGCTGCCATTTCTTATCACGTCTCAGGTTGGGTCATTGCTTTGGGTCAGTTAGCTATGTGGTTGGTTGGTGCAAGGAAGGAAGGACAGGATTGTCTTGGTTAGCCTTCAAGGACATTTGGGCCTTTGTTCGGCTCTCTATAGCTTCAGCTGGATGCTTTTCCTGCAGATTTGGTATTTTATGGCCATAATTGTTCTCACTGGACACCATGAAGATCCTATCATCGCGGTTGGGTCACTTTCCATCTGGTGAGAAATCCCTTTACTGAATTAACACTTCCTGTTTACATTCAGTATCTTACAATAGCAAAGAAAAAGAAAAAAAAAAGAGTTGAAAACATATTCCTAAGCAAATCTTAGAAGCACCTTGAGAGAAGCAGAAACACCTTTTCCTGTTTGATTATAAGAGACATGTTTGAGAGCAGCAATTGTACTGATCAAACCAACACAAGCACAACAATTGTACTGATCAAACCAACACAAGCATCTGAACAGGTTTATTCTTTACATTACCATCTACAGTAATTCAAAATGTAAGGAAATTCCTAACTAGTAGAATTAAACGACAAATAACAACACAAGAGCGACATAAATTTCTCCTAACACGATAAATGCCTTCAAAAAGTTTTTCTATGCATCGGGCATTGCATTCGTGTATTAAACAATGCAGAGCGTCATTGTGTTTGGAATTTGAAAGTTATATTATTTTTTAAAGTATTTTTTATTTTAAAATATATTAAAATAATATTTTTATATCATTTAAAAATTATTTTTTACATCATACATCAATTATTTAAAAAAAAATATTAATTTAAAATAAAAAAATTAAAAGAAAAATAATTTTTTTCAAAAATATTTTTAAAACAAAACATGCTTGTAGGTTTTGTCCTCTACAAATAATGTTGCTTCTTTATTTGGGAGGAAGGGGTGAAAATTAAGGAAGGGAAAACGAGATGAAAAGCCCCTCCTCGTGTTTGGATGGAAAGAAAAAGGAGCAGTGAAAGTCAAGAAAAAGTTGTTTTCCCTTGGCTTGGATAATTTAAGAAACATGATGGGAAATTTTGAAGAGTGTAATTACATTTAAAACAAAATAATATTTTTATGAAGTGAAATTTGTAGATCTAACACTTCAAATCAAATTCTAAAAAAAAAAAAAAAAAACCCACTTCCTCTGCAAGTTGGAGAGAAAAGATTCTGTGGATTGAGGAAGATTTTCTCTTCATTTTCCGTTTTTCCTCTCATCTTTATAAGGGAGAAAATGACGACAATCCGTCTTCCCACTTTCCCTCGTTCCAAACACGGCGTTTCATGTTTTGTTTTCTAGATTCTGCCCGCATCAAGTTTGGGGGGATTCTGGTATTTACTGAAAACGGAACCCTCCTGTGCAATTCTTTATAGTCTTCCCACTTTTTCTTATGACCCACTTTCTAAATGTCTAATATCACCAATGCCACTCAAATTCTGTTTATTTCCGGACCTCGCTTTCGTCTTTTGGTAATTACTGTACTAACCCCGTTCCTCACTTTGAGTAATTGCGAAGTAGCCCACGTAATCCCTGTCCTCTTTTTTCGAACGCCAACTTTTCTTTAATTTCGAAATCACACTCACAAGATAAGAAATTTTTTTAGGGTTTAATAAGTGGAAATAGAGGGAGAATCCGTTCGCTTAAAAAATGAAAGGAGAATTAAAATTAATGAAAAAAATAGTATAAAAAGGGCTTTGGACCATAGTTTTGAAATCTGACCCGATCATCGATCTGGTCATGTGATCGAATCACGGGTCAGATGAGTTGACCCGGATCAATCCAAAAAAAAACCTATAAAAGCAAAAAATATTTGCTTTTAAAGTTAAGGTGTTCCAAATAGCTAGATCAATGATACATCTGGAAAACAAGTTGATGCAGAATCACACTTAAAAGGAAGCCTAACTGTATTCGCAAATATATACAATCCAACTCCGATATACTTGAAGACAACTTACTTAACTCGACCATCCTCAGCTTTCAATGTCTGAGTGAAAGGACATGCATACATGCCCAAAAATGGAGCAACATACTGGGAAAATCAGTAAATGAAACTATTGGATGTTAAAATCAAAACAACAGTACAATTGGATGTTCAATCATCCGAACAATACAAAGCAGAAAAAGAGAGGACTGCCTATATATGAGGGAGATGGCAAATGCAATCAAATACGAAGCAGGCTCAACATTCACTTACATGGGGGACTACCTTTCCTACACCACAAACAGACATTTCTTGCTTGTTTTTACTGCCTTCAGCAAACATGCGAAGGTCAAGCATCCCTAACATATGCATATGTCAATTATATCTGGTACCTGAACCAGAAAGCAAAATTGTCATTGGAACACAGGGTTATTTACGGCTCATGAAAGGAAAGATCAAGCACTGCAGAGCTCAAACCATCAATAATCACCAAACTTTAAAAGCAAATGTTAGGGATGCTTGTTCATAAACAAAAGCAGGTGCTTGAAATGCTACAAATATAGTTACAAACACTCACACTATACCTATATGATCACAGCGACAACGTAGAATATATTTTCACGAGTGTCGATTGATGGCCTTAGACTCTTTTCTATCAATCTTAACCTCTGTCATTCTTCATTAAACTTCCTTTGTAACAAACTAGCAGCCTTTTTTCAATTCAACACAATTGTAACAAATTAACAATCCAATTCCACACAATACACTGTCATAATCTTGTTCATAAAACAGTCATAAACATTAAATAGCATAATCTTTACATATATTTCCAAATTGTAAGCTAAACCTTACAATCTTTAGACACCTCCATGTAGCCTTTTTTCACTGTCGAATCATGGTAATACAGTAACAGCATCAAAAGAATCAACGGACAATGAATCGGGCTAGAGAGTTCAGTAACAGCAAAATCAGTAACAACATTTCATGCAAACAACAAAGTTCTTATTTTTTTTGGCAGAAGTTGAAATCGGGCTAGAGAAATTGAGTTGACTGGCAGAAGAAAAGACAGAAATCGAGCTAGAGAAACATACCTGAGGTGACTGGACTGCGAATGAATCAACGAACAATGAATCGATAGCAGCAATTGGGCTCGATGGCAGTATATCAGTTGAGAGTTCTGAAATTGAAATTGATGCAAAAAATGAGAAAACTGCCAAGAATAAAAAAAAAACAAAGAGTGAAAGAAGGAGATTCAAATCTTTTTTACAGAGAAACAACAATGATCAATGGTCAGACGTCCCCTGCTCCTCTGCTCCTCAGCTGAGTTTCAAAGAGTTAATTAGGTTATTAATTTTGCTTCGTTCTTCTTCACTCTTCAGTCTTCAGCGTTTTAGCATTTTAGAAAGCAAAAAACGACGTCGATTAATGACAGTCAAAATAAAAAAATTGACCGGGTCTCACCTGAGTTTGACCGGGTGGACCGGGTCCCGGGTCGACCGAGTTTTCTCGGGCCAATTCCAGAGCAGGTTTTTGCCTCTACCCGGACCGGTCCCAGGGCCGAGTCGGCCAGGTACCGGGTCAACCCACCGGGCCAGTCCGGGTTTTAAAACACTGCTTTGGACCTCGTCTTCTTTCTTTTTTTAACAAATCGCTTCATTTTTACTTGGCAAAAAGTGCCTTGCATCATTTATGCTTTCCGGTTGCTATTTTTTTCTTCTTCCTAGTTTGACCTTAAAAAACAAAGAGAAAATTCCAGTCAAAGATAAGGGAGGATGGGGTTTTTTTTATAGGCACCGGAAAAATAAAAATAAAAAAGTAGTCTCAAGTTACAAGGTAAAGATTACATGGGAAGACGAGCACGGTGAAAAGGTAACAACATTACTAATTAATATTGTTTTTTCAAATATTTTTTATTTAAAATAATATTTTTTTTAATTTTTAACATCAAAATAAAATAAAAGAAAATGAATTTGAAGTAAAAATAAATAAAAACAATTCAAAAACATGATTAGATCGAAAAACAAATACTGCCATCGTAAGTATTATTCACAATTCACCTATTTATTAATATTAATTTAATAAGATCTTTCATGGATGAAATTTCTTAATCCGACCATGTACTGTTGTTTTCTTCATCTTATTAGGTCTTAATCTTTAATCTGACCAAGGGGCGTAGCGTGATGGCAAAGAATTTGAGATCTGCACAGCAGGTCTCGAGTTCGAATCAGGGCGTGCACCTCTTGTAAGAGCCTGGGACAGCCGGGGTTTTACTCCCTCACCTGAGCCCACAAAGTGCGCTTTCCGGGGGGGTGAGGTTTCCTCGAATCCAAAAAAAAAAAATACTAGCTACTTGGTCTGTGCTACGTCACGAATTGGATAAAATAAAATTTCAATGCAAAAAAATAAATATATAAGCTTTATCAACGAGATTTTTGACAACAATAAATAATTATTATTGTAAATTGAAAATTCATTGCATGTATTTAATTAAGTAGATTTAAAATTATTTGTGCCAATAAATATAAAAAAATGTTAGTGATAATCAATGACTAGACAAGAAAATCGAGAGATAGATGCAAATCAAGATATTTAATATTGCAACACAGATCATGTACCCGATTGTGTTTAATAGCTTTGTTTCTTATAATTATTTTTGTATATAATCAAACGATAGTAAAAACACACACGCGTGAAAGAGATCGAATAAAATCCAATATATATAAAGCCTGTCAATATTAGAAAAAAAAATATTATTGTCTCATGTGAAAACCAGCAGTGAAAATTAAATGATATTTAATTAAAAACTAAATCGAAAAGTTGAGAGTTGGATATGGATCTAGATATCTAATCTCGAAACACGAGATTATGGACCTAGTTATATTTAATAACCTTATTTTTTGGAACCAAATTTTTATTTAATAAAATGATAATAAAAAATAAATGCATGGAAAAGAAATTGAATAAAATCAAAGAAAATATAAGTAGAGATGCACACACAAAAAAAAGCCTACCAGTATAAAAAAAAATATTGCAATCTTATTTGTAAATTAAGTAAAAATTAAACGGTATTCTATTAAGAAACATTATAAAAATTAATCTAATTGATTTATTTTAAATAACCTCAATTAAAACTCAATATTTGTTAGGTTAGGCATTTTACGCATACACTTAATTAACATATTTTAACTAATTAATATTTAAATAAAAAGAAAAAGAAAAGCTAAAAAGAAACCAGACATATAGGCATGGGAGACCTGGTGTGTCTGGTCCATTAATAGAGAAGGCCACACACATGGGCCTGTAAGAATAGATTTGTGCGCTTGACTCTTTTTTTTTTTTTTTTTTTGTAAATGAATGAATGACAAGTCACATATCATTTTTTTTTAAAAAAAAAAGAAAGAAAGTTGTATGCCTACACATAATCCAATTACCACAGCAATGGCTGAAAATTGAAAGGTTGCTGTTTAGCCTAAAAATTTATTTTTCAGCTTATTCTCACCTAAAAAACCCTTATAAGCACTCTTATAACATTAAAAAAAAACATTTTATCAACTAAAAATTAAACTATAAACACAAAATTAAATCGATATAAAATTATCTCTCTTGATCTCGATCTATTTTTTCAAGTAACATGAAGGTTCAAAAACATCTTAATGGGACTCCCTCATCGTATGAAACTCATTAACATTAAAATTAGTCTTTTTTGTCGTTGAAATGTGACAAATTAACGACTTTCTATAATAACCCCAATTTTCTTTTATCATATTCATTGTAACATATAGTATTATCATTTAAAGTACATGAATTTTACACATACACACACACACACCAAAATTTTAGCATAGTTTTCTTTATATTTTTCAATACCAAGTTATCGACTGAATCAATTTTCATAACTTGCATATAAAATTTCAACATATTTCCATCATCTAGGACTTCCATGTTTATATATTACCTCTAGCACAAGAACAACTTCTTCTTTTTCTTTCATATTTCTTCAAACAAATCAATTATTATATTATTACAAAATATTTAGTTATAAGATGATTAACCTAGCTATAACATAAAACCAACACATATTCATATTAATGCAAGTCGAACCTAAATTTTAGTCCACATAATTATATAGGTTCAAGAGAAACTAATTAAGATATACATATTTAATTTAGATTTATACACTACTTGGTTATAAAATTATACTACATAACAAAATATGCATTTATTTCACCAAAATTATAAATGTGATATCCAGTATTTGTTACGTCGTTGTGAAGTACCTAAAATTTATATAATACTCAACATAATTAGCTTATACACATAATATTACTATTATTACTTTTATGTGAAATTATTCCTAATTCATACAATTTATATAATTTAAGAACACAACATCTTCTCTTGCCAAACCAACACTTGTTTTATTTCTACGTTATGGATTTTTGTAATTTTCTATTAAGTAGGGCATTAGTCACAGTAATCTCATGGACTAGTGTCTCTAATTTTTCATTAATTAGGGAATTATTCTATTTACCAGGGGATCAACATCTCCTTTTACCCATTAAATAGGGCATTGATTCCACTAATTAGGGAATCAATATCTTCATCTGCCCATTAACTAAAGCACTAATCTTATTAATCAGGGGATCAATATCTTTATTTGCTCATTAACTAGAGCACTAATCTCATTAATTAGAGTAACTAATTTCTCAATTGCTCATTAAACAAGGCATTAGTTCTTTTTACTAGGGTAACTAGTTTTTTCAATGATTTATCATTTAAAAATAAAATTACTATACATTTAAAGAAGAATTACTAATGCAATTAAATAATGCTTCAATTTTAAGATGCCAAGTGCCAACCATCTACCTAACACCTAAGTGCGTGAAATGGTTCCCTATTGCTGAACAGGTCTTACGACATCTCCAAATGATAAAGTGAACTTTTATTCTTAACCAATCAAAATTGTTTTGGCACTTCCTATTTTCCCCCTCTTGGCCGGTTCTAACCATCTTCAAATTTCCAAATCCTCTCACTTAGGGCTTGTTTGGAATTATAGTAGCGGCGGTGGTTCAAAGTGCTTTTTACTTAGAAATGTATCAAAATGAAGTTTTTTTTTATTATTTTTTTTACATCAGCATATCAAAACTATCTAAAAATATATATATAAAATTATTTTAAATAAAAAAAATTAAAATTTTTGAGAATATAGTTTACACCGCATTCTCAAACACACCCAATCTCCTTTGAGTATTGTGTTGATGTTGTTTTCCACTGCCTAGACTAATCTCACTCAAACCCCTTCGATTTTTATAGGTTTTTCTCTCAAGTTTGTAATTAAGCTAGAAAACCTCCTCTTTTTTTTTCCACTCTTACTGTAAATTCGAAGTATTTATAGTCAAATCTTTTAACATTTATAAATTAACCTAATTTGCTTAATTATTATATTTTGACCCATCTTTTATTCTCTACCAACAATAATGTCATACTTTCTTTTATTTATTTTAATTCTATTTTTTGTTATTTAATTTTAAATCCTCAATTAAAAAGAATGTGGATGGTACCAAGAGTGGAATCAAAGGGAGGCAAGGCCCCTGCAAAGAAAAATTATGATGACTAATTCTGTGGGTTTTATTGCTCTTAGTAATAGTGTAAGAAGATGTAATATTTAAATAATAGTAAATATATTTGTTGTTCATTGACTTTAAAATTATCTACGTGGAAATGGAAAGAAAAAATATAAAGTTATAAATAACTTTTTTGACTTAATGGATTTTACCCTTTTTTCTTGTTGCAGCCCTAATATGGTAAAATACAGAAATAAAAATATAAATAGCAAATAGAAAAATTAAAGTAGAGCGCTATTAATTAATTCTTTTTTCATCAAATAAATAAAAGTAATTAAGCATTGCTAACTTCAAATTTAAAATTTATTTTTATTTTGTTTTGAGATGTTTATTAAGAGTTTGATGAGATTTTTTCATAATTATATTATTTTTGCTTTTTTTTGTTTTTTTTGCTTCAATATGCTAGTTTTATCAATTTTGTTTTTGAATTCTTATTATAGTGATGTTTTTTTTCTAATTATTTAGATATATCTTATTGGTTTGTCTTAATTATAATTTTTTATGTTTTGTTTTTAGCAGAATCATCAAAATTATTAATTTTTTTCTCAAGATAAAGATAAAATTAACTTCATTACTTTGATTTAATTTGATATTATTCAAAACCTTTTATCTTATGCAAAAATTATTATATATTTATATTTTTTTTATAACTTATGTATAATAAATTAAAAAATATCATATATTATTATATTAATTTTCATCTCTCCTAATAAATAATCCTAGCCCTGCCCTGATGGAACCCTGGATCTCCTCATGTGGGCTTCAACAGTTATTAGGTTCGGTCCTTGCATTTTAATTTGTTTTCTTTTGGATCCTTTAAGTGGCTGAATTGTAATCGTATCTTCTCTTTTCATGTCTCTCTCATTTCATTTCCTTTTCCTCCCACTAAACATAAATCAACCACGACCTCCATGGAATGAAGCCCTCATCAACACCCAAAACGAACCTCACATTCCCTTCCCTTGTCTTTATCTCTCTCTACCCATTAAAGTAGAGAACAAGAACGGAAGAAGCTTGAAAAGAGAGGGCCGTGATGTATTATTATAATTGTCATGGAGTTAGTAATGCAGCAACCAGTGACAACCATTAATGGTGGAACCTTCCTTGGTTTAAGGGTCCTTAAAACCCATGCCACCATCATGCCAGTTTTTCCTTTCCTTTCTTTCAATTTTTTTATGTGTTTTTTTTAGGTTTTTCATTTTTGGGTTTTGTTAAATTTTTTTTTTTGCTTATTTAGATTTGTTTGGCTATTTGAGTTTCTGATAGTTTGTTATTTAATGGATTTTCTGGATGTTTTTCTAGGTTTTTTTATTTGACCATGGTTCTATTCGAATGTGCTTCATTGACGCTGTTTACGTCCATCTTGATTCGTTTCTATTTGTTTGTTTGATATCTGGAGTCTTTTTTAATTGAATTGAAACAAAATTGCCTTATTTGTTTCACCGAATCTCTCTCTTTTTCCCTTCACAATCATCAGTGCTATCAACCTGGGCTCCACGTCCCTTCTACTGAATCCTGAGCTGATTCTGCGTCTATTCACAAGTTTCCCTTTTCCAATTATTTGTACTTTGAGTTTGTTTTGCTTTTTTTTTTCTTTCTATTAGTGTACTCTCTTTGAGCCCACGTCTGAGAAATGCGTTGTGATCATTCTTTATCTTGATTGTACGGTAATGACAAGATTTAATTTAAGTGAGTTTGTTTTGAAATTGATTATTTCTTTTTACAGAGGAGTAGGATCAATGAGAAAGCGAGTATGTCATATAATTTAGTTCCTGGTTCTAACAAGGTAGTTGGCTGAACACAAGTTTTAGTTAGTTAGCTAGATTTTGAGGTTTTCTACATAATTATTTTTTGATTTTAGGTTATATTTTCTAATGTTTTCTGGTTGATAAGGTTTTGATTCTAGATTAGGCGATTAAATGTTGGAAACAGCTTTGACATCAAGCACTGGTGAGTGGTTTCTAGGGCTCTTTATACTGTTTGTTTGAAGCCATCCTAACTAGTTTCATTTCTCTTTTGTTTTTTTCCCCTTCTTGCCTCTCTTCCAGACGTTATTTGTTTGTTTTTTTAGCTTTTTCAAGCTTTTGGTGAAATGCTTTGTTCTTTTCTGGGATCTTTTTCATGTATGGTGGGTTTGATAGAACTGTTTGGTGTCCTTTTTTTTTTTTCCTGTTTGTATGACATTACTAACAGTTTAGGGAAGTTTTCAGCAATGCTGTGAAAACGTTTCATTCCTCCATAAATAGATTGCCTTTAAATAAGTTGTTAATATATTTTATTCAGATTAATATATCATTTTCCCACTCTTTTTTCTTATTCTAATTGATTTGTTGTTTTTATGTGCTGGGTGATTTCTCTTAGCCTTTGCCTCTAAAGTTTAGGCTATTATAAGAAGTGTTTTTCATTTTTTTTGGCTGCTTTTATTCGTCATGTATCACGTTCATTTCGATTCCTATCTCTATTGCACAATAATGCATTAAATATCTAATATTAGAAAAAAGAAAGTCAGGTTTCTCAGTCGTTTCAATGTTTTCCATTTCACTTTGTTATTAAATTATGTTCCGAATAAGTTTTCAGGCTTTTTTTTTCTTTTCCGATGAGGTTCCAAAATCCAAAATGTTTAGAAATAAGTTTTTTAGCGGTGGTAAAATAGTCCATTCTCCATTATTTATGAAATTTGTAGCTTGTTATAGAGAGCATGTAACCTGCAAAACAGTTTCATTTGGTGGGATTTGGAGACCCTCAAATGACAAAGTTAGTGACCTTTAAGCAAATTGTTATAATAAATAAGAGAATGAATAGTTATTCTTAAGAACAAAATGTTTTGTTCTTAGTTTTGATATGATAAATGTACTGAAATTAGAAAAGGATTTTTGTTGACAATAGAGATTGTGAATCTTTTACCTGTGTGATTATAAGGGTATTTATAATCCTAAAACCCTATAGAAAATATTAAGGCTTTAGGATGTCTTTTTACCTTTATAGCACCCAAGGTCGATGGGTTTAGCAATTTGCTAGACCCATGCCTAATTAGGCTTGGCGCACATCCAAGTCCAAAGGTGGTGGGTCTGGTAGCTTGCGAGATTCATGTTCGCTTGGGCTTGGCATGTAGGCGAGCCTAAGAGCGTTGAGTCTAGCATCTCGCTAGACTTGTGCCCTATTGGGCTCGACATGCAGCTAGACCCAAGATTAATAGGTCGTGTCCGCTTGGTCTCGACACGTAGCCAAGTTGAAGGGTGTTAGATCTAGCAGCTTGCCAGACTTGTGTCCATTTAGGCTTGACACGTAGCCAGGCCCAGGGGTGCTAGGTTTGGCAGCTTGCAAAACTTATGCCTAATTGGGCTCAGCTCGTAACCACATCTAAAGACGTTGGTCCTAGAAGCGAGTTAGACCCATGTCATCTGGGCCAGACGTTCTGCCAAGTCTAGGGATGTTGGGTATGGATGTAAGCCCCGCCCACTTGATATGGGTTATCATCATGTCTTTGGACTTTTTAAACAATAGGCACAAAATTCATTTTCATAAAATGTCAAAAATAGTGATCCATCACTCTCAGTTATCACTTTGTTTTTCTTCGGTTTTTCTCTTTGATTTTTTTTTAAATTTCCCTGTTTTGATTGCCGGATTGTGGAGCTCTGCAGGATTTAGATTTTGCCTCTGATACTTGGATCCATCAATTTCCACTGCATTGCCATGGAGCTGGTTTTGGTCCAATTTCCATTGCATTGCCATGGAGCTTGGATCATGTATTTAATTTTCTTTCTTTCTTTCTTTTTTCCATAATGTTGCTTGATTTGTTTTTTTTTTTCTCACAATGTCTTTATTTTCCTCCTCGGTTTTGGGTGTTCCGTTGTGGTTTGTGGTTTGCTGAGATGTAGAGCTGCCACAGTCCTTGAGCTCAATCATCGTTGCTCATCACCATTTATCTTCATAGATGTCCCATTTTCTTCAGTATCGATAGTGACTTAGACATGTTCTTTGCTTAATCTTTTTTCCCTTCGATTATCTTACAATCATTCCTATAATTTCTTCGGTTTTGACTTGGCGTACATAGTCCTTCATTTTCTTTGTTGCCTAAGTTGACTTTTGACAGGGTATTACTTTCTCCCTCTTTTTTTCCTCCTTGCTTTTCCTGTGTTGTTTGCTGTGATGTTGTCCCCATTCATAGCTTTAATCTTGTCTCTTCTACATAGTGACTATTTTTGTTCCTTTCCCCCTTGCATTGTCACTTAGCTTTCCTGATTCTTCTTATTTTTTATATTTCTTTTCCACGATGTAACTTGATTGCTATCATTTTCCACCTTCTATTTCCAGGAATGGTTATTTCACCAGCTGTTTATCTTTCTCATCTGTTTTTTTCTTTATGAACTATTATTGTTTGCTGAGATCTTAAGCTTCTCCTGAAATTCAGTGTTGCCTTTGGTGATCGTTTACCATGATCTGATTCGACATCCCATCTCCCAATATTGTCATTTGGTATGCGCTAGTCTTCTTTCATTTTTTTTCCTTTCCCTTTGCATGGTTTTCAGCTCTTTTGCCTTTCTTTTAGGCTTTTAGGTTTTTTTATGCCCGTTATATTTGACCTCCGTCAACCTTTTATCCCCCTTTTTAGTTTTGGTACATGTTCTTTTTTTAGTTTTGTTACCAGTTTTAGCTTATTCTTTTTCCTTGCACCTTTCTTTTAACCAGGACGCTGCTTCCAAGTTCTCTCCTTGCCTAAAGTCATCACGGTTGCTTTAACGCTGCTTCTATGTATTTTTTATCCCAGCATTATGATTTGTTGTGAAATATTAACTTGCTGCTACATTTCGAGCACCATAAAAGACTTCCTTCAACCATCATTTTTTTTACTTGATCATGGAATCCTCTGCAACGTCGCTGCTTTTTATAACATTGCTTTTTAAGAGACTGTTCATTCTATGTTGTCTTCCATGACACCCAAACATGGCTTATGCTTATCCTTCTTTATTTACCCACATTCATTATAGCTTAGAATTCTTTCACTTCATTTCATTATCATTGTATCAGCTCCTATGAATTCCATTTGTTGCCCTCACTTAACAGCTACTAACACAATCGTTTCCCTACAAGCTCAATGATTATCCATCTTTTCCAAAACTTGCGCTTGCACCATGCAAGCAAAGGAAAAAAATTGATAAATCATGTCATGTGATCCAATCTTCCTCCACTGCAAGTTAAGCATTAGCCTTAAAAAAAAGAGTCGAGTTCTTGCACCAGTTTTTTTGCATGCCCTAGGAATTTGAATCTTTGTTCATTAACAGTGACAAACAATATGGACCTTATTAATCTTTTGTGCATAGAATTCTCTAATATTAGGGAGGGTTTTGGATTGATTTTTTAATACAAAATAACAATGTTTGTGTTTGTTTACCATACGTTGTGCATTTAGTTTGCATTTGACAGTTGATTTCATTATCCCATTTTAAAACCATTCAAAAACATGTGATCGCACCATGGAAAGTTATGCCTGTGGTGTAGTGCGAGCAACATAGCTAGTGTGTGAATCGAATAATGGTGAGGATATGGCTCCAATTGCTTCTAACGAGCTCGCCAATAGCTTACGATTCTAATAAAACAGCATTCTAAATGATAATATGTCATTCTACATAGTTATTTCAAACTATATTTTTTTATATTATCAACAACTCCTTGTCAAGATGAATTACGTGTAATTGAATATCCTATTTCTTTGATGTTTTTTTATGGTTAACAATCCAGGTACTGATGTGATAAATTTAATTTTCTCATGCATATATTATCATAAAATCATTTAACACAAATATAGTTTTTAAACTCGTTTGACTTAGTAGATTGACCTGGTAACTTTTCAAAGTCTTGACTACTAGGTTGATCACCAACCCAGAGATAATTTTTTTTAATTGATGACTTCCTTAAACTCGTGTGACCTGGATGATTAAGTTCAATGTTTTATTTTTTAATTTGTATGATAAAATTTATTTTAGTTTTTTTTTAAAAGAAAAACGATATCATTTCATTAAAAAATAATTGAAATGATGTTGTTTAAGGGTTGATATGAGTTTATTCAATGACAAAGTAACTTGATTCGTAGCTGAGTTAAATCCCGAATCAAGTTTGACAATTATGAACGTGTGTATTTTCCTTTCATCATGTGATTTGTTTTTGAAATCTATTGACAGCTTATATATATATATATATATAGAAAATATTATTTAATTATTAAAATTATAATTTTTGTAAATTCAATCTTTTTTTTAGGATTGTATATAGGTTAGTTTATGAGTAATTTTATGGTGTTTAAGGAATAACCTGTGATGTTTTATTAGTTACCTTATTTTTTATGGATCATGATTTTATATTCTCTACTCTTTATGTTTGTCTTTCTTCATAGTGGAGCTTAGTAAATAACTATGAAGATGCCAAAATTTGTCGATTCGAGTAACATTGAGGCTTTAGCACGATGTTATAACATGGTTATAAAATCTAGTCTAGCCTGAAGGGTCGACACAAGATTAGTATGCCGGGGTTGTTTTAAAACTATTTGAAAAATCAACCTGATCAAGCTGGATGATCTGGTAGGTCAATCTATAATTCAGGTGATTTTATCAATATATTTTTAATTTTATTTAAAATTATATCATTTTTGACAAAAAAAAACCAATAAACCTTGATTAATTCACAACTTAGCCTTGGGTTGGGTTGAGTCTTATAACTATGATATTTAGTAAGGAACTAGTTATTTGACTAACACGGACAAAATATTTTTCTTGATAAAAAAATTGAACAAATAGGCTTTTTCAACATATTTTTTTATATAAAAAATATAAAGTGTAAATTGAGAAGTTTATGCACACATCTAATTAAATAAATTGAGAATTATTTATGTCAATAAATAAAAAAGAAAGTCATTAATGATAACTAAATATGTATCTAAAAAATCATGAGGCGGATGCGGATCAAGATATTTGATCTTGCAACATGGTCTATTTATTTAATTGTGCTAAATGACTTTGTTTATTAAAAATAATTTTTTTATTTAATCAAATGACAGTAAAAATAGACACACATAAAATTAATTGAATAAAATTAAAGGAAAAAATATCTTGCAAGGTTGCACTTGTTAGAAATACCATCTAAATTTTATTTTTTTTTTAAATAAAGTTTAATTGTATAAAACATAAAAAATATAGATGAATTAGAATAATATTTTCAAAAACTAAATACAAACAAAATAATTAGAAAACAACCACTATTTTTTAAAAAAAAACTAAATACGAACAACAAGAAATTAGAGAGAAGATGTATTGATTTTAATAAAAATTAAAAAATACATATGTTTTATTTTTAAAAAAAAAACAGACGCTAAGAAAAAGGTCAGGCTCTATTGTGCCTGGCCCATTTAGGAAAGGCACGTGTACAAGCTTTAATTTTCTTTAATGTAATTGAGGTGGACAGTTAGATGACCCATCATTTGGTATTCCCTAGATTCTTATCATTATGGTAGCTGGAAAAACAGGTTCTATATTTTTTTCATCTAAAAATTTATTTTAGCCAAAAACAACTAGAAAACAGTCTAAACACCTTAACAAACCCATAAATATCATAAAAAAACAAAATAAAAACACACAAAAACAAAAAAAATCCTTTTGAGCTCATATTTGGTTTTTAGTTAATTTCAAAACATAAAAACATCTAAGTGAAATTCTTCTCATGAAATGGAACCCTTTGACAGCAAAATCGACCATTTTGGTGGTTGAAATTGGTGTCAACATTGTTTTTCTCCCATATAACGGTAATCTAGAGATCTTTTTCTCTCTTATCTCAAACTAGGAACTAAAAAATAATAAAAACAAATTTTTATACTAAAATTAAATTGAAAAAACATTGAGCAACTAGATGTGTATAACCTGTAAAGTTTGAAGACTAAATCAAATTTTTTTGTGAACTTCAAAACCATCATCTATTTATGATTTTTTTTTTTTACTTTGTTCCTTTGTCTTTTAATTTTATCATTATTCAACAAATTTGATCCAATTGGCCTAAAAAATGTAATCTTGCAAAAAAAAAAGTTTAAGGATTAAATTAAAAAAATATATATTTAAATAATAAATTCACATTAAAATATGATAGAGTAAACAATATGGTGTGTATAGTGAAGACCGCGTATTTTATATTTACAGTAATATTATATATTCTGCATCCATTTGCATATAAAGAGAACCTAAGAAAATGCTCAAGATGTAAATATATCTATGAATAATTAACTAGACATGTACATGTTAACTTAAAGTAAATAGCAAGATTTGAATCCAAGACCTCAAAATTATTTCCTATTTATATGTTTCGATTATTAACTTTATATTCCCTTTTTTTTATTAGAGTATATTTTTGGTTTGCAATAATATTCAAAATATAAAATGCACACAATAATTATTTGTAGTAGTCATTAGATTGGTGGCCTATATTGCGCTAAGTGCCAAATCAAATTTCTTCCAATATAAAAAAATAACGCTTAAATGGTGGTAGTGTTTTTAAAAAATTAAAAGAAATTCGAGAGTCAGGTCATTGACGTGACTAGATTCAATAAGGTTAGTAAATTTAATAATATGATAAAAATAATAATAGACAACGACGACAACAACAACAATAAATAAATACAATTAAATAAATGACATGAGTTAATATAGGTTAACCTGCCAAACATGTAACCCAACACATGAGATTAAGACAATCACATATAAAAAAAATAACAAAGTTTAATCCCCAACAAAACCAAAATTAAAGAATGAGATTGCAAAAAAAATAGTTGTAAAAAAAAGACATGAGAAAACCCTAAGTTAGCCCGGACTAACATTTCAAACTTATGGCCTAAGTCTTGATGTAAGAATTATCCCATAGAAGTCAAGTCTGGAAAATAATGAAGCCAAAATCCCGATCAACAAAATGTCAAAGGTTGTAATTGAAAAAAAAAATTTAATAAAAAAGGATCTAAAACAAAACAAGTAATAATTAAAAAATAAGAACAAAATCTGACATAAAAATTAAACGAGGTCAAATATTAAAGGATAAAATAAAAAATTAATTAAAAGAAAAAAAAATACAATCAAAATAATGGGGACTAAATCTGATAAATAAATAAAAATCAAAGGAGGATAAAATTGAAAAAAAATTATTTCATGAATTTTTTCAAATAAAACAAATAGTAATAAAAAGAATATGGATCAAATCTGAAGAAAAAATAAATTGAAAGGCTGCTTTGAAAATTTATAAGGTTATGCATAGAAATCAAGATAAAGAGAGAAAAGAAAAGGAAGAAAAAGTTCTTGATACAGGGTTGGAAGTTTGTTGTCCATACACTTAAGAATGGAAGAGTCGCTAGTATAGTTCAAATATTGCTATGAAAGCTTGCATTTAGACATCTAGTGATGTCATGTGTATTGCTCGAAGAGCACGAGTGTAGCTACGTGCTTTCTGGTGACAAACACGTACCAAACACCTTTTAATTTAAAATAATATTTTATGTGTAAAAATACTAAATTATTTATGATCTAACCTGTTTACAACAAAAAAAAACCATGATGAAAAAAAAACCATAATAGTTAATACACACACATTTTGGGTTAGGTTCGGGCGAGTTTTAGGTTGAGTTTGATAATATTTATACTCCATCAATTATCTATAGGTTAAGGTAATTATTTAAAAAGTACTCATCTATTTAGGTTGGGTTATATTAATATTTATTGGGTTCATATTAAATTATCTTTTTTTTTGGATTCGAGAAATCTCACCCCCCGGAAAGCGCACTTTGTGGGTCCAGGTGAGGGAGTAAAACCCCGGCTGTCCCAGGCTCTTGCAAGAGGTGCATATGAGCGTGTTTGGCAGTGTGGTTGCGAGTGCTTTTCAAATAACTTTTCGTGTCAAAATGCATGCCAATGATGTTTTTCATTTCTTAAAAATCATTTTTGACATCAGCACATCAAAACGATCCAAAACGTACAAACCATATTAAATTTTAGAATAAAAAAATTTTAAATTTTTTGGGAACGCGCCGCAACCGCGTTCCCAAACGTTACCTAAATTATCATATTGTGGGCTCATATTAAATTATAATTTCTAAATAGCGATATCTTATTATTATTATGGTGACAATGAAAATTATTATATAATCTAGTGAATATAGTGAAAATAAAAATAACATTAACAACCATGACGGTTTTGATACAAAGAAAATAACAGAGATAGTGGCTAGATGATGTCAATAACAAATTCAACATGAATTGATAATTCTAAAAAAAAAAAATACTTTTCCCGTATTGAAATACTTCCATAAATGAGTTACTGTTACTATTCTTTACATGATTAGTTTTTCCACTCACAAAAAATATCTCACACAAATGATAAAAGCCCTAATAAATTGCTTGATATCACTGAGCATCAAGTTTCTATCATCTGTATTATGTTCATCCGACCCCTTCTTCTCTCGTCAAGGTTGATACAGATGGGTGTTAGTAATTAGATTTTAGAGCAATAATTTAAATCAATACCTTTCTTTTTATCCAAATAAAATAAGTCTTGTTTCTTACTTTTTTTCTTTTAATTTTAATTATTGATTGGAATTATAGTTTTCAGACCTGATTCGGTCCAAGATTTGGGTTCCGGGTTTTGACCAGGTCACCGGGTTTGCTGGGTCAATTATTTAAAAAAAAAAGCAAAACGACGTCGTTTTAGTAAAAAAAATAAAAGTCAACGGGTTGCAACAGAGTTTTTAACCGGGTCTTGCCGGGTCACACCAAGTTTTTTCTTATCTTATTTTTTCTTCAACCCGGCCCAATTTCGGTCCTGGATCGGCCGGTTTCCAGGTCGACCCGCCGGGCTGGATTTTAAAACTATGATTGGAATAAAGAGAAAGAACCGATCTTCACATAAGAAAACCATTAAAGAATGCAAAAAAACTCTAGTATTTTTGGAACATCTATTACTCAGTGAAATACTAAGAAATTTTATAGTAGTTTGGAAATAATTGTTGTAGTTATTCATATATATTATAGACATAAAAAGTAGAGAGCGAAAAATATATTTTTTTAACATACATAGAAATATTCTTTTTTTTTCAGGATTTTGTATGATTTTTTTTTTGTATCTCTCTCTCTCTCTCAGCATTAAGCATTAGATCCATGAAATAAATATTGAAAATTAATACTAAAAAACTATGAAATTCCACATATAAGATCCACTTAAATTAAGCCACGACAATTCAATAAATATATCATGTTAAAACTAGTATGATTTTTATTTTCAAACAAAATTTCTATTTATATAAATTACTGCAATCATATCAATTTTAATATAACTGTTGTGAATCACCATAGTTTTTTCCATAAAAAAAATCACTTGCAAAACAAGAAAACAATCCATTTATGGTTTAAATATTTGGGTTTTAATATAGTAAATAAAATTTTAATGTTGTGTCTATTTGTTGGTTGTAATTTTTTACTAAATCTTTTTATAGTTGAAAAATATTACTTTTGAAAGGAAACAAAACATATATAAAAAAAAATTCATTGGCTCAAAAGACAATAAGGTGGGCCCACAACAATATTTAACCCTCTAAAAATATTTTTAATTCCAAAAATATTCTCACCCCCTTGATGAAAGTATGAAACCACAATAAACCCACCCTCCTTAACTCAACCCAAGAGTTAATATTTAACCAAGGTCAAGTCAAAGGTGACCACTATAAATAAAGGACCATTGTGGCCATTTTCCTCAAAACCCTACTCTATTGAAAGCCTTTTTCAATTAGAGCTTCTTGCACTCTCATCTAAACCAAGTCCTATAAAAAAAAATAAGAAAGGAAAAGACTAAAAGAGGGAGGGAGGGAGGGAGGGGCAGGCAAGAACGAAAAGGGCCAAAAACCGAAGGGGGTCGAGGCAGCAACCACCTCACCCGTGTTGGCCTCATTGAAACCCCACACCCACAATACAACTTCCACACAAACAAAACCTACGAAATTCTGGTATGTCTCTCCTTCCTTCTATTTTTTTTTTCTCTTTAACCCCTAAAGCATTAATCTTTTAGATTTTGAAAACTAGGGTCTCTGTCTGTTCAAAACTTATTTTCTAGCCCCCCATTCTCGCAGGCTCTCTCTCTCTCTACACGCACAAGACCCATTTGACTCTTTCAAGAGAGAGACAGCGGGACCATAGAATTTTTACAGGCGTTTCGAAACCCTAGATCAGCCCTCAAATTCCCGCCAAAAACCCATCTCCTAAACATGACCTAATTCTAAACTGTGCATGTGATAAATACTGCTAATTAATTATGTAGTTTTTTTTTGTTTTTTTTTTTATGATAACAAAGAGAACAACTGACTCACTTTTAGGGTTTCGAAACAATGACAGGATGGTCAATGATAGCTAATGATTTTACAAAAAAACCACAAAGAAAGATATCTCCGGACGGGTTTTGGGTGGATCTTGAGCCGAATTCAAAAGGGTCCGTTTTGAAAAGCGAACTTGATTTCCAGCTCAGGAGCCGTTTAGATAAGTTTCTGGACTCGTTTTTCAAAGAGATTTGTGGGTTAGATGGTTGTTTATGGATTCTACCTTCAATGCTTGGAAATGGGCAGTTTGTAGATTTGCTTAAACTGTTTTTAGCTGTGAGTGAGAAAGGTGGGTATGGTGTTGTTTCTGAAAATGTGTTGTGGGATTTGGTCGCTCAAGAGTTTGGGTTTGGATTGAACCTTGCCCCGACTGTGAAATTGGTTTATATTAAGTACTTAGATTCCTTGGAGAGCTGGTTAGAGAGGCTTCTTGCTGATGGTATAGGATTGAACGCTGAGTTGAGTGATAGGGGGGTTAATGTGGGTGGGGCTTTGATGGAATTAGGGGCGGAGTTTAAAGGGTTGTTATCTGAAATGCCAGAGAATGAGTTTTTGGAATTGAATTCGGAGTTGAATGTGAATGCTGAGGTGGAGTCTTATGAGAGTGAGAAGTTTGCCGAGGATGAAGAATCATTGCATATAGACTCAACTAAGAGTGGTGTTGATTTTGTGGAAGTTGGGGAATCAGGTGATAATGTAGTAAAGAGTTTCATGATGGACGGTTCTTTTTCTAACGAGGGTGTAAAAGGCAAGGATGTTGATGAAAATTTGATATCTGATTCAAGGAAAAGTGAGAGAGTGGAAAATGAGGATGAGGTGAAGAGCGTGGTGGTGGTGGAAACTGATGGAGATGAGGAAGGAAATAAGGGTGATAACAGTGAGATTGAGGAACTGGATTTAGCAACTTTTGAGGAATCTGTTTCTAGTCGCAAGAGGAAACGGGATTCCATTTATAGAATGCTGAACTGGGTTACTGAGATTGCAAAGGATCCATGTGATCCCGTGGTTGGATCGTTACCTGAGTGGTCAAAGTGGAAAAATTATGGGAATGAGGAATGCTGGAAGCAGGTTTTGGTGACCCGGGAATCGTTGTTTCTGAAAAGAAATGCTGATTCAACTTCAAGTGCAGAGGGGTTTGTTAAGCAGGTATCTATCACTTACTGATGTTTCCTGCTATTATCGGTAAAGGTGATTGATAGCATACCGTCTTTCATAGATGGTTCTGTGTATCTACTCAATTTATTCACTGGTTGAAAAACCTTTTCAGGCTACATGTCTGTATGTTTAAATATGGATTTATGATTGCATATAGATCACACACAGACTTTGTTTATCAAAGTATCATTTTTCTTCTGTTACTTTTGCTCATTTCTTCACAGTGCACTGTAATCATTTTCATGACTTCTGAGCATAGTTATTGAATTTTTTGGCCCCGAGCTGCTGTTATACCCAATTGACACTATGCGCGGAATGAATTTATAAGTGCTTCATCTGATTCTATATAGGGCCTTTTGCAATAGTTTTTATTAATTGGTATGTATTTCTAGTGTATTGCATTCAACTAGGGCCAAACAGTTTTACAGGTGATTAAATGTTCTCACCATATGCTACTTGTACCCATTTGACAAGGGAACTCCTAATATTTTGGCCCTTGCATCTTTTGAATTTATCACCTGATGGGCTCTGCTAAAAAACAAGATCACTGGTTGTTCATGCTGTTTCTATGTTAAAATTGTTTTGAGGTCACGGGTGCATGTTTTTGATTGATGGAAATTGTCCTGCTATGGATTGGCCACTGATTGTGATGTCCTCATCAATTTTAATACCTTAATTTGCTATTTATATAATGCTTATGTTGATCCCTGCAAATGTTTATGTAGCTCAGTTTATGTTAATACCATAACAATCCAATTATCTCCAATTTATTACGTAATGTAAGTCACAATATATTACCACTTTGTAGAAATATCAGAAGATGCATCCATGTATGTATGATGACCATGCTGGATCTAGTTACAATCTTAGAGAGAGGTTAAAATGTAGAAAGCTTTTTCCTGGGGAAACATCGTCTCAAGCACCTGTTTGCTCACAGTCATCTTCTGCAGCCACCCAAACTGATTCAGATTCTTGCATGGAAGGGGTTTATGATGGTGATTCTTCAACTGAATGTTCAGTGCTTGACCTGCCAATTACAAAGAGAATTCCTGTGGGGCCAGTTTTTCAGGCTGAAGTACCAGAATGGACTGGCATGGCTTCTGAAAGTGACTCAAAGTGGCTTGGGACTCGGGTTTGGCCGCTTGAAACTTCAATTAACAATTTTGTTATTGAAAGGGAACCTATCGGTAAGGGAAGGTCAGATTCCTGTGGTTGCCAAGTGCCAAAATCTATCAAATGTGTTAGATTTCACATTACTGAGCGAAGGGTGAGAGTGATGCGTGAATTGGGGAAGGCTTTTAATCAATGGAGATTTGATAAGATGGGTGAAGAAGTAGAACTCTCCTGGGCGGTGGAAGATCAAAAGAAGTTTGGAGCTATAGTGAGGTCAAATCCTCTATCTCTTGATAAGTGTTTTTGGGACGAGATATTCCGATGTTTCCCAAGTAGGAGAAGGGAAGATCTGGTGAGCTATTACTACAATGTATTTCTTTTGCAGTGCAGAGCAAACCAGAATAGGTCCACTCCAGACAGCATCAATAGTGATGATGATGAATCAGAATGTGAATTAGTAAACTATGGCTCTAGGCGCGAGGCAGTCAATTCACCAGGCTCCCTCTTATCAGCAAAGAAGCAACAGAAATATGTTAAATAGTGTCTGATCAGGTTGATGCCTAACTGAGATGTAGAATCTGGCAGTTTCTCTCTCTCTCTCTCTCTCTCAGATTTTTTGGCTATTTGGCAATTTTGCATGGCTACCACAGAATTTTCAGTGCTTTTGAAAAGCAGAAGTTTAGCGATTCTCAAGTCTCTGCTTTAGCGGGTAGCTAGAGGAGAAAATTGATGACAGCTATTGTTGTGGGAGCAGAAAACTGTAAGGGCTCAACCAGCCAAATTGATTTTCAAGTGCTTTTGCTTCATTTCTTATGGTTTTTGAGATATACTTCCTGTTCATCCATATATTTCTACATCGATTTCAGGTATTTTCACTTTGCAAACCCATTTTCTTTTTAAGCTGTTTGATGATAGGGCTGGCTTCAATAGGAACATTAGGAATACCGTGAAATGTCAACTCGGTAGTTAGATGGAGATGAATAGAAGAAAAGTGTATACTGTGATTCAATTGTAGTCTCTCATCTATTTTTGTAACATGCACTTGATATAATTGATTTTAAACATGTATGGAAACTAGTCTTGCCTCAGGCATTTGCATTTCGGTTTCTCTGTTTCATGCATCCAATGATTGCCTGTTCTTGTAGGCTTACATGCTGACAACAAAATATTAAAAGCACACTGCTTTTAGTGTATTGAAAATGCAAAAAACACCATAAGGATGATTGATTCAAATGTGATGGTTGGATTTGCATGCTATAAACAAATTATGAATTTGGAAGTAAACTTTCAAGACCAGTTGTGCTACATGAGCTTATGACCAGGATGTGGCTGGGTGAGGAAAGGTTTCATTGGATGACTAGAAATAAGGAAAGCAGTGAAGAAAACTTAAGGATTTCTAGATGCAGGAGTGGCACCTGTAGAAACGTAAATAAAAAGAACAACCTTTTCGACCCGAGTCATATGTTCCATTCTAGTCTTTCCGGTAGTGGAAGTCCTGAATTTGGAGATGCACATTCAAGAAGACGTTTCACACATTTGTTCTTCCTTTTGAATGGATTGGACCGTTTAATGGAAGAAAATGGCTGGCTTGAATATTTAGGGTGGTTTGATTGAAACTAACCAATTAGTTTATATGTTGTAAAAGTGCTTGGATAGCGAAAATGTTCGGCAAAGGTGTGTTTTGTTGAGTGTATTTCCGCAGTTGATAAGGAGCGAAACAGGCTTTGTGCTTGGTGGTATGCTTCTTTTGTTAGGATTGGCAAACTTGTTATTTAGACCCAATAAAACTACTGTGGCGGAACACTAATTTAGTTGGAAAAATCAACAAAGATAAATAACGAAAGTAACCTAGGTGATTTGGTAAAACGCCTTTGTCTATTTCTATTTATAGAACAAACTGTAATCTAAAGGGGTTGCGAGCACAACAAGTGTGGAGGGTTTATCTACAGTTGAATACTTGGGATCTTTTGGATTTTGGCAGGCTAAAGCAACTTTAGATTCCTATGGTTTCATGGCCTTGACGACTGTTCATGAGTTATGTTGTCTTGTAGATATCTCAATCAATATTATGTGTATTGAAATAATAGGATTCATAGATCGTTTACACATCTTAAAAGTGTCCGGATTGAATGTTTTTTAGTTGGATCTGTTTCGAGTTTGTGCGTGTGTTTCTTAGAAACTGATTGTTTTCGTGTTTAATATTGTATTTGAATGCTTTTAAAAATGTGTTTGGTTTAAAAGAGCATTTGATTAATATATTGCTTTTAGTGTTTTCTGATAGTTTTTGCTAAAGAATAATATAAATTATATCTTGAAACTTTATTTAAAAATTGAAACTATTAGTTGAAATAGTTTTTTGATATGGTATCAAAGCCTTGATGATCAAACAGTCACGAGTTCGAATCTCATTATCCCCATTTATTCGATAAAAAATAAACACAGGGTAGTGTGGGCCTGTATAAATTTCAAGTTCAAAGAGCTTTTACTTGAGGAGGTGTGTTAGAGAATAATATAAATTATATTCTAGAATCTTATTTAAAAATTTAAATTATTGAATTAAATTGATTTTTTGATAATTTTAATGTGCTTGTATCAAGAATAATATATATATATATATATATATATATATATGATTTATTTTTAAATTAAAAATATTTTAGAAAAAATATCAAAGACATTAATATGACTCAATGGGGGAAAAAAAATATATACTGAAACATGTCTCGACCACGAGCCACAAAAGCGCCGAATTGAATCCCGGCAAATAACACCAAATTCGGTCTCTTAGGTGTAGAACTTAAGCTGGTCCAAAGCCTAGCTTCTTTAGACCAAACGGGTGCGATTGGCGTTCGTAGGTTGGGCTTCTAGCTCCTAACCCCAGCCTCTCATGTTTGGTTAAGAAAAGTCAGGTACGGGGTCTATAGAAGCTGCACGCTCAAACGCCAAATTTGGTGTTTGCAGCAATCATCCTTTTGTCTTGGCCTTTTAATTCACACCTTCTAATAATTATTTATTCACTAATTACCTTATACTCTAAACTGCATGGGATTTTCACTGTTTATTACTTTTTTTATTCACTAATTACTTTATTTTTTTATTGTTCATTCTCTCATATTTTATTGTGAATGGATGATGCAAAATTTTATGTTTTTTTAATTAGTTCTTAAAATTTTTTTGGGTGATTTAGTCCTATTTAAGAAGCAATTAATTTTAAATTCTAATAAAAGGATGAGATTGGAATAGAAGAGACCGAAATGAAAGACGCAGCAAACATGGTGGTGAATCATAAATTTCAAAAAAGATACACTTTGATCCTCCAAATTAAATAATATACAATTTTCATCCATCAAAATTGTTCCAATTTTATTTTGATACAAAAGTTTATTTTTGTTATTTTTTTGTCCCTGATTGAGAGATGCGAAAGAGATTGATGGATTACAACGGTAGAGAGAGAAACATATTAGTGACACCGATTTAGTCCTCTAAAATGAATTATATTTATGTTAAATTGTTCCATATATGATGAAGAAAGTTCATATTAGATGTTTTTGCACCTTAAAAGTTCATGAAAAAATAAATTTAAGCTCTAGTTGTTTTTTGATTTGGCTGAGTTCGATTTTTTTGGTGTTTTTTATAAGCCATTGATAGATTTATAATAATTTTTAGGTGTTTTTATGGATATTTTGAGTTAAAAATAAGTTTTTTGATTAAAAAAATATTATAAACCATGATTTTCTAGTTATTATAGTGACTGAAAACTATATAAAATAGATAATTCATCGGATAAACATAGCCTTAAAAAAAAAAAATTACTTGCCGTGTGCCACGCGCCATTGGGTTGCAATTTAGGTAGTGAATAGTTTTTTAAATTTTATTTTTTTATATAAAAAAATAGAGCATGCATATAATCTGATTTACTTTATTTATATTAGAAGTTGATTACAACACATGAAGGTCAAGTTATTTTCTTAATAAGGTAGGGAATAACGCATTGTCAACACGAAAAAGATTTCTTAAACTTCAAGAAAATGTTGAGAAATCAATGTGTTGGGTAAACAGTAATTTGTTGTTATAATTTTTTTATCAGGTTAAAACTCATTTTTATGTATTTCTTTTTTCCAACATTTTGTTCATTCGAAGCATCATGTCTTGAATATGACTTGGCGTGACTTCAAAAACAAGTTTTAATTATATATAAAAAAAAAACCATAAAATTATACCTTGCAAATTTTTATGCAAATGTGCGCGAAGATAAATGAACAATTAATTAAGAGAATTTAATGGGAAAAAAATAAAATGAAAAACAGATTTTTTCATCTCGTTGAATATTCATGACATTTAAAAAAAAACACACACATGGTAGATTCATGTATAATTATTTATAAAATAATTGTTAACATCACCATAAAGCAATGAATTTTGTTTGGAAAATATAGAATCATCGTATCCTCAAAACATAATAATTATTCTACTTTCAAATATATTATTTATGAATATAAAAAATTAATTAAAAAAAATGGATGTGCAAGCACATGCAAGCTTAAAAGTTTAAGAATATGCAAGTCTAAAGCTTTGTTGTTTATAAGAGGTGTAGCGTAATAACAAAGAGTTTGAGATTTACACAGCATGTCTCAAGTTCGAGTCAGGGCGTGCATTTCTTGTAAGAGTTTGAGACAATCAGGGTTTTACTTACTTACCTGAACTCATAAAATACACTTGCCGAGAAATGAAATTTCCTCAAATTTTTTTTAAAATAAAATTCTAAGCTCATGCGGGTCTTGATATCCAAGTGTCTCCATCTTTTTTTTTTAAAGAGCCAGATGACATAGCTTTCATTTAAACAAATTATAGTCATGTTTAATGATCAAAAAACCTGATCCCAAAATTTTTTATTGTTAGAACTCAAATTTTATTTATTTTCACTTATAAATATTTAAAAAATCATTAAAATTTCAATAACTAATTTTTCAGTCACAAAAGCATAAAAACTACATTAAAAACAAACTTTTTAGATTTTAATATATTTTATTTGACATCATTAAATTCTTTTATCCAAGATGAACACGTTAACACGAAAAATAATATATATTTTTTTTTTACCTAGAGTGTGGTCAATCAAGAGCATACTCTCTCACTATTTGTTTTCAACAATTCCCTCTATTTCGTTAACAATCAAAGACTGAAACGCAAAAAAAACAAACAAAATTTCACTAAAAAAATGTAATGGTGAAAAACTACATAGATGAAAATGTATAATATCACGTTTTTAACAATTATAATGGAAAAAATGTAATTTGTGCTTTTCTATTTTTTATTGTCAATAATGACACCTGTTCTTTCAATTTTTATTAACTTAACCCCATGATTATATTTTGTAATTTAATATTTTTATAACGTAGAAAAAAATTTCCCACGTCCCATCCAGGAGAGCATTCAATGTGAAATGAAACCCAACACACAAAACCAAGACAACGTAACTTAGAAGGACTAAAATAAAAAAAAGAGAGAAATAAAGTTTAATGACTGAAATGCAAATAATGAAGAACTTGAGGGACCTAGAAATGCAAAAAAAAGTATATGAACAGTACTGATGTGGATAATACAACGAGTCTTGATGAACA
>Ga0325405_1000528_pt1 | contig 37183 bp, 20 predicted proteins | sample PopdelMetagenome_21_FD_205663 | JGI IMG/M metagenome (GOLD analysis project Ga0325405, IMG submission 205663) | Populus deltoides microbial communities from Bellville, Georgia, United States - Xylem-Control-R2 | ecosystem: Host-associated > Plants > Phyllosphere > Stem > Wood/Secondary xylem... | reverse complement strand
CTACGGTAGATTGGAAGAGGTCATCGAACTGCAATATCATAGCGAGCAAAATAGAGTGTTTTTATTCAAATGCTATTGGTATGACACAACTGACAGAGGAATCAGAGTAAATCCTCACTATGGTCTCATTGAAATCAACTCAAAAGCTAGACACCGCAACGTAAACAACGTCTTTGTTTTCGCAAATCAATGCCAACAAGTTTATTACACATACACCCCTTTCTTTAGAAAGGACTGATCAAGAATTGATTGGTTATCCGTTTTAAAAACAAAACCCAAGGGTCGTGTTGAGGTTGTTCAGGATGAGAACGAAGACACAAGTGTGATAGATGAAGTCTTTCAAGCTAGTGAGTTGGTTGAACCATACCGAGTTGCTCCGTCGATTGATTTAGAAGAAAATTTGAATTTTTGTGTTTTCAACGATTGTCTTGTTGATGTTGACGCAGAGGAGTTGAATGTTGTTTTGAGCTCTACTAGTGAAAAAAAGAATGTTGTTGAAGAAGATGATAACGAAATTGAAGAGTGCGATGAAGCTGATGATAACAATTCAATAGAGGACGAAGATGAAAATTCCGACTAACTAAATATGTTATGAAGCCTTATTTTATAATGTAATAATTTGAAACATGAAATATTTATTCTTCTTTAATGGTTAGCCCTTGTTATTGTGTTGTTTGTGCTGTAAGATTGCAATTCAAGATTTTGTGACAGGGTTACATAAAAAAAAAAAAATTTACGGTTTCACCGACGGGTATACCGACGGAATATAACTCGTCGATATTTTATAGAGAGTTGCAAAAACAATTACGGGATTGTGCCACTTTCACCGACGGGTATACCGACGGAATATAACCCGTCGGTATTTCACACAGAATTGCAAAAAAATTACGAGATTGTGCCACCATCACCGACCGATGTGTACACAGATGGCTTTACCGACGTCATATACTGACGGAATCACCGACGAATTTACGCACATCCCGAAGCGCATGCGTGTCTGACACATGTTCGTCTGCACACATACCGACAGATCAAAAAGTCTGGCAGGATTTTTGAACTTTTTTGGTGCGCATTTCAATTAATTACCGATGGAAATTAATGCCACCGACATCAATTAATTTCCGTCGGTAATACCGTCTGAAAAATTGCCATATAAAACACCCCCTTCCCCACATTTGATTCATTTTTTTTTCTCTCGGCTCAGTTTCTCTTCTTCTCCATTTCTCTTCTCCTCTCCGGTTGCATTTGGCTTTTTGAAGAGGTTTACCCCTATTTGGTGGTAGTTTTAAAAGGTATGTATTCTTCTTTTTTATCTTTGTATTTTTTAATTTTAATTATTATTATTGTTTTTTGTGTTCTTTGTTTTGTGTATTGTTTGTAGATAAAATCTTAAATTCAACACACTATTAAGGTAAGCATTTTTTATTCCCAAATTTATTTTAATTGTTATTATTGAATTTATGTTAAAAATGTTAATTTATATATATAGAATTACATTTAATTATTTTATCTTAATTTAGGATATTATTGTTTGTATTGCTATAATTGTTATTGTTGAATTTATGTTTTAAATGTTAATTTTATATATATATATATATATATATATATATATATATATATATACATACATACATATATATAGAATTACATTTAATTAGTTTATCTTAATTTAGGATATTATTGTTTGTTTGCTATAATTGTTATTAAAAATATTAATTTATATATATAGAATTAAATTTAATTAGTATATCTTAATTTAGGATATTATTGTTTATTTGCTATAATTGTTATTGTTGAATTTATGTTAAAAATATTAATTTATATATATAGAATTACATTTAATTAGTTTATCTTAATTTATGATATTATTGTTTGTATTGCTATAATTGTTATTGTTGAATTTATGTTTTAAATGTTAATTTATATATAGAATTAAATTTAATTAGTTTATCTTAATTTTAGGATATTATTGTTTACATATTATTGTTATTGCTTGTTACATTAGGGTCGATCGTGTTAGAAATGATATTGATTTAGTTACCTTTTCCTTTTGACCAAGTAATTATTTATAAATTAAGAGTCTTGTCTCCTAAAACTTGAAATGTAATATTAATCTATAAATTTAAATGTATGACTTCAATCTAATGTTTGTAACTCTAAGTACCAATTTAACAATGAATGTTCATAGTTGAAATTGATTCTTTTACTTGAATATCATTATATGATGTTACTGAATAAAATGTTGTGTTGATGATGATGAGTTGGGTTGAGATCCAGGATGATTGGATCGGGATGTGAAATAAAATTGGAAGTGTAATATGATTTTGTCGATAACTTGGGACCCCCCAGTATAGGGGAGACTCTGTCGAATTTTTTTTAAATAATCGAAGTTAATTATGTAATTATTCGTATAAATTTGTGTAGATGCGTAGAATGAAATCTACAGCAAGTCGTCAGAAGACGGTTGCAGCTAGTTCTTCTAGCAGCGAGGAGGACGTATCCTTAGGTGCTGATCACGGCGAGGAATCTACGTCAACTTGTAATGTGCCTCTTCTAGCGCGGTTTCACAGCGCAGAAGCGGTGCGCCTTCACAGCGGGGTCAATTCACCCGTAAGTACCAGGCACAATGGAAGGATGACCTCTCAATGTAAGTTTGTTTAGGTTTTAGTTTTTTTTTTATATACTTATAACATAATTTATGAACAACTAATTAATATTACTACTTTTATTTAATTTCAGGTTCACAAACATTGAGGTTGCAAGGACTATAACATTGGCGTTTAAATCGTCGATGGAGATTCCATTGTTTCAATGGAGCCAGGTTTCCAGACATCCTGAGTGGAAACCTAATATCGATGCATGGTTTAAGCGATTTCAGGTCGATGTTAATTTTTAATTTGCAGCTTATTTTTAATAAATGATTTTTATAATTTTATATCTTGTAATTATTTTTATTTTATATGAATTATTTATATACACAGAACAAATTTGAGTGGGATAGGGCGGACAACAATGTTATGAGGAGGGTATGGGAGAATCATGCAGCAACTAGGTAACATCGAAAATAATATTTATTTTTGTTTTATAATTTTATGTTTTAAATTCTAATTTGTTACTATAGAAGTAGGTTGCGTGATTTTTTGTATGACACCCAAAAAAATCAAAAAGACATGCGAGGGATAACGGTCTTGAAGGATGGAATGAGGTGGCGGTTTGACAGGAATTCAAACAGCCATTCATCTCGGGGGAAATATGGATGGCATATATTGAGCACGTGACCTCAGAGCGGTTCTCACGGCGCTCACAGTTCGGCGCCGACAACCGGAACCGGTAAATTCATGGTTTGGTGACCACACACACTGGCGGATCTGTCCCATTTAGCGCACATGCAAACCGGATGGTAAGATTAATTTTAATGAAATATATTGTTAATTAATTTGTCGTTCCTTATAATATATTTAACTTCCAACCTAGTCTTACAGGCTGCGTCTCTTGGACGTGAACCGAGTCCAATGGAGCTATTTGTAGAGAAGCATATGCGGAGTCAAGACTGCCAAAAGGGGGTGCAGCAGTTTGTGGACAACCGTGCTCAGCACTTCGTGGTATGTTCGTTCATTCATTTTATTTTGTAAGTTATTATTTTCTTGAATTGCATCTTGAATTGCATTTGATGATTTTTTTACCGACGGAATTTTCAGGAGACCTATAATAGCCGGTTGAGGGAGAGATATGGGGACAATCCGTCAACCCATCCAGATTTCGATCCAGATTTGTGGATGGAGGCGGGATCGTCTGGAGGACCCGATAAAAATCGGGTCTACGGGCTCTCCAACACCACGACTGAAAACTTGCGTTTGGCTTGTAGTGTCTTAACTGTTGGAAGCTCTCCATCAGTATCGAACACTCAGTCTGAGAAGTTCATTGCGTTGAAACAACAATATCAACAACTCTCGACGAAGTATGATGAGCTCCGTCAAATAGTCATAGAGATGAGATCAAAGATGGGTGACGATACTTGTGCAGCTTCTTTTTGGCCGTATGGTCCCGGGAACAACCAGCCTACTCCTCCTCCTCCTCTAGCTCCACCGCTATTCTAGTTTAATTTTGTTTTTTAAACACATTAAATTTGTAATGAATATTATTTAACATTACTTTTATATTTTTAATTTTTAATCCATTTTTATTTGTTTATTAAGGTGTTTTACTATTAATAAATTATTTTTTTATATATTTTAAATACATACCGATGGCTTTACCAACGGATAATTTCCGTCAGTTTTTCACAGAGAGTTACCAAACAATTACCAGCCATGCCATAATTACCGATGGATAGATTCCATTGGTGATTACATACAGACGGATTTACCGACGGGTACTATTCGTCGGTATTTCACAGAGGGTTGGCAAACAATTACCAGCCATGCCATAATTACCGACGGCATATGCCTTCGGTAATTATCGTTGAAATTTCAGACGGATTTATTCCGTCAGTAATGTTCCTGCGGGAAACTTTTTTTTGGCGCGCGCGTATCCATCTGTAAGACTGTCGGTGTTTTGTCGGTGGGTTTTTTTTATTTGCGACAAATTTAGTGACAGAAATGAGAGTTACCGACGATTGGTATACCGACGGACGTGTTCCGTCAGTAATTATTTCACCAACGGATTTTATTCCTGTCACCGACAGAATTAGTTCGTCGGTAAAACTATTTAATGGTATAGTGTATGTTTCCCTATTGAGGTTTGATCCACTGAAGATGACTACCTAAAAACTTCCGAGAGTGTTATAGCCACAATTTGGTTTCAGTAGGAGAAAGTAATCAAATGGAAGCTGCCCCATTGTTAACGGAAGATGGTGAACAAAACTACATACGCCTCTTCAATATATATATATATATGAAAAAATAGTATAGAAAAGAGGTAACTTGAGTTCTGTGAGAAAAATGTACAAAAAAAAATAAAATTGAAACCTCAGTTGATGACTTAAGATTTTAGGTTAAAAAAAACATTTTTTTTTTTTTTTTTTTTTTTTTTTGCTTCTGATGTGGTTAAACTAAGGTTGACCAAAATCTCAAATCAAGTTAAAAACTTTTCTATTCATATTTAATATAGTATACAATCTTATTTATCAAATAGTTATGAGTTAAAATTTTATCATATTTTTTAATTGAAATTAAATAATTAAACTTGGATTTTTTGTTCAAATTATATATATATATATATATATGTGTGTGTGTGTGTGTGTGTGTGTGAGACAAATTGATCACAAAAAAAATAAAAAGATAACATTTCTAATTAGCATGAAATAATTAATTTTTCTAAATAGATAATTATTAATTATTAATAAAATTAATAATCATCATGATTTTTTTAAATAATAATAATATAAATCAACATTTTTAATAATGAAATAAATTTTAAGAATTTAGCTAATTCATTTTTCATGAAAAACTTAATTGATAATAGAGATAGAGTGATAAAGATTAAAATGAGAGGTAACATGTTAAAATAAAAATAACTTACTGAGAGTTAGAAGCTGAGAAAAAAGAACGAGTTAGTTAATATAAGAGAGGTGGATAGAGAGAAAATAATGTGTCAATGGAGATGGGGGGAGGAGAAAATAAGTTACAGTGGTATAACGGTGAAATTGATGATATGTCCATCTCTGATAATGGAATCAGAAATATGAACAGGGTTTTTTTGGAGAAGAAGAACTTTACTCAGACCCGAAGCAGACACAATAACATCAAAGAGGAGGCCATAGCCTGTTTGAAAAGTGGAAAGGCTATCTTAAAGCAGGATGATGATAACCTGTTGATTGTTGACTCACTACAGAAGATCATTGTAAAGGACAGTGAGAGCGGTTCCTATGCTCTTACAAGTTATAGTGAATTTTCTTTCTTTATGGGTAGTATATTAGCTTGAAATGTATGTGGGTTTGGAAGTAGGGTAAGAAGAAACCTTTGAGACAACTTGTTAGGAAGGAAAATATTGATCTAGTTTGTATTTTGGAGACTAATTTAGAATCTACGGAAGAAAAAGTGGTAAACTCCGTGTGAGGGTGTGCTATTGATGGGACTTTCTGGGGGAATGCTACGCATCTGGAATTCTTTAAATTTAATGTCAAGAACTCATATGTAGGTATGAATGGGAGAATTTTGTATGTTGAAAGGATTTTCACACAGTATGGGTTTGAATGTGAGGTTTCGATCGTGTATGCCCCAAATCACAACTCATTAAAGCAGGGAATTATGGGATTATCTGGTGAATTTTAAGGGTTTGATCTTGAAATCTTGGTGTTTAATTGGTGACTTAATGAAACTTTATATCCAGTGAACCGTAAATGAAGTTCAAGGAATAAATGTTATATGAGAGCTTTTCGTGAATGTATTAATGCATGTGAACTGGCAGAATTACCTTTGGTAGGTAAGAGGTTTACTTGGTCTAGATGAAATTCTGCAAGTAGAATTGATAGAGTTTTCATGTCTACTGTCTGGTTGCATACTTCCCCCTTCTTATCCTTGTTTGGCCTTCCCAAGTTCACATCTGATCACAGACCTATTTTGTTGAGGTTAGATAATACTGATTGGGGACCTACACCTTTCAGATTCCTTAATTAATTGCTGGTGGCTGCAATCGTGTTTTAAAAAGATTATAGAGGATCTCTAGAGTTTGGTTTTTGAGTGGGTCTTTGGTTATGACAGAATTGTAAAGGCTGTGAAGATACTGTTAGATGCCTTAGCTTGAGCCGGCAACTAAATAGAGAAAAAATGTGTATAAGAGAATATAAGCTACTTTGAGGGTAACTTGGCCTCCAAAAGACAGTGGTCTTTTCTTGAATGATTGAATTCGATACCTAATTTTATTTAAAACAAGGATTTAAATACAGAAAATCAAAGGAGTTGTTTTCTCAATCTCCTCCTACTTGTACTCATAGTTTGTTACTTAACAAACTAGTTATTTGACTCCTGCTCCTAGGAATTAGCAACAACAATATTATTTGATTATTTCAAACAAAAGACCAAGTAAATGATAACAAAAGACTAGTAAATAATATCTTCAACCAGACTTCCCAGCAGTAGACTAGGATTGTAACAATGCCTCCCCCGCAAGACTAACCTTGTCCCCAAGGTTAAGTTCAAGAAAGCGCCTTTTCATATCAAATAATCGCTCCCAGGTTGCGAAAGCCCGAGAAGTGCCCTCCCATTGAACTAGGATCTCAGTAACATTGCATCGAACTCTACGAACTACATGACCGTCCAGCACATGAGCAGGTTTGGGCTCTAGGATTCCCTTATCAAAAATATCTGGAAGGGAAATTTGTGATACGTCTTCAGTGCCTAATTTCCTCTTTAGTTGGGATACATGGAAAAAAATTGTGGATTTTTGCAGATAAAGGCAAATTTAGCTTGTAAGCCACTGCCCCAATCTTTTCTTCGATCTGAAACGGACCATAATATCGTGGCGAAAGCTTGAGAGATTTTCGTACTGCAACTGAGCATTGGCAATACGGCTGCAGGTGTAAGTAGACATAATCACCAAACCGAAGTCACGTTCAGTGCGCTTCCTATCAACAAAAGTCTTCTTGCAGTTTTGGGCTTCACGTAGATTCTGTCGCAACAATCGAAGAATAGATGAACAAGTTTCTTAGTAGTTCATCCAGTTGAGGTAAAGAAGATGACTGGTCAATGTGAGGAACAGAGGTTGTTTCTCGTTGTCCAGCTTGTTGTGAGCTAGTTGATAACAGAGGTTGGAATGCCCTTCACTATGCTGTGGCAAGTAAAGATACAAAAGCATTCGAGGAATGTCTGTCTGAAGATTCCTGAGCTTCTCAGACTTAAAACTGAGAAGGATGACAAAGGAAACACGCCCTTCCATCTAATTGCTGCTTTAGCGCACGAGAAGAAGCAATGGGAAAGTGTTTTATACAAGTATAGTTATAGTGAAAGGGAGATGTATGGTCTTAATAAGCGAAAGCTAAGCGTCACCGACATTCATGAAGGAAATTTAGCAGAGATACATGTAATCAATTAATCCTCTATGAATTGACTGTTGTGACAATTAATGCATCCATTAAAACCATATGTGTGCGCGCGTCTGTCAATTATGACATGGATGGTCATATATGAATCAATTTCTCAATCTGGGTTTTGAATATCTCCTTTTTTATTTGAAATCAAGTCATTTTATTTATTTTGTTAAGTTTTTCATCTGCAATAACAAGATTATGCATATGAATCGCGTGTAACTGCTTAAAAAAAAACATATATTATTCAATAAAAAAACAAAAAGTAAGTACAAATAAACAAACAAAAAATACAATTAATTAAAATTTAAAGAATCCGAGAATTTTGAAAATATAAATACAAATAAAAAATATATAAAAATTAAATAAAATCAAATGAAATAATTAAGCAGCTTATATTTACCCAACAAGAAAAACACCAAAATCAATACTTTAGACCCCAATTCTTTTTGAACAAACAATTAGAAAGAAAATTAAAGTTGAAAAATCAAATAGAAACTAATTAGCATAATCTTAGAAGCAATGAAGGAGAGTAACAATAAACAATAATATGTTGGATTACCATCCTAGCTAGGAAATTAATTTTAGAATGAAATGATGTAGAATTAATGGTATATAAAATTAAGTCCACATCGTAGTTTTCTTTTTGGGGATAATTGGGCTAATGTAAGACATGTGGTTTAATTTCAACCAAATTAGTTTTTGTTACCTACCTTCTAATATATACAGTAACAAGAAGGATTTGATTGCAAACAAACTAGTTCTGAAACAAAAACAAAGGCCCGGAAGTTGATATATGTTAAATAGCTAAAAATGATGGATTATTTATTTTAAAATTTTAAATTAAGATAGTTTTTTAAAAATAGTATTGGGATTTTATTAATCAATTATTAATCAATCAAATAGGTATAAATTCAAATTTGATTATTTATATTTTAATTAATAAAAATGAAATATAAGATAATGTAAATAAAATTAAAAAATATTCTAAAAAGTAATAAAAAAATTATTTTTGAAACCTCTTTAACATCTTAACATATTCTACTCAAAAAATATATTTTTGCAGAAAGAGATCCTAGAATCCCTTGAAGATGTTCGCAGTGGACCGATTGGTCGCGGTCCCTTTGTTTTGAAAGAAGAGGAAGAGAAAAACAATGATGAGGAAAACAAAGAGGAAGAGGAAGCTTTGAGTAAAGCCAGAGAGTCTCATCTAGTAGTTGCGGTGCTGATAGCAACGGTAACATTTGCAGTAGCATTCACCCTACTTGGCGGTTACAAGAGCGACCGAGGCACTGCAATTCTAGCTAAAAAAGCTGCTTTTATAGTATTTGTCATCTCAGATGCAATGTCAATGGTGCTCTCTATTTTAGCTGTTTTTATCCACTTTTTGATTTCACTGATTCATGGTTTTGAATTGATTAAAAGGAAAGATATAAGTGAGGAAGCCGCTATAAAATTATTTGGGGTTGCCACGTTGTTTACCATGATTGGTATGGATACAATGATTATCGCATTCATCTCGGGCACATACACGGTTCCAGAGCCTTCTTTGAGGCTTGCCATTAACACTTGTTTCATTGGTGTGAGCTTTTTCTTTCTTGTGTATTTAGTGTTTAGGTTCATTCACAAGAATCTAAATGGTCAGATATAACAGTGAAACAATCAATGCAAATTTTCTATCAAATAAAACTCTGATGTATTTTTTTAAAAAATTCTTATTGTTTTTGAAAAACATTTGTAATGTTATATGTTTTGAAATCATGTGTTTGGTTCTCAAATCAGTTATTAATTTTTTATATTTTATTTTGTTAAAAACTCTAAAATTATTTTTTATTTATTTATTTTCTTTTTTTTATTTGTGACTAAAATTCAGTGATACAACTACTAGTTGGGACAGCTAAATTTATTTTTCAAGTATAATTTGCCTTGATGGTTTGTTTATTAATCAAGATTGTACTCCCAAGGTATTTGTTTTTATGTTTAAAAAGTGTTATTTGATTTTTTAAATTTTAATTTAATTTTTTTATAATTTTAAATTGTTTTAATATACTAATATTAAAAATAAATTTTTAAAAATAAAAAAAAGAAGGATATGCCAAGTTTCATTCTTCATTGGCTGCTGTGCCAGCTAGCTAGCTTGATCCATGAAGTGCATGTAAGGTTGGAATAATCTCATCGACTCCATTGGATAACAAGTCAGACCTGACAAATCAGACAAGAAAAAAAAATATTAAAAAAAAGAAGATGGCATAATATTTTTAAATTGAAAATTGAAAAGATACTGTTTGCATTTTTTTTAAAACGAATTAAAAATATTTGAATTAATAAATCACATAAAGAACGGTTAAAACAGTAGGGTTTTTTTTTTTTTTTTTGTAAAAAACAAAAAGTAAATGCAAGTGTAAATATTTAACCAAGTAACATGGTTGCTTTTATTTTTTTATTTAATTGTATGAAAATAAAAGTAAATATTTAACCAAGTAACATGGTTGCTTTTATTTTTTTATTTAATTGTATGAAAATAAAAGTAAATATTTGTAATAAAGATAGTTATTTGAATTCTCTGGAAAAAATATATTTTTAGTTAAAATTCTCTTTTCATATTATGTTTTTTTTAATTTGAAAAACATATCTTTTCTAATTAATAGCAATAAAATTTAATATTGGATAAAAAAATAAAGAAAACTAAAATAGAAATTAGAAAAATTGTATTGATTTGGAATAAAGAGTGAACAATGTATCTAATCAAAACTCCTTTTTTTTATTAGTGTTTTTTTTTGTTACAAAAATATGTTTTTTTAAAGAAGTATTGTTCTTTAATTTTAAGTTAAAACTTATCAAAATCATATATATTTTAGAATTTCTTACTTTGAAGATTTTAATAAAATAGAAGAAACACATTAAATAAAGTTACTTTAATCCCTGTGATAAATAATTTTACCATCGAATCCCAAAATGAATTTTAATCAACGTTCTGACATTAGTTACTTTAATCCCTGTGATAAATAATTTTACCATCGAATCCCAAAATGAATTTTAATCAACGTTCTGACATTAGTTCCGGCGAGCTCAAGATGAAATTTTCTGGGAAAGTATCAAAATTGGACTAGTTAATAATTACAAGCAGAAAGGGCATCTCACAAAAGAGAGTGTGTGAAGGAGATAAGTGCATCAGGTAAATTGCTAATCATAAATTCCATCTTTTGATTCTTTGCATCCATGTTTGCAAACATGGGTTTTGGAGATAAGTGCTCAGTTTGCAAGTGAAAGCGAAAAAGACAACATTTTAATTAAAAAAAAAAAAAAACTGCATAATATGAGGCAGTCATTACCCCCACCACTTCAAGAATTTGATAAGCGAAATGTATTGCAGATTTAAAATTTAAATTCATAGTTTTATTTTTAAAAAATAAATATATACTAAGTGTTTCCTTAAAATATTGTCTGCAAGAGGTTTTAAATAAATTAGAAAACCCTATCTCTATAAGAAAACAATTTTGAATTCAAAAGCATAAAGGAAATTAATATAAAATGTGAAATAAAATAATAAATTCAAAAAAATCTAGAAAAAAATAACAAAATTAACCCAAATAGCAACTTTTTGAACCAAAATCAAGCAGTCCGATGAATGATGGAGTGGCTTCCCACAGGAAAACAACTTGTAGAACCTCTTGCATAAATTTGATATCGACCAATTATCAAATCTCTTGTTATTTCTATTCTAAACCGCTACTATAGAATATCATAACCTTTAGTTTTTATAAACCTAACTCTATCAGTTTTGATTCGACAATTTTAAGTATCTAAATCGATAACTAAAACTTAATTAGATTAAATTTTAGCATTCAAAATTTATATGCATCAAGTTTTGATTCGACAATAATTTGAATATAAATAATATCAAAACGTGACATGTGAATACCTATCATCATCACCCCTTTTCAAGGATTAAATGACCGAATGAAATAATTTGTAAAATTCTTAGCTACTAAAATGTTTGAAAACTTAAAGAAATTTGAAAATTATTTTTTTAAAAAAATATATATTTTTAATAATATTAAGGAAATAAAAAATTGAAAACTATAAGTTACAAAAAATCTTAGAATATTTAGGAAATTAAAATAAAAACCAATTGGATATTAATTGGGCGAAGCACACACATTTGTATGCTAAAAAAAAAAAACAAAAAAAAAAAACAAAAACGAGTGAAGTTATATCCCCACTAGGTTGGATCCTACTCAAACTGGGTTAAAACCCATCTCAATCAGATGGGTAATGTAATATTACGGGTTCTTGGGTAACATAACATGAGTCCTATCTCTAATTCGTTTCCAAATTTGGTCCCCAATCTCTATAACTTTCAACGAACTGGTCCCAAGTATTCTCAATTGGATTTGTCCATCAAAAAATTTGCTTAAGAATTTTCTCAACTGAGCCCACACCTAAAGATGACTACAAAGTATATTTGAGGATAAAAGGATCAGATTGATAATTACTAGATACTTTTTGGACCCATTTGCTTAAATATGTAGGTTAGGGACAACTGCGAAAGGGTAATAGCTAATAAGTCGGGTGCGAATATGAGAATATTATCCCCTTCCTAAAACATTCCAAGGCATCTCTTCTTTAGGAAATTTAGTGACACAAATACTAGTTTCACAATTAAATTTATTTTCCAAGTACAATTTTCTTTGGTGGTTTGTTTATTAATCAAGATTGCCCTTGCAAAGTATTATACTGTATTAAGTGGGATATGCCATGTTTTATTCTTCTTCGGCTCCTGTGCCACGTAGCCAGCTTGTTCCATGAAGTGCATGTAAGGTTGGTCGAATCTCATCGACTCCATTGGATAAAGAAGTCAGACCTGACAAACCAGACTGGTCTTGATCATAAACAAGAGCGTGTTTCAAAAATGTTTCTTGTCCATTATAGATGAAAGTAAAGACTGACATCTTTGCCGATGAAGGTAACGTTAAACAAAGAACTTATATAAGATGAAGGTAATAGTAAACAAAGAACTTAAGCATACATTAAGCATAACAAATCGCAGAGTTTCCTACAAGAATTTAAATTTGGCATGAGGAGAGGCTCTTGGGAATTGGAAAAGAATTTCAAACATGCTTTAGCAAGAACCTCAGCAGCTCCATTTCCTTCCGACACTTCTTAGGAAGCCAGTCTTTGTCCCTCCCTGCATACTTTGATTCCATGCTGTTCTTATCGCCAATAATGCTGTGTAGTCTGATAGTCTTCAGCTTGGGAGACAGACTCTGTCAAGTGGCTTTTTGTGATTCCAAGGAGTCTCCTTTCTTGAATTGATGCTTCTTCCGGAACCTTTAATGTATCTAAAAATTCAATTTGCTACATTACATGAATTTTCTAGACTTGTAATGAAGGAAAGTACCAGTAGAAAGAAAGATGGATGAAAAGGACAAACTGTGAAAAGTTACAAGCTCTCACATAAACATAGGAGGAAGATGTGACTTCAAGTGTCAGTGTCTCAAGCTCTGGTGAGATCCTCAACAAGTGAAATATCCCTGGAAGCTCCCATTTCCTTAGCCAAGTTTCTAATGTCAAACATTTGCGACTTGAGATGGAGGATTACATCTTAATCGTCTCACACACTGAAAACATCTTTGCTCATAGGACAGGAAAGAACGAAGTGAAGAAGAAATATCAAGACCATACATTGATATGATACACATTTATGATTGGAAAGTTGGAATGCAAACAATTGTCTTGAGTTCCTCTACAATGATTATGAATGTGTAGTCTAACTTATCAGTGAGAGCAAATTAAAATTAACATACCATTGAAAAGATTTATAGGCACATTTGGGATTGTGTCCAGGATCTGTTCTGTTCCCAGATTTCAGTAAAAAAAAAAAAAAGTGTATTTGAAAATCCTGTGATCTCCAACACAGGTTTGGCCTTCAAAAACTCAAGGCCACGATATAGGAGCTGCAACACATTCCCAGACACTACTATATCAAAATATGTTTCAGAGATTCACACTCGCGTAAATTGATAGGGAAAATTAACTGACCTATTTTCTGAATGAAATTCAAGCAGCAACAGTTCTTAAAAAAGAAACACACAAAAAATGCATACAAGGTATGTGAAGTGTGACTTTTCCACAAATTAATAAGCATACCTGAAGACAATAATACTTCACTGAAAGAACTTTGACTTCACTCAGATCACCAGCAATTCTCAAACATTTTTTTAAGAGCTTCATCATCTACAAGATTTTCTATCTTAAGCTCAAATCCAAGCTCTACTCTCTCCAGGAAATTGCAGGACCTATCTTCAATCATGTAGCCCTCAAAGTCCATTTCTCCCCAAAGACACAATGAGTGTACATTTGGAGCGCAAATCTTCAGATCCTTACCATTCCACCCATACTGTTTTAAATAACCTAAGCACAAACTCTTCACGTTCTTCCCATTCAGGTTCACGGATTTCATATCATTACACTCCAAAATAACCAACTTCTCCAGCAAAGGACTGCCAGACAAAATTATATTCAATTTCTCATCACAGATAACATCAAATCTCTCTCAGTGGTAAGCTTCTAAGAGAGGGCCAATTAACGGACCTTATATTATAAAAACAGAAAAATACCAGTTTCAGTAAAAGTACAGAGGCAATTCGAGTGGATAATCACGGCAAAGGTCATCTTTATACATGGTAAAATGAAACTCTTCAACCAGTCTTTTAACAGAAAAATGAATCCGTGTATAGATAGTTGACTTGAACTCATGTTTGTATTCCATATCTATTGAAAATCTACGAACCTTTTGGTGCATGGTGACTGCAATATATAAAAAATAGTATAGAAAAGAGGCAACTGCCGTAACTTGAGTTCTGTTACAAAAATGTACAAAACAATAACCCACCAACTAATGTAGAGTATAGTATTTTGAAATATTCTTTGATTTTAGCATTTGTAACTTTTCAAAGTGACTGCATAGCCTTTATAAGTATACATTTCTTATATTGTCAGTTGATTCCTACGAACCTTCTAATGCATTCTTAGCGGTTTATGCGTTATCCATTATCTTAAAAGTAACATTATTTAAATATTAGTGGATGATTGTGAGTAATTGTTGATTTTTTTTTATTCTTTTTACACGTTCTCGTTTTGGATTGAAGTTAACATTACTTCATTTATAGGCTTCTCAAAACCATTTTCAACTATTTTCAGCCAAGCTTTTACTCAAATACTTCAAGTTTTATAATTGTTTTTTGTCAATTTAGTAAGAAGTTTTGATTGATCATATCAAATAATCAAATTTAAGCTTCAATACTATTTGTTGGATGAAAGTAATATGTGTTGTAGAAAATAAAAAAAAAAGTAATGCAAAATCAAATAACTCAAAAACAAAGCTATAAAACAAAAAAAAATAAAATTGAGAGGAAGGTTAACTTTATTGAAGTGTTTTTCTCTTTGATTTCACTTTCTATCTTGATTCATAATAAAAATCAAGATAGTATTGAAGCATGAGAAAATATTATCAGCATCAAATCAATAAAAATCTCCAAGTATCTAAGATGATATATATATTACAATTAAAATGAACAAAACAACAATTTCATCAACATTTCCAGTACGCGGAACAAGAAATGCAGTAATTACTGAGCATTTTTCTCATCAGTACCTACACTCCACCAATATACAAAGTACTCTTCCAAGTTTCACGTCACATGGTTAAAAGTGTCTAAGAGAGATCCTGTTGTTAACTTAAATGCTCAAACTCGGATCCAAGATTGCCTAGCCTGCGCCAAGTAAGCCAACGTGAAAAATTCGAGATGCCTGCTAGAAAATTTTAACCTGTATTAAAATTCTTAAAATTGGCAATATATTTTTTTGATAGATATAAATTAGAGAAAAAAAGGTGACAACTAGATGCATAATATTAAAGTGACATAGTATGTGTGATATGATAATCAGTTTAATAAACTAACAATTATGTTCAAATGTTAAACAAATTCCAAGAGTTTTAATTAAAAAAACAATTATAATATCAACAATTAAAAAAAACTATTATGAGCATCAAATAAATAAAAATCTCCAAATAACAAAGAAACTACTAATGGAAACCCTATTTATCATGACATTGATGCATACCAACCGTTTCTTAAATTCTTGCCTTGGATCCAAGTCTAAAATTTAAATTTGTCTGACAACTTTCGTGGAAATTTAATTTTTGAAAATAGCTTGACCTTCTTCGTCTCTTGAACATGAACATACTCAGTATGATAATTGTCCTAGCTTGTCTTCCTCGAGGTCAATTTCTCTGCCCCACTTGCATCTTTTCTGTCTTCACTCGTTTTTCTTATGGTTATAGCTGGACAACAGTCTACTTGTTATGTTCTAACCATATTTTTTAAAAAATATTATTTTTTTAATTTGAAATTTAATTATATTTGATATTTTTGAATCATTTTATACGCTCAATCAAAATTAAATTTTAAAAAATAATAAAAATATTATTTTAATATATTTCTAAATAAAAAATATTTTAAAAACTAATTTTTAACAAACTTCCAAACAAGTATTTAAAGTCACATTGTACTCAATAATTCTAACCATCAGAAAGAGATTGCTTTTGCTTTTATATATTTTTTAAAAACAAATCAAATTAATTTTTTTTAGTGATTTTTAATAGTCTTGATGTATTGATTTTAAAAATAAAAAAATCATAAAAAATATTATTTGAATATATTTTAAAATAAAAAAATATTTTTTAAAATTATCATCAACTGTAACGTAAAATATATACTAAGAGTCTATTTAAAATTATACTAGCAGTTCTAGTTCAAATTACTTTATCTCTTCTGCTACTTCACAAAATGCCGAGTTGGAGAATCCGATGACTTCACCGGAACATCCGCTAATTGGGGACTACACAATAGAGCTTTGGGAAGAGTTTCCATCCTATTCCGAAGAAGTCAAAGAAGTTGTTGACCTCAACTTGTTCCAACTTTTTAATATCTTTCCTGCAGACCGAAATCCCTTACAACTTTTGAGTACCTTTCTGAGAGAGATTTTATCAGCGGAATAGCAAGCGGCATTAAGGGATCGCTGATCTGTATTGTAAGGTTATGGCAGAGATGCTTGGAGTTTAAATTTCGGAACTGAAGTCTCTTTGTTCGACTATCGGATGCGCTGAGTTCGCCAAACGCTTTGTGTGCTTTGACTCATATCTAAGTTTGGTATTCATAAAAAAATTGTTAGTTAGAAATACATTAAAATAATATATTTTTTTATTTTAAAAAAATTATTTTTTAAATTAATACATCAAAATATCTGAAAATATAAAAAAATATTTTAAATAAAAAAATTTTAAAATTTATAAAAATACAATTTAAAGTAGTTTCCAAAGGGACCACATGCAGTTTTTTCTAGTAGCTAGTTAATGCAATCAACTACCAGATAGTAACTTTTAGTAGTACAACCACAAATCGACACATCCAAACATTTCAAAATTAAAATATATTGTTACAGTTTAAAAAATAAAATGCCAAGATCTGATTTTATGGATGCTGAAGGTTTTATTGGGTGGGTAGCTTAACTAGTTAAGTTTTAAATTTATTTTTTAGAAGTCACTAGTTCGAGTTTTACAAATCTCAAGGTTATTGGAGACTTACATGGTTGTTAATTTCAGGACATGTTGAATTAGTTGAGGTGTGCATAAACTGTCCTAGACACCGATATTAATAAAAAAAAAAAGAAAAAAGAATGCTATAATTTTTTTATTTTTTTTTAGTTGTGGTAATAAAAGAAGTTTGGGACTTATGGCTTAAATATATGCAGCTTAGGTTCATATAAGCGCAAAAAATTGTTTCCTCAACCTGCCATAAAACGAAAGCTGCCTTCTCTTAAAATGCCATTGTGTAGTTAAAATGTCTTTTGCCCAGATATACGCAGTCGAGATAATTCTTGTTTCTTGTACTGAAGTATGAACATACTCAGTATGATTGTCCTAGCTTGTCTTCGTCGACGTCCATGTCTCTTCCCCACTTGCACCTTTTCTGTCTTCACTCGTTTTTCTTCTGGTTAGAGCTGGACCACAATCTCCTTATCTTCAAGTCTTAGATGTGTGAAACATTTTTTAAAATTTTTAATTTTTTTAATTTGAAATTAAATTATATTTCATGTTTTTAAATCATTTTGATATACTAATATAAAATTTAATTTTAAAAATTAATAAAAAAAAATATTATTTTAATATATTTTTAAATAAAAAAATACTTTAAAAAATAATCTTTATTACACTTTTAAACATGCCTTTAAAATTAACTACATTGTCCTTCGTAATTCTAAACATAACAAAGAGATTGCTTTTGTTTTTATATATTTTTTTAAAAATTAATTTTATGTTTTTATTAGTGTTTTTTAATTGTTTTGATGTATTGATTTAAAAAAAAATTATTTTAATATATTTTTAAATAAAAAATATTTTTTAAAAATATAATAAACTGAAATCTCATGCAATTTTATCTACTAGCTAGTTAATACAGCCATCTACCTGATAGTAACTTGTAGTAGTACAACCTGATATTTTAAAACGCTTCAAAATTAAAATATCTGGTTCCAATTGAAAAAATAAAACTCCAACTATAATAAAATATAGACAATCGTGGTATAATCTGTGTTTTGCTCAAAACGTACTAATTTTTTTGATTTGTTTTTTTGTTATGAGTTAATTTTTTTATATATTTTTAAATAATTTTAATATAATGATATTAAAAATAATTTTTTAAAAATAAAAAATTATTATTTTAATATATTTTCAAATAAAACACATTTTAAAAAAACAACCTATCATACTCTTAAATACCATTTAACTCCGGGGAAGCAACAAACCAAATAAATCAGCAGCTTGTGATCAGTTGAGGAATGTAACCTCTTACATTTGTGCCGCAGTGATTTCTCCCCTTCATTTGTTTACATTTCATTTAGTGAGTTCTCCAAGCTACATAATGGATTCTTCTGAGAAAATGAATAGCATCATCTATATGGATCCTGTCTTGTACAAAGCTGCGGAAGAAGGCAATATCGATCCCTTTGAGAATTGTCAAACTTGCCTTGATCAGTTATTGACTCCAGACGAGAACACCATTCTTCTTGTCTACTTAAGAAACCAAACGACGGAGCCGAAATCCACTGATTTCGTTTATAAAATTCTTGAAAGGTGTCCACCACTGTTATTCCAAGCCAATAAAAAAGGAGAAACCCCCCTGCATTTGGCAGCAAGATATGGCCATGCCAATGTGGTAAAACTCCTCATTGAACGTGCAGAAGCTCTACCTTCAGATCCGGAGAGCAGAGTAACTAAAGCTAAAATGATGTTGAGGATGACCAATGGAGAGCGAGATACAGCGTTGCACGAGGCAGCTCGAAATAACCAGAGCCATGTGGTGGAAATATTGACTAAAGAGGACCCTGAGTTTCCATATTCCGCCAATGTTGATGGAGAAACTCCACTTTATATTGCTGCTTCCAGTTGGGTTCAAGTACGAGAAAAGGTGATCGATGAAATCCTAACTAATTGCATTTCAGCCAAACATTATATTGCTGCTTCCATTATCCCGAAGTCGAGCGAAGAACGAGGAAAGGTAGTCGATGGAATCTTAGGAAATTGCATCTCAGTAGACTACGGTGGCCCTAATGGTAGAACTGCTCTACACGCGGCAAGCGCGGTGGGAGATGATGGTAGGATTTTGTGCTCAAGTCTGGAGAATTAAATAATTTATATATAATAGTGTAAACTATAGTTTAAAATCCACGTATATTTGATTTTATATATCCGTGTTTGCTTCATAATTAGCTTTTTTGAAAAAATAAAATTAATTATACCACTAAAATTCTTTGTTAGTTTAACTGTTGGATATATAGTAATTGACATAGACTATGTGAAATCTCTGTTGTTCATGAAGGAAAACTTTTATTACTCGTTTTGTTGGTTTCAGAGACAGCAAGAAAATTGTTAGAAAAAGAAAAGAAATTGACAAAAACAACCGATGAGAACGGCTGGTCACCACTTCACTACGCTGCCTATTTCTCTACTAGGTTAAATATTTCAGTTGTGAAAGTATTACTAGAATATGATGCGTCCGCGGCCTACATTGCTGAAACGAAGAAGAAGAGAACAGCACTTCACATTGCTGCCATTCAAGGACATGTAGACGTAATGAAAGAGATTGTTTCTCGATGTCCAGCTTGTTGTGAGGTAGTTGATAACAGAGGTTGGAATGCCCTTCACTATGCTGTGGCAAGTAAAGATAGAAAAGTATTCGAGGAATGTCTGAGGATTCCGGAACTTGCAAGACTTAAAACCGAGAAGGATGACAAAGGAAACACGCCCTTCCATCTAATTGCAGCTTTAGGGAACGAGAAGAAGCAATGGAGACGTGTTTTATATAAATATTGTTATAATAAAAGGGAGGTATGTGGTCTCAATAAGCGAAAGCTAAGCGTCAAGGACATATATTTCGGAGATTTTGGAGATTTTGGGGAGATACAGGTAATCAATCCTCTATGAATTAACTGTTGTGATAATTAATGCATCCATTAATCCCCCAATATATATATATATATATATAAGGATTCAATTTCTCGATTTCTCAATTTGGGTCTGAATTTCTCCTTTTTTATTTGAAATCAAGTCATTTTATTGATTTAATTTGTTAAGTTTTTCATCTACAATAACATATTATGCTCATGAATCGCATATAACTGCTTAAAAAAACATGTATTATTCAATAAATAAATGAAAAGTAGTACAAATGAACGAAAAAAAATACAATTAATTAAAATTTAAAAAATCTGAAAATTAAAGTTGAAAAATCAAATAGAAACTTGACATAATCATACAAGCAATTAAGGAGAGTAACAATAAACAATAATATATTGGAAATTAATTTTAGAATGAAATGATGTAAAATTTCTTTTTGGGGATAATTGGGCTAATTAATGTAAAGCATGCGGTTTAATTTCAACCAAATTAGTTTTTGTTACCTGCTAATAGATACAGTAACAGAAAGGATTTGATTGCAAACAAACTAGTTGTGGAAACAAAAAAAAAGGCCCGGAAGTTAATATATGATATTTATTAAATAGCTAAAAATGATGGATATCTACAATATTTTACCCTAAACGTTTTGCAGAAAGAGATCCTAGAATCCCTTGAAGATGTTCGCAGTGGACCGCTTGGCAGCCGGATCAAGGTTTTGAAAGGACAGAATGAAGAGGAAAAAGAAGCTATAAGTAAAGCAAGAGAGTCTCATCTAGTAGTTGCGGCGCTGATAGCAACGGTAACATTTGCAGCAGCATTCACCCTACCTGGTGGTTACAAGAACGACCAAGGTCCAAATGAAGGCACTGCAATTTTAGTTAAAAAAACTGCTTTTATAGTATTTGTCATCTCAGATGCAATATCAATGGTGCTTTCTATTTTAGCTGTCTTTATCCACTTTTTGATGGCATTTATTCAAGGTTTCGAAATGGAGAAGAATAAAGAGATAGATGAGGAAACCATTGAGAAATTATTTGGGGTTGCCACGTTGTTGACCATGATTGGCATGGGTACAATGATTATCACATTCATCACGGGTATATGCGCTGTTTTAGAACCTTCCTTGGGGCTTGCCATCTGCACTTGTCTCATTGGTATGAACTTCTTCATCCTTGGAAATGTGGTGTCTGGGTTCATTTACAAGGATTTACGAGATTAGATTTATTAGTGAAACAAGCAATCCTAAATTTTCTATCAAATAAAACTCTGATCTATTTTTTAAAATTCTTAATGTTTTTGAAAAAAATTATGATGTCATCAGAGATCAGGTAGTTGATTGCCAAATCAGTTCTTATTTTTTTTTAATTGACACTATTTATTTATTTATTTTCTTTTTCCTTTTCATGACCAAAATTTAGTGACACAAATTGTAGTTGGCACAACTAAATTTATTTTCCAAGTACAATTTGCTTTGATGGTTTGTTTATTAATCAAGATTGCACTTGCAAAGTATTATAGTACTGTAAGGAAACTACTCTAAAAAGTGGGATATGCCAAGTTTTATTCTTCTTTGGCTCCTCTGCCTCGTAGCTAGCTTGTTCCATGAAGTGCATGTAAGGTAGGCAGAATCTCGTCGACTCCATTGGATAACAAGTCAGACCTGACAAACCAGACTGGTCTTGATATACAAGAGCGTGTTTCAAAATTGTATCTTGTCCATGATAGATGAAAATAAAGACTGACATCTTTGCCGATGAAGGTAACGTTAAACAAAGAACTTAAGATGAAGGCAATATTAAACAAAGAGCTTAAGCATACATCAAGCATAACAAATCGCAGAGTCTCCTACAAGAATTTAAATTTGGCATCAGGAGAGGCTCTTGGGAATTGGAATAGATTTTCAAACATGCTTTAGCAAAGAACCTCAGCAGCTCCATTTCCTTCCGACACTTCTTAGGAAGCCAGTCTTTGTCCCTCCCTGCATACTTTGATTCTATGTTGTTCTTATCGCCAATAATGCTGTGTAGTCTGATAGTCTTCAGCTTGGGTGACAGACTCCGTAAAGTGGCCTTTTGTGATTCTAAGTATTAGTCTCCTTTCTTGAATTGATGCTTCTTCCGGAACTTTTAATGTATCTAAAAATTCAATTTGCTACATTACATGTATATACATTATACACAGTAGAAAGATAGATGGATGAAATGGACAAACTGTGAAAAGTTACAAGCACTCACATAAACATAGGAGGAAGATGTGACTTCAAGAGTCAGTGGCTCAAGCTCTGGTGAGCTCCTCAACAAGTGCAACGTCCCTGGAAGCTCCCATTTTCTTAGCCAAGTTTCTAATGTCAAACATTTGCGAATTGAGATGGAAGGTTACATATTAATCGTCTCACCCACTGATAACATCTTTGCTCATAGAACAGGAAAGAACAAAGTGAAGAAGAAATATGAAGACCATACATTGATATAATACACATTTATGATTGGAAAGTTGGAATGCAAACAATTGTCTTTAGTTTCTCTACAATGATTATGAATGTGTAGTCTCTGTAATTAACAACTTATCAGTAAGAGCAAATTAAAATTAACATACCATTGAAAAGATTTATAGGCACATTTGGGATTGTGTCCAGGATCTGTTCTGTTCCCAGATTTCAATAAAAAAAATTGTATTTGAAAATCCTGTGATCTCCACCACGGGTTTGGCCTCCAAAAACTTAAGGCCACGATATAGGAGCTGCAACACTTTCCCAAACACTACTGTATCAAAATATGTTTCAGAGATTAACACTCGAGTAAATTCATAGGGAAATTTAACTGACTTATTTTCTAAATGAAATTCAAGCAGCAACAGTTCTTAAAAAAGAAACACACACACAAAATGCATACTAGGTATGTGAAGTGTTACTTTTCCACAAATTAATAAGCTGAAAGAACTTTGACTTGACTCAGATCACCGGCACTTCTCAGCAGTTTGTTAAATGCTTCATCATCTACAAGATTTTCTAGCTTAAGCTGAAAACCAAGCTCTACTCTCTCCAGGCAAGTGCAGGACCTATCTTCAATCATGTAGTCCTCAAAGTCCAATTCTCCCCAAAGAGACAATGAGTGTACATTTGGAGCGCAAATCTTCAGATCCTTACTATTCCACCCATACTGTTTTAAATAACCTAAGCACATACTCTTCACGTTCTCGGATTTCATATCATTACACTCCAAGATAACCATCTTCTGCAGCGAAGGACTGTCAGAAAAAATTATATTCAATTTCTCATCACCGAGATCATCACTCTCTCTCCGTGATAAGCTTGGGCCAATTAACGGACCTTATATTATAAAAACAGAAACATGCCAATTCCAGATGACAAAGGTCATCTTTTATACATGGTAAAATGAAGCTCTTCAACCAGCCTTTTAACGGTGAAATTAATGAATCCGTGTATAGATGGTTGACTCGAACTCATGTTTGTATACAAAGAGGGAAAAAACAGCTCAAGACAATTAGATACCAACTAGTTAGGGATATCACGCTACATTATGGGTAACATTCCAAACTAAGTTCTAATGTATATATATAAAAAAGAAGCTATGAATCTGTGGACATGTGTTTTGATAGTATAATATTTCAAAATTGAAAATTAAAAACATGATGTTTGTACAAATTAAAAAATATAAAAAACTAAATCACATAAACAACTGTTAATTAATGCTAATTAAATACTAAATAGAGAGTTTATTTTTTTGTGTAAAAAACAAAAAATAAATGTAAGTGTAAATAGAATTTGAACTAATAATGTAGTCACTTTTTGATTTTTTTTATTTAATTGTGTGGAAATAAAAATGAATATTTGTAAAAAAAATAATGATTTGAATTCTCATGAAAAAGATATATATTTACTATTTAGTCAAAATTATCGTTTCATATTAATTTTTTTTTAAAAAAAAACATATCTTTTCTAAAACAGTATAGTAATTTATTAGATAAAGAATAAAGGAAATTAAAATAAAAATTAGAAAAATTCTATTAATTTGAAATAAAGAGTAGAGAATGTATCTCTCTAATTTATTACACAAACATGTCATTTTTTTTAAGAAGTATTGTTTTTCTAAATTTTTTTTTAAACACAGGTTATTGTGAGCCAACTTTTAAATACCAGACTAAATTTTCATAGTGCAAAACCAGCCTTTACACAGCTCTTTCTCCATGATCCGTGGCTCCGAGAGGTTTTTCTAGTACTCGAGTTCTGAAGAAGCAAACCCCAAGCCCCTAGTTGATATACGGCTAGACTACCACCTTGGGGTAGTTTTTTTAAATCATAATCATATATATATTTTTTAAAAAAATTACTTTGAAGATTTTAATAAAATATAAGAAACACATTAAATAAATAGCTAGTGATATCCTGAATGCTGTCAAATTTTCGCAGCATCTCATTACAGAAGTGAGTTTTTATAGTGTATAAATATAAATATACATTTTGGTGTGCATGGCTTTAGTGAGTAAAAAGTAGATGAAACTTGACTAGACAATATTAGAGAGGTCATAATTAGTTGTTCTGTGAGAGAGGTGAGGCAGAAATCCTATTCTGTCAGGTTTTAATTCGAGTCTAAATGATGGATTTATAACTCTAAAACCGTGTTTTTTTTTTTTACTACAATTGGGTATTGTTCTACATTCACAAAACATTGTGAATTTATTGTTTTTTTTTAATAATAATCCATTTTTATCCTTAAAATTTTGTTTTATATAATTTGATTTTTATTAAATATTAATTACTTATAATTTCTTAATCAAGAGTAAAATTAAAAGAATAAAAATTAAAAAAAAAAACATCAAATATAGGTGGCGTACTAGAGACTTCAAGCAAAATACACTTAGGTCCTTAATCTTTAAAAATAATGTCATTCATACAATTCAAGTCTCTTGAAATTTTAAAAAATTAATTTTGATACACAAATTTATTTGTGTTATTTTTTAGCCTAAGGTTAAAGAGAGGAAAGAGATAAGTGTTGTCAAATTCTAATAATAAGAGAGAAAGTCAATGTTCACTCCATTTTCGACCACCAAAATAGGTTTTATTAGTGTCCACGGGTTCCTAGATATGAGAGGGGCTTCATAATGATTGTTTAGAGTCTTAATGTTGCATAAAAAATCAGATTTAAACCGGAAAAACCAAAACTAACCCGATTTGATTTAAAAAGTATGAGTTTTTTTTGATATTTAGAGTTGATGAAATGATTTTTGGGTGTTATATGTCAAAGAACCATCTCAACCCAATAGATTAAGTTGTTAGGTGAGGTACTAGGATATAATTTATATTATTCTCTAACACATCCCCTTAAGTGAAAGTCCTTTAGACTTAAAATTTGCACAGGCCCACATTAGCTTGTGCTTAATTTTTTTTATCAAATAAATAGGGATGGTGAGATTCGAACTCGAGATCGTTTGGTCATCAAGGCTCTAATACCATGTCAAAGAACAAATTCAACTCAATAGCTTAAGCTTTTAGATGAGAACTCAGGATATAATTTATATTATTCTCTAATATTATAATGGTATTGGTGAAGTGCTTTGAAGTTGCAATGACTTAAAATTAATTGAGTCTTTTTACCAAAAGAGGTATTACCTCAATTTTCCAGCCACAACTATGGTGGTCAGAATCTGGACTCACAGATGATACATCATTTATGTATTTTTGTTTCAAATAAAAAAATAGAATCAAGCTCAAGCACGCGAGGTTGGGCATGAATGCCCACTCACGCGGGACATGGGCTATTTTCTGGCCTTTTTTAAGGAGTAAATATAAATTTAAGGTAAATAATTATTGAACTAGGCTGATTTCAAGGCTCGAAATACATGTTTAATGAGTTAAGTCATAACATTTTTTTTCTTCTAATCTTGCTTTTTTTAATTGACATCTTCTTTGAATGTTTTTTTTCTTAAATAATTTTTAAATTTATGATTGAATTAATAACCCTTATCTTTGATTTGTTTTTTTATTTAACCTCTTTTGGATGAAGATTTTTTTTAATGGTGTTGCGTGTATTTAGTTTTTGGAAAGAATATTCTAATTAATCTATAATGCTTTTTAAATTTTTTCATATAGATGAACTTTATATTTTAAAATAAAAAATATTTATTTTAGATAATATTTCTAATATGTATAGCATTGCATAATATTTTTATTTTTTTTATTTTATTTAATCAGTTAATATAAAATTATATTCCAGGCATATAAAAAAAATTATAATTCTAATTATAAAAATTCATTGAAAGAAAAAAACACAAAAAAAAAAACCATAAAGGTATATAAAAACAGAAAAAAAAAACAAAAAAAATGAAAACGAAAAAAAAAATATATATATATATATATATATATTATAATTATAATTATAATTATAATTATATTATAATAATTATTATATATAAGTATAATTAAAAGGCGTGGGGAAGCTACAGTGCTTTCCCCACGCCTTTTAGTATATTGTTCATATAATACGTTAATATGATTATCTCTCTATATTTGGAAATGGATAAGGATGAAGTGATAGATAAGGAAACCACTGGGATATTATTTGAGGTTGCCACGTGGCTGGTCATGATTAGCACGGGGACAATGATTATCGCATTCGTTACAAACACATATGCACTTCTAGTATTTTCATTGGGGCTTGCCATCAGCACTTGTCTTATTGGTCTAAGCTTCTTTTTCCTTGTGTACTTAGTGTTCAGGAGCATTGACAAGGATTTACGAAACTAGATTTAGTAGTGAAAACATTTTAAATAATTGTTTTTGAAAACAATTATGACGTCATATGGTCAGCAATCATGTGGTTGGTTGCCAATCAGTTATCAATTTTTTTTATTGTAATTGATGCGTATCACAAGACTTGTGGTCAAAAACTCTGACACTATTTTTTATTTATTTATTTTTGTTTTTCTATTCATGACAAAAATTTAGTACAGCTAAATTTATTTTCCAAGTACAATTTACTTTGATGGTTTGTTTATTAATCAAGATTGTACTTGCAAAGTGTTTGTTTTTTATTTAAAAAGTGTTATTAATTTTTTTATTTTTTTATAATTTTAAATCATTTTATTATACTAATATTAAAATAAATTTTTAAAAATAAAAAAATTATTTTAATATATTTTAAAATAAAAAATATTTTAAAAAACCACTAAACAAAATATTCTGAAAAGTCGGGATATGCCAAGTTTCATTCTCCTATGGCTGCTGCGCCAGCCAGCTAGCTTGTTCCATGAAGTGGCTGGAATAATCTCATCGACTTTATTGGATTGCATGTCAGACTTGACCAGCCAGATAAGAAAAAAAGAAAAAAGAAACCAACTAGCTATGAATCTGTGGACTTGTGTTTTGATAGCATAAAATTTTTAAATTGAAAATTGAAAAGATACCGTTTGCATTTTTTTAAAAAACGAATTAAAAATATTTTAATTAGTAAATCACATAAAGAATGGTTAATCTAATTATAGGCTAAAACAGTTGGGTATTTTTTGATATTAAAAAAAATAAATAAATGCAGGTGTAAATATTTAACCTAGTAACATGGTTGTTTTTTATTTATTTAATTGTATAAAAATAAAAATAAAAATAAAAATAAATATTTGTAATAAAGATAGGTATTTAAATTCCCTGAAAAAAATATATTTTTAGTTAAAATTTACTTTTCATAAAAAAAAATAATAATTAATGCTTGCCATCAGCACTTGTCTCATTAAAAAAAATCTAAAACTCTCTTTAAATACCGTTTCATCCAGGGAGGCAACAAACCACAGAAATCAGCAGCTTGTGATCAGTTGAGTGGAACCTCTTACCTTTGAGCCACAGTGGTTTCTCCTCCCCTTCATTTGTTTACATTTCATTTAGTGAGTTTTTCTAAGCTACAAAATAGTATGGATCCTGTCTTGTTCAAAGCGGCGGAAGCAGGCAATATCGGTCCCTTTGAGAATTATCAAACCAGCCTCAATCAGTTATTGACTGCAGACGAGAACACCATTCTTCATGTCTACTTGAAAAACCAAAGCAGTGAACCGGAATCCACTGATTTTGTTGATAAATTTCTTGAAAGATGTCCACCACTGTTATTCCAAGCCAATAAGAGAGGAGAAACCCCCCTTCATTTGGCAGCAAGAAATGGCCATTCCAATGTGGTAAAAGTCCTCATTGACCGGGCAAAAGCTCTACCTGCGGATCCGGAGAGCGGAGTAACTAAAGCTAAAATGATGTTGAGGATGACCAATGAAGAGCAAGATACAGCGTTGCACGAGGCAGCTCGAAATAGGCGGAGCCATGTGGTGGAAATATTGACTAAAGAGGACCCTGAGTTTTCATATCCCGCCAATGTTCATGGAGAAACTCCACTTTATATTGCTGCTTCCATTGGCTTTCTAATGTTTAGCGAAGAACACGGAAAGGTAGTCGATGAAATCTTAGGAAATTGCATTTCAGTGGACTATGGCGGCCCTGATGGTAGAACTGCTCTACACGCGGCAAGCATGGCGGGAAATTATGGTAGGATTTCGCGCTCAAGTCTGGACAATTAATTAATTTATATATAATATTGTAAACTATAATTTAAAAGCCACGTATATTTGATTTTATATATCTCTGTGTTTGCTTCGTAATTAGCTCTTCTTTTTTCTTTTAATTTTAAGCCACTTGAATTCGTGAAATCACTGTTGTTCATGATGGAGAGCTTTTATTCCTTGTTTTGTTGGTTTCAGAGACAGCAAGAAAAATGTTAGAAAAAGAAAAAAAGTTGACGAAAACAACCGATGAGAACGGCTGGTCACCACTTCACTACGCTTCCTATTGTGACTGGTCTAATGCTCCTCTAGTGGAAGTATTACTAGAATATGATGCGTCCGCGGCCTCCATTGCTGAAACAGAGAAGAAGAGAACAGCACTTCACATTGCTGCCATTCAAGGACATGTAGACGCAATGAAAGAGATTGTTTCTCGATGTCCAGCTTGTTGTGATCTAGTTGATAACAGAGGTTGGAATGCCCTTCACTATGCTGTGGCAAGTAAAGATACAAAAGTATTCAAGGAATGTCTGAAGATTCCTGAACTTGCGAGACTTCAAACTGAGAAGGATGACAAAGGAAACACGCCCTTCCATCTAATTGCTGCTTTAGCGCACGAGCAGCCGGAATGGAGATATGTTTTATTTAACGATAGTAATGGTTATCGTAAATGGCAGATATATGGTCTTAATAAGCGAAAGCTAAGCGTCAACGACATTTATGAAGAAGATTTTGGAGAGATACAGGTAATCAATCCTCTATGAATTAACTGTTGTGATAATTAATGCGCTCCCCCCCCCCCCCCCCCCCTCCCCAAACTGGTTTTCTATGACCGATTTCCATCTAGTTCCTTTGCATCTCCGATTCTTTTAGCTCCGCATCTTAATCATATCCACCACATGGGTCCATATAAATTTTGTTCAGTTTCACTGTATTATTTCCTATCATGTTAAAAGTATTTTCTGTTTCTAGTTTTGTTATAAAAATGTATTTTATTCAAAAAAAAATTAAATTAATATTTTTTTATATTTTTATAATTTTGATGAGCTGATATAAAAAGAAAATAAAATTTTAAAAAGTATTTTAATATATTTTTAAAAAAACTTATAAAAACTATTTATATCATAATACCAAACATAAAAGTGAAGTCATCGGAATAACTTAATAATCTTCTTTTTATTTGAAATCAAGTCATTTTATTGATTTTGTTTAAGTTTTTCATCTACAGATTATGCATATGAATAGAATGTAACTGCTTAAAAAAAAATATATTATTCAATAAAAAAAAAAACAAAAAGTAGTACAAAAGAATGAAAAAAAATACAATTAGTTAAAATTTTGAAAATCTGAAAATTAAAGTTGAAAAATCTAGTAGAAACTTGACATAATCTTACAAGCGATTAAGAAGAGTAACAATAAATAATAATATATTGGATTGATATATGAATAATTTTAGAATGAAATGAGGTAAAATCAATGGTATATAAAATATTTAAGTCCACATCTTAGTTTTCTTTTTGGGGATAATTGGGCTAATATGCATGCGGTTTAATTTCAACCAAATTAGTTTTTTTTACCTGCTAATATATACAGTAACAGGAAGGATTTGATTACAAACAAACTAGTTGTGGAAACAAAAATAAAGGCCAGAAAGGTGATATATGATATATTTGTTAATTAAATAGCTAAAAATAATGGATGTCTATGATATTTTACCCTAAATATTTTGCAGAAAGAGATCCTAGAATCCCTTGACGATGGTGGTAGTGGACCGCTTGGCCGCCGGCGTAAGGTTTTGAGAAGAGGGAGAAACAAAGAGGGAGAGGATGCTTTGAGTAAAGCAAGAGAGTCTCATCTAGTAGTTGCGGCGCTGATAGCAACGGTAACATTTGCAGCAGCATTCACCCTACCTGGCGGTTACAAGAGCGACCGAGGCACTGCGATTCTAGCTAAAAAAGCTTCTTTTATAGTATTTGTCGTCTCAGATGCAATGTCAATGGTGCTCTCTATTTCTGCTGTCTTTATCCACTTTTTGATTTCGCTGATTCATGGTTTTGAATTGGAAAAGAATAAAGATATAAGTGAGGAAGCCGCTATAAAACTATTTGGGGTTGCCACGTTGTTTACCATGATTGGCATGGGTATAATGATTATCGCATTCATTACGGGCACATACGCCGTTTTAGAACCTTCCTTGGGGCTTGCCATCAGCACTTGTCTCATTGGCCTGAGCTTCTTCTTCATTGTGTATTTAGTGTTTAGGATCATTTTCAAGGATGTAGAAGATTAGGTTTACTAGTGAAACAATCAATTCTAAATTTTTTATCAAATAAAACTCGATCTGATATATTATTATAAATTCTTATTGTCATATGTTCAGAAATCATGTGATTGGTTGCAAAATTCAGTTGTCAAATTTTTTTATTTATTTTGTAATTGATGCTCATTACAAGTCAAATGGTCAAAAACTTTATCCTATTTTTTATTTATTTTCTCTTTCCTATTCTTGACCAAAATTTAGTGACATAAATATTAGTTGGGACAGCTAAATTTATTTTCCAAGTATAATTTGCTTTCATGGTTTGTTGATTAATCAAGATTGCACTTGCAAAGTGTTTGTTTTCGTTTTAAAAAAACATTATTATTATTATTTTTTATTTTAAATTAATTTTTTATGATTATATATTATTTTAATGTGTTAATTTTAAAAATAGATTTTAAAAAATAAAAATAAATTATTCTAATATATTTTTAAATAAATAATAATTTAAAATGCAATTATTATCATATTACAAAGAATCTCGCTTTCACCGTAAGAAAACTACTCTAAAAAGTTGGGATATGCCAAGTTTCATTCTTCTATGGCTGCTGTGCCAGCTAGCTAGCTAGCTTCATCATAATATCCATCAAGTTCCTTTGCATCTCCGATTCTTTTAGCTCCGCATCTTAATCATATCCATTAAATGGGTCCACATAATTTTTGTTCAGTTTCTCACTGTATTATTTTCTATTTTCTATTATTTTCTAATGTAAAGCATGCGGTTCAATATATACAGTACTAACAAAAAGGATTCGATGGCAAACAAACTAGTTGTGGAAACAAAAACAAAGGCCTGGAAATTTATATATGATATTTGTTAAATAGCTAAAAATAATATATGATATTTTACCCTAAATATTTGGTAGAAAGAGATCCTAGAATCCCTTAAAAATATTGGCAGTAGACCGCTTAGGTGCCGGCTCAAGGTTTTAGGAAGAGGGAATGAGGAGAGAAACAAAGGGGAAGAGGCTGCTATCAATAAAGCAAGAGAGTCTTATCTAGTTGTTGCGGCGCATTCATCACGGGCTCATACACGGTTCTAGAATTTTTCTTGGGGCTTGCCATCAACACTTGTCTTATTGGTCTGAACTTCTTCTTCCTTTATCTTTAGTGTTTATGTTCATTGGCCAGAATCTAAAAGATAAGATTTATTAGTGAAACTATCAGTTTTAAATTTTCTATCAAATAAAATTCAGATGTATTTTTTAAAAAAATTCTTATTGTTTTTGAAAAAATATTATGACGTCATATAGTCAGAAATCATGTGGTTGGTCGCCAAATCTGTGGTCAATTTTTTTTAGTGTAATTGATGCGCATCACAAGATTTGTGCCCAAAAACTCTAACACTATTTTTTATTTATTTATTTTCATTTTCCTATCCGTGACTAAAATTCAGTGACACAAGTACTAGTTGGGACAGCTAAATTTATTTTTCAAGTATGATTTGCTTTGATGGTTTGTTTATTAATCAAGGTTGTACTTGTAAAGTATTTGTTATTGTATTTAAATAGTGTTATTAATTTTTTTAATTTTAAATTGTTTTAATATACTGATATTAAAAATAAAAAAAAATAATATATTTTTAAATAAAAAATATTTAAAAAACAAAACAAATTACTCTGAAAAGTGAAATATGCCCGGTTTCATTCTTCTTTGGCGCCTGTGCCAGCTAGCTAGCTTGTTCCACGAAGTGCATGTATATGGTTGGAATATTCTCATCGACCTGACAAACGAGACATTAAATATATACCAACTAGTTACGGGTAACATTCCAAAACTAAGTTGTAGTGTTAAAAAAAAAAAAAAAGATGCTATGAATCTGTGGAGTTGTGTTTTGACTTTTGATAGCATAAAATTTTTAAATTGAAAATTGAAATGATGATGTTTGTATTAAAAAAACAAATTAAAGAATTAATAAATCGAATGGTTAATCTAATTAAAGGCTAAAACAGTTGGGTTTTTTTTTTTGTAAAAAATAGAAAAAAATGCAAGTGTAAATATTTAATCTAATAACATCTTTGCTTTTTGATTTTTTATTCAATTGTATGAAAATAAAAATGAATATTCATTAATAAAAATAGTTATTTTTAGTTAAAATTCTCTTTTCATATTAATTTTTTTAATTTGAAAAACATATCTTTTCTATTAGCAATAAAGTTTATTGGATAAAAAATAAAGAAAACTAAAATAGAAGTTAGAAAAATTGTATTGATTTGAAATAAAGAGTGAACAATGTATCTAATCAAAACTCTTTTTTTTTTTTATTAATGTGTTTCTTTCTTTTTTGTTACTAAAACATGTTAGGGTTTTTTGTGTTAATACCACTCTTCATGAAAGATGGATATTGTACAAAATCTCTTCCCTAGATGGAATCCAACACCTATGTATGCATAGTGGTGAATGATGTGGCTAAAAGCTAGATCATAAATGGATAGCTTGGTGCTTTTTTTTAATGTCCTAGTAGAAAACTAGTGCTATCATGGAGATTTTGCTTTCCAGAAATAAGAGTATTCTTATCTAGTTACACTTGCTTCCTTCACCCAAATATAGTTTTTTATTACATGATTTTTATAGACAAAAGTTTTTTCATGAAAAGTATAAAAGCATTCCCATAATGAATATTTATAGAATATTCCACTTATTAGAGCCTTAGTAGCGATAAGTTCACATAAATTCTTCGTGTTTACAATTTATTTGTTGAATCTTTAAATATATGCTTTATGCTTTCATTCTCTTGTTGTATAATGATAAAGAGCCTAATCGTGCTATTTTTACCTGGTATGCTAGTGCTAAAATAAAAGGTTAGCTTAATATATAATTTATAAAGATGAAATATGAAGCCAAGATCAATATTGTGATACCATATCTGAGCAGACCAATAAAATATCTTGCAAGTTGAGCATATAGATTTTTTTTCTCAAAAAGCATGTGAGCAAGAGTCAAAGAAGGATTGATGGAGATTGCATATGGCTAAGATCTTTTATAGAGTGCTCTTCATAACAAGAGTAGTTTTATCAAAGAGTTGAAGTATTGTGCATATTTTACATGTTATTTTTCATATTTCTTCATAAAACTAGAGTTGTCTTTATCTTTTAGTGTATCTAATGGATCAATATGTTGTATTTCTTATTGATGAAATGGAAGAGTGATAAGCTATTATTGTATAGCTAAAACAATATTGTTGAGCACTTATACTTTATGGATGAGTTTCTGAAGACCCAAAGTTCTTATGGTAAGAGATTAATTACTCTTTCTTGTCCTAAAGTTTTGTCAACCATGAAAAGTTTTATAGTGTTCTTATGAACACATTAGCTAATTGATTTCTTATGTTTGCATTACAATGGTTCTCAAAGTTGAACTGGAAATATGTATCCACCATATATCTGCTTCAACCAAGCCTAAGGTTCATAGTCTTTCGAGTTACAAACCATTACCACGCCAATTGTGATGAACAAATAATTACAAAACATGGCTCAAAGAAAAGGTAAGACATAAAGGAAGAGTAGGTTACCCTTCAAACCAATGGTTTTTATCACTATTTTTGCATATTGCATATGCTCTTGAACATACTTGATAAGATCCTAAAAAATCCAAGCATTTTAGGGGAAATGTTTATGTTTTGAATAATTAGTTAATCTCTTGGTTCTGAAAATCTACTTCATTCTCCCTTTGAGGTGGATGGGGGCTGATACTTAATACTTGTAGAAAGGTCTCCTTTGGTGATTTTTTAGGACTCTCCGAGAATTAAGTCAGTGACTTTGAAGAGAAAATATATACAGTAGAGAATGGAGATTCTAAACCATTTGTATAAAAAATTTCTAGTTTATTTATAGCTCATAAGTCTTTTACTGATGAGGAGGGACAAAAATATAATATTATCTTGATAATATTAATAAGAGAGAGAGAGAAAGAGATCAAACTTGAGAGTGAAATATTCAAGATCATCCTTGGAAACATCATAATGTCTAAGAGCCTATCTGGAGAGTTTTATTAGTTCTCCGGGTTCCAGTTAGCTTTGGTGACATATACTTGACCATAGAACGGGGTCTTATTGCTTTGTTAAGGTGGACCATTTCAAGCTATCATGGAGGGTGGAGTCATCGCACTAGAGAGAACCCTTTCCGATGAGATTTTGCAATCACACTAGGGAGAACCCCTTCTAAGAAGATTGTGCAATCACGCTAAGGAGAACCTCTTCCAATGAGATTGTGCTTTATCACAAACGATGTCAATGATGAGGTCCTAAAAAATCTAAGCAATTTAAAGGCAAGACTTATGTCTTGGATAATTGGTTAATTTCTTGATTTTGAAAATCTGGTCCATTCTCTCTTTGAGGTGGATGGAGGCTAGTACCTGATACATGTAAAAAGATTTCCTTTGATGATTTTTGGAGACTCTCTAATGATTAAGTTAATAACTTTGGAGAGAAAATATATTAATATTATAGAGAAATACTCTAAAAATAAATATATATTAGAGAATGGAGATTCCAAACCCTTTGTATAAAGGATTTCTGGTTTATTTATAGCCCATAATAGTGTTTTGAAACCCGGACCGGCCCGGTGGGTCGACCCGGGCCTGGGACTGGTATGGGTCTAAGTAAAAACCCGCCAGGGAGTTGACCCGGCAAAACCCAGTCGACCCGGTGGGTCAACCCGGAACCCGGGTAAACCCGGCTACCTTTTTTTTTGTTTTTTTATAGATTCAAACGGTTGTGGTGTTTTTTGCTTTATAACTCAGTGGCCGTGCTGTTTGTTTTCTTCATTTACTTTATAACTCGGTTACAATTCTCTCCAGCATTTATAAGAATAGATTAGAGGGGAGGGGAGCGAGAGACTGTTGAGGATATAGCTATAGAATATTCTATTTCCTCTGCTTTGACTTTGAATAGCTAGAATCAAACTTGTTGCTCATTCATTCAGAGCTCTTGTCGGTAAAGTAGATCGAGAGAGAGAATTGAATCTGCTGGAGTCAGATCAGTAGGGGAGTTCACACCGGGACTTTATTAATAGAGAAAGAACCCATACCCTGAACCGGGGCGTGTAAAAAAGCTGAGAGGTCGAGGAGAAGGGCCATGGTGGAGAGACTATCAGTTTAAAGTGGTGGCTGGTCGCTTGGGTTTTTTTGTGGATTGTTGGTAAATGCTACTATGGGGAGAGGATTTGGGTGGCGTGAGAAGGGCAATAGATGTTGTGATTTGGTGATAAAAGGACTGTAATCGGTAGAGAATATAGAGTGGTGGTGGTGGAGCTGCTACGTGGTTGTTGTGGGAACTGCTACTATTGACCAGGTTTGCAGTTGTTGTGGTGAGGGAATGGTGGATTGTTGAATTCCAGCTAGGAAAGGGGCTCTGCTAGATTTATTTGGGAGAGTGACATATAGAGATAAGACTATGTAAGAGTGGATGATGGATTTTAGCTTTAGGTCTTTTCGTGTAAGACATGACAGCGACCAAACACGAATATTTTTTTTGGGTTTACCTGATTAATTTATTTGACCCGTGACCTGATTATTAGATCGGATTGATTATTGGGTTGGCTTTTAAAACCATGGCTTATAAGTCTTTTATTGATGAAGAGAAGAAAAAACATAATATTTTTTTGATAGTATTAATAAGAAAAAAATATATCTAATATATATATATATATATATATATATTAATGAGGGAAAATGATGGGTTCTTGAAAGAATTTTATATATCTAATAGATTAGATGTAGAAAGAATAAAGTCGGAAAATATAGCTATATTCATAAGGAAGGGTCTTTT
>Ga0325405_1000527_pt1 | contig 37187 bp, 21 predicted proteins | sample PopdelMetagenome_21_FD_205663 | JGI IMG/M metagenome (GOLD analysis project Ga0325405, IMG submission 205663) | Populus deltoides microbial communities from Bellville, Georgia, United States - Xylem-Control-R2 | ecosystem: Host-associated > Plants > Phyllosphere > Stem > Wood/Secondary xylem... | reverse complement strand
ATGGGTTAATAATTCCCCAGCCAACTCCATCGTTCAAGCAAGTTGGGCTTCACCAGTTCAAGGCTCCAACATGTTTGGAGTCTTTACTGAACATAAACGATGCCATCATGAATTGGTTAATTGGTCCAACTCCAAGGAACTTTGCTAAGAAACTAGCTGAACTTTTAAAAAACAGAGCTTGAGTCTCTTAAGAACTCTAATGCTGATTGGATCTTGACGCAACATATAGGGAAAAGAGAAATCAAGATTTGATAAATCTTAAACTTATAGCTAAAATGTTGAAAAAAACTTTAATTTAATATAATCTAAATATCATAAAATTTATTACCAATAGCATAAAAATTGTTTAAATAATAAAGTATACCGCCTGAGTTGGAATGAAAGGGATTAAAAAATAGTATTTTTTTTGGGTTTTCAAGCATATTTATTTTTGTATTTAAAAATTCTTTAAAAAATTAATTTTTTTTATTTTTTTCTTTAATTTTTTTTTTTGCAAATCGTTTTGAAGTATTAAAGTTAAAAATAAATTTTAAAAAATAAAAAAAATATTATTTCAATATATTTTTAAATCAAAAACACTTTGAAAAATATCTTCTATAGAAACTTTTAGTTTAAGAATAAAAATGATCTTGATTGGTACTAAATGTCGATCCTACATATAAGAAACCATGTTTATACGTTACATTAAATATATTACTCTTGAACAAAGGATATAACATAGAATACATTAGATTTTTTGTCAACGTTTCGTCGCCGGTCAAATTAACTTGTTTTTTTTGTAATAAAAAAGAAATAATAATTAATCATGACTCCAAAACTAGATATAGGCTAGACAACATACTTTTTATATATATATATATATATATATATATATATATATATATATATAGAGAGAGAGAGAGAGAGGGCTAGCTTTTCTTAACCTAAAAACTTATGAATCAGATAATAGAATCATAATAACATCATAAAAAATAAATTGAAATAATTTAGGAATTTTAATTCCATCCAACAAAATGGTGAAGTGCAAAAGTAAAAAGAAAAGGTATTTAATTTTAAATTTTAAAAAAAAATAAAGTAAACCTAGATAAACATACCGAACCAGTGACCCAACTTATAAGAACGAGATTACTTAATAAAAAACAAATAAAAAAATACAAAGGCTAATTTTTAACTAACTCAAAAATAAATGATGAAATTAAAAAAAAAATCAAGTTTTTTTTAAGTCAATAAGCTAAACCCGCAACTTAAATTATTAGATTGAGAGAACTATATAGAAAACAAACTGAAAAAAATATATTCTTTTATTTAAGTTTAGAGATAAAAAGAAGTCGCATGATAATCTAAAAATGATAATTTTATTTGTGTATAATATTTTTTTAAAAAATAAATGCTTTGATTTTATTTAAATTAAGTTTAAAATAAATAAAGCAATGACTTTTAAAAAGGACCCAAGAATTTGGGGCTAATCAACCAGCTCCTTAGCCTAAAATGATGCCTATTAAACTTTTTTTTTTTCTTGACTTCACTTAGCCAATATTTTTTTTTTGTTTAAATTATCAGACGACATGTTATCTATTCTGACAAACGATATATCACCTGTGGTTTGACTGTCAGGCATCTCGAGTGACTAGAAATTCAAGCCGATGGTAGATTGAAAGTTAGGAATCCCAATTCCAACCAACAAAATAGTGAAGTGCAAAATTAAAATAAAATTCTAAAAATTAACTTCAGTAAATCTAGAAATATACCCAACCGATAACATGAGAAAAAGATTACTTAATAAAAAATAAAAAAATATATAAAAATTAAGTTTTATCCAACTTAATATCGAATAATAAAATTAAAAAAACAATTAATTTTTTTAAAAAACTAAGTTAATAAGTTAAATTTACAAGTTAAGTTATGAAATCAGAATAATTACATAAAAAATAAACTGATAAAAAATTATAATTTTTTTATTTAAGTTTAGAGATAAAAATAAAAGTCCCATCATAATTAAAAAAATAATTTTATTTGTGTATAATATTTTTTTTTAACCAGCTCCTCAACCTAAAATGATGCCCATTAAACTGTTCAAACTGTTCTTTTTAGCTTGGCTTCGCTGAGCCAATATTTTCTTTTTTGGTTTAAACTATTAGACAACACATTATCTACACTAGCAAACAATACATCACCTGTGGTTCGACTGTCGGCACCTCGGCTGGCTAGAAAGTCAAGCCAACGATATTTTTACAGGTTTATTTTGAATCATTTTTTATCTAAAAATACATTAAAAAAAAAATCATAAAAGCCTAACTCTTCTATGGGCTCAAATTACCAACTAATCATTTTATAAACCAAGAATTAATTTGAATTTAAAAACAGTTTTTAAGCCCAGATGAAGTTCAAACGACACCTAATTAAAAATCTTTTCATTAAAAAAAATCATTTAATATCAAAAATGATTATTTTATTAACTGAAATTAGAAATGATTATTTTCAATTTGGTTCAGTCTTTATTAAAAAAAAGTAACCAAACCAAAACCAGTTCAAACAACCGGTTTTGATTCGGTTTTTTAAGACAAAAACCGGTTCAAACCGGTTTGTCTAGGTTTTTCGGTTTGACTCTGTTTTTTTCCGGTTTGGCTTGAGTTTTTTTTTAGTTTTAGGCTTATAAAACCAAACCGGTTGGTTTTTTTAAAATTTTAATCGGTTTAATCGGTTTTTTTTCACGGTTTGATTTTTTCAGTTATTTTTTTCTAATTTTCTTGGTTTTTCAATTTTTTTCTCACTCCTAGCTGAAATCAATGTCGGCCGATATTTTTTCTCTTCTTAAATGGAATGCAACAACTCTCTCTCTCTCTTAAACTTAATGACTAAAAAACAATGAAAATAAAGTTTTAGAAAAAAAAAAATTAACTTTCAAGAACTAAAAAGATAAAAAATGTTTCTAGTGAACAAAATGAGAACAAAAATATACTTTTCACGCCAAGAGCCAATTAGTTACTATGTTTTTTTTTCACTTTGATCATTTTCTTTAAATATCATCATTCCATATCGAGTTAGAAATAATTAGCCATTAATTTTGTAATTAAAAGATAAAATAATAATAAAAAAAAATAATAATAAAAAACAAATTCACTTTTCTAATCCATAATGAATTGTGAAACCAAGCACAATAAATTAGGTGCAGTGATTATATTAAGGGAAAAAAAACAAATATCAAAAAATCAAGTTAAATACTCTAAGTCTTTTTATGAATATAACAACAAATTTGTTTAAATCCTTCCTAGATTTTAACCAACCATAGAAAACCTTTTATTTTCAATTAAATACAAATATAATATTTGTAATAAAAAATATTATAAAGGAATGTGTAAGAATCTTATATATTGAACACGAACCCTTCAAAAAAGGACGACGATAAAATAACACAAAGCATAATATAATAAAAGGATGGTAAATTGTTTATTTAAGAATTTGTTTGACTCGGTCGCCAATAATACCTGGCTAGAGAAAACGCTGGACCTTCCCAAGTCCAGCACCGTCCCAGCCTGTCTTGGCCGTCGCGCCGGTGCTTTTCTTGTCCATTTTTTAGGGTTTATGAAGGTAACAAAAAAAAATAATAATCATAAAAAATGAAGATTATATAATTTAAAATTAATTCTTTTAAAATACCAATATAATTCTTTTAAAATTAATTAATCTTATTTTCCCAATATATAACTATTTGTACATCGCATAAAACTATAAATAATATAAAATAAGCTTCTTAAATTACCCCTAACCTATATAATATTCCGTTGACACTTTAGCCATAATTAAAAGTTAAGAGCAATAAATTTACATAAAAATTTATTAAATACTTAAATCACATCTTGATTATTGTTATGTTATTTTTTACTCTTAATTTTTTTTATAATATTATATGAATATTTAGAGGTGTTCATGGTTCGGTTCGATTCGGTTTTTATAAAAAAAAAGTAACCAAACCGAATTTAAAAAAAAGAAAAACCGAAACCGGTTTAAACCGACCGGTTTCGGTTCGGTTCGGTTTGTTAGAGCAAAAACTGGTTCAAACAGGTTTTGCTCGGTTTTGGCTCGGTTTGGCTCTGTTTTTTCCGGTTTGACTCGGTTTTTTCGGTTTGGCTCAGTTTTGGCTCGGTTTGGCTCAATTTTTTTCCAGTTTTTTTCGGTTCGGGTTTGGTTCGGTTCGGTTCGGGTTTGGTTCGGTTCGGTTTTTCCAGTTCCAGGCTTAAAAAACCGAACCGGTCGGTTTTTTTAAAATTTTAATTGGTTTAATTGATTTTTTTTCACGGTTCAGTTTTTTCGGTTATTTTTTTTTTATTTTCTCGGTTTAATCGGTTTTTTGGTTTTTTTGAACACCCCTATGAAGATTCCTTTAAACAAAGACTCCAATAAGAAGAACACCTAAGTTAAAAGATAACATGATTTTTTTTATTTACTTATATAATATTAATATTAAAAGAAACTCACTAAAAAAAAAATTATAGAAACTATAATGCTAATATAGTCATGCCAAAATTCACAAAACGTAACTTTACATTTGTTTTATATATAGATTTTATTTGAATAAAAAAAATCAATTAGAAAAAAAATTGTTTTATAATAGTTATTGAGTAAAAGAAGACAATTTAATTTTATAATATTAAAATATAACTATTAGAATTCGAGATCTAGTTTTTTTTATAGATTTTTATTTCTTTGGAATGTTTTCAAGGGTTTTTGATATAAAAATCACTAAATATGAATAATAAAAAAATATAATTAAATTATAAATTATCATGTTTTTAAGTTTTAGGGCAAAAAATTTTTTCACAACACGTGCCTATATTTAAAAAAAAACTCTCACATCACGTGCCTATATTTTTAAATTAATATAATCCTTTGGTTATTCCTTATATTTTTTTAAAAAAAACTCAAGTAGACGAAAGCATTTTTGTTTTTGGAAACCTCAAACATATTAAAAGAATACCTAATTTAAAATTTAATATAATTATTTTTAGTCATATCTATATTATTAATATTTTCCTCACAAATATTAAAAAAGAAATCTTTCAAGTAAAAAGATTTGTAGGAACTACAATGGTAATAATATAATCAGGTTAAAATTCACATCACGTGCCTATATGTTTTTGTCACATATAAATTTTATTTAAACAAAAAAAAACTCATTTTAATAAAAGTAATTCACAAATATTGTAATATAATAGCAATTATAGTAGAAGAAGACATTTTAATTCTATATTATTAAAATATAAATATTAGTATATGACATACAACTTTTTTATAGATTTATATTTCTCTGGAGTTTTTTTTAAAGAGTTTACAATTACATATTTTACTAATTATTATGAATAATAAAAATTAAATTAAAACTAACAAATTACGAGTTATAATATTCTTATTTGTACAATCGTTCCTAATATTAAAAATACTCCTTTAAATAAAATGATCACAAATAAATAATATAATACCAATTCTGATAGGATAAAAAAATCTAATTTTATAATATTGAAATATTAATATTAGCATCCGAGGTCCAATGTTTTATCAAGTTTTATGTCATTTGGATTTTTTCAAGAGTTTTATTTTATATATACCACTAGATATAAGTGATTAAAATTAAAAATGATTTTATATTATGATTTATCATATTTTAATTTTATATTTAATTATTTATATTCTTATCATATAAGTAAACGAACTTTTCTTTTAAATAAAAAAAATTGATAAATATATTTGTTTTTCAATTGAAATGAATACTAATGTGGGTTGCAAGAAACAAAAACGATGCTATTTTTTATTATATATATAATTTAAAAACTGTTAACTAATGCATTGAGAAATTAGTAAAACATTATTAAATCTAAAGGTGAAAGAAGACTCGAGGTTTCTCCCCATGCTTCAGAACAACAATAAAAGAGGTGTTTTTTTTTCCCCTTTTTTTCAACTTCTTTATTTTTTTAATTCTATATATCTTCTAATTTTTCTTTTTCCAATTGAGTGTTTATTTATTTATTTTTTCTTTCAATTTTATTTTTTAATATTTTATTAATTTTTAAATTGATTATCATAATTTATTTTTTTAAATCATCACAATCTTAAAATAACATTGCATTTATTTGGTGTTCAATTTTACAAGCATTTATTTTTATTATCGTATCATTAAATAAAATATAATTTTTGTAAAAATATTTTTAAATTCAATAGAGTCCATGACTGAAATTACGAGTTTGATGAAATAAGTCAAGAAACCTACTATCAAATATGTTGTTGTCTTGATTTTAAAAAAATAAAATCATCTTTATTTTTTTAGCCTAGCCATGCTTTTACCAATCGTTCAAATTGTTGTTGGACCCGTCAAGTCGGCTAGGTTATCAAGAGACAACTCTTACATGAGTTAATTTAAATTTGAACTAATTAAAGAGTCAATTTAAGAGGTTTTTAAGGATGACCTGGTAGGTTGAATTTAATAATAATGTTAAATAGTTTATTTTAAAAAAAATTCTATATTCTAATTTTTTTTCTTTTAGTCGAATTCTTTCAATTTTATTTTTTAATATTTAATGGCTTTTGAATTATTCTTCATAATTTATTTAGGTTTTCTTTTAATGAGATTATCACAATTTTAAATAAATATCTTGACATTTATTTGTTGCTCAATTTTACAAATATATATTTTTATTATCATTTTATTAAGTAAAATAATTTTAAAAAATAAAGTTGTTGAATCTAATGAAGTCCATGATTTGAGTTGCTCATTTGATGTATCAAGTCATGAAATCGAGTTAACCTAAAATATTATTATCTTAATAAAATCAACTTAATCTAATATATTATTATTTTAATATAAAAAAATATTATCCAAAAAGATTTTTAAAGACAATCCAATTAATTTACTAGTTATTTAAATTACCTTTATCTCCATGAAGAAAAATCAAATGCTGGTTAATTTTATCTTCATGTTTTTCAGCAAACTTTCTTTCCTCGTAAACATAAAAAACAAAATAAACAAGTGTATAATGACACGTCTCTTCAACAGAAAAAAAAAATGGAGATTGGAATGAACCCGTTGTTTTATTTTATTTTATTTTTTATTTAAAAAAAAAAGGTTTAGATGGCCATATTCCAAGTTCAAACATGAAAGGAAGAAAAAAATTAGGCAAAGATTTGACAATTGAATTCTCGAGGGGGGGGAGAGAGAGAGAGAGAGAGAGAGCATGAAGAAATGGTAAAACCCGCAGGCTTGGACTGCGTTGCGTGTCCAATTAGATAGAAGAGGTGAGAGAGCAAAGCAGCCATCGCGTTCTTCACTCTGCAGCTCTATTCTATCTGGAAGCTCAACGCAGAACCGAGTTTACTGAACACGACAACGTCGAGCATCAGCCACTAATTATCTCTTTTTAATAACCCATTAATTAATTGCTTAACTACCTTATCACCATTATCATCGACAACTAACCCCCCCAAGTCAACCGTCAACAAATCAGAATCAGTTTCTCCGGTTCATCTTCCTCCTCCTGCTCTGAACAGGAAGTTCTCGAATCAATGAATCCCAAATTAGGATTTGGGTTTCTTCTTCTACTGTTACTCTGCTACTCAATCGACTCGAAATGCAGCAAAGGATGCGATTTGGCTCTAGCATCCTACTACGTTTGGCAAGGAGCTAACCTTTCATTCATCGCCGAAGTTATGCAATCAAGCATCTTAAAATCAACAGATTTCGACACCATCCTCCGCTACAATCCTCAAGTAACAAACAAAGACAGTCTCCCATCTTTCATCAGGATCAGCATCCCTTTCCCCTGTGAATGCATCAACGGTGAATTCCTCGGCCACTTCTTCACCTACAACGTCAGAAGTCAAGACACTTATGGAACGGTCGCCGATACATACTATGCCAATTTGACCACGATTCCGTCGTTGATAAACTTTAATAGCTACCCTGAGGTTAATATACCCGATAACGGAGTGCTTAATGTGAGTGTTAACTGTTCGTGTGGGGATAGCTCCGTTTCTAAGGACTACGGCTTGTTTATGACGTACCCGCTCCGACCCGATGATACTTTGGCGTCGATTGCCAATCAGACCAATCTCACGCAGTCGCTGCTGCAGCGTTATAATGTTGGTTTCGATTTTAATCAAGGGAGTGGTGTGGTTTATATTCCAACCAAAGGTATTTTGTTATTTTTAGAAAGAGTTTGATAGATAATGTTTTTGTTTTGATAATTAGTTGGAGTGATTTAATTAGTTCAGAAAATACACACTAAATATTGGGATATTTGTTTGGAGAATTTATGTTAGAGAATTCGTGATGTTATGGTAGGGATTGCCCCGTTTGTTAAATTCTAAAGATATTTGTTTTTAGCTGTTTGAAGCTATGAATTTGCCTTACCATATCTTTTTCTTTATTTACAGATACAGATGGTAGCTACCGGCCCTTGAAGTCGAGGTAACTTTCTGTACTTAGACTGTATTCTAAATTTGTTTGTTCATTTTTGGATGTTACAATTACTAAATGTTTGTAATTTCCTTCCCTTTTCATTTTCCCCTTTTGCAGCACAGGTGCGTTGGGCTTCTTTGCGTGTCGATTTTTGATATTTGGGCGTGGATGTAAGATGCTATCATGCAAACTTCGAGCTATTTTGAACTGATGTTGTCCTTTCCTATAACCAGGAATAGCAGGTGGCGTTGTCGCTGGCATATGCATAGCAGTAGCCGTGGCACTGTTGTTGGCAGTTTTTATATATGTGGGATTTTACCGAAAGAAGAAGGTGAAGGGGGCAATATTGCTGCCAGCGTCTCAAGAACTCTCTCCACGAATTGTTCAAGGTTTTTCTATCACTATCCCTGACCTCTATTTATGATTGAAGAGTTCTCAACGATCACTGGTTTGAACAGATTTCTCTCGCATTATATCTTCCATAGAGAACACTAGGATGGTTCTTTTTCAATGTTTCTTTTTCTGAGGACCATGACCATCATGGTCCAATTTATGGTTAATTCTTTTTCTTTGAGTGAACGCATTGAAATATAATCATCTCATCTTACCAGCTCTAGATTCTCTTCTGCTTCTGGAGAAAGTGAAATCATGTAGATGACTAAACATATTAAATGTTCCTCTGTCTTGTTTCAGTACCTGGAAGTAACTCCAATAAACCTGTGGATGCGACTGGGTTCCAAGGTCTTACAGGTTTAACTGTGGACAAGTCTGTGGAATTCTCTTATGAAGAACTTGCTAAGGCCACTGATGACTTTAGTCTGGCAAATAAGATTGGTCAAGGAGGCTTTGGGTCTGTATACTATGCAGAACTGAGAGGCGAGGTCTGTAATTACTGTAATCTTTAATTATTTATGATCCCCATTGTTAAAGTAATCGTAAAACATCATGCATTTTCCTGTGAGGCATTGAATGTTAGTTATTGAGTTTGAGTTAGTTTGGCACCTTTGCTGAGCTTTTAAAGATAAGAGCAGGTGCCTGATCTTTTTTCCTGTTTTTTATTGGAAGGTAGTTATAATCTAGCATCCTACTACATAGCAATGGATCTCACATAAAACAGCCATGCAGATCCATCTGTAGTAGAAGGCCATTTATAGTTATGTTATTGGGGACAAGATTATTCAGCATATTTTGAGTTTAGGATAATGTTACTTTGCCGCTTTTATATTAAACGCTTGATGTGAACTGATAGCACTTTGATTTGTTAATTTGAACATGTCATATCATATGCTTTTACCTGCTCTAGAGAGATTTATGTTAGTAGAGCATAGCAGTTCTAGAGCTACCTTCAAATAAGCTCTGTGAAGCCCAGTCATTAGTTAATTAGAACTGGGAATCCAAGTTATAGAAATGAATGAAAAGTATTCTACTGAGTGAATGGAACAGGTGGGTGAGCAACTACATTAACCGGTAGCGTCTGCTTAGGTTGAATTGAAATAGTGGTTGCTGCGGTTACATTTTTTAGCAACCTTTGTGTTTTTAAGGATTGAGGTCCATACCTTATCTTTTCTTGAATTATGTCGGCATAAAGAGTGAGCGGAATTTTGTCAAAAATGAATATCTGAACTGACTCAAGTGAAAACATTCAGACCAGTTGTTTCAGTTTTGGTTTAATTTGGAAGGAAAATATATAGTCTCAAATGCTGCTGTTCTGTTGCCTTTGGAGAAGAACTAAAACGACCTAACAAACTTAGTGATATCAATTGAAATTTTTTTATTTTTAATCAGTTTATAATTCATATATAACATAAAAATGGGTTGGAAAATCTAAAGAGCCTTAAAGTGATGTACCTCTACTAAAGAACCTTAATCAATGTGTCATGCATTTTTTAATTGATGTCTATTTATCAAAATTTGACTGGATGGAATTTGATTCAATTCAGTTTGCATTCAGCTTTCTAGCATTTGGAAATTTTTTAATGAAAAAAGATAAGACATTTTCCAACTGAACTGACCAAAACTGCAGTGCCTGCAAATGTTTTATATATTTTCCATGTGTGTTTCTATTCTAAAATTTATATTTTTGACTTGTTATGCAGAAAGCTGCCATTAAGAAGATGGACATGCAAGCATCAAAAGAATTCTTTGCTGAGCTCAAGGTTTTAACACATGTTCACCACCTAAACCTGGTAATGTGCTCATCTTTTTGCAATTACAAGAAATATAGATTGTGCTTATGAACAAAAATAGGTGATAGCATCTTTGCTTTACTTGAGAGAAGGTTTGAACTTTGACTTGAAGAACCGAAGTTATATACAATTGATCACCCTCACCTTACATCTATAAAGAGACATGAACGAGAAGTATAAATCACAACGAAGTTGATTAATCCTTCGAAGAGTTTACAAGTTCAATCAAGAATTTAGTGTGAGGATCACTCAACCACACAGAGAAAAAAACACACAATCTGCATCAACCTTGGATAAAAATTCATCAACTAATGGGTCAGACATGTACCCAATTTAAATAAAACTCAAACTAATTAAAATAAAGTTTAAAATAATAAAAATAAATAAAACAATAGTCTAAGATTTGTTTTCATGATTTGCCACATATGATAGTGAAAATTACCTAGAGAAATAATTGTTGACGAATTCTTGCTGAACAAAAGCCTGATGCCTTGTAAAATAAGAATTAATTTCTAAACAATTAATTTTTCTTGTTTGATACGAAATCCTTATAAAATAACTAACCCAATGGCTGCCTCTTGACTTAGGCTATTAAACTCTTCTTGAATCTACTTTGTTTTAGGCCTTAGAATAGATCCAATTGACACTCTTAATGGATCATTTGATGTCGTCGCCAAGATCACATCATCCCCTCTCTCCTCAAAAGAATTCAACCTTGAATTATCACCCACATCAAACAAAGAAAGATCAGAAACTTTGAATACAACACTAACATTATACTCACCTTGTAGACTCACTTTGTAGGCATTGACTCATTTAAGGAATCTGAATGAATCATCTCCTCTAAGCATCAACTTTGATTTTCTATGTTCAAGAAATCTCTCTTTGTGCATATGCACCCAAACCTAATCTCTTGATTCAAAGGCAATCCTTTTTCATCTTTTGTTTGCTTGGAATGCATACTTCTCATTCTTTTTTTGAACATGTTGTCGTACCTTCTTTAACAATGTTTTCATCACCCGTGCTTTTCTATTGCCATCAAGTCTAACGTTCTCATCAACAAGTAAAGAATTCAAATTTATTAGAGTTAAACCATAAGCTATTTTAAATTGTGAATAATTTTTTCAATTTAATAGATTAGCACATAACGATTTTTTTGCAACTTCTCAAACAAAAATTGTAAATGCTCAATATGCTCACCTAAATTCTTACTATAAATATCATTAAAGTAATCAACAACAAAGCTTCTTGTGAATGCGCACAATATATGATTCATCAATATCATTAAATTAATATGTGCAATTGTAACACTAAACAACATGACTAATCATTCAAACAATTCACATTTAGTCTTAAAGTTACTTTTCCTTTCATCACCTTCTTTCATCTTATTTTGATGATAACTATTTTTCAAATCAATCAATCTTATTTTTCAAACATACAACATCCATGCAACTCATTAAGAATATCATCAAGTCTAGGGATAGGATATTTGTACTTTACCATGCTATTGTTGATCACACTATTTATCAATAGCAAACCACCATGGATATCATCAGAAAATACACGGTAAAATCTAAACAACAATTTCAACCCGTTATCAAAAAGCCTTACCAAACTTTGATCGCCTTGAAATTCTACCCCAAGATAAAAAAAAAATCTCTCAAAACTTCTAGCAAAATTTTAGCTCGATCCAATGGTCGGATAAAAAATTAGAAAAATAAACACTCTTGATCTCACTCTTTTTTGTATAGAAACTCAAGTGTTTACCTATATTTTATACACTCTTTTCTTTTCTCATCCTTATTTTCTTCTCTCCATTATCGGTTTCAATTGACTTTTTTTGTCTTTTAGCCGAATCTGAGTTTTTTCTTTTATTTTTTCTTTTAGGCTCACTTTATTTTCACTCTTTAAAATCACGACCATACATGTTTTATTTGTCTCCTCGGCTTTGCCTTTTCTTTTCAGCTTTAATTGGTCTTGTTTAAGTCTTTAAAGCTCTCATTTTGTCAACTTTTGCTTCCAACGACACTGTATAAAAATAGTAGCTGGTAATAATTTCAGATAAAAACGCCTTACCAACCACTTTTGTATATATTTTTACATGGTAACCACGACCTCACATTGTTGTATTATCATTTCAACTTTACTTTTCCTTTTTAATTTCAAATGGTCTTCATAAGTCTGTCTAGGTGACAATGATGCAAGTTTGCATGCCCTTTCATCCTTCTCAAGAGAATATCTATTTTTAAATCCATCATATTTGGTCTTCCTATCAAATTGTCAAGGTCTCCCCAACAATAACAATAAATGACTAGCATGCATAGGAACCACATCACACAAAACTCCATCCTTTTACTTTCCAATCAAAAAAGAAATCAAAACCTGTTTAGTCATTATAACTTTACCACATTCATTCAACTATTGAAGCTTATAAAGTTTATTATGCTTAATAGTTTTTAGATTCAATTTCTTAGCAAGTCTAGTACTAGCAATATTAACACAACTTTCACTATCAATAATCATGCTAGACACTTTGTTACTAATGTGACATCTTGTATGGAAGATCTCTCTTTGTTGTTTCTTTACCAATTTCATAGCAACTTTATGATCATCACCCTTTGAAAACTTCATTTCTTTATCTTTAAAATTATCATCCATACTATCATCATTCATTGTAGCTTTAATAGTAGGCATTTCAACTTCCTTTTCCTTATGACTAGGAACTCTTTGTCTACTAATCATCTCATCAAACTTAATCATTAACACCTCCATCATATCTTTCTTTCTATCCTATATTTGCTCCACAGTTCTCATCTTTTTTTGTTCAATACTTTTTTAAGACATCTTTTATATCTGAAATAAAGGTTAGTAGTAAATAAAAAAATAATTATTTTTTCTCACACAAACCTCATGTGTTTACCCTCACAATAAAATTTACTTCACTCGTGTTTTACATAATTTATTAGGCTTTTCATTCTAATGGACTTGCTATGTCTTTTACCACGTTGTTCTCGTACTTTGGTTCTTAAAAGTAACTTAATAACTTATTAAACAATTAACCAAACTACGTAATGATTTATTTTATATTTAACGACTTAAGAATCAATAATTATTCAAGCTTTCAAAACAAAATTTGAGGACAAATTTATGAGTAGCAATGTAAATTTGTGTGAATATAATGATGAAACATGAAACACAAGCAAGAATTATTATTAAGTCTCTAAAAATCCTTTCAAGATTTGCGATTTTGATTCTTTTTTATTTTAAAAGGTGCCGAGTTTTTCAAGTCCAAAGATAAACACAATTTGTTGTTTGTATGCAATTTTTTTCCGGCATCTTCAAGACTTTTTTTTCTTTTCCTATCAAAAATCGATTCTCTTCTTCCTTCTTTTTTTTAATCAAGATTCCACCTAAACACCACAAAGATTAATCAACATTCAATTTTTTTTTTTTTTGTAATAGCTGAAACCCTAGAGAGAGAAACAAAAAAAAACAAGAAACAAACCCTAGATATAGTAAGATCTAAAGAAAACCCTTTAATTACTTATAACAATCTGATACCAAATTGATACGGAATTATCCTTTAGATTGTTAATTTGAGGTTTAAAAAAAAGTTTGCAACTTGACCCAACAAGAACCTTCCCTTGAAAAACCAAATTTATATGCAGTTGATCAACCTCACCCTACGCCTATAACGAGACACGAATGAGAAATACAAATCACAACGAAGTTGATCAATCCTTTGAAGAGTTTACAATTTGAATCAAGAACTTAGTGTGAGAATTATTCAACCACACAGAGAGAAAAAATCACACAATTTGCGGCAATCTTAGATAAAAATTCATCATCTGAATACAATTTTTTACATAAGAGTATTTCTATGTACACTCTAAAACTAATGGGTCACATGCACCTAATTTAAATAAAACCCAAACTAATTAAAATAAAGTTTAGAATAAAAAAAAAAAGTAGAAGATTATTTTTCACCATTTGCCACATATGATAGTAAAAACTATCCAAGAGAAATAATTGTTGAAGAATTCTTGTTGACCAAAAGCATGATGCCTTGTAAAATAGGAATTAATTTCTGACCAATTAATTCTTCTTGTTTGATATGGAATCCCTGTAAAATAAGTAACCGAAAGCTGCCACATAAGTTCTCAATAGCATTAAGGATTCCTTGTAGTGAATGGAATCCATAACTCTTAAGGAAACAATGTATTTTTTATTTTCACACTTTGCTGGCAGATTCTATACCCAACTTTAAACATGTTGTTTTCTCTCATCTCGATGAATTAGTGGACCTATCATATATCGTTGGAAAGGTACAGATGTCTAGTTCTTAACCCAATTGAAATCACATTCAAACTCCTCCTGTAGCTTCAGATATGACCCGAAGAGTAGACAAAGGTCCAGCCTGACAGATTTGAACATTTTTAACCCAAGCCTCTTCACTTAATCCATTAAACCTCTCTTGGATCCATTTTGTTTTAGGCCTTAAAATAAATCCAATAAACACTCCTAATGCATCCTTTGATGTGGTAGTCAGGAGCCAAGTTCGCATCATGTATGTGCACTTGAAAGTGTATCTGGACACTCGAGTTGATGTCTTTGTAAAATTTTGAAGTTCTTTTTATTATAAATTGTGATGCACTAAATAATGTTCGCATGTACTCTATGCACTAAATAGTACTATCTACATTTAATACAGGTCCGATTGATAGGATATTGTGTTGAGGGTTCTCTTTTCCTTGTCTACGAATTTATTGAAAATGGAAACTTAAGCCAACATTTGCGTGGCTCTGGTGAGACTACATGTCCATTTTGAACATTTTTTTCTGGTGGTAGCAGACACATTGAATGGCAGTGATAAAAGTGTTGCTTGTTTGCAGAGAAGGATCCATTGCCATGGTCTACAAGAGTGCAAATTGCCCTTGATTCAGCTAGAGGCCTTGAATACATCCATGAGCATACTGTCCCTGTTTATATTCATCGTGATATTAAATCGGCAAACATACTGATCGACAAGAACTTCCGGGGAAAGGTTGGATTGATTTTTGTCATGATGGTGTTCCATTTCAAACTTTTTTTCGCATATTTGTATTAAACTTTATGATACAGGTTGCAGATTTTGGATTAACAAAACTAACTGAGGTTGGAAGTACATCACTCCCTACACGTCTTGTGGGTACATTTGGATACATGCCGCCAGAGTAAGATATTTTCTTTTCTAACAATTCTATAAGAAGATAAGAACTTTGGAATAGGTTTCAGATAGGATCCTGTTTAGCTAAACAACTGGCTGGTCTCAATTTCTTATCATCTTTTTCTTGTCTATAACTGTTTGGACACAGAGCCCAAACTCTGTGTCAGAGCAAAAGAAGTGTTTATGAGCTGTGTGATTTTACCTTTTTCTTACCTGCATAATTGTGGATGTCATTGTTTGGAACATCTGATAGAATTTTGAATTAGGGTCAGTAAATGGCGCGGTAGGTGGCTCTAAAAATAATCTAATGGAAGGCTATTGAGAATTTTGTGTTGCTTCTATTACCCATCTACATTGATGGCGTAAACCTCCCTGTGAAATCGAAAGTTTTCCAAATCCTTTGTTACCAGGCAGGGAGGGGTTTGGGATGGGAGGTTGATCTCCCAGTTTATAAATTCATGACCCAGAACGAGGGAAAAAATAGAAAATAAAAAAAGAAAGGATGTCTGGCATGAAATCAGTGTGGCAAAAAATGGAGTGAGTTGCATGTCGGACTCTGACTATGATGCAAAAGAGTTGTTTTTATTGTGGGAAGACACGTTTGCGTAGCACTGCTGCAGCTAAGATTTTTGGGTTGCATGATCATAATTATAAATCTAAGGATTTTAGAAGTATATCTGATGAAATCACTATAGTTTGAAAATGAAAATTTAATGTCATGTTTAGTTTCTGAGAATAGATGTGAGTCTATTTTATGCATCTAGCAGGACAAGGGCCAAAAACTTAAATGAGAGCATTTCTTTATTTTTTATGAAACATGGATTGACTTTTCCCATGATTCTGTGCAGATATGCTCAATATGGTGATGTTTCTCCGAAAGTAGATGTTTATGCACTCGGGGTTGTCCTCTATGAACTTATTTCTGCTAAAGAAGCTATCGTCAAGTCAAATGGTTCTAGTGCTGAATCAAGGGGCCTTGTTGCTTTGGTTAATTTTCTGCCATTCCTCTTTATATCTATTAATTTCTGGATGCTAATAGATGTACTTAATTTACTGTAGTTCAAGCTCTGCTGAAGCTTGACTCGGTGCTGAACCAGGAAAATTGAATAACAATTTTCATATGGTTCTGGCATCTGACAAGGCTTAGAGGAGTTGAAATGAATTTTACCAGCACATTTGAGGCTCTCTCTTAGACTTAACTTTGAAGCCTATATATGTGCTGCTTCTGAATACATCCAGAAAACACCCACAAGCTGACCTTGTTTTATTACTCCATTCTACAGTTTGAGGATGTTCTTAATCAGCCTGATCCTAGGGAAGACCTTCGCAAAGTAGTTGATCCAAGGCTCGGAGAAGACTATCCACTCGATTCAGTTCGCAAGGTAAACAAACAAACTTCTTTTGGAAATACACATATAAAGATCCTGTTTTTGCAGTCTAAATCAGAGCTGTATGCCTATTTTGGTTCCAGATGGCCCAGCTTGGCAAGGCATGCACCCAAGAGAATCCTCAGTTGCGGCCGAGTATGAGATCCATTGTGGTTGCTTTAATGACTCTTTCATCCTCGACAGAGGATTGGGATGTTGGCTCCTTCTATGAAAATCAAGCTCTTGTCAATCTAATGTCAGGAAGATAGAAGGCAAGGTCATCACATCTTATGAAATGATTATGCGAATACACCAAAATCTTTTCATGTAGATGTATACAGATATCGTTAATCTGTAAATTTGATAGTTGGAAATTGATCTGGAGGGAATATAAATTGTAGCATTAATCATTTGATGAACACATAAAATTCCGAAAGATATATTTTTTTTGGTTGAAATCTGAAATATCAGTTCATTCATCAACTTGAACGGCTTAGCTTACTTTGCTATCCAATCAGCCACTGAATTGGCTTAGCTTCTGCTTAATTGATATCTGCTGCCATTAGAAAATCTTCCAGCGTTAACAATCGTTAGAATTAAAGGATCTACGGAGAAGGACAGAAGGCAAGGATGTCGAAGCTACGATTTTAGTATGAAATAGATAGGTGTCGCGTGCTTCTCCGTGAAAGAGAATTGAAAAAATAAGAATTGAAATACGACTGACATAGAAATTGACTATTTTAAATCTCGGTTGGACCGGAAGGTCTTAGGTAACTAGTGGAATTGATCTAATCTCAAAAACTTGGGTTTACTTATATCTCGGATAATCCGGGACAAATTTAGTAAAAATAAGGTTAAGAACCGTTGACTTTTTTTTTTTTTTTTTAAATAATATCATTTTTACTTTTTTTTATATATAAAAAAGGATATGGTTGATTTAGGTTAATTCGGATCAATCCATTCGATCCATGACCCGGTACTTCTCCTAGATTGATTCTTGGGTAGGGCCTAAAAATAATAAGAAAAACCAAGAAGATCAAGTCCTAATAAATCAAATATGGAATGATAAAAAAAACATCAAGGATAAAAAAAATGCAATTAAGAGAATAAGAACCTCATTTGAAGAAGAAAAAAAAACAGAGAGGACAACCTAAAAATTTGAATTCAAGGGAAAATTAAAAAAAATTAACATATAAATCCAAAATAAAAATCAAGATCATGCATCTAAGTAAAATTAAAAATAAATTAAAATTTAATAAAGATCTAAAAATCAAATTTAGAAATTAAAACATTGAGGGTCAAACCTTATATATCATCAAATTTTAAATTGAAAGGCAAAATTAAAAAGAAAAATTAAATTCATAAAAGAATCCAAAACACAAATCAAAATCAAAAGAATGGGGATTAAATATGAGGAAAAAAAATAAAAATAAGATCAAGGATCAGATGATAAAATTGAAAAGAAATTAAAATTTGATAAAGCAGCCAAGAATCTAAATTAGAAATAAAAACATTGATGGTCAAACCTGAAACATCATACAATAAGAGAACAAATGTGATATAAAAATAAAATGTCAAAAGATGAAATTGAAAAAAATAAATTAAATTTGATACAATTAAAAGAATGAGATCAAATGTGATAGAATTAACAAATAACACAATCTTCTAATTTTAATTTTGCAAGGGTAACATATTTTTCAAGGTTGAAGAGAGAAAATAAAGGGGAAAGAAAAAATATCATCAAAGCTCCATTGTGTATGGAGCAGCTGCAAGTGTCTAACCACCATGAAAAGGGTGGAGAGACGCATCAAATGCGGCCTTAAATATGATATTTGTCCATTGAAAGACGCCGCATATGTCATCCAAAGAGCACAACCGTCTTCCACACGCCAATAATTTTTTTTAATTTATGAAAATATCAAAATATTCCTGACCTATATAATATTAACGAGAAAAACATAATTAAAAGATAAAAAACCCTTAATTATAGCTATAGATTATTTGATTAAAATGACACTTTAGTAACTACACTGAGGCAAAAAAAAAAAAAAAAAAAAACTGCATGCGCCTCTGCCCTTATAGTTAGTAAAATTCAACTTTTGATGATATTTTTTGCACTGTACCCTCATTCAACTGTGTAAAAGTAAATGTATCCCGTGAAAATTATTGAATTACCCTTGAATACATGCTATAAAACTTGAATTATTAAGGGTAAAATGATAAGTGAAAAACGAGTGTCTGGATATATTTTAGGTTTTGTCAAGGTGCATGATTCAATAAAATGTAGCAGCAAAATACAGAAGGTATGGCCGTCCATGGGAAAGTGACTTCACACATTTATGGCAACAAGGCACCATTTTTTCTTTGGCTGCAAGCAACAAAAGCTGATAGACGACAAAGTCCACCATATATATATATATATATATATATATATATATATATATATATATATATATATATATGCATTATTAATTGCCTGGAAGCTTCCTCTATTAAGAAAAATGATTTGTCAAACCTTGATTTACGCGAAGCACTGAAATGGAATGTCAAACTCTTGGCCACCAAGGTAGAGATTTGGTCATGGACTTTTGAGTTCTGTGAGGGCAAATTTTCTTATATATATAAAGATGGCGATGCGGTGAATTCTTATTTTCTAAGAAATAAAAAAAATATATCTTTTTTATTTTAACAATATTCTTCATTTATTCCAAGACAATAATAACGCAGAGGGGAGAGGTGACTTCTTAATTCTTATTCCTCATCCGATTGAGGTGTCTTATTATTCCTCATCGTAGAGGGCTTCCACCTGGTTATTGGAATAAAATGGAAGAAAATCATTGCTTCCATATCCAAAGAAAGAGGAGAAAGAAAGAAAGAAAGAAAGGACATGAATCCTACTACATATATTTGCTTGTTTATGAGGTTAGGTGATTAGGGTTTTTCTATTTTAGTTTTTATAACACATTTTGCGTATAAGAAGTTTGTTTTTTTGATTTGGTTTAGGTTTGATTTGGTTAGTTTTAAATTTTTTAGTATAATTTAAATGGGTAATTTAATTTCAAGGAATAAAAAAATTATAAAAAAGTTGTTATTATACTCGATTTCTAGACAAGTTGGTTACATACTAGAATTGGTCCGACTTGAAACCATTGTCATAACCCAATTTTTTTTCATTTTATTTTAATTATTATTATTATTTTATTTACTGAAAAGGATAAAAAAATGATGATGAAAAAATAATAATGATGAAACACAAGTAAAATGAAATAAATGAAGAATGAATTAAAATTTGAGTTAAGGGCAACATGATTGGAAGTTTTGAGGTTTAATTAAACTTTGGAATTAATCTAATTAATCCAATCATGGGTTTAATTGGTGAATTGATAAGTTTTGAGACTTAATTAAGCTTGAAATTAATTAATTAATCCAATCAAAGTTTTAGTTGGAGAATTGATAAATTTTGAGACTTAATTGAGCTTGAAATTAATTTAATTAATCAAATCAAGAGTTTAATTGGAGAATTGATAAGTTTTGAGACTTAATTGAACTTAGATTTAATTAAATTAATGAAATCAGGGACTTAATTGAAGAAATAGCAAAGTTTGTGGTTAATTGGGGGCAAAATTGCAACATATTAAAGTTCAAGGATTAGCTTGTAAAAAGCGCCGAAATACAGGTGTCCAATTACAGTTTAAACCAGGGGCTTAATTACAAAACTTTTAAAACTTCAAGGGCCAAAATAAAAATAACCATTAAACACAAAAAACGGTGCCGTTTCTAGACACTGTTCATCTTCTTCAACGATTCAGCCGCCCACCGCCACCATTACACCTGTAATCAATGGATGAAACGACATTGTTCTCTGGCTATAAAAGCCAGAGAACGAAAGGCCACAGGAGGGAAAAAGGGCAGTACCTAGGGGACTGAAAAAAAGAGGAATACCAAAAAAGACTAGGAGAGAAACAGAACCAGGGGAAAATTTTGGTCCATCAACCAGCAGCACCTCGTGCTTTTACCACCATTGTCTTCGTCTTGAACGGAGAATACTGGACAGAGAACTAGAAAAGGAAAGAGCAGAACCGAGGAGAGGAAGAAGAAAAACAGGAAGCAGGGAGAAAAACTAAAAAACAGAGGGGGAAGAGAAACGAAAAAGAGAGAGAACAACCAGAGGGAGCTTACGTTCAACCTTCATTCCGTCAGTTTCTCCTTTGATAAATATAACATATCACCAACAGAAAAACTGTATGTCATCCCATTGATGATTTTTTTGTTGTCCATCAGTATTTTCTTCTGTAAATTTGACATATAACTGTCAAACATACCGTCTGTTGTTCCGTCGGTAATTAAACAATGACAATGACATTAATTTGTAGTAATTCTTTTCCAACTCTCTAGAATATGTCGACAAACTAAGTCTGTCACTAACCTCACTAGTAACAATTTAAAAATAGTTTTTTTAAAAAATTATTAAATAAAAATAGAAAATAATTAAAATAAATTAAATGAATATAAAAATCACATATTTATTACAAAATTAAAAATTTATAAGTTCAAATACAATTAATCTAAAATAGAGGCACTAAAAAAGAAAGAGGAGGAGGAGGCGACTCTTTACTGGTATCGTAGGGCGAATAAGAAGGAGCACATGTACCACTCATGTGTGATCTCATCTTTATTCCTAATTAACGAAGTTCAGTTGTCTTAGTGCTAAGTTGTTCATAATCAGCAACATGATGGGTATTCGAGCTTGAACTTTTGATCTAAAATCACCTCAATCTCTAGAGTTTGACTGCTTGGAACCAATTATGAGCATCCCATGGTTGAAACATTGCGACCTGTCCATATGTTCTCAGCCATAGTATTAGAGAGGTTGTACATAGATCTGATTTTTATCGGGTCCACTAAATGATGTTGTCTCTAACAACAAATCTAGATTGAGATCTGGATGGGTCATAGAATCATCATTATATCTCTTTTTTAACCAGGTGTTATATGTATCCTGAAAAAAAAAGTCAGCAAATTCAAATAAATAATAACTTAAGAAAAAAATAGTTGAAAACCAACAAAAAGTACTGAGCTCGGCTATCCACAAGCTACTGCACCCTTTTTTGGCGATCTTCAATCTGAATGTTCGTTTCCACAAAAAAAACTCATTCAAGCTCAGCTTGCGCCAAGAACAGTAGCCTTTAAGAGAAAATTGTTGTTAGTTAAAAAAGAATTATCTATTAATAAATGAATAATAAAATTGAATAAAAAGATTAAATTTTTTTTATCTTGATTTCAATGTTACCTAGTTGTAGCGTGAATAAAAGAATTAAAAATTGAATTAGAACAGGGATGCTAACAAATCAAGTGTTGTTGTTGCTGAATTTATAGTTAGAGGTCGATTTGTGATGAAATTGGAGGGGGTTGTGTTATTTGTAGCAGAGAAAAATGAAGGAAGAAGAAGAAATTAGGGAGAGAAAAAGGAAGGTTGTTTGCCAGGTCATAAATTAAATATTACAGACGAATTTACTGATGAATTTAATTGACAAATTTAAATTCATCGATAATTATGTATGTAAAAATAACACATCATCGTATCTTTTGATTTTTTTTTCTCATTTCTTCCTTTTCAACTGTAATTCTCTTTGTATATACTGAGAGAAAATTTATGTCGGTATTTAGCGATGGACACTGCGAGGGCATATTTAGTCGAAAAAATTCACCGTAATTTACCAACAAAATATTTTGTCGATGTCTTTATTTATATTTGTCAATTTTCTAGTAATGTCCACTAATTAAGTTGAATTATTATTATTTTTTATGATAAATTAAAAATACAAAAACTAATTTATAATCATCCTAGTACTAAATAATAAAAATTAATATTAAAAAATAAAATTAAAAAAAATACCAAAAAAATAAACTCCATATCATCTGTATTTTGAAAGAAAGTATTGCTTCCCGGTGGAATTGAATGCATAATCTCCATATCCTTATTTTTAACTATTTTTATGGTCAGATACTACTGACCACGGGTATATTATTAAAAGTATGTTTAAATTATATTTTTAAAATTTTTAATTTTTTTTGTTTAAAATAAATTATATATATATTTTTTAAAATTATTTTAATATGCTATATTAAAAATAATTTTAAAAAAATAAAAAAATTTATTTTAATATATTTTTTTTTAAATGCTTTAAACCATGCTGTCACAATCTCAAAAAGACTCAAATCCATTAACGTACCTGTCTTTTTATATTACTAGAAAAATAACTTTTCTCCTTGTTGACTTTTTTTTTTTGTAATGAATATTAATTTATCATAAGTTAAAAAAAAAAATTGCCGCTGTGCCGACTTTGTTTTGACCGAAGCACAATCTGGTGGTCTGATGGCGCACAAGCATCCTAAAAACTCACCCTATGACGTGCCAGAGTTGTTTCCTTTTCACCATAAAAGTCAATATTTCCAACTTTTCTTTTCCTATATATTCCCTATCCAATCAGAGGTTTTTGGCATATATATATATACAGAGTCCCAATCTCTTAAAGAGTTCTCTCCACTCTTACATAGATCTCTTATGCTGGCAATATGGAGTCCCAACAAGAAGAATCAGCAGCAGCAGCAGCAGCAGCACTTGACATGATAAAAGTGCTTGAGATAACATCAGAAAGTCACAAGGGGACGAAGGAAAGTTCTGATGATCGGTCAGAGGTTGCTTCTGGGAAACAGACGACAGATTGGTTGGCGGATCTTGACGAGGTGGAGGAGATTCTCAACTACAAGTTCAAGAGCAAGAAGTTGTTAGAGGAGGCTCTTACACATGCCTCATTCTCCGATCAGTGCTTTTCTTACGAGCGTTTAGAGTACGTTGGTGATTCGGTGCTAAACCTGCTGTTCACAAAAGAACAGTACTTCTTGTACCCGGATTTGCCACCGGGGGCTTTAACCCGACTCAGATCAGCCAACGTAGATACAGAGAAGCTAGCTCGTGTTGCCATCAAACACAAATTGCATCGGTATTTACGGCACAAGATGCCTCTCCTTGAGGAACAAGTAAGTTACAGTAGCGCACGATATAGTTTTCTCATTTATTAATTTCTTATAACGTGTTTTTCAGTTTGTTTTCTGAGACCGACTTTGAATATGTCAAATAAGCTAGAAGTTTCATCCTAGTTGCGTGTCTCTCCATGATTTAATATAAAATCTTTCGTAGCACTTGAGGAATATTTAATATAATTTCAAAAGTCTTCGAGATTGGCAAGTATCTATTTTAATTTTTCTTAGCTGGTAGTTATGTTTAAAAAATAAAAAGATAAGTTGGAAGTGCTCTCAAACTTTGTTACGATACCTAAAAAAATCATTTAAATTAAATTATATATATATATATATATTAATCTTTTTTCTAAAATTTTGCTCCTAGATGCTGTAGATCCCAAAGAAATCCCTTGATTTTTTTTTTTATGGAATATATTGCTAAATCACCTTCATTTTAATCTTAACCCACAAAAGTAATACTTTTGGATTTATCAGTTGTCATTTCTGAAAAGAATTTGGGGCATGTTTGGCAGCCGACTGTAATTTAGGGTAGAGCACATGATAATGGTTAAAATCAATAGATTTTTTACTTGTTTTGACGACGACTCACCAAACAGATTCGGGAATTCTCGCAAGCAATCCTGGACTATCCCTTGCACTCTAACGGTCTTGTTGATACACCAAAAGCACTAGCTGACATTGTTGAAGCAGCAATAGGAGCCGTTTTCATTGACAGCAATTTCTCCATTGATATTGTCTGGAAGGTACGTACCTTATTTGCCACTTACAGGGTTCTAGAAAAAAAAATCATGATTAACAAGAAGAAAAGAATTTAGACCCTTGCCCTTAAATATTGACCGCAATCATTTATAACTTGTGGTAAAAGCAAGTGCATTTATAACTTATGTATGATCAGTTGATTTGCTAACTGTTTGTGTTTGGTTAGATTTTTAAGGATTTGTTGGAGCCCATAATTAGTCAAGAAACACTGAAAGTACATCCCGTGACAGAGTTGTATGAAGTGTGTCAGAAGCGAAATCTTAAAGTAAAATTTGTCGATTTGTGGAAAGAAAACATGGCTTTTGATGTTTTCATTGATGATCAGTTTGTGGGCAGAGGCACCTATGGTCTGAAGAAAGAAATTGCGCATAATAGAGCAGCGAAGAATGCATTGAACAATATTAGAAAAATATTGAGCGAGAAAGATTGCTCTGATGTTGATGAACAGAATATTTATCGTGTAGAAAATTGAATAAACATCACGTAGACTCATTGCACTGTTGAAAAACAGTAGTATCACCTTAGTTTTGTCATGCATGAGCGTGCCGAAATCGTGCTATGCTTTACTAGTAAATAAATAATAATAAAAAAAAAAGAATCCTTATTTCTACAATGGATATGTTCTTCCTAGTTTATTAGGAACTTTTGTGGAAAAAATTCTCTTTTGTAGAGTTTCCGCTTGAAGATATCTTTGGAACATGAGAAGAATTGCTATGCATACAAATGATCAGGGAATGTTTAGGGAAGATAAGCTTGCATTTTTCATGAGGGGAATGGTGCTTAGAGCAACTCTTCAAGCTTCAAGTGCTTACAAGAACAGTGGCAAGGAATTCTCATGAACCCCTGCTGAAATGATAAATTAAGAAGTGCCGGTGCATGCATGTAAACATCAGTTTCTCGATCAGAAATTAATGGTGGCGAAGCCCGTAACCTGGTTGGAAGGACAGTATATTTTATAAAGCTGAAGAACTTTTAGTGATTTGCACCATGCTCAAATTTCTTTCTTGCATGCATGCTTTTCTGAAAAAGCACACACTATAGTATAAGAGGTAAATTAGGCTAGCTTTTGCTGGGCTTCATAACTTATAAATTGATTCAAAACTTCTTTTATAGAAATTGATTCAGAAATATTTATGATATCGATGCATTTTTGGACAAAATCTAAGGTAAATTAGGCTCATTGCTTTACATAATCGGGCTCCAGCAGGAAAACAGATCAGTCCCACCGTCCTTCCCTTGAAAACGAAGGTAAAAAAAAAAAAAACAGGGGGAAAGATAAACCCAGATCCTTCTGGAGTTTTGAAAACAAGAAGATGGATTTGGGAGATTAGAATTCCTGGAGCCACGTCATGGCGGGGTTGAAAGAACTTTACCTGTAAAAAAATAATGTTAAAATTAAAGTGATGGTCTTTTTAAACTTAACCCTTGTTAGAACTATGATTGTCAATTCTGTTTTGATGGATATTTTATTTTTTTAATTGAAATAAAATATTTTAATTTTAGAGTATTTTGGTGTGTAGTTTTGAAATTCATATATATATATATATATATATATATGTATATATATATAACAAACATAATTCAAATTCAAGATAAATTAATTATAAATTATACAATATAAACATAATGCTAAACAAATATAATTTCTAAATTTAAAATATTCCTAAATAGTCAAGATTAAATGGGTTTTTAAGTTAAAGTAATTCAACTTAAACAAAATATCAAAATATTATGAAAATAAAATATTTTAATATAAGTATTTTAAATATAAAGTTAGGTCAATGTTATTAAGGCTAATGAAATCTAAAGCATCGCTTGTTTTGCTCAAATTTTTACAAAGTATAAATATTAAAAAAACAACATGAATATAAATCATATATATTAGTGATAAATCTAATTTTAAAAAATTAATATCATTGTTAATAAAAATAGTAATAATAATTTTCAATATTATTATCATTATCATTGTTATTGAAAATAGTAATGAAAAAGAGCTTTTTATAATTGGGTGGTTTAATTAATTAAATTGAATAAGGTTAAATTTGATTCAATGGCTTTTTAAGAGCAGAACGGAACATGTGGAATGAAACCGAAATGTTCCAGGCGGAATTTATCCGAAAAATCCGGAACGGACCGAGATTTAAAATGAGATGAAATTTGTTCCATTTTTTTAATTAGTATGGAATGTTTCGGCCATTCCGGGCGAAACGGAACGGAATTAACAACCTTGGTTAAATCTAAAACCTCCATATCATTTTATTTATTTATTTATTTAAATCAAGTTTAAAATAAAATTATGGAAGAGTTGTTTTAATATAACTTGATTAATTTGATAGACTAAAAAAAATTAGACTACTAAAAATATAATTTGATTTTAAAATGATATATTTTTTTAAAAAATACTGAGATAGCGACACATTGAAGTAATCCAAGTTAACTTAGGTTAATTCATCAAACATATGATTTGAATCATGAATTATATTAAGTTCAATAACTTTGTTATTTTAAACTATTTTTACTTAATTACATGATAAAATAAAATAAACCCTTGTAAACCCAAGAATCAATTCAGTATTGGGATTTTTTCTAAAACCATAATAACTCCATAAAAATAAATTAAAATAAATCAAGAAGACTAATTTTCAATAACTATGTTTTTTTCTGGAATTATTTTTATTTAATAATATGATTAAAAAAGATGCTTAAAATATCAAATATCAATTCATTGTTGATATGTTTTTCTAAAATTACAATAATTATATAGAAATAAATCGTGAAGCTTAATTCATAATAATTAAATATTTTTTGAATTATTTTTTATTTAATAATATGAAAGAAAAAAATAAATGATTGTAAAATTAAACATCAATTCAATATCATAATATATTTTAAATTATGATTACCTTATATAAAGAAAATTAAAATAAATAATAAAGTTTAATTTTCAATAAAATCAATATTAAAATAAAAAAAATTAAAAACTTGTTATTGTTCAGAAGAACACTAACATGTAATTAGGGGAATAATGATTTCCCGTAAGGAGAGGGAATAATGATTTTCCTTCTTTAATTAGTCATTGTTAATTCATTAAATAAATTTTTATATTTGAAATTATTTTAGAATATTGATTTGAATTTTAAATAAAACTTGTTTATGAAAAATATATAGTAAAAATTAATGTTCTAAAACTCTATTTTCAAATATTTGGCATTAATCCTTATGTTCCTCATTTAGGTTAGTTATTAATCTTTCATTTCATTTCTTTTTCTTTCTTTCATCATTCCAAAATTTTAATCGAAAAGTTTTTTTTAATATATATATTAATAATTTAATTTATTTTCACAGTATAATTGAATTATATATTTTAAATAGATTATCAATTAAATTTAAATTTAATTATAAATTGAGTTCCAAATGAAGTGATAGAAATCATCATAAATCTCATCATCATCAAAGACTACATTTGTTTTCATCCTTATTCCGTACCGACCATTACTTCAAGAAGAAAAGACAGAGGAACCAAACTTGCAATTGATCCTTAAAATCACTCCAACACATACAGATACAGATGCAGATACAAGGTTGTCTTTCTTGTAGAGAGAGAGAAAGAAGAAGATGGATTTTGAACTGAGAAGAGCGAGAGAGGCGTTAGAGAAAGAACAGAGAGGAAAGAAAGGGCGAAACTTAAACTTGAAAGAGAGAGGAAAGCGAAAGAAGAGGCCATAAAGCAAAGAGAAGCCATTGAAGCTGTTCATCGATGTCGTAGTTTCGATGCCATTCATGCCCATCTCAAGGTTCCTCGCTTGATTTTTTTTAGACCCCCTCTCTTGAAATTATTATGATGCTCTCTTTCTTGATATTCTTGTTTAATCTCTCCCTGTTCCCTGTTTTTTGTGAAATTAATTTCAAACAAGTTTAACAAATTGATCAACTTTCTTGGATTTTGTTATGTTAATTAAGATTGATTATTTTCTTGTTTCTTTTGACCTTTGAGCCTATGTGAGCAGCAACATGCATTGCCTGGCCTTGAACTTTTGTGGCATGTGAATTGCATCTGTGCTGCTGTCAAATGCTATATTTATTTCTGACTCCATCGTTGCGGTCCGGAGGGAACTATAGATGATCAAAAGTGGGAATATTGAAATGTTAGTGTCTTGATTTTATAGCAGGAATTGAATTTGACTGACATTATGGCAACGTTTGTATTGGAGATATCTCAGTTACCTACCTGTTTTCTTATATTTCTGCAATAATTATCCATCTAGTTTGCATTCGTATGACTTATCTGTTGAGGATTTGAATGCGCTTAGCATGACTTATCTGTTGTTGAAAAGTTGCTTTCGATCATCATCATAATCGAATTAACTAAAAAGCTGCTCTGTGTCGTAATGGATTGGTTGAGTTTCTTGTTTTTATAGATTTATTGAAATATGAATTCTCTAACCCAATTCGCTTCATTGTTGCAAAGAACTTCCAACGTTTCATCATAAATTATAGAAACAGAAAGTTCTTGATAGCTTAGTGGTCACCAGTTTCTGCATTTGGTCTCAAAATGAAATGAATTTTTTTTTTAACATTATTATGGAATCTTGCTTGACATAATTGATGGACATGAGTCACGTGATATTGTTACTAATTACATATGTATGCAAGTGCTGTAGGAGATTCCCGTGTCTTGTTTTTCTGTTTCCAAATTTAATATTTTTTTCCAGATTAGAATGTTGATGGCCTTTTTGATGCTTACAAGAAGTTGGATTTCTCTGCAGGGTGATGAGCAAATGCAAGAAAATTTGCTTGGAGGGAGAGGAATAGTATTTCCTAGCATCCTAGAAGCTCTCTTTTCAGGGTAGTGGAGATAAGATTAAACGACCGCCTTCTTGCTTCACATAATTGTCTGATCAAGGTGCATTTGATAAAGGAACACTGTATTTCCAATTATCAGTGATTCATCAAGAAGGATCTTCAGAGATGATTAACGCTGGCTCAAAGCAGTTGACGACCCCCTCAGGTGTTCTTGAATGTACTGCAGAGGAAGGTTCAGGAGGGCTCCCTACTCATGTATGGAGTTACCTCTTTCCCCTAGATTCTCCAAAGGCTCCTTTGATTGAGGTTCGGTATGTCTGGCTGCCTAAAGGAACTTATGCAAAGCTTCAACCAGATGTCTTTGGGTTTTCTGACTTACCCAATCACAAGGCTGTCCTTGGAACAAGCTTCCGGCAGCATGCTACTCTTTCCAAGGTGATTTGATCACTGCCAACCATGGAATACTGACATACAAGTTACAGGTTCTAGAGTTGAGACCTTCATCCTGTGTCTCTGTCTTGGAAACAGATATTGAAGTTGATGTTGTCCGTCCAGATTCAAGTCTGGAGAGCAGTCAACCTGTGCTGAAGCCTCCTATATATGGAAAGGCAGAATCTGGGATGGTGGAAGAAGGGAACTATAACTATTATAAATTTTATATTGATAATGATACATGGGACAAAATTTCTGCTGAGGATATCAGGGTTGAAGTAAGGATAGAGGCTGAGACCAGTAATGGTGATACTGATCTTTACATATCAAATCATCCCCGCACATGAATGGTCTTCCCATGATATGGGTTCAAAAGTTTTGCTACTTAGCTCTAAGGATAAGAACTTAGGAATGGGTGCGTACAGCATTGGTATGCATGGTTTTAAAGGAACAGCAGAGTAAGGGTATCAGTGAGTGTTCAAGAAAATAGCAAACCACAAAGTGGGTCAACAAGCTGGATCTTCATCGTCTATGCGCATTGATACAGTAGAGTGTAGGAACTGCAAGCATTTTATACCCAGCAGAAGTATAGCATTGCACAAAGCCTTTTTTTGCAGACATAATATTGTCTGTCCGCATCCTGGTTGTGGAATTTTTATGGGTTATGAGGATTGAAGAGTCCAAAAACCATTTGCACTGTGACAAATGTGGGTAAGCTTTTCAACGGGGTGAAATGGAGAAGCACATGAAAGTGTTCCACGAGTCACTTCAATGCCCGTGTGGAGTGGTTCTTGAAAAGGAACAGATGGTAAGCTATACAAATCTTCCTTGTTCTTCTCTTCTTAAGATACTTCATTGGCTTATTTGACTGTCTGATTTTGTGTAAATTCGCACTATCAATCAAGGGGGTATCATAGCCAGTTGGTTGCCAAAGGCACATAAAACAGCTGATTGGTTGTCGAAGATAAAATATACCATGCTTAGATGATTTGTGGAATAACGTAGCATGGAAGATTAGAATGGTCCAAAGCTAAGCTCCTGTTTGTATCAGATGTTGGGGATAATTTTTAGCTGGTTGAAGTCTCGTTTGGTTCCATTTGGCTGATGATGATAAATACCATGAGTGTTTTCTCCCTCCCTCCCTCTCTCCCAACAAGTAAGAAAATTGAATTGTAAAAATGCAGTGTTTTAAGTTCTCTCTTTACCATAATAATATTTAATTGGATGATAATTTTGTCAAACTAGTTTTCTAAAAAATAATTATATTTAAATGGGAATAATATCAGATTGGAAGCCCATGAAATTAAGATGCTTAATTCAAAACTTATTTCATCTAAAGTTCCGATTAGAACATTTATACACACCACCAGCTTGAATCGTCGCCTTGTTAGCTCAAGACACATTTACTATTTACATAAATCAAATCCCAACACACCTATTCATTGAGCATTGAGCATTTGCTATTTATTGATTGAAATGAATTAAATAAAAAAAATAATTTTAAAATTCACACACAGACACATACATATTTCTTGTTTTAATTTAAACTCGTAATTGTTATTGATTTTTTAAAAAAAAAAATTACAAAATTGTGTTACAGAGTGTTTTGAAAGTGTGGTTACGATTGTTTTTTTTGAAAATGTGGTTGTGGTTATTTTTCAAATGTTTTTCACTCGGAAATGTTTCAAAATAATGTTTTTATTTTTTAAAAATTATTTTTGATATCAGCGCATCAAAATGATCTAAAAATACCAAAAACATATTAATTTAAAGCAAAGAAAAAAAATTAAATTTTTTCAAAAACGCTTTTGAAACTTGAAGTAAAAACAACAACTAAAATCTATATTGTAAAAAAATTTTGATTTAAAATTTTGGAATAAATCTTTTTCTTATTTTTCATCTCCTAAATAATTATTAATCTCTTAATTTTTATTTACATATATCAAAAATATATAATTAATTGGAAATTGCGTGTTTTATTAATCCATATAGTAAGATTGGAGGGAAATGATATACTCACACTCACTGTCCTCACACACCAACCATGAATGCACAAGTACCTTTTATCTTAAGATTTTATCCTTTTATTACGTCTTTGCTCTTGCAACCTTCAAAAACAAATAAGTGCAATTTGATCTTTTAATTTAAAAAATATAATTACATCATTTTTAATTCAGACCTGCAAATCTCTCAAACGACATAATCGTTTTAACTAAAAAAGAGAGTTTATTAATATTTATTACGAGATGGTATTTCCGCACGCTGCCACAGGTTTGTAAAATAAATATACTTGATAGTGTTATAATTGTGAACCAGAGCTAAATAAGTAATAAAAACTAAAGGTATAATGGAGCCAATATTTCATGACAGAAAAAAAAAAAAGTTGTGTTGGTGATCAAAAACTTAGAGACTGAACAAAATGATTTGTAGCAATCCACAATGTTTTGTGAGAAAAGATACAGTATTTTCACAACATGGTTTAGCTTTTCTGTAAATAAAAAGAAAAAAATTACAAAGCTAAATTCTCTACTAACTTAAAATTAAAAAAAAACCAACAAAGATAATTTTGGAAGAAGAAAAACCTATGAGGAAAAACGTTGTAGCAATTGATATTGTTTTATGAGGAAAACGACAGTGCTTTCTCCAATAAAATCGACAAAGACAATTTTAGAAAAAATCATAAAAAAAACCATTTAGACAAATACTATAGCAATTCACAGTGTTTTGTGAGAAAAGCTACAACGCTTTTCCTATATGATTTAGCTTTATTGTAATTATAATTCTTAACCAACTCAATATTAAAAACAAATCGACAAAGATAATTTTGGAAAAAATCATATGGGAAAACATTGCAACAATTCACAGTGTTTTAAAGAAAAAAAACTACAAAGCTAAATTCTCAATAAGCTCAATATTAAAAAAAAATAAAATCGACAGAGACAATTTTAGAAAAAAAAAAACTATGTTGGAAACACTATAGCAATTCACAGTGTTTTGTGATGAAAGCTACAGTGCATCCCCGCATGATTTAGCCTTATTTGTAATAACTTGTAATTGTAATTCTCAACCAACTCAATATTAAAAAAAATAAAATTGACAAAGATATTTTTTAAAAAATCATAACAAAAAAAAAACCATGTTGAGAGACACTCTAGCAATCCATAGTGTTTTGTGAGGAAAGCTACAATGCTTTCCCCACATGATTAAGCTTTATTACAAAGTTAAATTCTAACCAGTTTATTATTAAAAAATTAAAATCGACAAAGATAATTTTAGAAAAAAATATTACAAAAAAAGAATACACAAAAGAAACTGGAAAAAAACTATGTAGGAAAATACACTATGGCAATTCACAGTAATTTGCGAGGAAAGTTACAGTGTTTTTCCTCACATATTGTAACTGTAATTTTTAACCAGCTCAGTATTAAAAAATAAAATCAAAAAAGATAATTTCGTAGAAAATCATCAAAAAACAAAAACAAAAAAAAACCATGCGGAGAAACACTGTAGCAATCAACAATGTTTTTTTTTTAAATTACAAAACTAAATTCTTAATCAACTCAATATTAAAAAAATAAAATCAACAAAAATAATTTTTAAAAATAAAAAAATAAAATAGAAAAACTATATGGAAAAACACCGTAGTAATCCACAGTATTTTAAAGGGAAAAAAAATTACAAAGCAAAATTTTTAACCAGCTCAATATTAAAAAAATAAAATCAATAAAGATAGTTTCAAAAACAATAAACAATAAAAAGAGGAAAAGTTGGAAAAAAAGGAAAGTAATTTTCAAAAAATAAATAAAAAATAAACGAAAAAAGGGGGGAAAAGTTGGAAAAAAAATAAAAAAATAAAAAAATAAAAAAAACTAAAGAAAAAAAGAAAGAAAGAGGAATGCACTCTGAATTAATGTTGTAATCCACAGTATATTGGGTGTGAGTGAACAGTAAATCACCCACACCCTTTAGCTTATTACTTAATATCTAGCCTGGATATCGGTAATTGCTACGTAACAAAATCATAATACCGATTTATTATTTGAGGCATTAAATAAAATTAAAAAATTTTAAATACAAATTGAGCAACAAGATAATATTATAAAATAAGCCATAGAAATATAAGAATGGCAACATTAAGAATTAATAAATAAAATAAGATATTTGAGAAATTTATAAAACAATTGAAGCGTGTATATGGGAGTAAAACAAAATTTAAAGGAAAAGAAAAATTAGAAAAGATTGAATGGTATAGAAACTTGATCGTTGCCCATTTTAAGTTATGGGTCGAGTCAAGTTTTTTTAAGATAGAAATTATATTTAGGAGTTGTTAATATGTTTTTTAACATAAAATAATTAAACTATATTTAAATTAATTTGATATGACTTGATCAACTTGACAAATCTAAAAACAACCTAAACAATTGATAAAAGTATAATTTAACAAAAAAAAAAAATCAAGATGACATCCTTTTTTTTTAATATTGAAAAGACAACATATTAGATCGAATCAAATCAATTCAAATTAACCTGCCAAACCCGTTATCTAGATCATGAAACCTTAATTAATAACCCTATAGAAAGCAAATAAAAAAAATCATTAAACTTGATTTTCAATCAACTCAATATTAATGGATGAAATTGAAAACAAAATTCAACTTTAAAAAAAAGGCAAGTCAACCTGGGTTAACTTGTCAAATCTGCTTAATGAGACAGAGATAACCCATAAAAAACAAATCAAAATAAATATGAAGCTCAATTATTAATCAATCAAATGTTGAAGGATAAAATTAAAAAAAATCAATTAAAAATGAATACCAAAAGTCACCCGAGTCAACCGAACAAACCATTGACTTGGGTTATGAGATCAGAATAACCTCATAGAACACAAATTGAAATAAATTATAAAGTTAAATTCTAAATCAATCAATCGAATATTGAATGATTAAATTAAAAAAATAATTCAACTAAAAAAAGATAAAAAAACCCGAGTCAATTGGTCTAACCCGCAACTTGGTCATAAGATTGTGATACCTTATAGAAAGTTAATATTTTTTTTTTTATAAAACTCAATTCATAACCAACCCAATATTGAATAATTAAATTGAATAAAGAATCAAATAGAAGAAGGATAAAAAAATGATTTGAGTCAACCCGCCAAACCCATGTCAAGAGATCATGATAACTCCATAGAAAAAAAATAAAAAAAAGTTATAAATTCCAAATCAAAATAAACTTAATGTTGAAGGATAAAATTAAAAAAATAAATATTTAATAATAAAAGATAAAAAAAACCTGATTCAACATAACTAATCTACAAAACTAGCGACCTGAATCATGAGACTATGATAACTATATAGAAATAAAATAAAAATAAAATTATAAAGCTTAATTATTAATTAATCCAATGTAAAATGATGAGGTCGAGAAAAAAAATTAATTAAACAAATAACAAAAAATAACATAAGTCAACACGACTAACCCACAAAACTCGCGACTTGGATCATGAAACCAGGATAACTCTATAAAACAAATATGAAGTTGAATACCCACTAAACCCAATGTTAGATGATGTATTTTCTTTTAATAAAAAACCTAAGTTTGAAATTTTAAAATAAAAATCCTCAAAATTTTTTGAGGACTAAAAAGAAAAAAAAACCTTGGCATTTAAGTGGGCATGTGATGGAAAAAAAGCAATCTTTCGAGATTTTCTTTTCTTGGAAAGGAATCCAGTTGATGATGGATTAAACTGCCAGACGCTGCTTTTCAAAACAATGGTTATACAATCATTTCTATGTTATCAAAGGAAACACTATATATATGATTACAAAGCTATTCCCTTGCAACTTAACACAAGAGATCCACAGAATATCAAACCTTTTTCTCCTTTTCTGGCAAAGCAATTTAATTTTTTCAAGAGTTTTTTTCAGGCAAAATTGGCAATCAAATTCCCATAAGACCCATCATCCATCAATGGAAGAAAAAAACCACGAGAAATAGTTTAATTGGTCAAATTTTAGATTTGTTTCTCAATGATTACGAGTTCGAGTTCTCTAGCTCAGTTTCATTGAAAATTTACATGATTATTAATTTTAGAACTCATAAGATTAGTCGAAGTATGCGTCCTTAATGACCACTCCCGGTTCCTAAACCAAATTGCTAGGAGCTAAAAACCAGTATCTCTAGCATTTCAAGAAACGCCATCATCAATGGGTTCTAGTCTTCAAGAAGCGTTATTTTCTGGTGAAGAAATTTCGTCAAACCGGAAGGAATTATTCTGTATGCAGTCAAAGGTTCCATAATAATATGGCTTAATTGCACTGACATTCCATGAAAGATTTCTTGAACAATTTATTCGAACATTTTAGTAATTCTTGAGAATCTTAAACCCATGTTTATAGAAAAATCACATCTTTTAGACGAGGAAAAAGGGTTTTTTTTTTTTTTTTATTATAGATAATGTCTTTAATTAAACTAAGAGAATAGAAGTGAAAAATGCAATAATACCATACAAATACAAATACTAAATAAAGGAAAAAAATAGGTAAATAGAAAATTCTAGAAATAACGTAGATATTCCATACCAAATCAGTTTATATATATATATATATATATATATATATATATATATATTGTTTCCTTATATATAAAAATCATATATTAAATTAGAGTATGAATTTGATATTATTTCCGTAACGTTTACATGACGGACATATAAATTTATTATTATTTTCATAAATTGGTAACTAGAAAAAAAGTTATTGTTAGGATAGAACCAAGCAATTAAAATCTTGTAAAAAGAAACACCTCGATGGAGTTTCAATTGGAATTTTTAAAATTTTAAAATTTTTTTATTTTAAATTAATTTTTTTTGATATTTTTTGATCATTTTAATATGTTAATGTTAAAAATAAAGTTTAAAAAATATTATTTTGATATATTTT
>Ga0325405_1000526_pt1 | contig 37212 bp, 13 predicted proteins | sample PopdelMetagenome_21_FD_205663 | JGI IMG/M metagenome (GOLD analysis project Ga0325405, IMG submission 205663) | Populus deltoides microbial communities from Bellville, Georgia, United States - Xylem-Control-R2 | ecosystem: Host-associated > Plants > Phyllosphere > Stem > Wood/Secondary xylem... | reverse complement strand
CAAGCCACCGCCTCCCCCGCACCAGGTCACTCTTCTTCCCCCTCATTCTTGTATTTATTTTTCTTCTTCTCTGCATGCAGAACGAATAGCGTTCTGCATGCAGGGGCGGGGGGAAAATAATTCTCCCCGCCCGTTTTGGTTGCTGGGCCAGGCGGATCCTGGCCCAGCCTTGCCTTCTGGACCGGGCTTGGCCCAGAAGGGGATATTAGAATTCAATCTTATTTAGAGATTTCTCATGTTTTTGTGAACTTTATTTTTCTTTGTTTTTTTTTTAATGTTCAGTAAACCTAAACTATACACACTCACACAAATACGACCATGAATAATTAATTAAAACTTGAAGTTTATTATGCAGGAGAAACATTGGTTCGGCGTTCTACACTTGGCATTCCAATGCATTGGAGTCGTGTTTGGTGACTTAGGCACGTCTCCTTTGTATGTGCTGGCGAGCACCTTTCCCAATGGTATCCAAGACCCTGATGACATTTTAGGAGTCTTATCGGTCATTATCTACTCAATCCTCACCATCACAGTCGGAAAGTACACATTTATAGTCTTATCCGCCAACAATATTAATGGAGATGGTAAGCTTAAATGTCATTCAATAGTCTATATTTTGCTTTTTTTTTTATACATACGTTAAATCCTTGCACTTGATCCCTCTAAGTACCTTTTGTTCATCTGCATCTTTTGTTATTAAAATTATAGTTCAATTATGAAAATAATCAATATAGTAATATGTCAGTTGAATCAAGATTTGTACTTAAATTTGGCATAATGTTAAACATTTTTCTTAGTGGTGGCTTTCGTCATTGCTAATAATTTGTAGATTTATTCTAGATATTTCAATATTGGAGATGTGTGTACATGATTTTTAAGTTTCCATGGATAATTAATCATAATAACATATAAATATGAAAATAAAATATACAGTATAGTACAAAAAGTATAACTGGAAATTTCTAGAAGGTGCACACAAATAAACCCTAGATCTAGCAAAACAAATAAATAATTAAAAATAAACAAGTAAACAAAACACAAGATTTTATAATTTCAAAAAAAATTAAAATCCTAACAACAAAAATTAATTTCAATCAGATCGTGAATAAAATCTGTAAAAATCATAGATGAATCCAAGCACACCTTAGAAAGAGATTAAAAAGAAATACATAGCTGAACTTGAGAGTGTGTTGTTCACCGACGAGCTGGAAATTAGCGGAGACAAAAACAAGCATGCCACTAGCAGGACCAGAAAGCTGGCAATCAACGGTGGTGATGAGATGCTTACACTGCTGGAAAGGAAAAGCAATAAGTTTAGCAATGATATTCTGAAATCCTATTAATTTTGATCAAATTGTTTTTTTCCCAAAACTACAACGCAATAACCTAAAATAAGAAATTTTGGTAAATGGATCATCTCTCCTAGTTCAACGTGGTAAAAAGTAAAGCAGACCTGCATATTTGACTTCACCGTTTTATGATTTGTAAAGTGAGCGTTGGTGAATTCCGTCCCTCCATCACATTAAAAGGATTTCATTTTACAGTCAAATTGATTAATTACATTTTTGTAAAAATTATGACTGTAAATGATCAGTTTGGTTTGGTTTAAAAAATATAAATTAAATCAAATTAAAAAATAATCAAACTAAACTAGTTTAGTTCCATTCGAGTCTTTTTTTTTAAATAAAAACCAAACCGAACCGAAAATGATCACCTCTAAGTTGTGGTTGTCATGATATTATTATCACTGTTATTTGACAGGCTTTTGAAAATTTTTGATTAAATTAAAATTTTAATTAAATAGTACAGACAATCATTGATGAATTGAAAAGTCGTCGATAATATTTGGCAGTTTCTGAAAATTTTTGATTAAATTGAAAATTTTAATTAAACATTACAAACAAAATCACTATAGAATGGTTAAAAATATTAATATTTAATTTTCCGTCAGTAAAATATCCTAATAAAAAAAACTAGAACCCCTCATTTCACAACAGACACACCTCTTCTTCTTTTTCTTCTCCTTATGTAAAAAACACCAACATCCCTTTCTTTCTTTCTCTTCTCTTCTCAACTCATTTTTTTCTCCACACTTAGGTATGTCTTCTCCTCTTTTCTGTTTTTTTAATTAACATACTTTATGAATTTATTTTTTCTTTTCACTTCTCAGCTTCACTTGCAACTACATTAAGGTAAGATTTTTCTTCTTTCTTATTTTTTTTTGTATTTTTCTGCATCATATTTGTTTTTATTTATTTATAATTTTTTATGTTCTTAATAAGTGTGTGAATGTTGTTATAAAATTTGTTTTCATATAAGATCAATTTTATTGGATTTTTTTTTCCGATTTTGTTGTTAAATTTAAATTAAATTATTTTATTTGTTACTAGATTATAGATTCTGAAATAGGTCTTCTCAAGTATTTATTTTTATGTGTTATTTGTTTGTTGCAAATTTGTTTGAGTTGATTTTCTTCTCTTTTTTTCCAAGCAACTTAGTTCATGAGTTTTAAGAAGTGTTGATTTATAATAATTTAATTATCTTCTAATTTTGTTAGATAGATTTTTTAAAAAATATATTTTTAAATAATCACCGATAGAATTACATACGATATTTCTGTCAGTTATATAACAAGTTTTCCGAGGAAAATACCAACAGAATAAAACGAGTAATTTTTCTTACAAGCTTTACCCGTCAGTAAATCCATCAATAATAATATTTTTTTATTACCAACAAATCAAAAAATTACCAACAAGAGTTTTACTGGCAAAGCATTTTCATCCGTGATCTCGTCGGTAGATTAATTGTCAATAAAATGATAGTACAAATAATAAATAAAAAATTCAGTCAGTAAATATAAAAATTTTGGTAGTGTCCTTAATATTTTCAAACAAGAAAAAAAGTTTGGTACATTTTTTACATTTCCTTTATTAGTAAGTGCTTTATATAATTTTTTTTGTTATAAATTAGAAAATGTTAGCTTTTGATGTGTTTAGTATTGGCCCGTAAGAGAAAAGGGAATATAGATATATATAATCATGATCAGATCCAAATTAAGTCCGTCCATTTTATATTATTAGAAAAATATTAGTTTTTATTATCAAAACAATTTTTTGTCATCTTTCTTCTTATATAAAGTAATTAATTATTATCCAAATTAAGGACAATCATTCTATGTTATTAGAAAATACTAGTTTTAAATTTTCTATCATCTTTCTTGTTATATAAATGAATAAATTGTTATCTTAACATATCAACAAACTCAAAAGGAAAAACCTTAAAAATGACCTTCAACTATATAAATAGTCATAGTCTCGATTTTGTCATCCAAAAAGTTGAATGAATTTTGACTTGAGTTTCAAAAGTTTTCAGTTAAATAATCTTTCTATCCATATGTGACTGAATTCTATCCAAATTTTCTTACACACACACACACACACACACAAATGACCAAATACTTTCGTAAAGGAAGATGACGATGACAAGGAATGGGAAACACCAAAGGTTCTAAAGAATTATAGATATATGCAGAAGGTGAAAGTTGGTCAATGTAAATATAAAAAGAAAAGATGTTGCAGTTTTGGAAAAAAAACAATTTGATCAAAATTAATAGGATCCTAGAATATCATTGCTAAACTTATTGCTCTTCCTTTCTAGCAGTGCAAGCATCTCATCACCACCGTTGATTACCAGCTTTCTGGTCCTGCTAGTAGCATGCTTGTTTTTGTCTCCACTAATCTCCAGCTCATCGATGAACAACACTCTCTCAAGTTCAGCCATGTATTTCTTTTTAATCTCTTTCTAAGATGTGCTTGGATTCATCTGTAATTTTTACAGATTTTATTCACGATCTAATTGAAATTAATTTTTGTTGTTAGGATTTTAATTTTTTTTTTTTGAAATTATAAAATCTTGTGTTTTGTTTACTTGTTTATTTTTAATTATTTATTTGTTTTGCTAGATCTAGAGTTTATTTGTGTGCACCTTCTATAAATTTCCAGTTATACTTTGTTAGGTGTAAGACGTGCATAACGTTTCTGGATTACTGGTTTTTATACAAAAAAAAAACTCAAATGGAACTAAACCAATTTAGTTTGAATTAATTTTTAATTTGATCTAATTTATATTTTTAAAATCAAACCAAACTGATCATGTACAGCTGTAATTTTTACAAATATATAATATTAATCAATTTGACTGTAAAATGAAATCTTTTTAATGTGATGAAGGGACGGAATTCACCAACGCTCACTTTACAAATCATAAAACGGTGAAGTCAAATATACATGTATGCTTTACTTTTTACTGCGTTGAACTAGGAGAGATGATCCATTTACCAAAATTTCTCATTTTAGGTTAAAAAAAAGCTTACAGAACAGAGCTTACGCCGGCCTCATCAATGCTCTTTCTATATTTGGTGTCACGCGGTGCAGATTCATTGATGGGTTCTCCTTCTTACCGTTTAATCAAATTATGTTTGATTTCAACCCTTGACTGTTTAGCCTCGAAAATATATATAAAAAAAAGTTGCTAATGTGTTATCAACTTTTCATACTATACTGCATATTTTATTTTCGTATTCATATGTTATTATGATTAATTATCCATAGAAACTTAAAAACCATGGACACACATCTCCAATATTGAAATATCTAGAATAAGTCAACATTGGTTGGAATAAATCAATTATATACCTACAAACTATTAGCAATCTAGATTCAGACAGGTGACGAAAGCCACCATTAAGAAAAATGTTTAACATTATGCCAAATTTAAGAATCAAACATAATTTATGTTGTCATTACTCAAAAGAAACATTAAAGAAAGACAAAAAGAAGTTGGGAGTTATACTGGTGTTTCTATTTTTTTGAGATAATATTATCATCAAAGTAATTAAATCCATCCTGGTGCATGATTCTCCTTAGACTTATACTAATGCCCATGTCTAGAAAGCATCAAAATCAACAGCACCTCATAAATTGTAACATAGCACTAATCTAACTTACCAACAACTAATCAACAATTAACAATATCATGACAACCACAACTTAGAGGTGATCATTTTCGGTTCGGTTCGGTTTTTATCAAAAAAAAGTAACCAAACTGAATTTTTTTAAAATAAAAACAAACCGAAACCAGTTCAAACCAACCGGTTTCGATTTGGTTTTTTTGGACAAAACCGGTTCAAACCAGTTTGGCTCGGTTTGGCTCGGTTTTTTTTCCCGGTTTTGGCTCTGTTTGGTAGGTTAATAAACACTAGATAATTTCACTGTTCATCATAAAAAAGCACAAAGCAATAAATATGTCATAAATATAACTTACAGCAGCTGACACTGCACGTATCTCCCTGTATGATTCAACTTCATCTGGAAAAGTCTGTTCAAGTTCCTCCACTAAATGCTTGCGTAAACTCTATAAAATCAATGGTTATATAATGAATTTTATCAAATACACTCAAAGCAAATTGTACGCATGAATATCTAATGGAATACATATTGCACAAATACATCCAGAGAAAACAACATATCATAGTGGGAATCAAAGAAGTACCTTGAAGGCATCAGTTTTTTCTTTGGTGACTTCATTTTTTGTGATGCAGCTGTTTATAACACCCCTTGTGAATTCATCTGGATTCTTCCCATCATCAATCAAACTAAGCACAAAGCAATAAACTTGCTATCAGTTTGCCAATACATATATGTTCAGAACATTAAACAAACACTAACGTTTTCCAAATGCATCCAAAATCCTAAAACTGAAAACTCACCAAAAAAAAACTGAAAATCTAGCTCCAAAATTCCATTACTATATTACAGTTAGCAAGAACCAGATCATAAAATTTTAAAAATAAAAATAAAAAACAGTATAGTGAAAATTAATGAGTTCTACGCGAACCCTGATTGTAAAAGCAAACAAATGACCAAAAAACTTTACTTTAAAAAAATGAAACTGGGATTGCTTTACCTGTTGAAATTGGTAAGGGATCTCTGTTGCTTTTGGGTTTTCAGCAGGGAGAGCGATCTCTGTCGAGAAGGAAACAAAAGTTAGTTCTTTTGCTCACATGCCGTCTACATTTTATCTACATTGAACCACACGTTGCTCATATGACTGGGTTTTGGGCAAACCTCTTATAAGTCCCTACCCTTTGAGGTAAATCTTGATTAGCTCTCCATCCTAATTTTCATCTCAATTAGGTCCCTAATGTATGCATGAATTTTTAATCAGATACTTCTTTCGCTTTTAGTCAACAAATGAGTGATCACATGAAGTTTACATAACTTTTCCATAAAACAACTAGTGGATTTTTATTTGGGGACTTCATTATAAACATTGAAAGAGTTGCAAAATCTCGATGATATAATTTTTTTTTTAATAAATCTATGTAAGTTATAGGCTCAAGACACTTAAGAGGTGTTTATAGCCATTAATAAAATGGCTAAATAAGATGAGAAAGACGAGCAATAAATATAGTATCAAATAAAACATGAATCAAACAAAATTTTAAAAACTTCTATATTAACCCATGAGCATAATCAAGAGTATAAAATTAAAAAAACTAAATTCATTCAAATGATTTGCGACATCATTCATCTTCTTATAAAAATATGTGTAAAGTTTATAGAAAAAATAATATTACAAACATTTAAAATGTAATTAAAATCACCTTGTAAGCAAGTCTCATGATATTGTTTTTCCTTAATTCAAGTAAGTAATGACATTAAATATTCCACAATTCAACCTTTATAAGATGTATAGAAATAATTAATATTTAATTGAAGAGCTTTTCAAATTGTCAAAACATCAATCACATTAGATTTCTTTATACATATAAAACAAAACAAGACACATAAGCATAGTTTTTAGAAATCTGCAGCCATTTGAACCAGCGAAACCAATCCAAACTCATTCATTCCTTCCAGGCCCTGAAATTTACCCACATAAATTCCCACCAATTAATATCATTCTCCCCTTTACAAGCTAAACTTGGCAATATCAAACACAAAAGAAATAGCCTTATACAAGTTTTACCATCTTGGAGACAGATTTAGAGATAGTTATGGCAGCTTTAGCCCTGACTCTGGGGTTGGAATGGCTAACATAAGGCCGTAGCTTATTGAGCAAAGGCAGAGGAGTCACGGATTTCACCATTGCATTCAGTGCTCTATCTGCTTCTTCACACACAAACCTTTTGTCTTGAGAAGCTTTCAGTAGTAGTTGCAACAGCTGTGCAACCACATTAAAATCCAAACACATTAACCACAATTCTAAACAGAACCCTCATGAAAATAATAAAATTAAAATGCAAATTAGTTACGAATCGAAGAACAAAAGGTCCCCAGTCCTCACCAAGTTATCAAATGCATTAATAGTAGAGTCAAGCAACTGGTCACCAAAGACCTTGAAAATATCAGATGAAGCCATGATAGATGTCTTGCACAAAGCACTTCTTGGATTCTTCATAGCTTTCACCGCTACTAACATTACCTTTTCCCTATAATAACATATGTAGCCACAACCCCATTATCAGAACACTTGAAAAACTGTCAAATATGCCAAAACGATTCAAAAAAAAAACAATAATAATACATACAAGATTGGCAGCAAGAGCAACGAATGATAGAGTGCAAATCTCCTAACATCATTCAATGACTCGCAAACCTTTTATCCAATCCTTTGAATCTAACTCTTCTACTAAACCCTGAAAAAAATAAAGCAAAAAACACAAAAAAAAACCCAAATTTATTGATACACACACAAACAAAAACCCTCAAAGTCTAAAGTAAAATGGCATCTGGGTTTGGTCTAAAATTAACGAAAAGATCCAAAAAACATTTACATTGATCTTGGATTCAGGATCTGAAATGGGTTCAAGATTCTCAGAAGAGATGTAATCAATAATCGGATCTGCAGAAGGAGGCAATGATTCAGCTGTCTTGTTTTCTTCATTTACACCCAATTTGATAGTTTCTGGTGGCAGTAGACGAGCGTTGTCAATGGGTTTCGGTGATATTTTTGACCAAGTATGACTGTGAAAGAGAAACTGATATTTGCAATGAAGGAAGAAGGGGTTATTTGTTTATTTAAATGTGAGTATGATTGTGAGTGAGACAAATAAAGAAAGAGAAAGGTAGAGATTTTTTTTTTCTTTTCCGGTTTACCCTACTGCTGGAATTGGTTCGGGGTTAGCATATTTGTTTTTATATTTAAAATATTTTAAAAAAAAATATTTTTTTATTTTTATATCATTTTAATATTTTGGTATCAAAAATAAATTTAGAAAAATAAAAAAATATATTATTTTAATATATTTTTAAATAAAAAATACTTTGAAAAACAATCATTATCACAATACTAAACAAACTCTTAGTAGTTAAAATTTTTCAAATTTTGGCATTGATATCAATTTTATAAAACCAGTATAAAGTTGATTCAATAATCCAATAACTTGGGATTCAATCTAAATCAGGTTTCATATCAAATTTGATGAAAATTGAATGGGCAACCAATAAATCATATAAATATATGAATTAGTGAACGCGGTTAAAACTCAAGTGAGACCTAACTTGGCTAAGATAGTGTTTGACGCTGTGACAATAATTATTTATTAAAATGTTTCGCTTGAAAATGTATCATAATAATATATTTTTTTATTTTCTAAAACTTATTTTGACATCAGCACTTTAAAACGATTCAAAAACACCAAAAAACAATTAATTTGAAGAAAAAAATCATTTTTTTTTGCAAAAGCACGGCCAACCACGTTGCCAGACATGATCTAAAAAAATCTAAAATGATGTTATTTAGTATTAACTCAAGTCAATCTTGGTTGACTTACTCAACTTGTGACCTGAGAAGTAGAAAATTTCTCATTTTCAATTTTTTTTACACCTACAATACTAATTATATGTTTGGTAATATGGTATAAAATTCTTTTTAAACATGCTTTTTAATTTAAAATATATCAAAATAATATTTTAAAAAAAATAAATAATCTTAATATCATTACATCAAAACTATTTAAAAATATTAATTTAAAATTTATCAAACAAAAAACAAGAATTACTACGAGAAGCGCGTGAGCTGTGCACGAGTCCTGTGCCAGCGTATCGTTTTGTTGGATTTGTTTAGACGGTATCAGGAAACCACATGGTCCTGTTATTATAAAAGTGGTCAATATCCATTCATAACCCAATGGCAATTTGTCATATAGAATTTAATTTTTTTCTGTTTTAATTTCTTGAACTCTGGACTATTTTTTTTTAAAAAAAAATCAAACATTGATTTAATTTTTATTATCTTACATCTCTTACTTTGGACTATAAGTATAATATTATTTAGTTTTTTTTATAGTATAGTTTATTTTAAATGTTGATTTGATTTATATCAGATCCACATTTATTTTAAAAAATTTCAAATCCTATCAAATATTCTATCCCCTGGCTTTTTTTATATCTATAATACTTTACTTTTAAATCCTATTCCCTTAGTATTTTATCTCTAGATTTTTAAATGCAGCCTAATTCTGTGTTAAATCTTTAATACAATTATTAGCTAACAAATGGAGAATAAAAACACTTGCGACGGCAATTTGCAAAATAAGAAAAGAAAAGAAAGAAACTGATTTACGACCGCAATTTCTTAACATGCATGCATAGCGGCAATTTCTTAATCAACTCGTGATTCTTCACATGTTTAATAAAATTAATTAATTGCTAATAAATATTAAAATTAAAAAAAAATAAAAACTAAATCCAGGATGAGAGATAAATATAGATTAAGAGATGAACAATTCTATTCTATTTATTTAGTTACATGTCAATATCTTTTAAGAAAAATAATAATTCTAATTCTATTGAAACAAAATCATTTGCCAGCATAATTTCTTTTTTTCTTATATAATTTTTTTTCTTTCTATGATTTTAATTAAACAAAAATAAAAACAATTAGAGCAATCATCAAAGAAATTTAGAGAATTTGAAACAAGGATAACAAAGTCATCTTTCAAATTAAAACCCCCATCATTTTATTAACATGCTGCTTTTTCTTTGAGAATTCTTTGACCAAAATATATGTTTTTCAAGACAACATCTCATAATAAATATAAAAGCAAGATTAAATTAAAAAATATAACCGTGTGATAATTTCTATTAATATATTAAAAATACAAAAATATAAACAACTCACGAGTTGTTGTGAGAAGCATTTTGGTAATTTTATTTAATTTAACCGAGGCTAGACGAAGATTGAGTTTCAAACTAAACCGGGTGGTAGGTAACTTAATGTCATCTAAATATGACTCAATTAAACCTAGTTTGGTTTTAAAAAATAAAATTAAGACAACATTGTAATATATTAAAACTTCATAAATTTATTAAAATTTCTCACTACACGTGAAAAAATATATTGTAGGAAGAAATATATATAATATATATAGGCTATTTTTTATGGGAAAATAAAAACCATGTCAACTTGACTTGATTACTTAATAATTTTATTGGCTAAAAAAATGATATGATTTAGAATTTATTGATATATTAGGTACCTATTAAGGTGGCCAAAAAGAGAAGGAATGAGGAATAGAAATTTAATTAAGATTATCGAATGGGGACTTTTTATGAGATTTTCTCAAATCTTTTTGAATTCATGCTATCGTCTTTGTTAAAAAAAATTCTTTTAAAATGAATTTTTATTAAAAATTATTGTATTGATATTGATAAATATATTTTTAAAATCATTTGCGTGGTAAAATTAGACTAAACTCTAAATCCATCTATCAGGAGGTAAAGGTTTGGACTGGTCAAAATTCAAATGATTTTTTTTTTATAGATTATATTAGTTAGGTGGCCCGTGTTACGCCGCGGGCTCACCTTTTATTTTCATAGAACATTGGGTTCTAATAATAACAGGACCCAAGGCTATTTGGATCCTACACATGCAGGATCCAAATCTATTTTGAGCCCTGCACAGTTAATGATCTAAGGCTATCTTGGGTTCTGCAGCATGCGGGGCCCAAGGATAGTTGGGTCTTGGCGTGTCCAAGCGCCACATGCACGCTGGGGGTGTGGCCAGCTCCCAGGCAGACAGCCTAAGCTCCACGTGTGTGCTGAGGAGTGCCCACCCAAAGGCTGGAGCCCAAGCGCCACGTGTGCCCAACACTGAGGTACAGCCCACGCGCCACGTGGGCGCAGGGGTGTGCCAGCCCCCAGGAAGGAGCCAAGAGCCACGTGTCCCCACGTGGTTTTTCTTTGATAGTAATAACATTTTTTTAAAATTTATTAATGATAATAATAATAATAATAATACTAATAGTAATTTTTAATTTTACCTTTAAATCAAATCTTTGGTTATTTTCAATATTAAGAATAATTTTTTTCTAATTTAGTAATTATTTTATTAATAATATTGATTATTATAAAATATTAATATTTATAATACAAAAAAGTAAAATTTTTAATATTAATACTTTTGATTATAGTAAAACTTTGAATTATTATAAAAATAATAAAATTAGGACAAAAATAATAATATCTTTGAGATGAATACTTTGTATTCTAGGAAAAATAATAATATTGACATCACAAATTATAATATTTTTTTATATTAATACTTAAAATTGTTGAATATTTTTAATAATACTACACCGTAGGCTCACTTTTTATTTTCATAAAAAATGTCATAAAAAATTATAATATAAATAATAATAATTTCTTTTAAATTTATTAATAATTTTATTAATAATATTAATTATAAAAATAATAATAATATTTTGAATCTTAATACCCATGAATATTGAGTCTTGATAAAGGACCCAATAAAATTGGGTCCTTACACTAGACCCATTGATCATGGATCCTGACGACCAACCCATTCCCGTTGAGTCCAAAGCCATGACCCAAGCTCAACTTGTCACCAACCAAAAGTGAGAGCCCAAGGGCCACGTGTACGCTAGGGAGTGCCCAACCCAAAGGCAGAGCCCAAGCGCCACGTGTGCGTAGGGTGTGCCCAACCCCCAGGCAGGAGCCAAGCACCACGTGTCCCCACGTGCTTTTTTCTTCGATAATAATAACAATTTTTTAAATTTATTAATGATGATAATAATAATACTAATAGTAATTTTTAATTTTACCTTTCAAATCAAATATTTGGTTGTTTTCAATATTAAGAATAATTTTTTTCTACTTTAATAATTATTTTATTAATAATATTGATTATTATAAAAATAATAATATTTATACCACAAAAAAGTAATAATTTTTATATTAATACTTTTGATTATAGTAAAAATAATACTATTCATAACACAAACAATACTATTTTTAATACCAAGACTATTTAGAACATAAATAACAATATTTTTTATATTACAACTTTGAATTATTATTAAAATAATAATATCTTTGAGATGAATAATTTGTATTTTAGGAAAAATAATAATATTGACAACGCAAATTATAATATTTTTTTATATTAATACTTAGAATTGTTGAATATTTTTAATAATATTACGCCACGGGTTCACTTTTTATTTTTATAAAAAAATGCCATAACAAATTATAATATAAATAATAATATTTTCTTTCAAATTTATTAAATATTTTATTAGTAATATTAATTATAAAAAAATATTTCTAAAAGAAATAATAATATTTAGAATATGAGGACCCATGAACATTGAGTTTTGATGAAGGACCCAATAGAATTGGGTCCTTACGCTAGACCCATTGATCATGGGTCCAGATGACCGACCCCTTCCCTTTGAGTCCGGTGCCCTGACCCAAGCGTCACTTGTCATCAACCCAACACAGCCCAAGCGCCACGTGTGTAGCGGGGAGTGCCCAAGCCAAAGGCAGGAGCCCAAGTGCCACGTGTGCGCTGGGGAGTGCCCAACCCAAAGGCAGAGCCCAAGCACCACGTGTGCGCTGGGTGTGCCCATCCCCCAGGCAGGAGCCAAGCGCCTCGTGTCCCTACGTGATTTTCTTCGATAATAATAACAATTTTTTAAAATTTATTAATGATGATAATAATAATACTAATAGTAATTTTTAATTTTACCTTTCAAATCAAATCTTTGGTTGTTTTCAATATTAAAAATAATTTTTTTCTAATTTAGTAATTATTTTATTAATAATATTGATTATTATAAAAATAATAATATTTATGACACAAAAAAATAAAATTTTTAATATTAATACTTTTGATTATAGTAAAAATAATAATATTCATAACCCAAATAATACTATTTTTAATACCAAGAATATTTAGAACATAAATAACAATATTTTTTTATATTAAAAATTTGAATTATTATAAAAATAATAATATTAGGACAAAAATAATAATATCTTTGAGATGAATACTTTGTATTCTAGGAAAAATAATAATATTGACAACGCAAATTATAATATTTTTTTATATTAATACTTAGAATTGTTGAATATTTTTAATAATACTACGCCGTGGGCTCACTTTTTATTTTTATAAAAAATTATAATATAAATAATAATATTTTATTTCAAATTTATTAATTATTTTATTAATAATATTAATTATAAAAAAATATTTCTAAAAGAAATAATAATATTTAGAATCTTGGGACTCATGAACATTGAGTCTTGATGAAAGACCCAATAGAATTGGGTCCTTACGCTAGACCCATTGATCATGGGTCCAGATGACCGACCCATTCCCCTTGAGTCTGAAGCCCTGACCTAAGCGCCACTTGTCTCCAACCCGACGCAGCCCAAGCACCACATGTGTGCTGGGGAGTGCCCAAAGCGCCACGTGCGCATTGGGGAGTGCCCAAGCCAAAAGTGTATTTTCAACGGTGGCCGGAGGAGAAAACTGTCGGCAACGAAAACTATCTAGAAGGGTATTTTCCCAGAAATTTTCCTCCCGTGATATCTCTCAAACGGGGACTGATATAGAAGATCCCTCCGGTGACAATGTACATGACATGGAGGAGAACAACATATCTAAATATCGTTTTGATCCAACGGTGGAAGATGAAGTTATAGTTGTCGGATTTTTTGCCATCAATATGTCTTCTCTCCAGCCTCTCTCTAAACTCTCTCTTGCTCTTGCAAGTCACTCTAAGATAGAAAATAGAATGATATTTATAGTGCTATCATCTTATTAAATGCACATTTATCCCCACCCCTTTTTATCATTTGTACATAAACTCCTAACCTTCTGTTCTTTGAATATTGACCTCTTTTGGTCTTACGTATTCATTTTGTCCCCACAAATATTTTTCTTTTCAACAATTTAGTACTATATTCACTTTTCATTTCATTAATTTCACTATTTTTATCTTAATTTAGGTTTCTTTAATTTAATTTAATCCATTTTACTATTGCTTAAATTTATCATATTTTAATAACCCAGAAAAATTTTAACCGGGGGTTTACATTAATAACATGATTTTTTTCTAAAAATATTTTTTAAAACTATATGAGAAAAAAATAGACTATAAAAAAAAGTCAAGTTCAATTAAAGAAAAGAAAACAACCTACCATGTTGAGGCAACTTGAGTTACCTTGATAAAACCCATAAACCATGTTAACCTCATATAAAGGTAAAATAAAAGGAAGCAAATTACAAAGTTAAATTCTCAACAATCTCAATTTTAAAAGATGAAATAGACAAAAAAAAATCGTAACAAATTTTTTTTTTAAAGAAAGCAAAACACTGTGGATTATTAAAATAATTTGTGAACAATGGTTTTCCCCATATCCTTTAATTTTTCTTTCTTCATAAAGTTTAATAAACTAATTTGTCTCTAAAACTATTTTTTTTAACTATATGAGAAAAAAATAGACTATGAAAAAGGCAAGATGAATAAAAAAAACCCACGAAATCCATAAAAAAAGATACCCCACGAAACTTATAAATCAGTGCAACCCGACTTACCTTGATACTTGCAAAACCATATTAATCTTATAGAAAGGTAAAATAAAACGAAACGAATTATAAAGCTAAAATTTTAATTATTTTAATATTAAAAGATGAAATCTATAAAAATATATATGTAAAACAAAATCATAACAAAAATTTAAAAGGAAAAAAAAACACTTGGGTAAAATAAATTTATAGTCCTTGCTGCGTATGTTCAAGCTTTTATTTTAATTAATGGTACTAGTTGCCTAATAGCGTTCACTTCCCTGTTTATGTGTTGGATATATATATATATACTAAAACTACTCAGTGTTTCACTGTGCATTGCACTGTGCAGTCCACTGTGCAGTCCACAGTGAAATGTTGAACTATCTTTTTTTTCTTTGTTTTTTTTTTCGTTTTTTATGCCTTTAAGGGTTTTTGTTTTGCCTTTTTCTTTGTGTTTTTTTTCTTTAATAATTTTTTTTTGTTTAATTTAGTTTGTTAATGTTAAATTTTTTTATTTAGTTATTAGACTTTCATAACACGGATCCTGGTTTTGACGAGTTAACCTGGTTTGACGAGTTAACCCGAAATTTTGTTTTTTGCTTTTTTTTCTTTTTAATTAATTTTTTTTCATTTAGTTTAGTTTGTTAATGTTACATTTCTTTCTATTTAATTATCAAATTTTCATGACACATATCCCAGGCTTGATGGGTTAACCTGGTTTGATGGGTTAATCCAGTTAATTCTGGGTTAGCATTTTTTTTCTATTTAGTTATCAAACTTTCATGACGCGAATCCCAGGTTTGACGGGTTAACCTGGTTTAAAGGGTTAACCCAGTTAATTCAGAATTTTTTTTCTTTTTCTTCATTAGTTTTTTTCTTCTTGTTGGTTTTTTTTCTTTGTTTTTTTTCTTTTAAATTAATTTATTTAATTATCACACTTTTATGACACGACCTTGCAACTAGACCCACTTCCAAGGCTCTTGGGTTCAGTGTTGCAGCCAGACTCACTTAAACTTGAGTCATGGAAGTTTAAAATTATTATTAATATTATAAATATTACTCTTGGGTTAAGCGTTGCAGCTAGACCCAAGGCTCTTGGGTATATCTTTGCATAAAGACCTAACACTCTTAGATCTTAGCATTTTTTTGATATTTTTTATGAAAGAAAAAAAAATTAACCCGTGGCGTATGTTTTTGTTTTTTTTTTCTTTTTTAAGCCTTTTACTATGGACTGCACAGTGCAGTCCACAGTAAAAAAGTTGATGCCTTTAGTTTATTTTTTATATCTTTTTTCATTGTTTTTTTGTTTTTTAATTGTTTTTTTTTAAAAAACTGATATGTTCAATTTTTTTTTCTATTTAGTTATCAAACTTTATGACATGGATCCTAGGTTTGACAAGTTAGCCCAGTTAATTCTAGGTTAACCCGTCAATTTTTTTTTTCTATTTAGTTATTAAACTTTCACGATACGAATCCAAGGTTTGACGGGTTAACCTGATTTGAAGGGTTAACCCAGTTAATTCAGATTTTTTTCTTTATTTTTTCTTTTTAATTAATCTATTTAATTATCACACTTTTATGACATTACTTTGCAGCCAGACCCACATCTAAGACTATTGGGTCTGGTATTGCAGTTAGATCCACTTAAACTTAACTCGCGGCATCACGCGGGTCATCTAACAAGTGTGTGTGTGTATTCTCTCGTGTACTAGCATTTTAGTAGAGTTGCGTCCCCACAAAAAGCTTTTGTTTGTGGAAGTTTCTGCCATTTGGTTGGTAAGGGACTAGAGAGGCAATTGCTTACTACCATATTGTAGGTTTATTATGGTTATTTTGTGGAGATTTATTTTTTATTTAGCATAAAAAAATAGAAAATAAATAATATAATTTAACAAGTTGTATGTATCATCTATGATTAAAAAAAATAATTATATCTTTGTTTTCTAGCAGCACCAAAAAAAATACAGAGAGAATTACATTATATCTTTTATTCTTTTAGGCAATGACTGAGTTATATTACTTTACAAAATTGTGGGTTATCTTTCAATGATGTGGTGGATAAAAAATTATATCACTTGATTTTGTTCTAATATAAAATCATAACTTTATTTCATATTTGTTGATTAATTTGCGCGTCATTATGGTTAAGTATGAGAAAAATGGTGTTGATAATAAGTAAATCAAAAGATGGTTTCCAGTAATATTATTACCTCTCTGCACACAGAAATTATATATAGGGAAGAAAACTATCCGAGGTAATCTATAACATGCATAAATGTCTATTGATATGCTAATGTACAATGATAGAATATTTCCCTTGATTTTTTGCATGATATCTTGCCTTATTGGTGACAGATTCTGCTTTCTTTACCTCTTGTTGGCTCCATTGATTGATTGAAAGCATGTGAACACATTCATATGATTATTACCCTAAGATGTACGGAATATGAGACAATATGATTTTTAGATTGGTTTACCATCACCTCTTTACCCTGAAGATTCAATTTTCTTTCTTATTTTCTTTTTTCCGGGCATAAAGTTGAAGTCGAGAATTGGAGAAAAATATGGATTTTCCAGTGATCACGCACATACTTTGTGAAAGGAAAGGGGTGGCCAAGGTTGTTAAAATCGCGATTTTGACACGGCACGGAAAGTACTAAACAAACTCGAATCGTAAAATCGTAAAATCGTAAGGAATTTTAAAATACATAAAAAAAAATTTCGATTAATTCAGTCCTATAATACTGAAATGGCTTTAAATTTAGTCCAATTCAACATTTTTCAGTCCAATTTTCACCCCATTAATTTAATTTAATTCAGTCCAATTAATTCAGTCCTATAATACTGAAATGAGATTCAATTTAGTCCAATTCAACAGTTTTCAATTCAATTTTCACCCGAGTAATATTTAGTCCAATTCAGTCAAGATATATAGTATATACTGTGGCATTCAATTCAACAATTTTCTCACCCGATCAATTCCATTCAATTCAACATTATACATATACAAATTACAGGACCGGGCAAAATGAATTACAGGGTAACAGACTAACTAATCACCGGACAATTAACACTTAACAGGGCAAAATACAAATCTAGTACAGGGGCAAAATCTACTACTGCAGTGATGATGATGAAGGCAAAATGAACTTACGGTGTCGCCTGCTGCTGTTGAAGATGATGATGATGAGCTGAACGACTGCTGGTGAAGAGGCCCGATGTCGCCTGCTGTTGTTGAAGATGGGAAAGAAAGGAGATCGTTGCCGGCATGCCGCTGTTAATGAAGATTGCAGAGGAAGCCCGAAGCCGTGAGTTGTTGAGGAGATTGTCGTCGGCTCGTCGCTGTTAAAATCACGATAAACAGAAAAGGAAGTCGCGACCATGAGCACTGACGAAAGAAAAGGAGTGAAGACTGGAGTCACTGACCGCGAGCACTGTCACTGACTGCTTTTATGGAGGATGGAGATCGTTGTCGCCGCTTTTGTGGTTGCCGATTAGGGATTTGTTCGGTTGGAAAGAGTATTTTGTGCGTTGTGATTTGTGAAGATTGAAGACAGTGAATTGATTCCCTGAAGTGAAGAGAGTCGCGTGAGTCTGTGACTGTGCAAGAAACATCCAATAGGCACCTGACAGCTGGACATGAGGGGGGGATTTTGTTTCAGCACCTCATTTTGGCATAATCGCAAAATCGGTCCTGAAATCGCGATTTTGTGCGATTTCATCCGATTTTTGCGATTTCACCTGATTTCAACCCGATTTTACTTATTTTTGATTTTTTCAAGCGATTCAACACGTAAAGCATGTTTTGACTCGTAAGTACGATTTTACGAGTCAAAACGCGATTTTAACAACCTTGGGGGTGGCCATTAATTTTCTTCCTCCTAACACTTTTTATCCCCATACTTTGTTAGTTCAAGAGAAAAGAAAAGGAAAAACATGTCCCTTGCCCATCAAGTTGGGTTTAATTATTGAAAAATGTGCATAGTACACTTATTCCTTGAGATGCATTTAGCAGTCCCACTAACAGAGGCATATCGTAAAGTCACACTTTGCAACGGATCCAGGATGACCGGCTCCGCCTTGGCACATTTCGCGACACAATTCAGGATAACATATTCTAGTTTTGAACAGTTTTTTACATCTTTTTGCTTGGACGTCTTGAACCATTAGTGCAATTGCAAAAGCAAAATATAATTATTCATTACTTTCTTTTTCACTATTTTTTAAATATAACTATGTTGAATAATAAAAAATAAAATACTATTTTTCAACGTCAATTGAGATAAAGTAAAACATACATACCTGAGAAAATAAGTACGATGATGAAGAACAAGTTGAACATGAGCTTAGTTATCCCGTTATGAAGATCTAATGACAACTACAATAAAATTAAGAATAATTTATAAAATAAATATCAAGTTGGGGTGGGTGCTATTTATACTGCGAAAGGTTCACAAGTTTAACCCTTTTAACATATCATTGATTGATTTTAGTTTATTCATAATATGCTATTAAAAGAAAGTTCATATTTGTTTTTTAGGTTCTTCTAATATCCTTAGATAAATTTTGTTTTCAATATAACTGTAGTTTATATATATATGGTAGGGTATTTATTCCTACCAGATTAAATATTGTATCAGAGCCTACTGGGATCTGGGTAGGAATAGTATCATAAAAGTCAGTATTCTTAGAAAGAACAAGAGACCATTAGACTATAGGTATGAAACTGAATGGTGTAAGTCCTGTCTGAGTTTTAGGGCAATAAATCCATATAACCTGCAGCCTGTTTCCTAATTTATCTTTCATTTCTAAGGATTCCGTCTTTCATAGGACTACTTCTATTTTGGCTTCCTCTATCTCTGAATCTTCTAAAAGCAGAAGAATAGTACAAAGTGAAGAAATAACTATTGAAGACTTTACAAAAAAACATTGATGATTGGAAAATTCCAAAAATTTCTCATACTCAGATTTATCAAAAATCTAAATATGATATTTTCAAAACAGATTTTACTATCAAAACTGAAGAAAGAGATATTCAACTCACAAAACCTTTTGAAACCATTCAACTCCTCTCTTAAAAATCCTTACAAAAACATCTGGCCCGAAATTATAAATATATACATGTTGGCCTTGTCCAGGTCGGAATAAAACCCCTTACAAAGGAAGGCTTAAACACCTCAATTCTAGCTGTCCTCCGTGATGCTAGATTTCAAAACTTCCAAGACTCCCTCCTTAGTTCTATTGAGTCCAGCCTTTGTAGTGGTCCGGTATCATTTGACTGTTATCCAAACATAACCATATCCCTCAAAGACAAAAACATCTTGCAAAGTATGCTACTACAAATAAAGACCCATAATTATGACATGCTCGAAGGATCTATCCCTGTTGCTCTCATATTCAAAATCCATTACAAAGCCATGTTCTCAGCCTTTGCCAGCAAACACAAATTCCAATCTCAAAAAGGAGAAACACTTCTCCTACAAACAGATTTATCTCGCTCAAACACTGTTGTCCCAAAAGCAATCCAATGGAAAGACATATCCCTACCAGAAGATTGGATCCTCGAAGATGCAGCACCATTAGAACTACCACCACCACCTCAACTCAATGTCCAAATTAAAAATATTACATAATGCACAGATGGAAAAGTCAAACTGTCTTTCCACCGACACTCTACAAGTTCCAGATTCTCAGAAACCTCTTCATCTTCCAGTACAATAGATCTGGGAAGAATTTCCAAAATCCCTTCTGTTATCAATATCCCTTATCATGCAAACCTCCCTAGAAAATCCACATCTGACATCCCTTCTACCAGTTTCCAAAATGCAGACTATACTATAAATATACCCAAACCAGTTTATACAGACCTTGAGCAACCATCTCCTCCAACTTCACCAACTTTTGCAGCTGTTACTGAAAACATCCAAAATGAGCTGAATGTTTTGACTTCAGAAAAGTATTTTGTCAAAAACAAACCTCTTCTCAAAAGTGATTTTTATGGTGATCATAATATGGAAAAACGATCTTGGTTTTTTCAACATTTCCTCCAACAGAGGAATGATATTCAGAAACAATTTTATGCTTACATTGAGACCCATAACGTGCAAATTTTATTATTTGATTGGTTTGAATTCCATTATGTTTCAGCACAACATATTGCATATCCATTTGCATCCATTAAACATGCATGTCCTATTACAACCCGTTCAAAAACCCCTACATGGACCCTCACCAGTGGAACAACAATTGAGTCTGATCATCCACCTTTACGCAACCTACAACTTTCCCATAAAGATCAAACAGTTGATGCAGCCCCATACAAATTACTTGGTGAAGATACCCTTACAAATACCAAACATATTATCCAACAAAATAATCTTACAAATACCAACCTCCATACCATCGGTAAACAGCTTACCAGATTGGAAAAACAAATACAAAAAAACCCAGCCCACTTCATAATTGATAAAACCCCAATCGACCTTAAACTCAAAAACCTAGTATTCAAACCATATCAAGTTACTCAAACGAGCCAAGCACAAATTCAAGAAAATCAACCTGATTTTCTTCGAGCCATTAAAATACACTTACAAAACCTTGACCGGACAACCCTGACTGTCCCAGACACACCTCAACAATCTAACCCTTCATCCTCTACAAATCAGGTTAATACTCTCCAAAATAACCCCGTATCACCCTCTGATACAGACACCATTCACGAACAACCTCTTCAACTAAACAGACTCACTTGGCAAGCTCCCAAAACAACCATTGCTCCAGATATTTCCATATCTACTAAACCAACTGCCATCAGCCAACATAAATATAATGCATCTTCCCTCTATGAATGGAACATAGATGGCATGTCTGAATATAATATCCTAAACACTTTCCAACAAATGACCATGGCAACCAATGCCTACAAAACCCAAATAGGAACCTAAGACAAAGCCATAGCTAAACTTCTTATTGCAGGCTTCTCTGGCCCGCTTAAAGGATGGTGGGATTACCATCTCACTGAAATGGATCACCTACATATTCTAAACTCTGTACAAACCTATGAAGACCAAACACCTATCCTTGACCCTTCAGGAAACACCATCTAAGATGCTGTGTCTACCCTTATCCTTACCATCTCCTTGCATTTTGTTGGAGATCCTTCCCATTTGAAAGACAAAAATGCTGAACTTCTCTCCAACCTCCGGTGTAAGAAACTCAGTGACTTTCAGTGGTACAAAAATACCTTCCTTACTCGTGTTATGCTTCGAGAAGATTCAAACCAACCATTTTGGAAAGAAAAATTCCTTGCAGGCTTACCAATTCTCTTAGGAGAAAAGGTCCAAAACAAGATCAAAGACACCTTTACCACCAAAACCATACCATATGACTAGCTTACATACGGTGAGCTTGTGAGCTTCACACAAAAAAAAGGTCTTAAGATCTGCCAGAATCTCAAACTCCAAAAACACCTAAAGTGGGAAATGAAACGTACCAGGCAAGAACTTGGTAATTTCTATCATCAGTTTGACCTTTCCATCAAAAAACCCTCCTGCAGTGGAACCTGTGCACAACCCAAAAAATATTCGAACCATAAGCCTCCTTATAAACGATCGGCCCATAAATACTGACAACAATTTTATCCCAAACCAGATCAACCTTACTATAAAAAGCCCTACAAATTCAACAAACCCCACAGACCTTTCCAGTCAAAACCCAGCCTTTGCAGTGGTCCGGTATCATTTGACTGTTATCCAAACATAACCATATCCCTCAAAGACAAAAACATCTTGCAAAGTATGCTACTATAAATAAAGACCCATAATTATGACATGCTCGAAGGATCTATCCCTGTTGCTCTCATATTCAAAATCCATTACAAAGCCATGATATATATATATATCAGAATCTATTGGAATCTGGGTAGAAATAATGATTTAATTTACAGAAACCCAAGTGAGAAGAGAGCGCCTTAGTTAATAGGTGAATACTACTGAATGGTGTAAGTCCTGTTGAGCGAGTGAGCGTATAGGGCAGTGAACCATATAACTTGCAACCTGTTTTCTAAACTATCTTTTCAAACTATGGATTCTGTTTTTTACAGATCTATTTCTATTTCAGCTTCTTCTACATCTGAAACCTCTAAGAATAAGAGAATTGTACAAAGTGAAGAAATAACAATTGAAGATTTTACAAAAAATATTAATGATTGGAAAATTCCAAAGATTTTCCAAAAACAGATTTATCAAAAATCTAAATATGACATTTTCAAAACAGATTTTACGATTAAAACTGAGGAAAGAGATATTTGGCTTACAAAACCTTTTGAGACTACCCAACTCTTCCAAAAATCCCTACAAAAACACTTAGCCATAAATTACAAATACATCCATGTTGGCCTTGTCTAAGTTGGGATAAAACCCCTTACAAAAGAAGGGTTAAACACCTCCATTCTAGCTGTCCCCTTCGAGATGCTAGATTCCACAATTTCCAAAACTCACTCCTAAGTTCCATTGAGTCTAGCCTCTGCAGCGGTCCAGTATTGTAACGACCCAGCTTTTTCAAGGCCAAAATCGATGGAATTTTTTTTTTTACTTTTCGCAATGACATTTTGTGAATTAGTCTTTATGTTCCTTCCTTATCATGACATCATAGGGATATAGTTCTCATAAAACAACATTCTCATACAACAGATGCCCAATACACATGTCTATAATATTATATTTTCATATTCATACATTTACATTACGTCATATTGACATACCTGTGTGTTTGCATTCTTGTTCCAATCTCGTTATCAACACGAGTTTATAATAGACAATCTTACACAACTAGTACTTTCTTTCATACGATCCTCATGTGATTTCACAACATAACATCCTCATAAAAGGAAATACCACATAAATGTATTCATAGGATCGTGTCTACATGTTTGCACATCCCCATCTGTGCTCCATTACAATTTCCATTACAAGTCCTTATAAAAGTGTCGAATGGCAAATATTCAACATAACAACTAAGTCATACTATTACATAGCACCTTTCAAAATATGTGAACATGTGGAACGGGCTTTTCTATGCACCTTGATTGTGTGATGTCCCTGTTACAAAACAACATGGATACAAGAATTGTAAATAATCTAACATAATAATAAACATCTAGAAGTACATTGTCGTTGCTTTTTGTTATTAACTTAGAACGGGAAGATTCCTTCTTATATACATTGTACATCTCTTATTATTTCATTCACTGTACTTTTCTCACTTACACACCCCAACCTCTCCATAGGGTTGTGGGGTCGAAGTTTAACATCGATCGGGGTTAAATACTTCGTCTTAACCCGGTCATCCACCTTGGATACTTATAGCCGTAGCTAATTGCAACATTTAAATTCGGCCATCCGTCTCGGATGCCATTAAAAAAAACTAATCACGAAATCAACCCCCGTCATTCCTATATATACCATTAACCAAAGCTATATATATATATATATATATATATATATATATATAAGATCAATTCAACCATCCACCACAGATGCCATTAGCCAAAACAAATCATCAAACGCAACCCGGTCATCCATCATGGATGCTATTACCCGAAGCTAATCATCAATCACAACCCGATCATCCATCTCGGATGCCATTAGCCGAAACTGATCAAACATTTGTCCCGGTCATCCATCTCGGATGCCATTAGCCGAAACTAATAATCATTTATCCTGGTCATCCACTTAGGATGCCATTAGCCGAAGCTAATTGTCATTTATCCCGGTCATCCACTTAGGATGCCATTAGTCGAAGCTAATCAATTAATTGTCTCGGTCATCCATTCAGATGCTATTAGCCGAAGCTAATCAAACATTTGTCCCGGTCATCCATTCGGATGCCATTAGCCGAAGCTAATCATCATTTATCCCGGTCATCCACTTAGGATGCCATTAGCCGAAGCTAATCAATTAATTGTCCCAGTCATCCATCTCGGATGCCATTAGCCGAAGCTAATCAACATTTATCCCGGTCATTCACTTAGGATGCCATTAGTTGAAACTGATCAACAATAACAACCCGGTCATCCATCTCGGATGCCATTAGCCGAAACTCATCATCAATCACAACCCGCCCATCCATCTCGGATGCCATTAGTCGAAGCTAATCATCATTTATCCTGGTCATCCATTTAGGATGCCATTAGCCGAAGCTAATCAACATTTATCCCGGTCATCCACTTAGGATGCCATTAGTCGAAACTGATCAACAATCATAACCGGTCATCCATCTCAGATGCTATTAGTCGAAGCTAATCATCATTTATCCCGGTCATCCACTTAGGATGTCATTAGCCGAAACTGATAAACAATCACAGCCTGGTCATCCATCTCGGATGCCATTAGCCGAAGCTAATCATCATTTATCCCGGTCATCCATTTAGGATGCTATTAGCCGAAGCTAATCAACATTTATCCCGGTCATCCACTTAGGATGCCATTGCCCGAAACTAATCAACAATCACAACCTGGTCATCCATCTCGGATGCTATTAGCCGAAGCTAATCATCATTTATCCCGGCCATCCACTTAGGATGCCATTAGCCGAAACTGATCAACAATCACAACTCGGTCATCCATCTCGGATGCCATTAGCCGAAGCTAATCAACATTTATCCCAGTTATCCACTAAGGATCCCATTAGCCAAAACTGATCAACAATCACAACCTGGTCATCCATCTCGGATGCCATTAGCCGAAGCTAATCAACATTTATCCCGATCATCCACTTAGGATCCCATTAGCCGAAGTTAATCAATATTTATCCCGGTCATCCATTTAGGATGCCATTGCCCGAAACTAATCAACAATCACAACCCGGTCATCCATCTCGGATGCTATTAGCCAAAGCTAATCATCATTTATCTCGGTCATCCATTTAGGATGCCATTAGCTTAAGCTAATCAAACATATATCCCGGTCATCCACTTGGGATGCCATTAGCCAAAGCTAATCAATTAATTTTCTTGGTCATCCCTTTCGGATGCCATTCGTCAAAGCTAATCAACATTTATCCCGGTCATCCACTTAGGATGCCATTAGCTGAAGCTAATCAATCAATTATCTGGTTATTTATTCAGATGCCATTAGCCGAAGCTAATTGAATAATTGTCCCGGTCATCCATCTCGAATGCCATTAGCCGAAGCTAATCAAACATTTGTCCCGGTCATCCATTCGGATACCATTAGCTGACGCTAATCATTAACCAATTAAATGTTCCAAATACGGTTTATGAGATCACTATAACATGGTAATATCCTTTGAATTACTCATTCAAACGATTCATAACAATTTAACATTCACTGTAACATAATAGTAGACCCTTCGTGATACTCGTAGAAACGTCTTGTAATAGTTTAACATTCAATAAACACGATAACAAATCCTTTATAATACACAAACAAACATTCCATAACAGTTATCATTCAGTATAACACAACAGTACACCCTTTATATTACTCATCCAATCATTCATGCCAGTTAATGATCAATATAATACAACAATAGATCCCTCATAATACTCATACAACCATTCATGATAATTAACATTCAGTATAATACAACGGTAGATCCTTTGTAATACTCATACAACCATTCATCATAATTACATTCAATAAAATACAACAGTAGATCCTTCGTAATACTCATACAACCATTTATCAGCAGCCCAAATTTATAATAGCCCAATCAACATCTCATAGTCAGTTTAATATTCATTGCAATGTAATAATATATCCACTTCAAACAAGTCATTTCAGAACATTAACATTTTCATCATCGTCTCAACATTCATCAAGAACTCGATCAACATTTCATAGTCATTTTGACAATCATCAAGAATTCAATCAGACACTTCATTGTTGTTTCATCATTCATTAAGGATTCAATAATATATCATCATAAGTAAATCATTTCAAAACATAAACATCATACGAGAAGAAGGTGGAAAACACCTACCTGTTCCACTTGTGATTTGTCCTTTTCCTGACGATGGTTCGATCCCGGCCGCATCACCTAAGACATCAATACCACAATTCAATATATTTGCATCCTTAAATCCCATTCATCACCATACTTATTTCAAGAATCCATATGTTCACATTCAAGTGTTCCATAAATTACACCATTATACAATGAAATTGTTGCAAGCATTTGATTCATTTCCTAAGAGGCCTATTGCAGAAATCGGCAGCAAAAACTGACTCGCTGCAGGCCAGACAGTTCGGTAGCGAAAACTGGTTCACTGCAGGCTGCGCAATTTGGCAGAGAAAACTGGTTTGCTGCAAGCTGCCCAATTTGGCAGCCAAAACTGTTTCGCTGCTAGTGCCATAATTTCGGCATCGAATGCTACTTCACTGCAGCCAACATGTTTTTGACAGCGAATGTTACTTCACTGAGGATGGAGTAGATAATGACCGATAAGACTCCTAAAATGTCATCAGGGTCTTGGATACCATTGGGGAAGGTGCTCGCCAGCACATATAAAAAAAAACATGCCTAAGTCACCAAACACGACTCCAATGCATTTGAATGCCAAGTGTAGAACGCCGAACCAATGTTTCCCCTGCATAATAAACTTCAACTTTTAATTAATTATTCATGGTCGTATTAGTGTGTGTATATAGTTTAGATTTACTAAACAATTAAAAAGAGAAAAAAAAAGCTCAAAAAAACATGAGAAATCTCTAACAAAGACTGAATTCAAACCTAAACACACAAGAGACCATTAGAGGAGTTTAGGAATTGTGAGCTCTTATACGTACTAACTTAGACAAAAACAATACGAGAAAGATAACAAACACATACAATACAAAATTTTGTCGAATAGGACACTGCACAAAAACTCTAATTAAGTACAAAAGACATAACACGGTGGGCGATGCATCTTGAGTCACCGATGCTTTTTTCGGTTACCTCTTCTTGAATTTCTAGGAGTTCTACGATATGATCTGTAGCTTCCTCTAGTACCTATGATGAAAAGAGAGCATTTGAATAATCAACAGTAAAAAAGCATTAATATATTGCATATTTTGTATCCAGAGATGAGATGTTTTATTCATGTCAATAGTTTCTAATAACAACCAGAGATGTATAAATGTTTAATGCCTGGAAATTGAGTTAGTGACTAAAAAAGAGAAAAAAACATAAAATATTACATCTTTGATAAAAAAAAATCCAAGTAAAAGCTGTATTTTTTCAAACCACGACGTAAATATATTTTTATACTTTCCCAATCATTAAAAATATTTTTTTTATCAATAAAAATACCAAGTACCTACTGGAAAGCATAAAAGTTTGTTAATATAATTATTAATAAATTGCCTTAACTGAATTCATTCTATTTCTCTTCCTTATGTATTTATTATTCTAGTTTATAATTAACTTTTGTAGTTTATCGAGAATGAAATTCCCTTTTTATTTTTTTTATATATATTCATGGAAAAAAGAGAGGTGATGTTACTAAATCAATTTAGTGTCACGTACATGAAACTAGAGATTTAAAAGAAAAGTTTGTGACCATATAAGATATCTAATCATAGAAACATGGGAGAAGATAAAATAGAGATCGAGCTGTGAATCCTTCTTTCTATCAACTTTTATTGACTCGTACATGTCATGTCACGTTCCGGCATGGAAAAAAGTACGAGGATATACTTCTCATTAGGTATGTTTAAAAAAACCGAGTAACCGAGAAAACCGAACCGAGATGAAAAACCGATTAAACTGATTTTTAAAACCAGAAATCTTTCCGGTTCGGTTCGGTTTCGGTTTTACCACTGAAACCGGTGAATCAAACCGGTCCACCCATAAAATAAAGTTAAAATAAACCTAGTATAAATAATATAGTAAACCAACCCTAAATGACATTACATGTGAAGCCGCCGCCCACACCAGACCAGAGAGTCTTATCGCCTTCTTTCTTTCCCCTTCAATTTTCATCCTCTTTGCCTCTTACCCCCTGCATCTGTCTTTTCTCTAGCCGATCAATAAGTAAATAACCCACATCTCCGCATCCATCTAGTATACTTACAGCCGAAAAAAAACCTGAACAAAACCTTTTGACGTCTCTCTTCACTTGCAGCAGAAAGAGGTAAAGTTTACTATTTATCCATGTGTTAATTCTGGCCTTCTTGTGCTTGTAAGTTGTACTTGTAACATTTGTTCCATTAGAGATCTCTGACCTCTGCTTTTTCTTTTTTATCCTCTTGCAGCTAGGGTTTTTACATCTTTCTTCAGGTTCCCCCCCTTTCCCCGACCCTCTCTACTTTCTGTTGATTTGTGTTGATATTGAGTTATTGATTGCTTTGTTTAGCCTTGTTAACTTTAATATGTATCGGTTTATCTTGATTGCTTTGATCTGTATTATTAGTTTTTTTATCTGTATTATTAGCTATCAATCTGTTTTCTATTGTATCAATTCTGGCAGCAAGTTCATTCTGTTTTATTCTGGCTGTAAGTTCATTCTGTTCATGTATGATCTATTAAATGTTAATTGTTATATCTGTTCATTGTTCAATAATAAGTTCAAGTGAAAACATGGTTGTCGGGTGAATCTGTTGTATCAAAATGAATTTGAACAGTGTTCATAGCTTTATTCTGGCAGTAATAAGTTCATTCTGTTTTATCTTGATTGATTTTCATTTATGATCTGTTATAAACCATTGGTCCATTACAGTGTACACCTTGTTTGAGATGGTTAATCAAGATAATTGGTTCATTCTGTTCATTGGTCCATTACAGTGTAAACCATTTATGTATTATCTGTTATAAACCATTGGTTCATTTTGCCTAGTCAGAATGTTAGGTTCATGTTAGGTTCATTTTGTTAATTGGTCCATTACAGTATGCAGGTTTTTTAGAATAGAGAGGTGACAGATGCCTTTTTGCAATTATATGAACCTAATATGATGCTCAACTTCTACTTGATTCTTAATTGTAGTCAGATGTTAATTCATGTTGTTGCTTTCTTAATTTCAGATGGATAATGGGAAAGATCCTACATCAAATGAGTCAAATCCTTCAAGTTCAGAACCAAATTCTTTGCCTATTTCAGTTCCAGTTACAACCTCCAGTACAAATAGCAACACTGAAGAAGGTAATCCACCTTCTAGATGTAATAAAAGAAAAACATCTCAAATTTGGGATCATTTTAAAAAACTAGATGGTAATTCTAAAACTCCTAGGGCTGCATGTAAGTATTGTGGAAAAGACTAGGCATGTCATACTATATTTAATGGGACTAGTAACATGTGGAGTCATCTAGGTGTATGCAAAAAATTTCCTTTTGTCATTGATCGAAAACAAAAAACTTTAGTTTTAGAACCTAAGCCTAAAATAGAGGGGGGTGATAATGGAGAGGAAAATTTGGTGACTGTTAAGGCAGTGGGTTATAATTATGAAGAGTGTAGGAAAGCCCTTGAAAAAATGATTATACTTGATGAGCTACTTTTTAACTTTATAGAAAACCAAGGTTTAAATCATTTTGTAAAGTAATGCAACCTAGATTTGATGTTCCTTCTCGTTTGATGATTTGGAGAGATTGTTTGAAGATTTATTTAGTTGAGAAGGAGAAATTAAATAAAGCTCTTAAGAATCAAAGTTTATGTTTAACAACTGATACTTGGACATTAATCCAAATTATTAATTATATGTGTTTGACTGCTTATTGGATTGATGAAGATTGGAACTTGAATAAAAGAATTCTAAACTTTTGTCAAGTTTCTAATCATAAAGGTGAAATCATTGGCCAAACGATTGAGAGTTGTTTATTGGAATGGAGAATTGATAAGATTTTAACAGTTACTGTAGACAATGCAAGTTCAAATAATTTGACAATAAAATATATGAAAAGAGTAACAATTGGATGGGCAACTAATATATTGTCAAATGACTTCATGCATGTTAGATGTTGTGCACATATTGTTAATCTTATTTTATGTGCGGGATTGAAAGATATTGATGATTCAATGGTTAAAATTAGAAATGCAGTAAGTTTTGTTAGATCTTCTCCTTCTAGACAACTTGTTTTTAACCAATGTGCGGAGAGGTTGAAAATTAGGAGTAAAAAATATGTTTGCTTGGATGTTGCAACTAGATGGAACTCCACATATATGATGCTAGATGAGGCTGTTAAATTTGATGTGGTTTTTATGAGGTTAGAAGAAATCAATCCTAGGTATTTGAGTTACTTTGAGGTTGATTCAAAAGGAAAACAAAAAAACTTAGGTCCTCCTACTTTAGAAGATTGAGAAAAGGCTAGATCTTTTGTCAAGTTCTTGAAATTATTGTACACGGTTACATTGAATTTTCTGGCTCTTGTATGTGACATCTAATTCTTTCTTCCATGAATTGATTTCCATGCACACAAGCATATCTCAACTTTGTAGAAGTGAAGATGTTTATGTAAGTCAAATAGCCAAGAATATGATGGCAAAGTATAAAAAATATTGGGGGGATCAAGATACACAAAACTTTTTGTTGTATGTAGCTATTGTGTTAGATCCACGTTTCAAATTGAAGTATGTGAGATTTTGTTTTCAAAGATTGTATGATGTTGAAGAGGCTGAAAATTTTACAATTAAGGTTAAAGATACTTTGCTAAGGTTGTTTGAGCATTACATGAATGTTGATAAGAATGTTGAGGTTGTTCATAGTGTTGGAACTATTATAAATGAAAATGTTAATGTTGATTTAATGGTGGTAAATGATGATATGTTGGATGACTTAGCTTCTCAATTCAAAAAACATTTAGAGGAAGAAGGCGATGTCCAAAAACAAATGAGGTTGAGAGGTATTTAAGTGATGATTGTGAGGATCCGAATGATTTTAAATTAGATATTTTGAGTTGGTGGAGGTGTAATGCTATAAAATACAAGATTCTTTCTAAAGTGGCACAACATGTGTTAGCCATCCCGGTATCTACAGTTGTTTCTGAAGCAGCATTATCTCCATCGACAATGCAAGCACTTGTTTGTTCTTAGAATTGGTTGAGTTTAGCACCAATTCCAATCAACATTAGAACCTTCATGGATTATATTGAAAATTCTGAGATGATTGAGTAAGGTAATTTCTCTTACAAATTTAAATATATTTATTTTATAATATTGTTTATTTACATATGTTTAGTCTAACATTTTAATTTATGTTTTTGTAGAATTTGATAAAAGTTTAAAAATCTCAATTGATTGTTTGTAAGTAGTATTGGTGGCTTGGTGTAATCTTGGAATATAATTGTTTTTGGTAATTAATTTACTTTACCTTGTTAATTCCCCTTAAAATTTAGCATACTTAATTCTTTCAATAGTTGAACTCTAATATGTTGCTAATTTGCTTATGTTTTTTTATAGCATTATCCTTGCTGGAATTTTTGAATGCTACCATTGCTGGAATTTTTGAATGCTAGTGTTGCTGGAATTTTTTCTTCAAACTATGTTGGATGTTTATGATAATTTATTGCTAGTTGCTAATGTATCCGCTTGTTAATGTTAACTTTTCTAGTGCGAACAGACTTTTAATTTGAGGTGTTCAAATTTGATCATACATTTTGCATATTGCATTGATTTAGCACTTTGGGAAGCATATTAAAAGTCAGCCAATTTGCATCTCTGTCAGATTTTAATTCATGTCCAGATTTTAATTCATATTAAAAGTCAGCTAATTCATATTAAAAATCAGCCAATTTAATGTAAGGTTGCTGTAATTTTTAAAGCTCAATTTTAAATCTGAACATTATAAATTTTTAAAAGCTGAACATTAGGTTAGTGTAAATTTTAAAGCTCAATTTAATGTAAGGCTAAACCAATTTAAAGAAAAAAAAAACCCATATATGATGGGATTAGGTTTCCCGGTTTTTTCCCAAAAAAACTGGATTTAACCGAACCGTTCCGGTCCGGTTTGAACCGGTTTCCAGTCCGGTTCGGTTAATTTTTTACAAAACTATTGTAATTTGGTTCGATTGGTTTTTTGAATCTAAACCAAACCGAACCGAATTGAACCGTGAACACCTCTACTTCTCATTGTTAAGAATCTTGTTACATCGGTATTTATTGAGCCAATTTGATTTTATTAAAATAGAGTAAATGATTAATTAATGTTGACTGATCTATATATCTACAACTTCAAATATTTAATTATATAATAGATGTTATATATATATAGAGGGGGGGGGGGGCTTATTAAACATTAAAAATAAATAAACAAAAAAAAGTTCATGCAAAAATCTTTAAATAAGACTGGAACTCAAAATTAACAAACAAAAATATATACCTCTTCTTGAATCTCTTGTTCCCATCCCTCTACATGGGGTGCCTCTTCTTGAATATGTGGGAGTTCGATACCATGATCCTACAATATGGACATGACATTATTAATTAATGGTATTTTGAGGAATAAATGAAAAATGATGTAACCTGATAAGAAGCCATCTTGATCCTCTTGTGCCTCAAGCTCAGTTTGAGTTTTGTACTTTAAAGTGAGTCTAGACACTTCTTATTTCAAGCCTGTCACACATGAAGTATGTTATTAACCACGCCAAAGAAATTGATCGAGAAGCAAATAAAATTGAAAGATGAGATTTACTTCGGATGGGGTGAGAGAGAAGTTGCCTGTTTTTTTTTTCCTAATTAGTTCATGTTTCGAAATTTGAGTTTAAAAAATATTTATCACATCCTTTTCTCAGATTTAAGTTTAGGATCCATTCGTACCTAGATCCTAGTAGCGTCTATTAAAAAACAAAAAATCAATTACGATGAGATTTAAAACATCTAACAAGTTTTAGAGGAATTAAAAAACAGAAAAACTCAGGTATGCGTGAAACAAATTTAAACATAATCTAGGAATTAAATTGCAGATATACGTGATTTTATGTTCCAAGACAAAATGAAACTTTTTATTTGAATGACTGCAAAGATGTTAAATACTAAAAATTATTTGAAGAACGGATGTTTTAGAATTGTATATCAGTATTCTACACATTCCACATACCTGAATTAAGAAATCAGAGACAGTAGTCAAGGAGAACATCAGTTGAGTAGGGTGGATGAGAGAGAAGTTGCTGAAATGGCTGAACCAGAAGAACCTAATATTGTTGAAGCTAATGACAGTACGGTTACTAAGAGTGAAGCGGTGGCGAAGACTTCAAGAAGAAGAAGAAGAAGAGTGGAAGGACTGCTCAGGAAAAGAATGATTAATTTGGATAAGATTCTTGTAGAGCTATAGGTGAGGGGACACCTACTTCGAAACCCTCTGCACCACCTCCACAAGAGGAGAAACCTAATGCTCAGCCCGAACCAGTTGCAGTGCCAGATGCTCGGGCTGAGTAGAAGAGTGAAGAAGATAAAGGAACAAATACTTGCTAGCTAATGCAGGCGATGCTGTCCTTACTGCAGACAGAGATAGTGCACCTACAAAACGGCCCAGGTACCAGCTTATAACAAGTCAAAACCAGCTCGCCATCAAGCAAATTGTATCCAGATAGAGCGAGGAACATGTAGAAGCTAAAGGAAAAGAGAAAGAGGAGCCGGAAGAAGTGCAATGATGAGGTGGAAACCGTAGAATTCATATCAATGCTAGCTAGGCTTAACAGAGTATATTTTGCTCTAAACCAACGAAACAAAGAATGGAGAGGTCTGTCTTATTCTATATACGACAACTGCACAATAGAACAATTGGTGATAAAGCAAATGAATTCGACACTAACGTCTAACAAATGTAAGCAATACCACTTAAAAACTGTAGTGAAGTCATAAACCACATCAAAAAGAAAATATTAATAGCGAAATTCATAAACTTTAGACATGACAATTGACAATAAGCAAGTCAAAAAATTGGCACAAAGCCAACAACAGGAATTAAGGCTTATATTTCATAATTCACCATTATTCCCATCGGTACAATGATTCTATATTTCTTTCAATAACTATGAACACTAAATTACCAATCTTTATTGCATCCAAGCACCAAAGAATTAAACTTTCACAAAAAGAAGAAAAGGTTGATAAAAACAGCAATGACCCATTATTCAAAACCGTGAGATTCTCAGCTAGAAAGTGAGTTTATAAATCAAAAGCATCGCAGTGAGACTGGACAAGAAAAAAAATGTTAAAAACACAAGAAAATACATACTGGAGAGTGAATTGGGCAAGGCATTGCTTATTGTAATTTCACTAGAAGAAGAGAATCTTTGAGGAGATAAATGGGTTCTCCTCAGAAACTTAGCTGCCAGTTGTCTCATATGCATCCCTCTCTGTCAACTATATAGAAAGCGGTTTTGTTGGGTTTGCACTGAAACTACTGTTGTGCTTGTTAAACCCAGTGTTAAGACTTGAGACCTTGGTAGGGGCTTGTTTGGCTTCAAAACAAGGAAGGAAAACATAATATTCTGCAGTGCACCGAGTGGAAGGATTCTTCTAGACTTCTTTTCTTCTTCTTTTTTTCTCAATATCTTTTCACTTCAAGTTTCAAAATCGTAAATGTAAAATTTTTATAATTAATAATAAGTCTTTTTTTCAGTTTTACTTGTAATTAATAACATGTTGTGTTTGTTTAATATTTTATTCAATGAAATTAAAAATAAAAATAAACTCAATATATAATTCATATAAAATTCTACACAATTTTATACTTTTTCATCAAAATCTTTTATATAATTAATTTTTACTTTCCAAGTGAATTTCATTTTTAAAAACATGATTTATTTGACTTTCCATTTTTTTGAATAAAATCTTATTATAATTTTGATATCAGGTTTAAACCAAAAAATAAAAAAAACTGTCACATTCCAGTAAAAATCCATGGCCAAGAAAGGGAAATTAATGTTTGAAACGAACAAGAAGCACAAGGAGAAAGTGAGGGGATACCACAGATGAGCGTAAAAATAAAAGGAAACTGAAGAAGCTCCACCGTGTTTTGAGCAGAGAAGAGGTCATCAAGAGGACTATTACTAGCGGTGGCGGCAGTAAGCTTAGAGCAAGGAGGAGGGGAAGCAAGGACATGCTCTTGTTGGTGATGATACACACCGAAAACTGTAACGTTGCGGCAAAAATCCATGGCTAAGAAAGGGAAATTAATGTTTGAAACGAACAAGAAGCACAAGGAGAAAGTGAGGGGATAGCACAGATGAGCGTAAAAATAAAAGGAAACTGAAGAAGGCCCACCGTGTTTTGAGCAGAGAAGAGGTCATCAAGAGGATTATTACTAGTGGCGGCGGGAGTAAGTAAAAGGAAACTGAAGAAGGCCCAACGTGTTTTGAGTAGAGAAGAGGTCATCAAGAGGACTATTACTAGCCGCGGCGGCAGGAAGCTTAGAGCAAGGAGGAGGGGAAGCAAGGACATGCTCTTGCTGGTGATGATACACATCGAAAACTGTCACCTTCCGGCAAAAAAACCATGGCCAATAAAGGGAAATTAATGTTTGAAACAAACAAGAAGCACAAGGAGAAAGTGAGGGGATAGCACAGATGAGCATAAAAATAAAAGGAAACTGAAGAAGGCCCACCGTGTTTTGAGCAGAGAAGAGGTCATCAAGAGGACTATTACTAGCGACGGCGACAGTAAGCTTAGAGCAAGGAGGAAGGGAAGCAAGGACATGCTCTTGCTGGTGATGATACACACCGGAAACTGTCACGTTGCGACAAAAATCCATGGCCAAGAAAGGGAAATCAATGTTTGAAACGAACAAGAAGCACAAAGAGAAAGTGAGGGGATAGGAGAGATGAGAGTAAAAATAAAAGGAAACTGAAGAAGGCCCACCGTGTTTTGAGCAGAGATGAGGTCATCAAGAGGACTATTACTAGCGGCGGCGGCAGTAAGCTTAGAGCAAGGAGGAGGGGAAGCAAGGACATGCTCTGGCTGGTGACGATACACACTGGAAACTATCACGTTGCGGCAAAAATCCATGGCCAAGAAAGGGAAATTAATGTTTGAAACGAACAAGAAGCACAAGGTGAAAGTGAGGGGATAACACAGATGAGAGTAAAAATAAAAGGAAACTGAAGAAGGCCCACCGTGTTTTGAGCAGAGATGAGGTCATTAAGAGGACTATTACTAGCGGCGGCGGCAGTAAGCTTAGAGCAAGGAGGAGGGGAAGCAAGGACATGCTCTTGCTGGTGATGACACACACCGGAAACTGTCACGTTGCGGCAAAAATCCATGGCCAACAAAGGGAAATTAATGTTTGTAACGAACAACAAGCAAAAGGAGAAAGTTAGGGGATAGCACAGATGAGAGTAAAAATAAAAGGAAACTGAAGAAGGCCCACCGTGTTTTGAGCAGAGAAGAGGTCATC
>Ga0325405_1000523_pt1 | contig 37254 bp, 35 predicted proteins | sample PopdelMetagenome_21_FD_205663 | JGI IMG/M metagenome (GOLD analysis project Ga0325405, IMG submission 205663) | Populus deltoides microbial communities from Bellville, Georgia, United States - Xylem-Control-R2 | ecosystem: Host-associated > Plants > Phyllosphere > Stem > Wood/Secondary xylem... | reverse complement strand
ACTACAAGTTTCTTTGACAAATAACAATCAAACAAGTACATACGTTAACAAAATACATATACTAAAAAAACAATAAAATTCACATTTAAATGTTAAAACTAAAAAGGATAGATTTACTTACAAAAAAATGATAAAATCCACAAAAAACAGATATTGTGACCACGTACAAGGTATAAGAAACGGTGATTTCGTCGGTGACAGTGCCACGTCACTGTACAGCTATCTTAGTTTGAATCCCTCGGTCATTTCATCGGTGATTCCATCGGTGATGTCACTGTACGACTATATCAATTTGAATCCCTCGGTCATTCCGTCGGTAAAATCGTCTAAAAAAACTCCACGTCACCACGCCGTTGCATCTTTCCAAACAAAATGTATAGTCCGTCGGAGATACGGTCGGTATATACCAACAGATTTTGAGACGGAATTTATTCCGTTGGTAATAATTACCGACATAATATTTTCGTCGGTAATTCCGTTGGTTTTTGCTGGTTTTCTGGTAGTGGAAGAAATTGTTTCTTGATAGATCCAACTCTTCGAGAGATGACAAACCTCTAAAATCAACACAATTAGTTACGCGTCCAGACAAACTATAACCAACAAGTTTTAGCTTTCCCAATACTCTCCAAATAGTGGAAGTTGGAGTTATCCGAAAAGCTAAAATCCAAGAAGAATTTGGTGAAGGTCGATATGGTAAGTTCCAGTCCCACTTCCAGTGTCCGCGCAATGACAACTTCCTCACACACTTTAAATGTCCAACTGAAGAGAGAAATTGCTCGTTGTTAATTCCATCTGCTAGAAGCTCAGTGAAGGACTCAATATCACCCATGCACTCCGGCAGCTCCTTAAGCTGTGAACACCCCGAAATGTTCAAATAGACAAGAGACTTTGAATGTCCAATAGATTGATCTACCTCAACTAAACTTGAGCAACCTTCAAGCAGTAGTTCCTCTAGACTTGAACTGTGCAAGTTTGGTGTTTTAACAAGGTTCTTTGAATAACTGAGATCAAGGATCTTCAGATTGTTGAGAATCTGTCAGAGCAGTGAGGAAATCATTAAAAAATAATCATCAAAAGGTGTAACATGTAAATAGAAGTTACATAATAAACAACTTTTTGCGCATTTTGGTATGTTTCTCACCTTTTTTTTCCTTCCATAGTTCTTTGATGTTACTGTACTTCATATCAATAACAATTACGTAGTCCGGTGTAAAATCAAATGGCAAAAATTCCAAAGGACATTCAAGCCAACAAATCCAAATCAACACTTTAGAAAGCCGTTTGAAAGATCCGGTGAGATCTACTTGATGAGTAATTTACTACCAACAATACAAGAATCAGGGAAGAAGAGAAGAATAAGCAAGAGTAGGAAGGATGCTATTTATTATTTTCTGCATAATTCAAAAGAACCTATTGGCTATATTTTATAGCCGACTAAACTAAGAAATGTAAACAACCTGCTTAAAAATAGGAAAGCACTAACAATACGAAACTAACAATAAGGAAATATTCCTCCCACTACATTAGTTTCCAGCAACCATCAGTAACTAACTAAGACCCATTCCTCATTCACCTCAACGTACGTGTTCCATTATATGCACTCCTGGATGATAAGCACATACCCACGTACCATTCTACCCTGCAAGGATAAACATATGAATTCCCCTCCCTTAAGATTCCTTGTCCGCAAGGAATGCAGGATAGGACTTAGCCAAGCGGCGTTCATCTTCCCAAGTGGCATCATCATCTAAGGCGCCTTTCCATTTAATGAGAACTTCAACCTTGGGATGGTATTGGCCTTTTTGAACGACTCTGCGATCAAGAACTATCTCAGGTAGCAGGAGAATGTTGGCTTCATCAGTCACAGGAGGAAGCTGAGTAGAGATGGTAGTGATGGGGCCAACATGTTTTTTTAACTTGCTAACATGAAAGACGTTGTGAATCAAAGAACCCAAAGGCTAAGCCAATCGATAAGCTACTGGTCCAACTTTTTCTGTGATTTAATATGGACCAAAATACCGGGGTGACAGCTTCAAAGAGCTGCGAAATGCCATCGATGTCTATCGGTAAGGTTGCAGTTTCAGGTATATAAAGTCGCCCACCTCATAGATAACCTCACGACGTCATTGATCCGCTTGACATTTCATCCGTGCATGAGCTAATGAGGGATTCTTTCGCAACTCACATAGGATGGCATCTCGATTACGTAAATATCCATCAACAGCCTGTATGTTGGAAGTTCCTGGAACATACATCAATAAGTTCGGAGGTGGAACTCCATACACTGCTTCAAAAGGTGTCATTTTGGTGGCTGAATGGACTGAGGTGTTATAGCTAAATTCTGCCCATGGAATCCAGTCAATCCATTTGCGTGGTTGATCCCCTGCAAAACACCACAAGTACTGCTCCAAGACGCAATTAATCACCTCCGTTTGTCCGTCAGTTTGAGGGTGGTAACTTGAACTCATGCATAACTTAGTTCCCTGAAGCCAAAACAGTGTTCGCCAAAAAAAACTAATAAATACTCGGTCCCGGTCACTAACTATGGAAGTTGGGATTCCATGCAGCCGAACTATGTAAGAGACGAAAACCTGTGCAACTATGGCAGCTTTATATGAATGTTTCATGGGAACAAAATGTGCATATTTAGACAAACGATCAACAACAACCATAACCACTGTATGACCACTGGATGGTGGTAACCCTTCAATGAAATCCATGGATATGTCAGTCCACACCCTGTCAGGAATTGATAATGGCTGAAGTAATCCCGCAGGTCGCATGGAATCTGTTTTGTACCGTTGACAAACATCACAACTTCATAAAAATTCTTTGACTGTCCCACACATTTATGGCCAAGAGAAGTTTTGTTTGAGTCGGGATAGCATCTTATGATATCCAATCTTTGACTGTCCCACGCATTTGTGGCCAAGAGAAGCTTTGTTTGAGTCGGGATAGCGTCTTATGATATCCAAAATGTCCTCCCGTAGGAGAAGAATGACATTCCATAATGATATCTTGAACAAAGAGGAAGTGGGACTCAAATAAATCTTACCCTTTTTGAACCAAACTCCATCTCGGTATAAAAATACAGTAGTGGGAGATGTACTATCAGCCAAGGTCTTAAAGAACGGATCATGTGCCACTTCATTTTGAAGCTTCTGCCACCAATCAACATGTGGAGTAGAAATTGACAGAAACTGAAATTCAGTTACCCGTGAGAGAGAATCAGCCACCTGGTTGTCAACTCCTTTCTTGTACTCAATGATATATTCATACCCCATAATCTTTGGTAGCCAACGGGTCTGAGCCGGTGTAATAATGCGCTGCTCCAACAAATATTTGAGACTTTGTTGGTCTGTGCGCACAATAAATGGTTTGCCAAGCAAATATGGTCTCCATTTCTTAATTGACTTCACAATTGCTAACATCTCTTTCTCATATGTGGAGAGAGTTAGAGTTGAACCTTTAAGAGCCTCACTGAAGTAAGCTATGGGACGATTGTTTTGAGAAAGCACAGCTCCTATACCAACTCCGCAAGCATCACACTCAATGACAAACGGTTGTGTAAAATCTGGTAGAGCCAAAACTGGAGGAGATGTTAATGCTTGTTTTAATTCATTGAATGACTTTTCTGCCATTTCGTTCCATTTGAACCCATCTTTGGATAACAACTGATTGAGGGAAGCCGCAATGGCACCAAAATTCCGAATAAATTTTCGATAGTACCCGGCTAAACCCAAAAACCCTCAGACTCCTTTAATTGTGGTTGGAGTTGGCCATTCCAAAACTGCTACAATTTTGGACGGATCGACAGAAACTTCTTGCTCCGATATGACATGGCCTAAATAATCAACTGAAGTAACCCCAAACCTGCATTTAGATTCATTTGCAAATAAACTGTTAGTAGACAAGATTGTCAAAACAGTGTGTAGGTGACTCAAATGATCCTCCTAAGATTTTGAATACACCAAAATGTCGTCAAAGAAGACAATAATGAATTTCCATAAGTGAGGACGGAAGAGATCATTCATAAGTCCTTGGAAGGTTGCAGGTGCGTTGGTAAGTCCAAACGGCTTGACAACAAACTCGTAGTGGCCTTCATGTATTCTAAATGCCGTCTTAGGAATGTCGTCTTCATGTACTTTGATTTGGTGATAACCAGCACGAAGATCGAGCTTGGAAAAAAATTTTGCTCCATGTAATTCGTCGAGAAGTTCATCGATGACTGGAATAGGATATTTATCCTTGATGGTAAGATCATTTAGAGCCCGATAGTCAATGCAGAAACGCCAATCCCCGTCTGCTTTTCTGACCAACAAGACAGGTGAGGAGAATGGGCTATGGCTGGGGCGTATGAATCCTGCATGTAATAGCTCTTTCACCATCCGTTCAATCTCGGTCTTTTGATAATATGGATATCTATAAGGTCTTACACTGACTGGTTGGACGTTGGGCTGCAACATAATTTGATGGTCATTTGTTCGTTTAGATGGTAAGGATGCAGGAGGGTTGAAAACGTGAGAGAAGTTGGATAAGAGTTGGGCTATTTCAGATGGATGTGAATTTGGTTGGGTAATGGAGCCCACTGGAATGATAGCAAAGAATTGGCTAGAGACGTACATAGTATTGAATTCCTTCTCTGTCAAAACTTGTAGTCCTGATTGTTTCAACCCCTTGAAAAACACATAAATTCCCATCCTTTTTGAAAGACATGGTGAGTCTTTTATAGTCTGTCTCCATCGGACCTAGTGTCACAAGCCACTGCACTCCTAACACTACTGGGCACGCTGCTACCGGAAGAATAAAATAATCTGCTGTAATAAGCTGTCCTTGTATCATGATGGTGAGTGATGGGCATAACCCTGTGCAATCTATTTTCGCCTCGTTAGCTACTGTCACCTGGAATTTTTTTATTAGGAACCACATGTAGCTCATATTTGTTGACTATGGATTGATCGATAAAGTTGTGTGTGCTCCCACCGTCTATCAATACCATGACTTCTTTGCTCCTCAATCTTCCCATCACCCGAAGGGTTTGAGGATGAGCTGTACCTGCAATTGCATGGAAGGAAATTTCAGGAATAGCTTCTTGGTCCTCTTCCACTTGTAGTAACTTAGATTGTTCTGCAGAATCTTGATCATTTGTATCACTAATCATGAATAATTGGGGTCGTTGGCAGGGATGAACCGGAATGAACTTCTCATCACAATAGTAGCATAAGCCCTTTTCTCGCCTTTCTCGTGCTTCCTGGGTGGAAATCCGTCTGACATTTGATGTGGGATTCATGTTCTGCATCAAATTTGGTGGTGGTCCAAGTACCCCTACAGTATTACTCATGCTTGTTTTTGTTGTAGCTGCAGTTGGTTGGATCCGGTAAGGGTGTGTTACCTTCTTTTAAAGTTGGTTTTGTTCTTCAATCAACCTTGCGATACCGATAGTATCAGGTAGTATGGTGGGATGCTTAATCTTGACATCTAGGCGAATATCATCTTTTAGACCTGCAATAAAACAACCGATAAGAAAGGTTTCTGGAAAGCCATCAACTTGATGGGAGAGTTTTTCAAACTCTTCTTGATAGGCTGCAATGGTGGTAGTTTGTCGGAGTCTTGAAAGAGCTTCGGAGGGGTCTTCAAAATCAGTTAGACCAAAACATCGGAGAATGGCTTTGATCAATTCCTCCCATGTTAATGGTCCCTGGAATTTAGTCATCCATCGATGCCATTGTAAGGCTATTCCTTCTAGATAGAAGGAGGCAAGTTGCACTCGTTGGACAGGTGAAACATTGTTGTATTCAAAGTATTGCTCAGATTTGTAAATCCACCCCATTGGATCTTCCCCGCTGAACTTTGGAAAATTGAGTTTAAGTGAGGATTGATGGGTTCCTGAGTTGTGACCTGATGATTCAGCAGGAGCAAATGGGTTCAACTCTGGAGGATTCATTCTTGGACTCCTGGAGATGCGCAAGGCTTGTAACTCAGTCAGTATAGTTTGTAGAGTGCCATGCACCTGATCGAAGTTGGATTGCCAAAGCTTCATTGACCTCGCTGCGGAACTCAGTGTTGGATTTTCCTCTGGTGTCCATGGTGTAACCTGGCTCTGATACCAATTGATGAGTAATTTACTACCAATAATACAACAAACCTGGCTCTGACAGAATAGCTGAAGGGACTCTTATGGGTCCAATTCTTGAACCTGGTATCTTTGATCTGCTTCAAGAAGTAAGCGTTCATCTCTAGTTGTAATTATTACCCTGCTTCGGGACCAAACCAGCTTCGCTCTCCCATCAAAGCATTTAATTGTTTCAGATGATCCATATCATCAATAACAACAAGAACTCTTTTTCGCCAAAGTCGTTCTTTAATTAGAACCTTTCCTCTATCAACATTATTGATCTTCTCAGTATTTTGTCTTAAAATATCATGAAGAAGTTGTTGTTGTAGAAGAACCATATCCTTAGGTTCTGATTCTTTGACATTCAAAAGAAATGAGCTTCCCTCGAATCCATATCCACAGTCATAGCAGAGTTGATTAAATACAACTTTTTCTATAGTCGTCTTTCCTATTCCTGGCATCCCATGTATGCCCACAATGTGTACATCATCTATTGCAGTGCTTAGGAAGTGAAAAATATTGTGAGCAAGCGGATCAATACCTACTAGGTGCTTAGGAACATGTAAGTACTTGGGGTCCAATTTAGTCAGCACATCCTTGATAATCTCTTGGATAAATTTTGCTTCACGCCTATTCATGGACAAAAGCAAGTCATTAGTCATTAATAGCGAGACAATTAAGTGTGTTCAAAAAGTATTTTATTGTTTCACATTGTAAAATAGGTAATGTATAATGACTCCATATATAATTGTGTGGAAGTGAATCTTATAGAGAAAAGGCACACCCATTTGCCATATCTTTGAGATTCCATCCAGATAGATTTCCTGCCTCTTCAAGAGCTTCTCTCCACTCCTTCACCTTCTCTTCAGAACGTTCTTCATGTTTAATAAATGCTTCTGCAAAACTGCCAGTCTGTTTTCTCACATCTGAAGGATCAATGTCATAGAATATAGGAAGAGCAATGTGACCAGTTTTCCTATATTTACACTTTAGAATCTCCACAAGTTCATTAAGACACCATCTAGAAGCATATCTTTTTTAGAAGACCACTATAGATATCTTTGATTCTTGAATTACCTCGAGGAGATGTTGGGAGATTTCTTTTCCTCTAGGAAGTTCATCATCATCTCGAAAAGTGTGGATTCCTGCTTGGACTAAGGCAGTATATACATAAATCATGAATTGCACGATGCACATCTCCACTAGGATGCGTCTCAAAAGTTAATAGAAGATTATTTAAAGACTCCTTACTCAAGCCATCCTTAATGAATTGTATATTATCTTCACAGTTTATAGATATCATTCGTAAAGAACGACATTGTGCATTACAAGTCATCTAGCACATCGATGATAGACTTTCAGTCGTTTGTACGACGTTTCTTTGCAAAAGTGCTTTTACTTGTTCCAAGCATGTATGAAATGAAAGAATTGAAGGACTCACTTGATAATCAGACCTTTGCTTCAATTAGCCAGCGAATATCTTCAAGAATTCCATGAGTTATTAACAACCTCAATCTTGCACACCTAGCACGGTAAATTTTTGCAAACGCATTTGGAGGTAGCACGGTAAATTTTTGCAATCGCATTTGGAGGCAAAATGGAAAAATATTTTTTTAATTTTTCAAGAGTGATGTCCATTTTCAAATGAGAATTGGAGAAGAGATGCAAAGAAAGGAGAAAGAGTGAAGACTTGCACAAAATATATACAAAGATATCAGTTATTATGGGAAACTGAAAGAACCAACTTAAGAGTTACGGAGTACCGTTATCCGCTATTTGACCAGGGTGAGAGAGACTAGCAAAACAAAATTCACACAAAAAAGAAACACAAAAACAATGTGAGAAAAAGAATCAATCTTTATACATAGGATCACTCATTCAATAGAGTCATTTTCAACTGAAAAATTATCAAAGTAAACTTTCAAACGATGCCCATTTACCTTGAAAACATTGTCATTCTTAGGATTCTCGATATCATAGGCCCCATATAGATACACATGTTTCACAATAAAAGGACCGCTCCATCTTGATCTTATTTTTCCAAGAAATAAATGGAGTCGAGAATTATAAAGCAAGACTTTTTTACCAACATTGAATGTTTTTCTCAGTATTTTCTTGTCATGAAACTCCTTGATTTTTGCTTTATGAATTCTTGAATTTTTATACGTATAATTTCTTATTTCCTCAAGCTCATTTATTTGTAATTTTCACAATTAGTATCATCAAGGTTTGAATTAAAGCTTTAATAGCCCAATAAGCTTTATGTTCAAGTTCCACAGACAAGTGACAAGGTTTTCCATAGACTACTCTATGAGGTGACATACCTAATGATGTTTTATAAGCAGTTTTATAAGCCCAAAGTGCATCATTAAGTCTTAAAGACCAGTCTTTCCTATTAGGGTTCATTGTTTTCTCCAAGATCTATTTAATCTTCCTATTAGCAAGTTCTACTTGTCCAATTGTCTGAGGATGATAAGGGGTGGAAACTTTGTGTGTGATTCCATATTTCTTTATTAAAGATTTAAATGACTTGTTGTAGAAATGTGTTCCACCATCACTTATCATGGCTCGAGGGATTCCAAATCAACTCAAAATATTTTCTTTCAAAAACTTTATCACTGTTTTGTTATCATTGTTTCGACTTGGAATTGCCTCTATCCATTTTGAAACATAATCTACTATGACTAATATGTACAAGAAACCAAATGATGGAGGAAATGGACCCATGAAATTTATACCCCAACAGTCAAAGAACTCAATGACAAGAATATGATTTAAAGGCATCATGTGATGTTTTGAAATAGATCCCAACTTTAAACAATTTTCACAAGTCTTGCAGAATACATGCGAGTCCTTGAACATGGTGGGCCAGAAAAATCCACTTTGTAAAATTTTTGCAGTTGTCTTTCTTGATGAGAAATAACCCTCACATGCCTCAGAATGATAAAATTTAATGACACTACTTACCTCATTGTCAGGAATGCATCTTCAAAATATTTGATCAGGACAATATTTGAATGAATAAGGGTCATTCCAATAAAAGTTCTTCACTTCGTTCAAGAACTTTCTTTTGTCTTGGGTACTCCAATGAGCTGGCAAATGTCCTGAAACAAGAAAATTAACAATATTAGCAAACCAAGGCATTGTAGAGACATAAAGTAAAGATTCATCAGGAAAGTAGTCATCGATTGATGTGATGTCAAATCTCGAATCTGTTGTCAATCTTGATAAACGATATGCGACAACATTTTCGGTGCCTTTCTTATCTTTGATTGTGATATCAAATTCTTGAAGTAACAAAATCCACTGCACCTATCTAGCCTTAAAATATTTATTAGAAAGAAGATATTTCAATGCTGCATGATCACTAAAAACAACAACATGTGAGCCAACAAGATAAGACCTGAATTTTTCACATGCAAATACTACTGCAAGTAATTCTTTTTCAGTGGTGGTGTAATTCATTTGAGCATTATTTAAAGTTTTACTTGCATGGTAAATCACACAACATTTCTTATCTTTTCTTTATCCCAAGACAGCACCCATGACATAATCACTAGCACCACACATTATTTCAAAAGGCAATGACCAATCAGGAGGTTGAATGATAGGAGCAGAAGTAAGCAAGTTTTTAAGTTTAACAAAGGCTTCTTCACAATGTTTAGTCCATTAAAAAATATTATCCTTTGTTAGAAAGTTACTAAATGGCTTAGATATTACACTAAAATCTATGATGAACCTTCTATAAAAACCAGCATGTCCTAAGAATGATCTAACATCTTTAATAGATTTTGGTGTTAGCAAGTTAGCAATTAACTTGATTTTAGATTTGTCAACCTCAATTCCTTTCGTTGAAACAATGTGACCAAGTACAATGTCGTTTGTTACCATAAAGTGACATTTTTTCCAATTCAGTACAAGATTCTTCTCTTCATACCTGTTCAAAACTTTTTCCAAGTTAGTCAAACAATCATCAAATGAATCGTTAAAAATAGAAAAATCATCCATAAAAATGTCAAGAAAACATTCAACCATATCACTAAATATACTGAGCATGCATCTTTGAAACGTGGCTGGTGCATTACATAATCCAAAAGGCATCCTTTGATATGCAAAAGTACCAAATGAACATGTGAAAGTAGTCTTCTTTTGATCTTTCAATGCAATTTCAATTTGGTTGTAACCTAAATAGCCATATAGGAAACAATAAAATTTATGACCTGCAACTCTTTCTAGGATTTGATCCATGAAAGGTAAAGGAAAATGATCTTTTCTAGTCATTGAATAAAGTTTTCTAAAGTCAATGCATATGCGCCAACCAGTAATAGTCCTAGTTGGAATTAACTCATTCTTCTAATTTGTTATCACAGTGACTCCAGACTTCTTGGGTACAACTTAGGTAGGACTTTCCCATTTGCTGTCAGAAATAGGATAAATGATTTCATTATCTAGAAGCTTAATCACTTTATTTTTCACTACTTCTTTCATATTAGGATTATGCCTTCATTGCATTTCTCTAGAGGGTTTAGCATTTTCCTCCAAATAAATCCTGTGTGTGCAAATCAAAGGACTAATTCCTTTTATGTCAGCTATGATCCATCCTAATGCATTTTTGTGCATTTTCAAAGTTTGTAATAACTTACCTTCTTGATATGCATTAAGTTTGGAAGAGATTATTACCAGAAAAGTTTCATTTTCTTCCAAAAATAAGTATTTGAGATTGAATGGTAACGGCTTCAAATCAGGTTTTGGTGGTTGAACACTTGAAGGTATAGACTCAATTGATCGTGGTGGCAATTCCTTAATTTTTGGTCTCCAACTATTTGCCTTTGATTCTTTCTAAAAATAAACCATTTACAAATCATCAGATTCATCAATATCAATTTCACTGGAAGTGGTTTGAAATTGATCATGAACTAATTTTTCAATAAAGTTCACTTCTTATAAATCATTATCATCTCCAGGTTGCTTGCAAATATTAAAAATATTCATCTCCAATGTCATCTTTCCAAAAGATAACTTCATCACTCCATTCCTATAATTAATTAATGCATTAGAAGTTGCAAGAAATGAGCATCCTAAAATAACAGGAATTAAATTACATGCTTCAACAGGTTGTATATCCAAAACAATAAAATCCACAGGATAAATGAATTTATCAACTTGTACTAACACATCTTCAACTATTCCTCTATGCGTTTTTACAAATCTATCAGCAAGTAAAAGAGTTACAGAAATTGGTTTTAACTCACCTAGATTGAGACTTTGAAAAACCGAATATGAAAGTAAATTCACACTAGCTCCAAGATCAAGTAAAGCTTTTTTGATTTTATGTTCTCCAATAAAGCATGAAATTGTAGGACAACCAGGGTCTTTATATTTCAAAGCATTATTGTTTTGAAGAATAACACTTACTTGTTCGGCTAAAAAGGCTTTCTTTTTAACATTCAGTTTTCTCTTCACAATGCACAGATCTTTTAAAAATTTAGCATAAGAAGGTACCTGTTTAATAGCATCCAAGGTATATTAATCCTTACATGCTTGAAAGTTTCAAAGATTTCAGAATTGTGATTGACTTTTCTTTGTTTGGTCATGACATGAGAAAATGGAAGTGCTGGCGGGGAATCAGTCTTTTCTTTACAATGTTCAGATTCAACTCTTTCCTTACCCTCAGAGATTGACTCATCATCTTTCTCACAAGGTTCAAGAGTGGGTTTTTCAATAACCTTACCACTGCGAAGAGTGATGACTAATTTGACTTGATCCATGTGTTGGCTTCTGGAACTACTTGCATTTGCATTGTATTGCCCCTTTGGATTTTGCTATGGTTGAGATGGAAACTTACCTTTCTCTTGAAAACTGAGAGCAGATGTGAATTTTGCAAGAGCATCTTTTAGATCTGTCATGGTTTAAGCATTTTGAGTGTTGATAGTCTCCAGCTTTTCAATGAATGCGTGCAATGTTTCCTCAAGATTTCTTCTAGGAGGTGGAGCATAAGGAGGTGCATATCCATGAGAATTTTGGAAATTATGTTGTGTTTGAAACGGTGGCTGTGAAGTTTATGCATCACTCTTCCAACTGAAATTTGGGTGATTTCTCCAACCAGGGTTATACGTTTGTGAGTATGGGTTATGATTGGACATTTGGAAACTGTTTAAAACATGGGCTTGTTCATGGAGGCATTCCCTAAAAGAAGGCAAAGTTGGACAATCATTTGTTAAGTGTTCATTGGTTTCACAAATTTGACACACAATGTCTTGAACAGATTTTAATTGACCATTCTTTTTCAATTCTAGTGCATCAACTTTTCTAGCTAAAGATGCAAACTTAGCTTGGAGGTCATGATCTTCCCTAAGGTTGTACATACCTCCACTAGATGTATGAGGTTGAGTTTTACTTGGTGCCTTATAAGTACCTGTAGTGTTCCAATTTTGAGCATTTTTAGTTAGCAAATCTAGGTACTCCATTGCTTCATTAGGGTCTTTATCTTCAAAAGTTTCATAGCACATCAATTCCACCATTTGTCTATCTTTAGGTGTTAACCCTTCATAAAAATATGAAATCAATCTCCATGTTTCAAAATCATGATGAGGGCAAGTATTAAGCAAGTCTTGATACCTATCCCAACATTGGTAAAATGTTTCTCCTGGTTGATTTGTCTTTATAAAGAGTTTGTTCTGTGAGACAGAAAAAACTTCTTTAAAAGTTATTGTTGCATTTCGTCTCAAGCATGAATGGATCCTAACTTAAGATTTTGTAGCCATATTTTAGCTTTATCTTTTAATGAAAAAGGAAAAAGCTTTAATCTGATGGTGTTCATACTACAATTTAAGTCATTATAGGTGTTACAGACCTCCTCAAATTCTCTCAAATGCAATTATGGATTTTCTAGATCTAAGCCATGAAAAGAAGGTAAAAGTTGAATAATGTCTGGCTTAAAATTAAAATAAGATGCATCAGGGGGGAAACTATGCATGAAGGTGTACTTGTTCTTATGGGATTCATGTGGTCTCTAAGTGTTTTAACTCGATTATTCTCATTATGAAGCGACTGGTTATCGTCTTCGACCATATTTTCTGAAAATGATGAGGATACCCTACAAAGTCTACCACTTAATGTACGTGACCAAACTCTCATGCACATGTAGGAAGAGAATAAAATGGAAGAAAAGAAAAGAAAAGAAAAGAAAAGAAAAGAAAAAAGAAACAAAACAAAACAAAAGTTAGATAAAAGGAAAGAAAAGAAAAGACAATAAAATAAAATATTTTATTTATACAAGAATTTACCTTCCCCGACAACGGCGCCAAAAACTTGACACAACCAAAGAGTTGATGTCTTCTCTCAAGTGTAGGAGTGTCGAAGTAATAAATAACCTGGCAAGACCGGGGTCGAACCACAGGGAGGTTAACTGTATAAACTACAAATAAAGAAATAGATAATAACAGAAAAAGAGTTGAAGAGAGCTTTGAGATGTGATGTTGATATAAGGATTAAATAAGGATAAAATAATTATCAAGGTTAAAGGATCCACTAATGGTATTTCAAACAAGTATAGTATAAATTCTTTTTATTACTCAACTGGAAACCACACACAAAGGAGGTTCCAATCGGGTTATAAATTGTTAACATGATTACATTAATTATCTTATTCGAATAATGCTAATACTTGTTAATGTTGTCAGGTATTCATGATTATAACTTATGTTAACAACAAATCAAGTTCCTTTCATAGCACAGGTGTCGGTTATACCATACGGTTGGGCTAAGAAAGTGCCAAGTATTTGTTGTACCAAGGGTTATACAACATAAATCTAGATTAACCATTTAACAGGCATAGTATTAAAAGTGAACAAGATAACAAATACAAAACATGTTAGTATCAAACATGAAAGTCCATGTTAAGTTTATACTATACTTATTCTTACACCATTAGTGTAACCTTTTCACCTTGACATAATAAACTTAGCTAAACAAAATGAAAGAGAAAAATATAAATAAACAAGATAAGAACATAAATAAGATATAAGTTAACTAAGTAAAGGAAAGGAAATGAAAAGCATAAACAAGAGATTAATATAAACAAAACTTAAGCATTACAAAAATATAAAGAGAGAGAGAGTAAGAACATGATCTTAATCTGAAAACCAAGATGCCTAAATGCATGTCAAATGCCTTCTTTTATAGGCTAAAATTTGAAACTATTGATTTGATGACTAATTGTTGAGTGGGTGGCCACATCTTGACTGGGTGCCAATCCTTATCTTTTTGTCTGAACAAAACGTCATTGCTAACGTCAGAATTTGAACAGATAGTCTTCATGAAAGTTCTAGAAAATTGTCTCAGCTTTCCACAAAAAAATAAAGAATCGGTGCATTTGGACTTCTAGAACTCGAGATATGGATTGAACACTGAACATTGTCTGGGCTGCAGGACAGATTCCAACTTCTTCGTTGTTGCTACAATTTGAACTTGAACGACCTTTTTGAATCTTGGACTCTCATGAAAGTTTTAGGCCTATGTCTTAGCTTTCCATCCATATAGACTAGACCTAAATCCAAGTTCTACAGCTCCAGGTATGATCCAATAATCGATTAGTGTTCCAGTTTGGACTGAACCAACATCTCTTTTCTAAGCTTGCCCCTCTCTTTGTCTTCTTAATTTTAGTAGTTAGACTCGTCAATCAATCCTTTGATTTATGTGATAGGCCTGCAGTTAAGATGAACATTTACCATAAATTAAAGGTATCTTATAGTATTAGACTTGTTATTATAAAACATGTAGGCCTGCAGTTAAGATGAACATTTACCATAAATTAAAGGTATCTTATAGTATTAGACTTGTTATTATAAAACATGCTTTAGTTAAAGGGTTATTGATACTTCAAGTGCAAAATGATGATATAAAGCCTTAATGAGAATGCACTTTTAAGTACTAATTAACTACATATGGGCCCTCATAATTGGGCGCCCATTTGCTACGATCATCACTAGGAAGTAGCAGAATTTTTCTCAATACAAGATCTCCTTCTTTGAATTCTCTTGGTCGAACTTTTCAGTTGTATACTCTTGCTATCCTTTTTTGATACAGTCGGCGGTGACAAATTGCAGCCAGTCTTTTTTCACTGATCATGTTCAATTGCTCATATCGTACTTTAGCCCATTCAGCCTTTTCAAGCTCAGATTCCATGAGGACCCTTAGAGAAGGAATCTCCACTTTTAACGACATTATTACCTCCATCCCATAAACTAATGAGTAAGGTGTAGCCCTAGTTGATGTCCTTATCATAGTTCAATACGCGTGAAGAGCGTAAAGAAGCCATTCATGCCAATCTCTGTAGGTAACCACCATTTTCTGGATAATCTTCTTTATGTTTTTGTTAGCGGCTTCCACAACATCGTTCATCTTTGGTCTGCAAGGAGATGAATTAGAATGCTTAATTTTCCATTTAGCACATAATTCCTCAATCATCTTCCCATTGAAGTTCTTGGCATTATCAATTATTATCCTTTCTGGTAGACTGTACCTACAGATTAAGTCCCTCTCAATAAATCGCTTGACCACCTTCTGAGTCACGTGGGCATATGAGCAGACCTCTACCTATTTTATGAAATAGTCAATTGCAACTAGGATAAACTGGTGACCATTGCTAGCTTTCGGATTAATTAGCCCCACCACATCAATTCCCCACATTGCGAATGGCCAGGGTGATACCATGTTGAATAAAGGTACTGGAGGTGCCTGGATTTTATCACTATATATCTGACATTTATGACATTTTAGAACAAATTCTATGCAATCTCTCTCAATAGTCATCCAAAAATACCCAGCTCTTTGAATTTGTCTAGCCATCATGTGCCCCCTTGCATGAGGAGTGCAAATTCCTCCATGCACTTCTTGCAAAGCCTTGCTAGCTTCTAACTCGTCCAAACATCTTAATAAAGTCCCATCAAATGACCTTTTATATAAGATTTCCCCATCTATATAGTACTCAATTGCTATTCTTCTCAGAGTCTTCTTTTCTATCTTTGAAACCTCGAAAGGATATTCCCGATATTGAATGAACCTTTTTATATCCGTATACCAAGGATTGCCATCCACTTCGTCTTCTATCAAACAACAATGAGCAGGAAAGCTTCTGATCTCGATTCCTACAGGATGTACTTTAACACCACAATCAAGTGTAGCCATAGAGGCCAAAGTTGCCAAAGCATCAGCAAACTGATTCTTATCCCTTCCTAGATGAGTAAACTCTATCTCTTCAAAGCTTTCAGCCAACTTAGAGAGATATTCCTGATATGGTCCTAGCCTCTCATCTTTCATTTGTCATTCACCCTTTATTTGGTAAATTATCAACATAGAGTCTCCATGTACTTCTAATTTCCTTATTTTCAGCTCTAATGCAGCTTCCAAGCCGTGAATACAAGCTTCATATTCAACAATGTTAAGTGTTTGTACAATTAAACTGCAGCTTAATTGAGATGGGATACTATTTTCCTTCTAGAGAAATTATTACAGCACCAACCCTGTTACCAGACACATTCACTATACCGTCGAAGTACATGGTCCACCAATCACTTTCTACTGCTAAAACATCTTCATCAGGGAAGTCAAAGTTTAATGGCTTATACTCTTCAAAGGTGTAATCAGCTAAATGATCTGTGATGACACTTCCCTTCACAAATTTTTCTGGTCTTATAGATGATATCATATTCAGCCAATAGCACTTGCCATCTAGCTAACCTATTTGACATGTATGGTTTTTCAAAGATATATTTCAAAAGGTCTATCTTTAAGATTAGCTAGGTGGTGTAGTATAGCATATATTGTTGGAGCCTCTTTGCACTCCATTCCAGACCACAACACAATTTTTCTACCATATTATAACAGGATTCACACTCCATGAATTTCTTATTGAGGTAGTAGATGGCTTGCTCTTTTCTCCCGGACTCATCATGTTGGCCGAGCTTCTTATTGAGGTAGTAGATGGCTTGCTCTTTTCTCCCGGACTCATCATGTTGGCCGAGCACACAATCCATTGATGATTGGGTCACTGTTAAATACAAAATGAAAGGTTTTCCAGGCACAGATGGTGTCAATAGAGGTGACCTTTGTAAATATTGTTTGATCTTATCAAAAGCTTCTTGACAGTCTTCATCCCATACCCCAGGGTTTTTCTTTCAGAGCAATCGAAAAATTGGTTTGTAAGTGACTGTAAGTTATGAAATAATTCGAGCAATATAGTTTAAACGTCCCAAAAACCTTTCCATGCGATCCTCTTCTGAGGTAAAAAAAACTCACACCGCTACCCATCAGGAAAAAGCCAAGTCTGCTATCTAAGCTTCTTCTCCCAAACTTTAAAAATTCTTATTACATAAAAATATTTTTATGTACAAGAATAACAAACAATAATATTATGAAATCTAATCCATCATGTATTTATGCTTAAATATCATAATCTTTTAAACCAATCCCTCGACTAATTGAGATCATCATGTGAGAATTTTTGCATGATTTTGATTTCCCGTAGGCTTCCAGCTGCCCGAATCAAAAAAGCTTCCCACTGCTGCCCTGTAGAAAATCTCATTGAACCATGACGGGGATGATGAAGCAGATGATATGGTGGTGAAGGTATCACTCTATCGCTTTCAACTTCGGAGTACTCTTGGTTGTCAATCTCAAATGAAGTCTCGTAGTAGTCAATGTCATGATCCCCAAATGAAGTCTCGTAGTCATGATCCCAAAATGAAGTCTTGTCATGATCCCCATCTGAACCTTCCAAAAACTCTTGGTCGTAAATGTCGTATATGCTCGGTCCAAATTGATGTGTCTCTATCACATGGATCCCACATCGTACCACTTTACTCCATCCGGACCTCAATATCACTTGTAGTTCCACTTCATCATCTCCACAATATTTTTCCATTGCTATCTCAGGTGCACTTATGACTCTTACCAACCTACGACGGAAATAGGGTCTTGCATGTGTAGCTTCGAACAATTGAATACCGTTTCTTTTATTTTTTATAATAGCCTTGTACTCTTGATACCTACAACCACCTGAACAGACAGCACAAATGACCAAGCCTTCGAAAACTGGAGGTATACGAAATGATAATGAACATCCTTCTCCACTGTAGCTGAACCATTTTGGAATCATACAATAATCGAAGACTCTACCGTGACGATAATCGATTCTCTGCATAAATATTGAATTCAAGGAATGCTGAGATTTTAGACACCGATTAATATATGTGTGTGTGCGCGCGCCAATTGTGTGTTTATTTGTGTGCAAGAGAGACAGAAACAGTACCTCAAGAAGCAGATCCTTGGTATATTTTGAGAAATTTCTCAGAACTTGCTCGCCGTCAATCTCAATGAAATTGTACAGACCATCATGATCCCACTCTGACCCTTCAAATGAATCTGTCTTTTCAACTATCACATGGATCCCAAATTCAAACACTTCAGCGTATGCTCCCATATAAAGTCCCACGCACAGTTCCAATTCCTCATCTTCACAATATTCCTTCATTGCCATCTCACTTATACTTAGGTATCTAAACCAACTTGTACGGCAACCTCGGTATACCGTTGCTTCAAACAATTGAAAACCGTTGCTTTTATTTTTTATAATTGCCTTACACTCCGGATATGAACTACAACTCGATCCTTGCCAGACAACCCAAACGACCAAGCCTTGGAAAACTGAAGGTGCATAAAATGATAATGAACTTCCTTTTCCACGGTAGCTGAACCAATTTGGAATCATAGTGAACTCATCTCTGTGGCTGAACGTATTACAACGATTGAAGAGAATTTGATACCCGGAACCACCGTAGCACAGTGCCTGTATATATTAGACATTAATTAATGAATATATAGTATGTGCCAATTGTGTGCTTATTTGTGTGCACGAGAGACAGAAATATTACCTTAACAAGACTTTTCTTATAATTATTTGGTAACATGCAGTAGGGAACAGAGCGAATAATCCAGCCATGATTACTAATTAGACCTTCCATGCCTCGAATCTCTTTTAACTGCGGACAACCAAACAGATCCAGATCTAGATATTTTTTTGCTTGGATTGGTAGTCTTACCGTTCGCATTGATATGCAACTTCGTGCATCCAAATGTTCTAAATTTGAGGGAAGCTCTGGGATTGATACAAGATTTCTGCAAAACGCAACCCTCAAAAGCCGCAGCCTAGAAAGGATGCCGATGCCAGAAGGCAGACGGAAGAAATTGTTTCCTGATAGATCCAATTCTTCGAGAAAGGACAAACCTCCAAGATCAACAGAATTAGTTGCACGTTTAGACAAACCACAATTAACAAGTTCTAGATTTCCCAAATTCTTGCAAGCCCAATAATTTAGTGAAGGCTGATATGATAAGTTCCAGTGTGGCCCGCGCGATGACAACTTCCTCACAAACTTTAAATGTCCAACTGAAGAGAGAAACTGCTCGTTGTTAATTCCATCTGCTAGAAGCGTAGTGAAGGACTCAATATAACCCATGCACTTCGGCAGCTCCTTCAATTGTAAACACCCCGAAATATTCAAACATACAAGAGACTTTGAATGTCCAATAGATTGATGTAGCTCAACTAAACTTGAGCAACCTCTAAGTAGTAGTTTCTCTAAACTTGAACTGTGCAAGTTTGGTGTTTTAACAAGGTTCTTTGAATAACTGAGATCAAGGATCTTTAGATTCTTGAGAATCTGTCAGAACAGTGAGGAAAATCATTAACAAGTAATCATCAAAAGTTGTAACTTGTAAATATAAATTACATAATAAATAACTTTTTGGGCATTTTGGTATGTTTCATACCTTTTTTTCCTTCCATAGTTCTTTAATGTCACTGTACTGCATATCAATAACAACTACGTAATCCAGTGAAAAGTCGGATGGTAAAAATTCCAAAGGACATTTAAGCCAACAAATCCACGTCAACACTTTAGAAAGCCGTTCGAAAGATCCGGTGAGATCTACTCCATCGATTTGCAGTAATTTTAAGTTTTTCATTTTTGCAAATGATCCTGTGCTTAGTGATTTCTCTTCTGATCCTCTCACATCCAGTGCAAGGCCCTGTACAACTTCTGTTCCCTAAGAAAGCAAAAGGAAAAAATCAATAGAACTTTCAAATGATTGTTTGTAATAAGTTTGACAAGAAAGATACAAATGAATGTGCTTTTCTGTATGCGTTGAGTTCTTACCATCTGCATCTTGAGTACTTTCCACGCATCCTCTTGACACCAAATTCTGCTCCTTTGTGCAGGATTTTCAGGTGACTCATCCTTAACGATCCCCCTTCCCATCTCTCGTAATAGATCATGCATGCTTATCGTTCCAGAATCATCAACTTTAATCAGAGACCTTTCAATGAGAGTTCCGAAATCATCTTCTGGATTGTAACCATAACGTCCTTCTAGCACTTTAGCAACGTATTCTTTCCGTCCACCAATAAAGAAGCATGCAATATCAAGAAATATATTCTTTAGTGTAGGGTCATCCAGTGTGTCATAACTTATTCTAAGTTTTTCCTGAATTTCAATGTATGGAAATTTTCTCAATCTGTCAATTACAGGTTTCCATCTATCTTGGTTTTTCCCAAACAAGCAAGAACCTAAAACCTCAAGAGCTAAAGGAAGCCCTCCACAGTACTCAACTACGTCATTCGAAAGCTTAACATAATCTTTTTCTGGCTTGGTGTCCCTGAACGCATGCCTACAGAATAGCTGAAGGGACTCATCTGGGTGCAATTCTTGAACCTGGTATCTCGGATCACATTCACGAAGTAAGCGTTCATCTCCAGTTGTAATTATTACCCTGCTTCCGGGACCAAACCAGCTTCGCTCTCCCATCAAAGCATTCAATTGTTCCAGATGATCCACATCATCAACAACAACAAGAACTCTTTTGCGCCGAAGTCGTTCTTCAATCAGAGCCTTTCCTCTATCAACATTACTGATCTTGTCAGTATTTTGTCTTAAAACATCATCAAGAAGTTGTTGTTGTAGAAGAACCATATCCTTAGATTCTAATTCTTTCACATTCAAAAGAAATGAGCTTCCCTCGAATCCGTATCCACAGTCATAGCAGAGTTGATTAAATACAATTTTTGCTATGGTCGTCTTTCCTATTCCTGGCATCCCATGTATGCCCACAACGCGTACATCATCTGTTGCAGTACTTAGGAAGTGAAAAATATTGTGAGCAAGCGGATCAATACCTACTAGGTGCTTAGGAACATCCAAGTACTTGGGTTCCAATTTCTTCCACACATCCTTGATAATATATTGGATAAATTTTGCTTCATGCCTGTTCATAGACAAAAGCAAGTTAATAGCGAGAGAATTAAGTATGTTCAAAAAGTATTTTATTTTTTCACATTGTAAAATATATAATGTATAATGACTCCACAAATGTGTGGAAGTGAATCTTATAGAGAAAAGGCATACCCATTTGCCATATCTTTGAGATTCCATCCAGATAGATTTCCTGCCTCTTCAAGAGCTTCTCTCCACTCCTTCACCTTCTCTTCAGAACGTTCTTCATGTTTAACAAATGCTTCTGCAAAACTGCCAGTCTGTTTTCTCACATCTGAAGGATCAATGTCATAGAATATAGGAAGAGCAATCTGACCAGTTTTCCTATTTTTGCACTTAAGAATCTCCACTAGTTCATCAAGACACCATCTAGAAGAAGCATATCCTTTTGAGAAGACTACTAGAAATATCTTTGATGCTTGAATTGCCTCGAGGAGATGTTGGGAGATTTCTTCTCCTCTAGGAAGTTCATCATCATCTCGAAAAGTGTGGATTCCTACTTGAACTAAGGCAGTATATAGATGATCTGTAAATGTCTTGCGAGTATCTTTTCCTCTAAAACTCAAAAAGACATCATAGGCCCCTTGTGGTCTAGATCGAGAAGAATCTGGCTCTGTCATGGCAGCGGCAGAAATTAAGGCACGATTAATTAATTAGCAATGAAGCGATTGCAGGAGGTATCTGCTATCTTGCAATTATAACTAGTAAGGGATATATGTGAAGTGATCATCAAAGACAATACAAATATATGAATGTGCTGATCAGTAGGAATTTCAACGCAATTACTATTAGAGAGTAAGGTAAGAAAATCATTCATTCATTGAGTTTCACCTAATACTTCAAGTTTAACAACCAGAGAGCATAAAACAATAGCATTTAAAAAGCTTACTGAGGTCAGCTTTTCTTCTCTTTCGCGAGGATGAATCATTTTCTTCATCTTTGGATTGTTTGCGTTTTTCTTTCGGCATTCTAAAATGGAATGATCTTGTTCTAGAAGACATTCAAGGAATTAACTCAATAAACTCATCAATGATGTCTATCTGAACATAAAGCTTTCAAATTATTGTTATCAGTAAAGACATGAAATTAAAACAAGAAAGAAGCAAAGAAGAGGTATAAGCTATACCTCTATATAACAAATGGTTGGTTGGATTCCACAAGCTATGAAATTGCAGCAATCGGGAACGGTAATTTATTTCAACTACCCAAACATATTTTTCAATTTGTTTTTCAATTTACATGTAGTTTCAAAGAAGCAAAGAAGGGTTATATACTATCAAAAACATGACAGCATAAAATCCCATGTAGCAATTATCTTGTTTCGCAATCTTCTTAGTGTTAATATTGCTGTAAAACTACATGCATTCATGCAATCAGAAGCAACAATCGCAAAGGTTACCTCAATATGGTGTTTGAGTTGTTCGAATTCCACCGACCTGGCGACTTTAAAGATCAAATTGCAGCACTCAGAAAGATTAGCTGAAGAGTTAAGTAACGAGGACTGAAGGATAGTAGAGGCAATATTGTTTCGGAGAAAGAATGTAAATGCTTTCTTGCAAATTATTAGCAATATATGCAATAATTATCAAAAGATGAAGCGTAACATGCATAGGAAAGGGAGCAAGGAAATTTCTTTAGCAGCGTGTGATCAAGGTAATTTCCCGGTTGTGGCTGAGGAATAATTGTACAGGAAAAAGAGGAAGGAAATTTCTCTAATCATTGTTCTTTTTTTCAAAAGTAGCCGCGTATCTCGTTGAGATGATAGAATCACATTGTGTCTAGCACCATTGATTACAAAAGCAAGTATCTCTCAGCCCTACTATTTGGTTTGTGGGTCTAATCTGATACTTGTTAATGTAAATATTTTATAATCATTATATTAATTTTATTCATACAAATATATTTATTATTAAAAAAACATCTTTTCATCTTTAACATTTATTGATGTTTGATTAACGAGTCTATAGTAAAAATAAAATTTGAACCTTCAGTATAAATCTTTTTTCCAGGTCTAGCCTCGGGATGATCTCAAACCCACCGGCCTCATAAATCATAAGGTGATATATGGTGTAAAACACGTGTTTGAAAAACTCTTAGAGCCACTTGTTTTCTCAAAACAGCTTTCAAAAAGTTCTGCCAGAGGGAGAATATATGTTCTGTTGGAAATTATTAGCAATGCAATAATTGTTAAAGAAAGAAGGCAAAATGTACAGTCTCATATTCACATTGCGTCTAGCACCATTGATTTCAAAACCGCGTTGTTGGGTATGCCGAAGACCCAGCTGGCCCTCACACTCCATCCCCATGTATTTGGCTGCTGACTTTCATCTCTCAGCCCTGCTTTTTGGTTTGTGGGTCTAATCTGATACTTGTTATTAATTTTATTTATATAAAATATATTTATTATTAAATAAAAACATTTTTTTTATCTTTAATATTATTTAAAACTTGTTATTAATTTTATTCATATAAATATATTTATTATTTAAATAAAAACATTTTTTTATCTTTAAATTATTTAAAACTTGTTATTAATTTTATTCATATAAAATATATTTTTTATTTAAAAAAATTAAAATTATTGTTTCTACCATATTTTGACCAGGGCGTTAGTCAATTAAATCTTCGTTTAAAGAATGTTTTTTGTTTTCTTTTTTTTTAAAAAGGGAAAATTATAGAAATAACTGAAAGAGATGGCACAATCACTTTAGCCCAGTTCAGTTCAGTATTGTGCCAGACACAATACACTATGTATTATACTGTTCACTTCCATGATTTTTTTTTCAATTTAATTATGAAATATTTATTCTTTTTAATTTCATCATTTTTTGTTATATTAGCATGGTTTTTTTTTCTTCCAATCCTTTGAATTTTCATTATGAATATTTCAGCATGAATTAAAAGTCTATAACATGAATTTTTTATTTTATATATGAAATATTATGTTTTGATTCTGGCTATACGTTGTTTTAATCAATAGCAATAAATATGTAAATATTGGCTATAACATGAATTATATATGAATTATTATTATATCCAATTATTGTTATGGGTTTCACATGTTCTCAAATAATATTTAATATGAAATCTTTGCGTAAGGTGGAATAAGATTTGAAAAAAAAATTAAATCTTATTTAAAGAATCAATTTCTATGTTGTTGAGACCAGACATGATTCGACTAGGCACACACATTTCATACTCAAATGTCTAAATCGTAGCATTATAGGTAAATGGATAATAATTACACTAAAAAACTGATTATTAAAAATTTAAGTTAAACCATGTATGATTTTCCTTATATTTGAGGGATTATGATACATTACTAGATAATGCACTTGATCTTTAAAGATAAATCAATCAATTATTGAATTGATAATAAATTAAATTATATAATTTATTTAATTAAATTTTATTTAGAATTATAATTTATATTTGAATTAATATATTAAAAATTTAACGAGTCACACACATTAAGAATCAATGATTTGAAATTAAATAAAGATGATTAATCAAGTGAAAGTTGATTTTAAATAAATTTTAGAAACTGGAAACTTGAATGTAATTTATATAAAAAATTACAATTTTTTACTTAACTCTAACCCTAACCCATCAATTTTAGGGCATGTATATTGGATTAATTGAGTTTAATTTTAATCTTGATTTGGATTAAATCTTGATTTCCCGATAATTTGAATCAAATTACAATGTTAGGCTGAACTTAATAACTATATTGTATAATTGATATGATAAACTTTATATATATAAAGACATGTCATGCTTTCTGTCGTTTCAATCACATATAAAATCGTAAAACATTGTAAAACTTCGGCCCCGTTTGTTTGCTGGAAAGTAATTTTCTTTTGAAAAGTGAATTCTGGGGAAAGTGAATTCCGAGAAAGTATTTTTCAACGTTTGGTAGTGTAATGGAAAATAAATTGGAAAACACTTTCCAATGTTTGGTTATGTCATGGAAAATGAGCTGGAAAAAAAACTTATTAATATTTAATTTTTCTCAAGTTTATTAAAATAACGAGGAACAAATCTTGCAAATTAAAAAGTTGAATGAGAATGAAATTGAAAAAAAAATTCATAAATTATCTCAAATAAAATAAATAATAATCAAAATAATAGAGATCAAATCTAAAAAATTAAAAAAAAATGAAAGATGAAGAAATTAAAATAATAATAATCAACATTTCATAAATTATTCCAAATAAAATAATTAATAATCAAAAAAATAAGAACCAAATTTGATAGATAAAAATTTCAATAAAAAAATGATAAGGAAAAAGCAAATAGCAATTATAAAAATAAGGACCAAAGTTAATATAAAAATAAAATTTTAAGAGATGGAATTGAAAAATAAATATTCAAAACAAAATATATATAGCAATCAAAAGTTTGAAGATCAAATTTGATATAATCAGCAAATAATGACATTTCTAAATTTTTCACAACTTCTGGAAAGTGTTTTCCCCCCAAATTTTTCAGGAAAACACTTTCCTGAAAACTAAGCCAAAATTTTCTTTTACTGGAAAGTGTTTTCCATTGACCAACTTTCCTAATAGCAAACAAACACAAGAAAGTTTGAAAAGTGATTTCCCGGAAACCACTTTCCGGAAAACAAACACAGCTAAAGGAAAAATACTTTCCTGAAAATCAAGCCAAATTTTTCTTTAACTGAAATTGACTGGAAAATGTTTTTCGTTGACCGGAAAGTATTTTCCGTTGATTAGAAAGTGTTTTTCATTGATCGGAAAGTGTTTTCTGTTAATCAACTTTTCTAATAACAAATAAATACAGAAAAATTTAGAAAATGATTTTCAAAAACTACTTTCCGAAAAATAAACATCATTCACAAAACTTAACTATTAAGTTATCTAGTATTTTAATGAAAGTTAAAGGACAACATTTTATTTTTATAATACTTTAAAGGAAACATTGATATAAAGGTGGATTGAATTTACTTTTTTCCCAGTCAAGCATCTTCTTACAATTATAGCAGATATGCTTGACGCGTTACTGCTGGGAAAAGGCTTCTTCTTAGAAATTTAAGATGGACGATGTCTGTATTATCATTGAACCTTCGCTGAAGCAGCTCAACCATTGATTACAAAACCGCGTTGTTGGGTATGTCGAAGACCCAGCTGGCCCTCACCCTCCTCCATCCCCATGTACTTGGCTGCTTTCGTCTCTCAGCCCTGCTTTTTGGTTTGTGGGTCTAATCTGGTACTTGTTATTAATTTTATTTATATAAAATATATTTATTATTTAAAAGTCTATTTGGTGGATTCAGTCTCAAATTATAGTTAAAAATAGAAATTAAAATAAGGGGTGCCGACTTTAACAAAGAAAAACAAAATAAGCATGGTTTAGATTTTGACGTGGAAAACTTCAATTTGATCCCTGGAGTTCTAGTTTTCCTATCATTTGATACCTTTGTTTTCCAATAATGTATAACTTAATTTGGAAATAAAAATATTTCAATATAAGTAGAGTTCCCAGCCCAAGCAAATACAACACCCAATGGATATTTAGGCGAGTATTGTTTGAGAAGTCCCATATTTGATGTTGCGGGGCTATTCTTAAAATTAATTTTTATTTAATTTTACAGGGATTAAAAAATATCTTAAAGAATTGCAATGATTTAAATTCTAGAGTAAAAAATTTATTTGTTCAGTCAAAATTCTCCCTTCTTGTTCATGCATTTATTTTCTTATTCGATAAAACCATGAAAGTTTTCTTTTTTAATCAACACCTCAGGTTTTTTGAATAAAAAATAAAAGAATTCAAATACTTTAAATTTAAGAGGAAAAATATATTTCTTTAGCCAATATTCCCTTTTTTTATTCATTTATTTACTTTTATTTTGATGAAAATGTATTTTGTATTAGAAGCTTGGTTTTTTATATAAGAACTTATCATGAACTAATTTTCAAAAACAAAATAAAAAATAATAACATCCCCATTATTTTTATGAGACTTTATGAAAACAATAAAGAATAATTAATTTGAGAAAAAAATATAAAAATTCACAATACAAAAATTATATATATATATATATATTATTCTCATTATATATTATTGTCCATTTCATAAAATATTGTGCATGTGAGTTTTGTACATAATTATAAAAATACTGCAAATATAACCATAAAAATTTAAAATTTTATTTAAAAATAATAATATAATTTAATGATTTATGAAACATCATTGCAATTATTTATTTAAAGTAGTTTTTATTTTAAGATACAAAAAATATATATATAAAAAAAATGAAAGAATAGGATGGACAAGAAATATCAAAAGCAGATAGACCTACGCTATGAGGCTTGCACGCTTAGCCCATAAGAAACCTTGGCACCAATAAGATTTTTGATAATTGATATTACTAACTCAATCAATGTCAATGAAGCCAATGGCCATAAGATGTGGAGCATGTGTTATAACTTAATTTTTTTTATATATAAAAATAAAATAAAATAAAATAAAATGGAATAAATGAAGAAAAATTAAGATTTGAATCATACAGAACAAATGAAAAGATGAAAAGTTTTTAAGAATTAACCAAAGAGGGATTGTAAATTCAGGGTTCAATTTTGCTAGAAATGAAAAGAATAAATAAGTTTAGGGACTTAATTAAATTTTAAATTTGTTTAAATTAATGATATCAGGGATTTAATTGATAGATTTAAGGACTTAATTAAGATTAAAATTAGTTTAATTAATGAAATCAGGAGTTTAATTGAAGAAATATCCAAGTTTGGAATTAATTAAGGATTAAATTGATTAAATTGGAAGACAAGGACTGTTTTGTAAACGACACCGAAATACAGGGGTCTGATTATAATGTTCCTTGGGCCTGATTAGAAGATCTCGAAACGTAAAATGACTAAATTGCAAAAGAGCCACCCAAGTCAGAAACGACGCCGTTTTGTTTCATTCTTTGTCTTCTTCCTTTCGAAACAGAGGAGATCACCTGCGAAGGAAATACAGAATGCCACCCAGACAGACAACTCACACCACAAGACACATTGCAATGCCCAAGACTTCCATCACCAGCTTTTCAATTCTTTTTCGTGTCCCTCGCCGCCATAACAAACCATTGAGGCGTGGAGGAAACCACCACCATTGACAAGATAGTGTTTGGGCTGATGTGGACAAAAAGCCATAGAGTGAGTACAGATAAACGGAAATGGTTAGAGATTCAGCGGAAAAGGTGAATAGGAAGACTTTGGTTTGTAATAATAATTTGATTATGAGTTAAATATTATTTCTAAGGCTCTGATGTAGCCTCTCCAGGGAACTCTCAAATTTTGATTTATGTTATTAAAGTATTTATCAATCTTGTTGAGTGTAAATATATTATTTTATCTAACAGCAGAACCCAAAGTTATATTGACAACAGAGGAAAAGCTATAAGATCACAGACTACAATTACATAAAACAAATGTACGCAAAGAAAGAAGAAAACCACAGATGGGTTTGGATTTTTGAAGCAAGTAGTAATAGCAACAGTTGTTGTGCAGAGTAGTGAAGGTCCTGAAATTTTTCTACTTTTGTTCATATATCTGATGTGCAGAGTAATGAATGGTTTGTTTGGCTGTGATGATTTATACGAATTTTGACTCACAATACATCACTCTGAAAAATAAGGGAAATAAATTTGGCACAAGGCATAGCAGAGAACACAAGATATATAGTTTAATCCAAAATGAACCTGCATTTCTAAAATTAGAAATGCAAAATTCAAACGAAAAGATTTGCCAACTAACATCCAACTACAGCAACTATTATCATATTCTAATCAATTTTGGCTCTGATCTATTATCATATTCTTTAGCATAAATTAAATGCAACTATTCAAAAGAAACCATCAACTTAAATTCCAGCAGCGGCAGCGGCAGCAGCAGCAGCAACAATCATAGACCCAAACTCTGATTTGATAAATTTTAAATTTGATAATAATAATCTACTCTGAAAATAAGCTACAAACGGTTTAAACAGTACTTTAAACCGACCAACAGGTTCCTTTGTTGAGGTGGGATAAGGACATCATGAGAAGGTACAAAATGCAGCATTTACCTTCTTGTGACAACGCCGGCTTATCAGAACTTGGCATTTTATGCATGTCTCATTGTAAAGGTGGTTGCCAAGATGCTAGCTAATAGCCAGCAGGTAACATTCAAACATATACTTCTAATATCATGCTTTGAGAATGGAGATCGCCCTTGGCATCTGGATATCTCATATATATGCAAACATTTCCAGACTGATATTGCTCTATCTATATTTTCCCATTCTGAGTTTCCTCTGTAATTGTTGAGAAAAAGAAATTGGCGCATAATGGCACTGCGTGTTGATGAAGAAGTAGCTAACAAGCAGGTGATATTGAAAGACTACGTCATGTCTGGTTTTCCTAAGAATTCAGACATGAATGTGATCACCAGTTCTATCAAACTTAAGGTACCAGAAGAAACTCCAGGAATTCTAGTCAAGAATCTTTATTTGTCATGTGATCCAGCCATGAGAGGTAGAATGTTAATACTTGAAGGATCTTATGCTGAGTCCTTCAAGCCTGGTTCGGTCAGTCACTCTGCTTATCTTGCATTTCATTGAATACTTTTGAAGAAAACAATCAATACAATTTAGAATAGGGCTGTTGATATATGTACTTCTGTAAAGGACTTTAGCTCAAACTTTCATGTGGCTGTTCTAAAAAATGCAGCCTTTAAATGGATATGGAGTGGCTGGAGTTTTGGATTCAGGGCATGCAGACTTCAAGAAAGGTGACCTGGTTTGGGGAATAACTGGTTGGGAAGAGTACAGTCTCATTACGTCAACAAGGGGACTGTTCAAAATTGAACACACGGATGTGCCTCTTTCCTATTACACTGGAATTCTTGGTTAGCTTTTTTTGTTTTCTTTTTATCCTTTTTGTTCAATTTTATCTTTCTTAAGTTAGGTAGCTTTGGTGCTACTAAAATACATGGCCGGTAATTGTGAGCTCCACTTAGTTTTCGGCATCCTTAGCAGATATGATATTTCATGCTAGGAAACTTTCAAGATATAAGCTTCATTCTCTGACGTATGAAGCATACAGCAATAACAATTAAGATGAAAAGTGACAAAAGAAAGAGATTCTTTCCTTTTCCATCTAATTCAAACGTCCATTGTAAATGAAATTGAAAATTATATCTAATAATTCATCACCCATATAATTATCATTCTTTCCTAGATGGTCAAAAGTTTATCTAATTGTAGTCCATTTATACGTTGCAGGAATGCCAGGTATGACTGCTTATTGTGGTTTTTATGAGCTTTGCTCTCCAAAGAAAGGGGAGCATGTCTTTGTTTCAGCAGCTTCTGGTGCAATGGGTCAGCTTGTTGGCCAATTTGCCAAGTTATTGGGTTGCTATGTTGTTGGAAGTGCTGGAAGCCAAGAAAAGGTTAGTCAGCCGATCATGAGTGTTAACCGTGTCAAACAACTGACTTGTCCTGTTGTTGCTGTTCAGCAAGTAAAACTGCAAGCTTTCAATTTATTGCCACATATTTAAGTAGAAGACATGAAAGCAAAGAAACATCTGTAACCAGATTCTGTATGGTGTTTGCTTTTAATTTCTCTTATCAATCTTAAGGTTGACTTGTTGAAGAACAAGTTTGGATTTGATGAGGCTTTCAACTATAAAGAGGAGCCGGACCTGGTTGCAACTTTGAAAAGGTGAGTAGCAAGTTTTTTGAACTGGAAGTTTATGCCCATATTATGTGGGAATTTCTTAGAGGCATCAAAGAAACAAAGATATATATTCTCCTTCTTTATCTGTGTTTTAGGCCTTTTATGTTAAGTGCTAATTAATGCCTCTGTTCCTGGCAGATACTTGCCAGAGGGCATTGATATTTACTTTGAAAATGTTGGAGGAAAGATGTTGGATGCTGTTCTACTCAACATGAGGCTTCATGGACGCATTGCAGTGTGTGGGATGATTTCACAGTACAACAAATTTGATAACCCTGATGGCATATACAACCTGATCAACATCATTCTGAAACGTGTTCGCATCGAAGGATTCCTAGTTTCGGATTACTATCATCTCTACCCCAAGTATCTGGAAATGATTTTGCCTAAAATTAGAGAAGGGAAGATCGTGTACGTGGAGGACATAGCAGAAGGCCTAGAGGGTGGTCCAGAAGCTCTAATTGGGCTTTTCGCTGGCCGCAACATAGGAAAACAAGTGATTGCAGTTGCTCATGAATGACTATCTTCATGTTGCTTATCTTCTAAATGCACTGAAATTTCTCCTAAGAAGTTGTATTTCAATCCAGTTGTATTTTAATTTGATTACATCAATGATATTGTACTAAAAAAGTGTGAGCGCTGTAATAATCAATTAAATTAAGGCCAACAAGGTTCATGGGATTAGGACATGGTGACCAGTAGCCTCCTTAATTGCTAATAATCAATACTTGGCATGACATATATCCTTGTTTTTTAACGGGCTCACCAATATTGTGGTTCTATACGTACACAATGAACAACATTGTTGTACACCAAACTGCAATAAACAACAGCTGCTTCATCTTTAATCTGGATTTTACCTACATCAAACCCACAAAATCGCATTTCAAAAGCAAATCCATCACCCCCAAAATAACTGCAAGCTAGATTCTTGAAATCATTTCAACTTTTTTTAAGAACAAATGATTTTTATTTTCATTTTCTTTATAGAAAGCAGCTTAAATGGCCTAAAATGACACCATAATCTACCTAAATCAATAAAGCACGTTGATGTAGCTTAAATCCGATATTAAACGAACATCTAAGAACAAATCCAGCTTGATAAAGTCCAATAAATCAAACAAATCAAACATTGCCTAAATCCACAAGTCAAGACCTAAAAAAGAACACATTAAACTTAACACAGAACTAGATCGATCAATTAATCCATTTAAGTGGGAAAAAAAAAACACAGAAAGGCAGAAAAAGATGAGGGCGGGGACTATGAGTGTTTACATCTTAGAGAGCTTGTTAGGAGCACCGCCCTTGGCAACGCGAAGGAGAGCAAGCTCAGCCTTGAGATCCTTTGAATGGGCGAGAAGTTAGATACTTTCTCCTGTTTTCTCCTCCCTTCTCAACTAACAAATAGAGTGGAGACCATCAAAAGTTTCGAATTTTGCTTTCTTAAAAAGAAGAGACACACACAGAGATAGACAAAAGGTGGGGTCTTTGGTTTTACAACAAAAACCCAATTTCATTCCAATCATTTTTGCGTGCAATGATCCTTCCTTCAGGTTTTACGGGCTCTTCGTTTCTTTGTTTTACAACATGAAACTGATTTCTCTTTTTGGTGTAGTTTTTAGTACTTAAAAGTTAAAAGAAGTTAATTGGACGAAAAAGTTCCACCTTTTTAAAAAAAAAATCTTTTGTTCTTGTTTGTTGATTTGCTAATTTGTGTTAAAGGGTTCTCAATAGTCAATGGTTTGGTTTTTAATTAGTACTTAAAAGAACATGTTAATTAACTGGGTTTGGTTTTTGTTAATTAGAAACAAGAAAAGCTTGTTTGTGAATAATTAATGGGTCTTATTGTGAAGAACTGACACTTGTAATTGAAGGATAACCAATGCTCAAGAGGGTCGTTGAGGTATAATCCTTTTCACTTTAAAGTTTCTATTCCTTTTGGATTTCTTAGTTAGAGAACTCTATGCGATTTAGACTTGTGTAAGAGATCCATGGTATAATCTTCACTTTAAAGACTTGGATAAAAAGATCCATATATGGTCTTTTATGAGGAAAACAAGTTGATAAAAATCTCATTTTTTCGCATAGAAATAGTCAAGAAAAAAAAAAAAGAAACAATTGGCATTAAACACCCATGAAGATTATGTTGGATAAGATTTTTTAAACAACCACAGCCCACATCAGTCCAATAATTTTGCTAGCTAAAATAAATACTACATTTATTTAATTAGTGATTTTACACAACAAGATGATAATATCATAGCTAAGTGGGCAAAAAGTGGGGAGTTTTCTTAAACCAATCCCTCGACTAATTGAGATTTTCAGGTGAGAATTTTTGCATGGTTATGATTCCCCATAGGCTGAACGCCCGAATCAAAAAAGCTTTCCACTGCTGCCTTGTAGAAAATCTCATTGAACCATGACGGGGATGATGAAGCAGATGATATGGTGGCGAAGGTATCGTTCTATCGCTTTCAACTTCGGACTCTTGGTTGTCAATCTCATGATCCGACGATCCTGACCCTTCAAATGAAGTCTCGTAGTAGTCAATGTCATGATCCCCCTCTGAACCTTCAAAAGACTCTTGGTTGTAAAAGTCATGATCCAACGCTGGAGTTTGATCGTAGTTGCTCCGTCCAAATGGATGTATCACATGGATCCCACATCGTACCACCTCACTCTTTTCGGACCTCAATATCAGTAGTTCCAATCCATCATCTCCGCAGTATTTTTCCATTGCCATCTCAGGTTTACTTATGACTATTAGCCACCTACGATGGAAATAGGGTCTTGCATGTGTAGCTTCGAACAATGGAATACCGTTTCTTTTATTTTTTATAATAGCCTTGTATTCTTGATACCCACCACCGCCTGAACAGACAACCCAAATGAGCAAGCTTTCGAAAACAGGAGGTATATGAAATGATAATGAACAACCTACTCCATGGAACCAATTTGGAAAGTCATAATAATCGTAGGGAACCATAAGAGAGTCACAATAATCGTAAGCCTTGAAGGGATTACTATCACAGTCGTCACAATGATGATCGATTTTCTGCATAAATATCGAATTCAAGGAATGCTGAGATTTTAGACACTGATTAATATATATATGCAAGAGGGACAGAAATAGTACCTCAAGAAGCTGATGCTTGGCATTTTTTGATAAATTACTAAGACCTTGCTTGCCGTCAATCTCAATGAAATTGTAAAGCTCATATTGAGACAGATATGGTGGTGCAGGTATTACTACTCTATCTCTTCCAACTTCAGACTCATGATCCCACTCTGACCCTTCAAATGCTTCTGTCTTTCCAACTATCACATGGATCCCACATTCAAACACTTCAGCGTTACGTTTCCATGCCAGACTGTGACAGAAATCCACGCACAGTTCCAATTCCTCATCTCCAGAATATTCTTTCATTGCCATCTCACTTATACTTATGTATCTCAACCAACTTATAGATCTATAGTCGCCTAGCGTTGCTTCAAACAATTGAATACCGTTGCTTTTATTTTTTATAATTACCTTACACAACTCATATGGATGACCTTGCCAGACAACCCCAACGACCAAGCCTTCGAAAACTGGAGGTACATGAAATGATAATGAACTTCCTTTTCCACGGTAGCTGAACCAATTTGGAATCAGAGTGAACTTATCTCTCTGGCTGAACGTATAACAACGATTGAAGACAATTTCATACCCATAACCACCGTAGCACAATGCCTGTATATATATTTATTGATTTCAAGGAATGCTGAATATTAGACATTAATTAATGAATATATAGTATGTGCCAATTGTGTGCTTATTTGTGTACAAGAAAGACAGAAATAGTACCTCAGCAAGACTTTTCTTGTAATTATTTGATGACTTGTAGTTGGGATCATAGCTTATAAACCAGCCATGATTACTTAGACCTTCCATGCCTTCAATCTCTATTAAATCCGGACAATCATCTAGATTCAGATTTAGATATTTTTTTGCTTGGATTGGTAGTCTTACCCATTGCATTGATTTGCAACGAAATGTATCCAAACATTCTAAATTTGAGGGAAGCTCTGGGATTGATACAAGATTTCTGCACTTATTAACTATCAAAAGCCGCAGCTTAGAAAGGATGCCGATGCCAGAAGGCAGACTGAAGACATTGTTTTTTGATAGATCCAATTCTTCGAGAGAGGACAAACCTCCAAAATCAACAGAATTAGTTGCCCGTTCAGACAAACCATAATTAACAAGTTTTAGCTTTCCCAATACTCTCCAAATAGTGGAAGTTGGAGGTAGCAAAGCTGAAATCAAAGAAGAATTTGGTGAAGGCCGATATGGTAACTTCCTTTCCCCCTTCCAGTGTCCGTGCAATGACAACTTCCTCACACACTTTAAATGTCCAACTGAAGAGAGAAATTGCTCGTTGTTAATTCCATCTGCTAGAAGCTCAGTGAAGGACTCAATATCACCCATGCACTCCGGCAGCTCCTTAACTTGTGAACACCCCGAAATATTCAAACACACAAGAGACTTTGAATGTCCAATAGATTGATATACCTCAACTAAACTTGAGCAACCTTCAAGTAGTAGTTTTTCTAGACTTGAACTGTGCAGGTTTGGTGTTTTTATAAGGTTCTTTGAATAACTGAGATCAATGATCTTTAGATTGTTTTGAATCTGTCAGAGCAGTGAGGAAAATCATTAAAAAGTAATCATCAAAAGTTCTCTAGACAAATTTTTAGGTATTTTGGTATGTTTCGCACCTTTTTTTTCTTCCATAGTTCTCTGATGTTACTATACTTCATATCAATAACAACTACGTAATCCAGTGAAAAGTCGGATGGTAAAAATCTCAGAGGACATTCAAGCCAACAAATCCACGTCAACACTTTAGAAAGCTGGTCGAAAGATCCGGTGAGTTCTGCTCCATTGATTTGGAGTAATTTTAAAATTTTCATTTTTGTAAATGATCCTGTGCTTAGTGATTTGTCTTCTGATCTTCTCACATCCAGTGTAAGGCCCTTTACAACTTCTGTTCCCTAAACAAGAAAACAAAATCAGTAGAACTTTCATATGATTGTTTGTAATAAGTTTGACAATAAAGATACAAATGAATGTGCTTTTCTGTATGCATTGAGTTCTTACCATCTGCATCTTGAGTACTTTCCACGCATCCTCTTGACTCCAAATTCTGCTCCTTCGTGCAGGATTTTCAGGTGACTCTTCCTTAACGATCTCCCTTCCCATCCCTCGTAATAGATCATGCATGCTTATCGTTCCAGAATCATGAACTTTAATCAAAGACCTTTCAATGAGAGTTCCCAAATCATCTTCTGGATTGTAACCAGCTCGTCCTTCTAGCACTTTGGCTACGTATTCTTTCTTTCTACCAATAAAGAAGCATGCAATATCAAGAAATGTATTCTTTAGTGTAGGTTCATCCAGTGTGTCAAAACTTATTCTAAGTTTTTTCTGAATTTCACGGTTTGGAAATTTTCTCAATCTGTCAATTACAGATTCCCATCTACCTTGGTTTTTCCCAAACAAACAAGAACCTAAAACCTCAAGAGCTAAAGGAAGTCCTCCACAGTATTCAACTACATCATTCGAAAGCCCAACATAATCTTTTGCTGGCTTGGTGTCCCTAAACGCATGCTGACAGAATAGCTGAAGGGAGTCACCCCGGTGCAATTCTTGAACCTGGTATCTTTGATCAGCTTCAAGAAGTAAGCGCTCATCTCTAGTTGTAATTATCACCCTGCTTCCGGGACCAAACCAGCTTCGCTCTCCCATCAATGCATTTAATTGGTCCAGATGATCCACATCATCTACAACAACAAGAACTCTTTTGCGGCAGAGGCGTTCTTTAATCAGAACCTTTCCTCTATCAACATTATTGATCTTCTCAGTATTTTGTCTTAAAATATCCTTAAGTAGTTGTTGTTGTAAAAGAACCAAATCATTAGGTTCTGATTTTTCTTTGACATTCAAAAGAAAAGAGATTCCCTCGAATCCATATCCACAGTCATAGCAGAGTTGATTAAATACAACTTTTGCTATAGTCGTCTTTCCTATT
>Ga0325405_1000522_pt1 | contig 37285 bp, 20 predicted proteins | sample PopdelMetagenome_21_FD_205663 | JGI IMG/M metagenome (GOLD analysis project Ga0325405, IMG submission 205663) | Populus deltoides microbial communities from Bellville, Georgia, United States - Xylem-Control-R2 | ecosystem: Host-associated > Plants > Phyllosphere > Stem > Wood/Secondary xylem... | reverse complement strand
TGGATTGATTTTTTTATTATTATTGTAAAAAAAAATATTAAAACTATAATAAATTATTTGATATTATTATTAAACTCAATCTAATATGTTAATCTTTAAATCTCCAAACATAACTTATTGTCCGACTCGAGTTTAAAATTAAATCTAAATATTTTATTTTAATATTATACATTCGACTTGCTAGGTGCAAAAACAACTAGGCTGTTAGTAAAATATATTGTTTGGTTTTGAAAAAAATTTTAGATATATATATATATATATATATATATATATATATATATATATATATATATATATATATATATGACGACATATTGCATTAATCTAGACTCGTGGTTTAACCCATGTTATGAATCTCATTAAGTTTTGATAATTTTTTTAAATATTTTTACTTAATTATACGATAATAATAATAGATATTTTTAAAATTAAGCATAAATCAAATAAAAATAAATATTTTTAAAATCAAGTATAAATTAAGTATAAATCAAGTATAGATATTTTTACTTAATGTAATTTTTGGTTTTATTCGAAGTATAAAATGTCAAGCTTGCCACCGCTAATTAGAAAGGGACTTTTATTTGTACCTTTGGTTTTACCTTTGCCTTCTTCTGCCTCGCTGTCATCTACGATCACAATTCTCTTCCGTGTCCCCATCTAACAATGTTCCATCTCCCTCGTTGTCATGTCGTGCTTGTTTAACAAAATTAATTAATAAAAAAATATTTTTTATTTTAAAAATAATTTAGCTTAATTTTTCAATTTTTTTTTATTTTAGACATAAAATAATTTCTTATAGTTATAAAATATTTAAAAATATATTATTATTTATTAATTATATTAAATTTGATATTTAATATTTTAATTGCTACATATTTTATTTTAAATATTTTTTTATAATTTTATTCTTTAAAATTTAATTTTCACACCAACTTTAACTTTATTTTTTTATTGTTATTTTTTTCTATTTTTTTTAATTAAATTTTTATTTATCATGTTTAGTTTCTATTTTTTTTATTGTTATTTATTTTATTTAAAATAATTTATGAAATTAAGTTTTTTTTAATTTTATATTATTTTAATTTTTAATTCTTATTTTTAATTAGATTTGATTTTTATTTATTTAATTCTTATTTTTTATTTGAAATTATAAAATTAATTTTTTTTAATTTTATCATCTTTTAATTTTTTTATTTGTCAGTTTTGATATCCATTATTTTCATAAAAAAAATTTTAATAAGTTATTTTTTAATTTATTTTTTATAATATAAATAAACATTAAAAATATTTTTTAATTAATGTTTTCATATAAATTACCTTCCAAAATAAAATTATTTCCAGGATACAAATGTGCAAGGCTAGCAAGATTTAGTGATGGGAGGGGTAAACATGTCAGTACAAAAGCGCACAATGTCTGTCTCTGGGCTATTATAATCCCATCAAACCCCGCAGAGAAAGAAGAGTCTCTCTTTCAGATTCCATTTCACTACTCCGTCTCCACTGTCTCGCAGCCCTCCTCTATCTTCAAAAAAAGAATAGAAAAGAAAAAAACAGTGAGACATCTGATTGTGTCCCTTCTCCTGCTTCCCTCTCTGTCAGCACCTCTCCTACTGGAAAAACAATTCAAACCTCTCCTCTTTCTTTCTCCCTCTGAAACCAAACTTTCCTTCTTCTGAGTGATGGGTGTGAGCTGCTCCCGGTGCTCCCACACTTCCCACATCACAGAAATCATCATCACCAGTTTCTTTCGCCACAAATCTTAAGATTGATTAATTAAGATAAAAACGTTAAATAGAGATCATTCAGTCCTGGAATCTGGTTCTTTCAGTGTTCGACCAGATACTTTATATAATATAGCTGCGATGGCAGCTTGATTAAACCTGTATCAGCAGGAAAGTTTTTAGAAAAATCATGGCGGCTTGTGGTGGTGGTGGTGGTTCTAATCCCAATTTTTCTGTTTTAGTTCAAAGCCAAAGAGGCCCTTGTGCTGCTTCTCAACCTCTTGAAGCTTTTTTCCTTTCTGGCTCTTCTCCTTCTTTTCTTGGTATTCTTTCTAATTATCTATTTGCTTTACTTTCTGTATTAAAAAAACTGTTCCTTGTTTCTTTTCTTTTTAATTCTGTTAATTCCTGGTGTTTGAAACTTATGATTTCATGGATAAATAAAAAATTCAGGCTTTTTGAACCTCAATTACCTCTATATCATCCTCTCTTTACTTTTTAATTTGGTGATTTATTATTATTTTTTTTTATCTTTTGATGAATAGGGAGGATTTTTTTTATGATTATTATTTTAACTCGTTGATGCTCAAAATATCAAATTAGATTTCTCTAATCTATCTCCTATAAGATTTTTATATATGATTGCAGTAAATATCCTATCTTTTATTAAACGTTTGCTCAATGGATGCCTTCTTATTCGGCTATAGTGTTTTTTTTTCCGCTTTTTTTTTTTTAAATTTTTGGTAGAAATGTTCAGAGAAGCACACATTCAACCTTGTATTACAATTATTAAAAAAAAATAAAAATTATCAAGAATTCAAGATGGAAATCAATTGAACCAAAATGATTGCTGATTTCTGCATGTAGCTCTTGTGATTGACTGAATGGCCTTTGACTTGTGGTGTGTCAATAATATAGGTTCAAGATCCATGATGAGTTTTGCAGATGTTCACCAAGCAAATGGATCAACTAGACCGTTTTTCCGCCCATATGATCACGAAGACAACGGCGACGATGATTTGGATGAATATTTTCATCAACCTGAAAAGAAGAGGAGACTTACTGTTGATCAAGTTCAGTTTCTTGAACGAAGTTTTGAGGTTGAGAACAAGCTTGAACCCGAAAGGAAAATCCAGCTGGCGAAGGATCTTGGCTTGCAGCCTCGGCAGGTTGCCATATGGTTTCAAAACCGCCGGGCAAGATGGAAGACGAAACAGCTTGAAAAAGATTATGAGGTTCTGCAATCTAGCTACAATGGCCTTAAGGCTGACTACGACAACCTCTTCAAGGAGAAGGAGAAACTAAAAGCTGAGGTAAATAAACACTGTCCTTTTGTAAGAGAATTCAACAACCTTGCTGCTATACTCGTTTAGCATTGATGTGAAATAAGATTGTACTATGGTATAATTGTTTCAGGTTAATCTTCTCACCAACGAGTTGCTTCTTAAAGAAAAAGAGAAGGGAAGCACAGAATTGTCTGATAAAGATGCATTATCTCAAGAGCCACCCAAAAAGGCAATAGCCGATTCAGCTTCAGAGGGTGAAGTATCGAAAACTTCAACCGTGGCCTGCCAGCAGGAAGATATTAGCTCAGCCAAAAGTGATATGTTTGATTCAGACAGCCCACATTTTGCGGATGGGGTACATTCCTCACTCTTAGAGGCAGGTGATTCTTCACATGTCTTCGAGCCCGACCAATCGGATTTATCACAAGATGAAGAAGATAACTTGAGCAAGAGTCTTTTGCCTCCGTACGTCTTTCCAAAGCTTGAAGATGGTGATTACTCTGACCCGCCAGCAAGTTTTGAAGATCATGCCTTTTGGTGCTGGTCATACTAAGTTGCACTTGGTATTTAACATGGTTTCTGTGTCTTTCTTCTTGTTTACAGCTTGTTAATCATTAAGCAATAATCCCAATCCAAATGCGGTGTTGGGTTCTGGTTGTAGTTGGAAATGATGGCCTTTGCCCCTCCTGTAATCTTGTTTTTGCTGGGGTACTCTTTGTTTGAGTTAGATGGAGCTTTTCCGAACCGATTGTAAATGAATTTCCCTTGCAGTTTGTTTGGGAAGGTAATGCATTTCTTGTATTCGAAATAGTCTAGAGGATACTGCTCCTTGATTGCTACGTTTAGCTCATTGATTTAGCAACTCTTCGATTATCTTTAGAGCGTTTTTGGTTGTTAGATTGTGGGTATTTTTTAAATAATTTTTTGTGTTAAAATATATGTTAATGATATTTTTTTTATTTTTTAAAATTATTTTTAACATTAGTATATCAAAACGATCCAAAACATATAAATTATATTAAATTTTAATATAAAAAATTAATTTTTTTAAAAACACAATAACAACCACATTTCCAAACGTTAGCTTAAACTATTAAATTTGTTGCGGTTACGTTACATGTATTAAAGTTTTTTTTCTCTCAGAATACTCTGAAAAAAACATCGGGGGGTTGGTGGGGTTTTTTTTTTTTTTTTTTTAGAGGATAGATAATAAGATGAGAGAGGTAAGGGAATACCGAATATGGCTTGTCGTCTCCCTTTCTCAGTTTGTCCGTTCCCAAACCCGTTTAATATTGAATTGTATTATGATTCCCTGTTACAAAGATTGTATGCTAAGCAACAAAATTTGCTTTATTGAAAAGCCAGCAATGATCTTGGTTCTCACTGGGGTGAAAATCTTGCACCCATCCCATTTTCTAATTTTGGTAGAAGACATGCACAAAAGGACTTGGAAAAATAAATTAAATCTTAATAATTACTAGAAGATACATGCTTGAGCTGCTGCAACAAGCTTTTTTTCAACTTGCTTATGTTACGAGTTTATGCAGTCGATCAATCAGGGCCACTCTTAAATTTTTGCCCACCGAAAGAACATCTTACAGCGGTTGTGAGTGTGGATGAAGCTAGTCAAACTAGCTTCTTCTAGCTACTTGCTGCCCTTATCTCGTGAATTGTCCTGTCTCTTGGTCAGAAAAGAAATGACATTTCAGATTGGCCCATGATTGGAACGAGGAAAAAAGGCAAGCTGTCTAATAAAAATTGGTAAATTTGGAGAAATCTGAGCATCTTTATTCTAGAGAAGCAGAAATAGAAAAGCTTTTGTAGAGCAGTAGTTGCGTGGAGGACTCTGTATCATGGAGAAATTCCTATCACATCAATAGGCAGCACATTCAACGACTCTTTCATCACAAGAAATGAACATCACTCATCAATGTTGAGGGTCGTCCACTTTCGCAACAACTGTGTGGACAATCTGTCTATGTGCTATTAGAATATGCTTGATAGGAATTAACGCTTATCTTTTAAGAACTTTGATGTCAACTTTAGTCGAAGATACAGAAATCGATGAATAATTTGTTCACAAACATCTTAATGGAGGAAATAGTGCAAACACGTTATAATATACAGTTAAAGGGGTACCTTGATTCGTCCATAGCTTAAAAAAAAAAAAAAGTGTAATCAATTTGTTACACAATAAATTAGTCAACGAAATAATTTAAGTTAAAAAATAAAAAAAAATTAAATATTAGGCCGGATTTATTAAGTATTTCCATATTAAAATAAATTTGGGTCTAAAAAATAGAAATTACAGACTATGAAAAAGACTTGATCCAGACTTGTAAATTTTATTTTTTTATTTTTACTAAAACACATGAGATAATAGAGATGAACAATTTCAATTGTGCATCCTTAAAGTAAAGAGTAATGGAGAAAGCTAACATACACTTATCTATGAATTTTGCTAAATAAACCAATGATGAAGGAAGAAATACAAAACAAATGAACAAATCAACAATAATAATTGCTACGCTACGCAATTGAATAAAGTTCTCGGGATCTTCAAAATTTGTATGTTAGTAAATTTATAATTTTGTAGGTGATAATCAGTATGCATATAATATGTAGATAAATAGTTTATAGGTTAATAATTTGTAGGCGATTATAAGTAAGCTTGCAGTGTCTAATATAATCTAGTACTCTTGCAATTTTCATTACAAAAAAAAACCACAAAATACAAATATTTATATTGCTTCAAGCGGTTTCAAAATACCTTGAAAGAAGAAATACTCCTTGAATTTCAAACTCCTAGTTCATGTTTTCCAATGTGTTTTTGTAATCTATTGAATGACCATTCAATGAGTTTAAGTTCTTTAATTTTGAGTTAATAAGTTATCTTTTACATTCAAATTATTTGATTACTCCGCAGGTTTTAATTTGTTTTCTGCATATTAAAAGATCATAAAAATTTTAATACATAATTAAAAATCTATTTCTATAAGTTTGGATTTGTAAGAACAATATTTAGAGTTCAAATATGTAACATTAAATTTAACATTTAACTTTGAAATTCAAAGTTCTTATAGTTAAGGCTATTAGTTTATATGCCATGTAATCAATCAGTTGGTTACACGTGATACTATTTTATTCATGTAAAACATATTTAATTTTATTAATAAAGACATTATTTATCTTTAATATTTATTTATATTTAATCTATGAATTTAATGTTTGATTAATGAATCTAGTGTAAAAATGTTATAGCTATGAGATTCATATTGCATCAAAGTATTGTTCCTAGTCCATACTTTCTTAATAATTGATATTTATTAGAGCTATTGAGACTAGTACATGTATGGACATTTATTAAAGCTGTTGAGACTAGTACATGTTATGTTCTTTCTTTTATGAAAGGAAGCAACTAGTCTCATAAATTGAGGTATGAGGGATACTTAGAACTAATATGTGTAAGTGTTTGTCAAATAACATGCACATTGAATTGACCTGCATGAGAATTTCATATTGATATATCACCTATGTCTATAAAAAGGCTTACATGACGGTTGTGTAAGTGATCTTTAGACTTGAAATCACTAAGTTATCTTATATAGAAAGTGTTATTTTGATCCTATTATACGTTATCTTGGTAAATGTAACAAATTGGCAAACATTAAATATAATTTAAACTATATAAAGATATTTGAGTATTAGAAATTTTCATCTTTAGATTCCCAAAGGCCCTTTATATCTAGTCATCTCATTTAAAAGTCCTATTTTTAAGAAGCTTAGTTAAAGATACTATTAGTATACTATATACACTTATAAACCTTATATAATACCCTATCAATCTTAAAATACCCCTCCTAGAATACGCCTTAGAGACTTGAGATTATTTGGTCTAGGTCATTTCACTATGGCTTCCACTCTATTTGGATTGTCCTTACCCTATTCTTAGATACTATATATCCTAAATACTTAATTTTTCTACAAGCACATTTGCATTTGGATATCTAACATGAAATTTATGTGAGGATAAAGTGTATAATATTATCATTAGATGGTTTAAGGGATCCCTTCTGATTTACTATTGGCTAATATGTCATCAAAGACAACTATAACAAATTTTATAAGATAAGGTCAAAATACTCATTTATCAAGATCTAGAAGGTTGAAGGAGCATTGATAAGCCTAAAATACATCACTAAGAACTTAAAGTGTACCTTGTGTGTTTTGAAGACAGTCTTATAAATATCTACAAGCTTTATTCTGAATTGGTAGAATTCAAGTCTTAAGTACAGCTTAAAGAAAACTTAAGACAAACATACTCATCTAAAAGTTATTTAACTCCTGGAATAGAAAACTTATATTTGATTTCTTTTCTTTTTTAAAGGCTCTATAGTCAATATACATCCTTTAAGATCTATATGTTTTTCTCACCAATAAAATTGATGAGGAAAATAGGCTCTGGCTAGACTAGTATTGTCTTATTATAACAGTTCCCTAAGATTGTTCCTCCCCCCCCCCAACCCTTTCTATTTTAGTCTTATACCAAGCTAGGGATTATTGCACTGAATGAACCTTCTACTTCTAATTCATAATATGCAAAACCAAGCCCCAAATTTTTTCTTTTTAGCTTTTTTTAATAATCATGTACCACAATCCATTTATGTTTTATGGATCCCTAAGCCTTTTAATCTAGGCCCTTGTTCTTTTATGCTAGAACTTTATTGTAATGCTAAAAAGTCACACAAAATAAGTCTTAATTCCTTAAGCCACTATATCACTAAAATCATGTTATGCCCTCCTAATTGAATGACTATTGGATATGCTTGAAACTATAATTATTTATTTTGGTCTCCACCCTTACCATCCTTGAATTAGTATTCCCAATGATAGTGTGCAATGAAATCTTGCCTTTTCCCTACTGATTTTAACTGGTTCTCTTATACAAAATGGGATCTTTTAGGGTTTTAAAGTTTTCATTACCCTCTTTGTTTTCAACCTTTTTTATTAAAAATAAATCTGGACCTCTACACTTATGGTCTGGGCCTTATTTTTTATTGCACTTAAAACATAACCTCTTTTGCCTTTTTTCTTAAAGATGGTAGAGTGGATTGAAAATTCGTCTTAGACTGGGTTTAAAATTTGATCATAACCTAAGTTCGTGATGAGCTGGGCTTGTATCTCTTTTTATTACAACAATGTTTTCTTCTTGTATCCTCACTAGCCCAGAAAAAGCCTCCAAGTTTAAAGGATTTAACATTATAATCCCAAACTTAATCTCTTTCTTGAGTTCTCTTATGAAACAACTTAAGCAATAGGGTTTAGAAAGTCCCTTAACCCTGTTTAAAAGTAATTCAAACTAGGATTTATATGCTTTAACTAAAGAAATTTAAAAGCAATTCAAACTGGGATTTATATACTTCAACTAAAGAAATCTATCAAAGATTAATAAGTGCCTTCATAGGGTTATTATAGGCTAAAACCTCAAACCAAACTTAGAGGCACTTAACAAATGTATTCCAACCGATGAGAATTTATGTTTCCTCTAACTTTTAAAACCATGCCACTGCCTTTTCTTCCATATGAAAGCTTACCATAAACAACCGGTGTTGAGGGGGTATATTGTAGTAACTGCAAAATTAAGTAGCCTTGTGTACCCAGCCAATTGGGTCTTCTCCGTTGAAATGTAGGAAATCTAATTTAACTACCCCGAGCTAAATCTATTGTTGATCATCTTATCGGTCAGCTCATATTTGTTTTGCTTGTTAACTAATGTGATCGGGATGTTCGAGGGGGATCCTAAGGCTTTTTTCGTTGTATTTTAGCTAGATGGTCCACCTTGCTATACATAATTTATAGCTGTTTTACTAACTCTTTCAAACCCTCCATTGTGATTATTGATGTTGTTGTTGCGCATCTTTTTATTGCTTCATGTTGGCCACTATTTCTAATAGTTAAGACATTTGAGTTTCGTCAATCATTATGAATGAGGGAGCATCGTGTCTTTGATACCATGATTGTAATGAACTTATGTATTTATGAGTTAAGTTTTAATGAAAAAAAATTGATGTAATTAAAAAAGTGAATGAGAGAAATTGAAATTAATAAACTATAATGAAAATTTAAAGTTTATTGATTGAGGACTGAATTATAAAAGAAAGGACCAAATTGAATTAAAGAGAAAAGTTTATAGGTATATTTAAGGTTGCTCAGGCCTTCTAAGTTGAAACAACAAATCTAAAATATTTCTTGGATGTTTCTTTTCACCACATTATTCAATTTAAAGACAAACTTAAGAATTGAAATTTGAAATATTTTTTTTGAAATTTAGGATAAATTGAATAAGACTGAGTCTTCCTAAAACTTTATCATTCTATTGTCAGTGAAATTGTTATTTTCTTGTATCCAAAACATGGTCGGTTTCTTAGCCAAAACACATGTTATAATTGTAGTGAACCATCCACATGTTTGTTATGTTTTCCAACCATGCATTTGTCGTTCATTCTCAGCAATTATTGTCTCATTTTCCCTACACCACCTGGCTATTATCCAAGCAACACAAGAAACAAAAATATTTAATATGGATATTCATCAAATTTTCCTAATCCATCACAAACATCAAGATTTGTCTTTTCTATGGTCAAAATCTATCCAGCCAACACATTTCTCTCTCTTTGTAATTTTTGATGACTTTCTCTCTCTCATCTCTCATCTCTCAACATTAAGGAGTAAGATTGTGAAAAAAAAGAAAGAGAGTATAGAATCAAGATTTAAAATTCATAAACTTCATGGATCAATTAATCCATTAACTAAAACTTCAGGGATGAAAATTAAGTTTTTTGCACCTTGTCAACATTTTGGCTCTGCTTTTTTATGGTCCTTATTGTTTTAATACGTTTTTTTTACTTCATTCTCAAATTCTATTTTACAAAATTTATATTTAATCTAATACTGAAATATTTCTCAACCCTTTGAACATGCAGGGCATGCAAAATGAAACAATTCTTGACATAAAAAAACCATGCTAATATAACTTGAAAGGATATAATTAGGAAAAAAATAAATGATAAAAAAACACATTATAGAATGAACAATGCCATCCATAATATAATCTAAAGGAATTAACAATGCAACACAATGAATTGCCATTATGTTTTTATTGTTACTATAATTTGCTTAATGTCAATTTGGTATGGTTACAACACAGTTCAAAGAAATTTTATAATGTTCAAGTTCTAATTATTAATATTTATAGTATTAGAGAGAAACGAAAAACTATAGAAAAATAGGAGAGAACTAGAAAAGCGATTTTTCTTCTTTTTTCTTGTGCTTATCTCTCCTATATTGTAAGTATTGATAATTACAGGTGAAGAAACATAAATTTTTTCCAATAATAATGAATTTTTATTTTGAGAGTAACTTGAAGTAATATTATAACTTTGCAAAAAAAAAAAAGTAAAAAACATTATAAATATTTACAAGTTTGTCATTACATTTTATTTTATTTTATGACTAAATAACCCTTATGTTATTAATATTATAACTTTGCTATTGAACTAAAAAGATCATAGCCGCTATGGCTATTTTCTTCTTCTTCTTCTTCTTCTTCTTATCAAAGATACAATTAAGCATATATACCAATTTAGTAAATCAATTAATTTAGCAATTCTTCACCAAACCCACAAATTCTAAACCTCAAATAATTTCCTTGCACGTTGTGTTAAAACCAAATTTCATCTATGAAAGAAAGAGGAAGTAGTTGCATAGAAACCATAAAGAAAAACCCCACATGTTTTATATCTAAGAAAAAACCTTATCTAATGGCAGTACTATCCCATCAGAAATAAACTAGTTTTAACATGATATGATCTATAACTTAATCTGTCACAATTGTTCACAAATAGAACTTGCTAACATGAATTATATACCTCCTCATTAATTAGTGTATGGTATAACTCACTACTTTCACACAAGATTTTCAAATTTTCTCACAATAATCACTTAAAAAGAGTTTATGAATAATTAGATAAAAGGATATATCAAACTCCTTCCTTAATAAGTTTTTTAGTGTTCTTTCAATTTCTTATTTACTTTTAATCTCTTGTTATTTTTGTGAATTGTTAGGAGGATCCAATTTGTAATGTTGGTGGGTATGATTGAATCAAGAATTGGTTAAAGAAATTCATTTTTTTAATCATAATCAATCTCACATTTAAATTTTACAAATATTATAATTAGGATTAGATGATAATGTTTAACAAATCAAGGAAACGGTGGAAAAAGAAAAAAAGTGAACTTAGAAGGTCTTATTTATTTTTATGTTTCAAAAGGTGTTTTTGAAAAAAAATATTTTTTTATTTACTTCAAATTAATATTTTTTTAGTGTTTTCAGATAATTTTAATGCGTTGATATAAAAAATAATTTTTAAAAAACAAAAAGATATTATTTTAATATATTTTTGAGAAAAAACTCTTTCAAAAACAATAATAATTATAATTTCAAATACCCTCAAAGTCTTGATAAAATTGAAGATGATTTAGTATTGTAAATAAAGTGTTTGTCTGTTGCATCACTTACTAAAAAAAAAATGTTTCATAACTTATACAAAAAAAAAGAGATTATATATTTTTTTTTCTTAGAGACAAAGGAGGATAAGAGAGAGAATGTCAAGTGTAAATGTGATATGTTATTTGTCATATTGAAGATAATTTTATTTTTTGTAATTAATTTTAAAGTTTTTATTTAACGAATGCCACCCACGTGGACGGTCGTGATGCCGTTGACAAGAGCATCACTATCAAAGATAGCGTCCACTGAGCAACCCATTTGGAATCTCCCCTTCGATGGGCCCCGCCGACGGGGGCATATTGGTGCACGTGGCATATGATCTTCCAATTGAATTGCCTGAGGATCAGGGTCAAAAGATGGAGGACCCACCACTGATTTATTTATTTATGAATTAATAAGTTTTATTTAATTTTGTGGCAGGTATACGCCTAAAGTTTTGTTCTCTATTTATCAATTTATATTGCTGTAGTCCAATTAATACAGATAAGCAGCGAGTGCATGGAGGGATGTATGTAGCGTGGGACCCAACTTGAGAGAGAGAGAGAAATGTTTCCATGACAGTGACAGCACGGATCTCTCAATGGTTTTTGCTTCTATTCTATCACGATAACGCCACATTTTACATGACAATTCCTTTCTTTTAGGGCCCACCGTAAACGTGCCCATCAGCTGTTGCTTTCTCCCTGTCTGTGACGATTTTGACTTCTGAGTAGATTCCAATATATATATATATATATTCAATAATATATTTTGAAAAATTTATTAAAATATGTTTGATGATGCATTTGAAATAAAATAAAAAAATGAGACTCACTGTTTTCTAGGTTAAAATTTTATTAAAATTTAATTTTTAATATAAATTTTTTAACATAAAATATTAATATGATTAAAATAAATTATAACTGAATGAAAATTTAATTTTAATTATTATATTTTGATAAAACTCAAAACTCATTAAAAGAACTATATAAAAATTTTTTTTATTAATTGTTTCTAAAGTGAAAAGTTAAAAAATTAAAATTAATCTTAAAGAAAATCTAAACTTTTAGAAGGGAAAAGTCCTAAACAAAGTAGGTTTTGAACTTAATCTTGTATATATGTTGACTCACCTCATGTTCGGTCGCCAAATCAAGTTTAAGTATGGACGTTAAATTGTTGTAAAATTAATATTTTAGATTCCAAAAAGTTATTTTTAACTATCTAAAACTTAGATTTTAGGTCTGGTTTATAAATAATTATTTTTTATAGCCAATTATTTTGTCCACTTCAGCCAATAAATGTTAACAATTTTCTTAAAAAGCTTTTTTTTAAAAAAACCCTAAATAGGTTTTTTAGTTTATAAATTCATATTTATGACTATTATATTCAAATTAAATTCTTGATTTATAGTGGTTAATCAATTATTAAAAATTATTAGAATTAATTATTATTATTACTAGAATTAATTCTTTAACTTTTTAATTTTTAAAATCCATTACAGAAGGAGGGGGATGAAGGAAGACTTTGATACAATGTTTTTAGATTTTTACACTTTTTTTCACTTTATATTTTAGTGTTTTCTTCTCATTTCATTTTAAATTTTGATTTTTCTTCAAAATATAGAATTTAGATTCATCTTATTGAGAGATATTTGAATTATATATTTATGTTATTGGAATATTAGAAAATGTATCGTAAATATCTTAATTACATGAAATAAAATGTAATAAAACTTTAAGAATTAAATTCATCCTTTCATTACTTTTCATCAAGTATTCTTTTAATTTTTATTTAATCTTATATATTTGATTTAGTCGGGAATGCTCAACGAATTACTACTCTTATCCGTGGCTTGTTTTCAAGCCGGACATCGAGTCGAACATATCCACATTGGTGGGTTAAAAGTGTGAATATATATTTAATATATCTAAATATATCAAACACAAAATTGGAGAATTGAACCCACGATAAATAGAATAGCTTAGTACCTTCCACTTGTCTTTATAATTAACAGTTGAGGCAAAAAAAATCACTTCAAAACACATGCTAATTGAATTAAAGTGAATTTCATAATTCAACTAATAAATCTTAAAATTATCCAAAAAATTTGAGATAAATATATGAATTTGCATGATTAATTTAGAGATTAATACTATAAATTAAAAAAAAAAAGAGATTTATGGTAGTTGTCTTATTTATCATTTCACATTAACTTGATCACCTAATTATTCATTTTCCACCTTGTTCTATGAAATTTTCACTTATTTATAAATTTATCATTGTACTAGATTTCTTTTTAATTTTATCATTTCATATAATATTTCATGATTTTATCTGTTAAATCCTATTTTTATTTCTATTCCCTCATGTATCCGGTGTTTCATAGAGATTAATTTCATAAAATACAATCTTGTCAAAAACTTTAAAGAGCAAGAACTAAATTTACACTAGTAGAAAAAATTGACCTATTTTTACATAAAGAGTGAAAATGATTCAATTTCATTTCTCAAGTTTCGAATTATATACATTAATTCCTTGTCATTTTTAGGCTTCAAAATATATTTATTGAGATTTTTAAGCTATATTAAAAGTCTTACATCCATTAAAAAAATATACAATGAAATAAATGATATATTATCACGCTTTAAATTTTTTATAGGAATTGAAAATAAAATAAAATAAAATGTATTAAAATAAAGATAGTTGTAATAAAATATTTACATATGCATCCATTTTATATTTTTTTTAAATCAACTTCGGACTTTGGTATTTAATCAATATTTTTTTAATATTTTTCAATCCATTTTATTAAACATAAATATCATCTTTCCATTTCTTAATTAATTTGTTTTTTTATGATTCTTTTTAATGTTATTATTTTAAAATTAACTTGATGTCTTATATGTTATAACCTAGCACAGATATGTTAACAAGAGAATATATCTCAAATACATTAATAAAAGTCAATTGTTAATAATATAAAATCCATGGTTCCCAAGTGACGTAGCGTGATGGCAAAGGGTTTGAGATCTGCACAGCAGGTCTCGAGTTCGAGTCAGGGCGTGCACCTCTTGTAAGAGCCTGGGACAACCGGGGTTTTACTCCCTCACCTGGACCTACAAAGTGCGCTTTCTGGGGAGGTGAGGTTTCCTCAAATCCAAAAAAATATATATATACAAAATCCATGTATTATGTACAATATAAATTAATTCATATTGATTTTTTGGCTCGCTTGTTTACCTCAATGTTATTTAAGTTGTTGAAGTGATTGTTAACTTTATCTTATTTTATTTTTATTCAACCTAACAATTTTTCATTAAAATATAAAATAATTAATTCAATTCCATTATTATTGATTAAGATAATCATAAATTTCAAGATAGTTAATCAATATCATATCACCCATCCTATTTTAAGTTGCATTGCTATTTAATTTAAGCTTCTCTTAATATTTGTAAACAAAAAGGTTTATTTCTCAAGCTTTTCTTTTTAACTCTATTTACAAAAACAATAAAATAAACTAAAGCATAACCGGATATAAGATGCAATCTACTTATCATTTTATTTATACACACACTTAAGTTTACATTAATATATAATATATTAATGAAAAAATTACTCTAAATCCTATAGTTTAATTATTTTAAAAATCACAATTTACATATTATAATTTATAAGTTGATAACACTTTACATCTTTCCTCATGATCACCCCAAAAAAATCAATAAAAAAAATTGAATTATTTACAAATTTATCATTATACTTTATTTAAGGACTACAAAGCTCTTTTAATATCAATTTATCTTTCAAGTACTAATATTCCTTTTGTTTATTTACTTGCTTTCTTTTACAAGTTTTCTTTATATTTTCAGTATCTTTAAATTCTCATAATTTATTTATTTTTCTTTTCAAGCAATTATCCTTTTCTACAGGTGGTTGTAAATAAAGAAAATAACATTTTTTTAGGGTTTGAGATGCCCATACCTTAATTTTATGAGTTTGCTACCAACCTCTACCGGAGATTAAGTTCTTATGATGTAATTTCTTCTTTTTAAAATGTAAAAAAGATTAATAGGTAGCCTATTAATTAGAAGATTAATGGTTGGTCAGATCCTAGGTTAACAATTGATCATGAGATTACCTGATAGATCAAAAGATTAACATGTTAGGTGGGAAATAAATTCAATATTTATTTCATAAGCTAACAATTATATCTCCAAAGAAAAACATAGAAAGAAGCTATTTTTTTAACTATAAAAGCCTAAAAATCCTCCATTTCCTTAATTTTTGGTGGATCAATTAGTATTAGACATGCCTAGAGATAGGTCTTCACCGTCTAATTCACTCCTGTAACGTAGAGTTATGTTTGGAAACTCTCTTAGTGTACCTATATAGTTCCTCATATTTTTATTGATTCCACAACAACTTCACATCAACTATATATTGGCACATTGGTGTGTGTATATGCCTATACATAACTATATATGTATCATTTTTATAGATATGATGATGTTATATAATTGTCACAATCATTTGTGAAAAATACTAGCCATGATAACTTTTAAAAAAGAATGTTATTATTAGCGTATAAATCTCTTTAATATTGATATAAGGGCTCTTTAGATGAAAATGGAGAATACAACAAACATGACATACAACAACAACATCCTTGTGGTCAATTAAACTGTAGCTTGTAGGCATGTGGCATAGAGGTCAAGGAGTTATCACCTAGTTATTTGGTTCAGGGTTACTAGGAGACCTGAGTACACTAGTCTTATCAGAAATTCTAGGGTAAGGAATTGATTGTAGCTAGAAAATGTATTAACACCCCTAACGCACCTTACCTGAGATAAACTGTATTGTGTGGTCTTCATGATTTAAAGGTTTTGATGGATTCCTAACCTATGGTTAATCTATGGCTAAAAAAAAAAAATTACTCTTCTAAATAAAACTAGCATTTCAAATTTATTATGGGCTCGTACGCGCAGATAAATTCTTATGGGAAGAGTCCATGTAGGTGTTCTGGTAGAGTTTAACTATCATGAAAGGTGAAAAGGTTTTCCACAACTCATGTACTTTGGTGAAAAATACTTCCAAATGGTGAATATTCACGATAATTATGAGAATTGTTTGACCAATTTCTGGTATTTAAAAACTAATTTACTTGTAGGTCTAGCATTTATACTAGAATGTTGACTATTAATTGTCATGCAAAAATTTTTTATGATGGTTATTGAAATATTGATCAAGTTCTCATGAATTTAATAAACTGGTTATTAAATCCAAAAATACATGCAAATATATTTTGTATATAAAAAATGCTAAAACTCATCATATTTTTTTAAATATGATTTTATTTTTATTTTTTAAAGACTTGGTCGTATGCACATCAAATAAAATATATTTTTTGTATTTTTGAAATGAGAAGATTTTTGAATTTTTTTATTTTGTTTTGAAATTTTGATGAAAATGGACATTTTAATACCAGGCCCGCATGTTACAGTGAAAGTATACAGTTCCAACATTAAAAAAAATATATTGGAAAAATATGCGAAAGACTTACGGATAATTTTAGATTGGTCTTTTTTGGGGTTTGTTTGGCAAAATCCATTTTTATTAAAAAAACAAAGCATTCAAAATAAATCTAAAGGTGTGTTTGCCAAACAACTCCTTCATTAAACCAAACAGGCCTTTACCAAGTGACTTGATTTTGATCCGATCAGGTTTACCCAAAAACATCGATTCAATCATGGGTTGAGCTAAAAACTAAGGTTCAACCAAATTAAACCAAAATAGAGATTTAAAGAAAAGTAAAATAAAAAATAAAACAAAAAAATCACAAAAAAATTCTTACAAAAACAGATCAAACACCAAGAAAAATGAAGAACATTCAAATTCAAACCTAGCAACATTAACATCACTATACCAGATTTCAAGCAATAAAAGGCATGGTTTTGTTCACAATCAAGCATAGATTAATAATCAAGGGTCCACTTGCTTTGATTATCATTAAATCAACATGATTTTATCAAAAGATGGTTTCGGCCCGAAACTAAAATCCTAAGATTAAAACACTTAGAAACGTGTTACTGATGCAAGAACGACCTAAATTATTAACGAATGATGATGTGCAAACATACAAAGACCAAAATAAACTTAAAAAGAAATCTAAATCTAGTTCTCAAGAGAATGTTTTTTAGATGAATATGAAGAACACAAACTCAGGTTGCCCAAAAAACAGGGATTATGTTAAACCCAAAAATTGACCTTCTAGGTCATTAAACTCCTATTTTTGGTCAATATAAACCAAATTGTTAATAACAAACATGTTTAAATAAAAAACAATGACCAATAACATCATATCATTAAAAAACATGATTAGGATTTCAACTTCCAAAACTGCAACCCCATTGACAGCTAACAAAACATCAAACTTCAATCCAAAACTTCTTTAAGACAAAAACCAAGTCAAGGAGCCCAAAACATGAACCAATAACCTAGAAACATGAATCAAATACCTACTGTCATATTTGGCAGATTCCAAAAAACACTTATTTCAGCAAGAACAACATTCAAACACCATTTTAAACATCTAATAAACATTCACAACTAAACTCGAAGCACTATTAAACAAAGAAAACAATATTTTCATTCATCAATTCATATAAATGCTAAAACACAAAATAATGCTAATTTAAAAAAAAAACAATATCCTCAAACATTGAAAAAAGCATGAATGGGCATGCCATATGGACTCCACCATTGGGTTTTCACAGGATTATACCTCTTTCAAGCTTGTTGGCTATATACTGCTACTTCCCTTTTCTTTTCCTTCTTTCTTTCCCTTTTCCTTTCTATTATTTTCAAAGCTTGCTTTAGCTTTTATATTAGGCTCTTGTTCCTTCATAATATGGTTTTTCCAGAGGGTATTTACTCATGTTTTTCTCTCTATTTTTTCTCATTTTTCTTTTGATTTCTAAGGATATTTATAGGGTTTTTTCTGTGGAATCTCTCAAAAATTGATCAAAGTTTAGCCATTCGATCTAAATGAGAGTTTTGGACAAAAGCTAACAATTGGAAGCTCTTGTAATAGGCTAGTTTTGCAATGACAATTTTGTTTTTATGGGTACTTGGTGGTTTGCTAAGCTTGAAGGGCAAGAAGCTATTTCTAGCCTTTTGATCTGGAGACGGTGGTTTTAAATCCATTGATAAAAACTCTTTGAAAAGCTTTAAGTGTGAACATATGAAAAAAAAATAGGTGTCACAGTGTAGACTGACTTGATTGACTACTTTCAAGACTTTGTCGGAGCAACTCTAATGTAAACATCATCGAAAACCATCTGAAGTTGGTAGAGAAGGTTTTGTTTGAATCCAACCTTTCTTAATCTAGAGGTCTATAGCTTCACAATTTTATGGAAATGAGGTTATAAAGGGGATGTTCTTCTTTCATTTGCAAAAAAACCTCATGCCATTTGGAAGGTGCTAACCTGATCATCTGAAAATGTCAAGGAAGAAGATGAACAGTTGGTGAACGACGCGTCGTCTAAGTTAAAGCCATTTGTAAAGAGGATGTTATTCTTCTAATTGCTTTTAATTGCATCCGTAATTGTCTCTCAAACTCTTAATTTAATGTAATTTCACCCCTACTAAACTCAATCATCAACCCTGAAGTTTAGCGCCATTTTCATCTTGGTCTTTGGTTTTTGATTTGTGTATTTAGATCATTAATTGACCATCAACCTTTTGATTGTCTTCATTTTGCCTTCTGATTTGGTCAATTTCAACCTTTGAAGTCTCGCGGCTTTATGATTTGGTTATTGGTTTTGAATTTCTTCAATCAAACCTCTAATTGGTTATCAAACTTTATTTTTTTTCCATAATTAAACCCATAATTTAACCATTTAAACTTTTCAAAGTCTAATTTTGGTCCCTAAACTTCAATTTCTTCCATTTAACACCCAAATTGACTCCAAAAAATTGATTTTCCTTACAATTAAGCCTTTCAAAATCCTTGTTGAGTCCTTACTCATCTAAATTTGTATTTATTTACGTCAAATACAAATGTTTTCACCGAATGGGTATTCAGTTAATCAAAATTGGGCCGTTAATTTTGTCAATCTTATACATTTTGGTCCTTCAACTTTTCACTTGTTATTTTGGTTCTTCACCACCAACTTGGGCAATGTTCTAGACTTTCTTCATCTGTATCCTCTTGTATTTTTAGATTTTCTTCTTTTTCTATTTTTTTTCTCTTTTTATTTTATTTTTTTATGGGGTAAAAATAGGTAACAATATAAACCAGACAAACCATATCTAATAATTAACTCAAATACATAATAAACTGTATTAGAATAGCTCTTGTGATCAATAAGTTTAAACACTCGGGAGGGTATATGCTATGAAGTTTTGCAACTATAAGAACTATAATGGGATGTTTTTAGTGAATACACCTCATATAAGAGTACTTCATAGTGTGTTAGACACAATAACAAACATAGCCTAACATGAGCATGATAACCCATAATATGACAACTATTTCTTAGATATACAAACAACCACATGCTAATTACGTGGCTTCAAAAAACTTCTATCACTTTTTATAACCTATTATTGGACAATTTTATGAGTTAAAGGTTGTGTTATAACAAGGAAAACTCAATCCTTTTGCACAACAATTCCTAAATGTTGATCAATAATATAGGAGAGGGATAAACAAAGCTAAACTAGCCCAACTAATATGAAACATTTGGATATAAAGATCCAGGAACCTACAAGCAAGTGTGAACATAATCCTGGAAAGTAAAAAATTAGATTTGAGATAAAAAGCATGACACAATGATTACCATTGAGGCACCAACACTATTAGAATTCAAACCCTCACTTAAAAATTAATGAATCATGAATGACAAGTATAAGAAAGATGTAAAAAGACAATTGTTCTTCGATAAGTTAATTTCAATTCTTTCAAGAACAAGAAAGTATGAGTTTTGCTCTCACACATAAATATTATTCTAAAATCAAAGTCCTTCCAAATGACCACAAACTTAATATATGATATTATGGTACCCAAAATTACTTTTACTATCCTTGAATGATAAGGAAACAATGTCAATGAGAAAATACACAAAACAAAAGGAAACACAAATTGATGACATAAAAACCCTTGCTAAAATAATCCTAATTGCTACCAATTATGTTTTCCTTGTAAAGAAAGAATCCTTACGAAATAAGAAGTCCATAAATCATAAGGAAACAAAGAACAAAACCCTTACAACAACTTCTATCATAACTTCAACCATATATATATGTCTTTCTCATCTGAATGAATTACTAGGCTTACCATATATGGATGGAAAGCTTGAGATGCCTGGTTTCCAACCTAACCAGAATCACAACAAAACTACTCTTATAGCTTTAGATATATCCTAAACAATACACAAATGTCTAGTTTAAAAGATTTACAACTTGTTAACCCAAATATCCAGAATAAACCCAATCAATTTCTCCTAGATCCTCTTAGTTTCAGACCTTGTAATAGACCCAATTGACACCTCTAATGGATCCTTTGGTGATGCTCACTAATTCACATTATTCTCTAAGAGATATATGGCTACAAGTTGGATAAACAACAAGATTTGTTTGCAATCATCAATACCCTAAATAAATTGAAACATTACACACAATCCTTAAAGGAATAAATATTTTAGATCTAAAATAATTCTTGAAGACAACCAATCAATAAGAAAACACATCACCAAGTTCACTGATAAATATGGTGATGGTGCAAGCAATCTTTTTATAAAACTAAGATTGTTGGTTCATCATTAACTAAAAATATTTTTTCACTAGTTATCCATACTTCCACCTAACTTAATCCATAGTTAATAAGAGATGGAAACTCATTTTTATGAAAACTTTTATAGGATAAAACAAAAGGTCATATTGGCTAATTTAGCTGAAATAATCTAGAACATAGGAGAGTCTATAGTGAGTTATGCCCTATAAATTATGACATTGAAAATCAAGTGCACTATAGCTATAACTAACCGAGAATGTATAAAATTACTATTAGAATGAATGTAGTGGAACATAAGAAAAAGGTCATGGGAACCAAGTGCTTATATATATATATATATATATATATATATATACACACACCCTAATTGATGATGTTACTCGTTATGAGAAAATGCTAGTAAAATAGGCAGAAAAGAAGCCATTAAAAGGGACATATTCTTGGCTACTCAAATAGTATCGTGAGCGCACACTCATTAACTAATTCAGACAATAAGGAGTTTGAAGAGGTCAAACAACAATTCATATCGATCATAAAAATAAAAGATAGAAGATGTTTAAGATCATGGTATTAAATTTATTTAAAAAAATGCTACTAATCTAGTATGAAAGATACAAAGGCTACCAAAGTAGTTAAAGAAAACAAAGTTTTTGAGTAGCTAATATATAAAGGAAAAATTAAGTTTATTAGTAATCACACCATCCTTATTACTGACAAGGTTAAGGGGAGAAATTATTGTCAGTGGAATGACTCTTGAAAATATGACACTAACAATTATATATCTTTTGGAATTAAATCCAAAAGGCTCTCGAATTTGGATGCATTTATTTTTCTAGACAAGAAGATGAAAATGGATAAAAATTAATTTTATAAAGTTATAATAGCAGTAGCTCTTTTTATGGATATTATTAAGTTATTTTATCTCCAACCCTTCCCTTATTGTGTCTCGAACGTTTACTTGAAGAATGCTTTCATAATAATGAGAGTGACTTTTATAAAAGGTTATATAGGCGACAATGTTATTTCCTACTTTTTTACACATCATTTTATCTTGCCGTTTCCCTAAAATAGAGTTGTCCATATACGTTATAATATACAAGAGTTGGTGCTAATGAAGGGCCTCTATGAACATTTTAAACTATTAAGCTAATTGTTGGAGATCTTGGAATATTGGTGGAGCACCAATGGTGGGAAAGTTTGTTACTCTCCAAGGTCTAGGAGTTTCTTGGTTATTATCCATAAAAAAAACATAAAAATGTGTAAGAAAGATAATAAAACAAAAAAATCTTCACACATAACATCAATAATAAGTTTCATCGAAAACTTCATAAAAATCAAGTTCTTTCTAAAGTTTTTGAATAGAGTAAAGGGTTGATGATAATGTACTTAGCCAAGACACTTATAAAACAGGTCTTCTGTTATGCTTAATGGACCCTTTGATATTTAAGTTAACATTGGTGATGGATGAAATGAGCTTTAAAAGCTATGTTATGTATGTTTATATAACAAGAAGATGGATGGTTGCAAAGAAAATGGTTTATTATGAAAATATGAAGATGGCTTAGTGGTCAATATGCTTGAACCCATGTATATATATCCATGCAAGGGGTAAAGTGGTCACTGTGCTTGCTACCTATAGTTTTGGACTACTTAGAGACACAAGCTTAGAATGACAATGAGCCATTGTAAAACCAAATTTGGTTATGAGTTTTGATGGTTGTGTACTATTAATGATAGTAATAAAACCAATCTCTAAAAGACACATGGGTAAAAGACACATATTTATTTAATCATTTATGTTTTGTCCCATGGTTGGTAGCAAGTAAACCATATTTGAACTAAAGGTAATGCATTTAGGATTGAATGGTTGGCTTCAATGCGTGTCTGGCCGGTCCAGGGTTGAGTCTATAAAGGAACACAATAAGCATTTACTTAAGGGTATTGCCTTTTTTATTTTTTATGAATATCTTAGGTTCATTTTAAAGATGATTTTTGTGGACCTATTGGTTCAACATGACTTTTAAAGAGCTAATGTGAAGAATAAAGTCAGATTCGAATTTGTCCTTAAAATGTCTGTTGACCAGTTTTGCGAGATCGAGCATATCTTTCAAACCATATATCAGAACGAGCTAACATTTTACAGGGAGATACTAGACACATGGAACTATATTTTGGTAAACTTTCAGGTTAAATGGAGTTCAAAAACATTCTATTTCATAGGGTTGAAGTTACTAACAAATCTTGTCAAATTTGTCAAACTAGACCTTTATTGGGACATATATGAATCTACAAGTAGAATTTTGCTGCGATTCAAGTGAGGCTACAAACTACATATTGCAAGCTTTCCAACCATATATATCAGACCCAGTAATTCATCTAGATGAAAGAGAATTACGTGTTTGAAGTCAGGACTAAAGATCTACAAACAATGTGCGAAAACTAGAGATTCGAGCTACATGAAGGGATTTTGGCATGAAGACTTTGTTTTTATTATTCTATTTTATTTATTTAATTATTTTTGAATAATTATTTTTTTAATTTGGGATTTTTCAAGCATATTAGACATTGTTTAGGGATTTATTTCATTATTGCACATATATTAGTTGATTACTAGTTTAGGTCCATTAGCTTGCAACCTAAAAGGCATCCATTAGGTATAGTTATAAGAGACTATCTGCAGATTTCAGGCACCAAGTTGGAGAATAAATGTGAATTTTTCTTTTATTTGTTTATGGCAAAACAGTCTTTTTTTATAGGGATAAGGATCGTACACTGACTTATCAAAAATTAACTAGCTTCGTGGTGTCATTTCCATACTTAGGGTTCTTAGATACAATGTTATCTCTGAGTCCAAGTCTTTTTCCAATACCTTTAGTTCTTAGATACAAGGTTATCTCTGGGTCAAGGTTCTATCAAACTTAATTTTCAATTTTTCAGCTTGTTACTTATTTCATTAGAAGTTGCTTGACCACGTGATCAAGAGACTCGTATTAGTTAAATTGACCATTTCAAAATTAGTAGGGGTAGTGGGTTACATAGTACACTCTGATCCGAAAAGGATATGATCTACGTTTGGGTCTTCGATACCTAGGTGAGTTCCATGACTCATTAAGACTTTAAGCTTATGTCCCATATGGGCCTTGCTTTAAATCCTATGAGATAGACCACATGGTCTAGTATATACTAGGCATATCAATTATCATATCAATTTTTTGCTTGACCTTTCAGTTGATGCTTGTGGTCGAATGATAAAAAGCGAGTGAGAAATATATTTAATTTTATTAGATGTACTTATTATTGCTGAGACATTACAAAGTTGCAACGCTTCACATGAGAGAGCTGAAATTTTATTAGGTGACATTACTATTATTTAAGTTGACTATACAATAATTAGTAAATTCTTTTTTTATATTTCTTGTTTTTTCTTAAAAAAATGAAAAAGTAGAACTAAGGACCTAACATATGATTTAGCGGGGAAAAAAAAAAGCTAGAGTAAAAAGGCTTTGACTCTTGAGTGAAAGAAATGTGCAAGACCCTAAAGTAATATTTAGTTATTATCTCGGGACAAAATAGACAATGACAGTGAAGATAGAGGAGAGACGACATAAAAAGAGATGGAGATAAAATTATATTTGGTAGTGATGTATAAGACAAAGTGATTGTCTTTGTATCCTGTTTAGTTATGGTGGACAGGACAAAATAAAATATGATTTTTTTTTATTTTACTCTTAATATGTATTGTTGTCAAACTTATTTATTAAAAAATAATTAAATATTTTTTTAACTTTAGTTTATATTTAATATTGAAATTAATAATATTATAATAACTCTAGTTATAAAACTATGACTGACTTGATAGTTTGACCTGAGGCCTGTATTGGTCTGATTTTAAGAAAGAACATATGAAGGATTGACTTGACCTAACTCGATAAAAAACGCAGGTTAACCCGAGATAAAACACGAGTAAAAAACTCATTGATTTTTTTGAAAACAAATGGTAAAAACAAGGTTACTTTGATTATTATTTTTAAAAATTAAGTCTACCGGGTTGACTCTCCTGACCCGTGATCTAAATATTATATTGAGTCGATTCGCGAGTCAGGTTTCAAAACTAAGATGATAATCAATTTTATCCAAACGTTAACTCGGGTCAACCCGTATTGACCCTCCCAACTTGTGACCTGTGCTTTGCTAGGTTGACCCATAAATCATGTTTTAAAACTATGATAATAACAATTTTTATCCTTACATTGACTCAGATCAACCCGAGTTTACCCTATCTGTGACTAGGGTCTTGCCTTGAGCTGACCACTGAATCAAGTTTTAAAACTATGATAATTATTACTTTTATTTTATGTTGACCCGGGTCAACTCGGGTTGGCCCTTCTAACATATGATTTAGGTCTTGTCCTGGGTTGATCATTAAGTCGAGTTTTAAAACTATAATAATAACCTCTTTTGTTCTTATATTGACTCGGGTCAACCCAAATTGTGACCCGAGCTTTGGTCGGGATCAACCCCCGAGTTGAGTTTTAAAACTATAATAATAAACATTTTGATCCTTACATGTTTTAATTAGTTTGACAATTTTAGAATTGAAAATGTTTTACAAGGATATTTTAGGAACAAAGAAAAATAAATATTGTTTCTAAAAACATTTTTTCTGTGTCTCTCTTGTTTTGAAAGTTTAAAAATTCACTTTAAAATTATTTCAAAAAACATATTATTTTTTATATCTTTATCTTTATATTTTCAACCAAATATATTTATGTTTTGTCTGTTTTTATCTTTTTATCCAATAACATAACTAAACATTACTTCAGATCTATGCGTTTTACTATTATCAACCAACTTTGATGAGTATCGTTTCGATGCAACAAGGGCACTTTTTTTTTTTTTGTGTGAGCAATAAAATAAATACTTAAAAATTTTAATAAAATGAAAGGGGAATTTTTTTTGAAAATGTTTAATAAAAATATGAATAATTATTTAAAAAAATAAAAGTTTTGAAAATGTTCGAGGAATAAAATATTAGTATTCCTGAAACAAAATATTTGAAAATTAAATTAAGAAATACAGAACTTTCGACAATACATTGTCATTAAAATAGCTAAGAATATTTAGAAAGAAAAGGACATTAATTTGTTTTTGGGAAAAACTTAAACTTTATAGAAAATTCAAAATGCCTATATAAAAAAAATCTCAGGAGTCAACCATCAATTTCTTTTTCTAAAATGATCGAGAAACTAAAAGAATTATTTTCACATTTCTTTACATTTTCAGATTTTTTAATGGTTAATACTTCAGAGTTTTGTTCTTCATTTGAGCTGGAAAAACAATCAACTGTTGGATCATGTGGCCCATTGATGGCCACATCACATACGGTAAAAGAAGAATAACTCCATGAGTGCTTCAGTGGGCACCAAGCAACTCGTTTTTTTCGTCATATGCCAGTTGTATGTGAACATACAGGTCTGTGCTCTTAGGGAGATGTGACAGAACAAAATCAAGGTTACAACAACAGACTCAACGTAAACTCTGTCCTAAGCTTAAAAGGAGAGATGAATTAATTACGTGCTCCTTTGTGTTGCCCATTAACGTTTCTTATCGTTCTTTCTTAAAAGAAAGCAACTACACCCTTATGATCTCAAGCTCCAACCTTCTTGATGATGTAGACTGGCAGAAGAAGCTTTTATGTAGCATGCAACATGAGAACAGCTATCTAGTATTCCACCGGAAGCTTTCTGTCTCCTTGGAAGTGATTCTTCTGATAAAGATCATTTTTCACCTTCAACCATGAATTTTAAATTTTATGACTTGTACTGAAGACGTATATACAGAGATGAAATTTTAGGTTGTCCTTCAAAAAGCATACGATCTCTTGCTGTAACATTTGAAGAAGAAAGAAGAAATGGAAAATTAATAGTCATTAACTACCAACAAATATCAACAAATAACTATTTAGGAATCAATACATCAGCTAATATTCCAGCATGTATAGTGAAAGAAAAATCCACAGAAACTTTCACTATCAACCTATTAATTTAGGAAAAAAATTGATTTATGATAATTTTTTACATAAATCAGAAATATTGAGAGTGAATGCCTCTAACAAGACCGAGATGATAACACATCTCCACTCTCGAACTATTTTAAAATCTTCAAAATAACGCATAGTATTTCAGTGCAATCAATTCTAAAGCATTTTCAAACTAAGGTGAAGAAATGACAGTTTTATATCTCAGAACAAGCGTGGCTGTAAGAGCGATTGCAGCATTTTTCAAATACCCTTCTCTCTCTGCATTTTTTTTTTCCTTTCCTGAACCTTTTACAGTAACATGGTGTTTTGAGGAAGAGTAGTTAAAGATAGCAACTTACTATTAAACAAAGGATGATGCACCCGGTAGCACCAGGGAACAAAAAGCATACCAAAAATGCAAGTGGTGAAACTTGGCTCTATCAATGAAAAACAAGTGGCAAGCTTGCAGCTGTAAATCAGTTTGTATTAAATGTGTTTTAGTACAAGGAATGAAAATTTAGTCTATAAAAAAACAGATGGACTGGAACCTGTACTACCTAGTGGATGCGTGGAACGTGTATATATCATGAAAGCAATGGATGCAGAAAGGGCGGCACTTCTAGCTAGCCAACCGGGCCCAAATACTGAGAATGCAATAACACCTATGGCTGTAATAAGGAAGACAAAAGTTTTGAATTTTGCTTAATTCATTCAAACTGCAGAAAGTAATATATATATAAGATACAGAGTGCTAAGTATGGAAGGTTTATAAAGGAAAGAATAGAAACCGAATCCATGATTCTAGCTGATCCCTGATTCTAGCTATAGTAATAGTAAGAATATAAGAAACCGATCCTAGCTTTACATCAACTAATCCTTAATTGTAGCTTGCAGTGATTATTGATTTATACTGTCATGAATCCTGCCGTTGCATGAGTTGATCATGCAATAATAAAGTTGTTGAATTCTGCCGTTGCATGAGTTGATCATGCAATAATAATTCACGTGATTTGGTAGTGTAATCTTCCTTGATGTTGTCATGAATCCTGCAATAATAGCTTACATAAGGTGGCAGTGTGATTTTCCTTGATACGCCCCCACAAGAACGGGCTCCCATCGGTGAGACCGATCTTGTGCTTGAGAAAATCTGTGCACTGCTTGGAGAGTGGTTTGGTAAGCAGGTTTGCAAGTTGATCATTCGTGTGAACATGGCGAACAGTAAGAAAGTTTTTCTGAACAAGGTCCCGAACAAAGTGTAAGTCAATTTGGATGTGCTTCATGCGTGAGTGCTGAACAGGATTGAAGCTGAGATTGGTCGCACCAAGATTGTCACACAAGAGCAGTGGAGACTGAGGAAGAGAAAACTTGATTTCATTAAAGAGTGATAGAATCCACATAGACTCAGAAGCAGTGGTGGCAAGCGCAGGATATTTAGCCTCTGTAGATGATCGTGCAATTGCACGCTGTTTTCTGGAACTCCAGGAAAGGAGATTTGAACCGAGCATAATGAGATAAGCTGAAGTAGATCTACGATTATCCAAATTGCCAGCCCAATCCGCGTTTGAGTAACATGTAAGCAGAGGTTTAACATTTTTCTGAATTGAGATGCCATGGAAAATTGTATTCTTCAGATAACGCAACAACCGCTTGGTGGCAGTCCAATGAATTGTAGAAGGGCAGTGCATGAACTGTGACAATTTGTTTACTGTAAAGCTGATGTCGGGTTGAGTGAGTGAAAGATATTGCAATGCTCCAATTACCTTGCGATATTCAGTAGGATTGACAGCAGCTGAGCCATCATTTAATTTCAGAGAGACCGAAGTTGACAGTGGAGTGGTGACATTTTTTGCTCCATTCATACAGGTTCTGGCAAGAAGATCCCTGATGTATTTATGCTGAGTGAGGAACAGCCCATTCTACGTGGGAATAACTTCAATACCAAGAAAGAAATGCAAGGGTCCCAAGTCTTTAAGAGAGAACTTCCTGCCGAGCTGTTGTATAACACTTGCAGCAAAATGAGAGTTGTTGCTAGTGATAATTAAATCGTGAACATACACCAGAAAGTAAGCAGTAGTGGACGCAACATTATAGACAAACAATAAAGAGTCAGACTTGGTATTGACAAAACCAAATTCCAGAATAGCTTGTTTAAGTGCAGTATACCAAGCACGTGGTGCTTGTTTAAGGCCATAGATTGCCTTCTTAAGACAACAAACAGAATCTGGTGAAGATTGGTCCCGAAATCCAGGAGGTTGCGACATGTATACTTCTTCTGTGAGATGGCCATGAAGAATGCATTGTTTACGTCTAACTGATGGAGAGGCCATCCATGCATCACAGCAACTGATAAAATAGTGCGAATAGTCACTGGTTTTACTACAGGACTAAAAGTCTGAGTATAATCCAAACCGGGTCTTTGATTGAAACCTTTGGCCACTAGTCTGGCTTTAAATCTGTCTATTGAGCCGTCAACAAGCCTTTTAACCTGAAACACCCACTTGCATCCAATAATGTTGCAGCCCTTGGGAGGTGATACTAGATGCCATGTATCATGGCGCATAAGAGCTGTAAGCTCTGAGGACATTGCAGCACGCCACTGAGGATCAGTTAAGGCCTGAGTCACCGATGTAGGTTCCACAGATGAAGGTAATGGATGTTTGGTAACCATGAACAAGCTTTAGGCTTATAGATGCTGTTCATAGATCGAGTAATCATAAGATGGGGACGAGGTTCATTAGTAGGAAGCACCACAGGAGCATGACTAACAATTAAATTTTCAGAGAAAGGTTCAGTTTGAGCAGGAGGACATACCTGTGAGGGAACTGACATTGGAGGTGAAGCTACCAAAGGTGATGAAGGAGCAGCGGTACCCAGTGCAGAAGCAATTGATTCTGGTGGTCTTGCAGGATATAACAATGGCAGACTTATGGCAACCGGGTGAGAAGAACCGAGAGCACTGGTTGCAGGTTGGGATTTTGCAGAAGAACAAGTATCAGTTTGAGCCATGGGAAAGACAGTCTCATCAAAGAGCACATGTCTGGAGTGATATACTTTTCTGCTGAGAAGATCTAGACATAAATAAGCATTTTGGGTTAAAGAGTAACCCACGAAAACACATGACACAGCTTTGGTTTGAAGTTTATGTGTATTGTAGGGTCTGGTTAAGGGATAGCAAAGACACCCAAATTGCTTTAGTTTCATGTAGTTGGGATTTTGATGGAAAAGCAATTCGAAGGGTGTTTTGTTATTCAGAGTGGAGGTTGGCATACGATTGATCAAGTATGTTGCAGCTTGAAATGCACAAGGCCAATAAGAAGGAGGCATTTGGGCATCGGTGAGAAGAGTGAGACCTGTTTCAACAAGGTGACGATGCCGTCTTTCAGATATTCCATTTTGTTGTGGAGTGTGGGGAGCAATGGTATAATGACTAATGCAATGAACAGATAAATAATTTTCAAGAGCAATGTATTTACCTCCATTGTCAGAATATAGACTTTTGATTTTGGTGTTGAACCTGTTTTCCACAAGATTTTGAAATTGAGGAAAGATATTGTGAACACATGATTTATGGGACATAGGATAAAGCCATATATATTTAGTATAGTGGTCAACAAAAATAATGTAGTATTTTGAACCATCAATACCAGTGTCATGAGCCAGACCCCAAACATCAGCATAAATGTATTCGAGGGGTGCTGTACTAACAAAACCATGAGATTGAAATGTTTGTCGGTGGGCTTTATTGTGAGAACATGAGACATAAAGAGATACAATTTTCTTTATTGTAAGCTATTATTGCTGAATTTTGCCATTGCATGAGTTGATCATGCAATAATAATTCACGTGAGTTGGCAGTGTAATGTTCCTTGATGCTGTCATGAATCCTACAATAATAGCTTATATGAGGTGGCAGTGTGATTTTTCTTGATAGGCTGCACAACCAATCTGAGCCATGAACATATTGTACTTCTGCAAGTTGTAGAGTAAGTGAATTAGAAATGTTCATCTCAAGACAAGAAAGATCATGCTATTCACAGCAGTTAAAATTAAAGCCAATATTACAAAATCTTTGATAGAAACAAAAGAGGGAAAGATCTTAATGGTTAGGCTACTTCCTGGCTTTAATTTCATCCTATAGATGAAGAGATGGTATGTTTTAGAAGGATCTATGGAATCATTTGGAAAGAACAATAAAGTTTTCAAGAATTGCCCAGAAAACAACTTGTACACGACAACTAAAAAGATCAAGGTAGTTTAACAAGACAGGTCTAGTCTAGTTACTGTGCTGAAATTGATAGCAAGGCACAATCTAGGCTTGAGTTTGGATATTTAGCTCAAATAATAATTCCAGCTTTGTAGGTCAAGCTTTTGAGTGATCTTAAAGCTTAGTCACAGGCTTTGTTAATCGTCTTAAGCAGAGTGATTAATTAGTCACTGACCTGCAGAGGGCCAAAAAATATCACTGAAAGGTGTAGAAGCAGGGGAGAGTTGTCAGGTTTCCAAGAATCCCAAAGTGGTGCTGACACATTGCTTGATGCCTCAATACCATGTTTAGTCGTTGTGATTTTGCTGCTAATAGAGCTAAAACAAAGAGATAATCTCTGCAAGCTTCTTTGAATAAAGGGAGAGAGAGAGGAAGAATACAAACTCAAAGCTGTTGATGGTAATGGTAATGCAGGAGGATTATGATGTTGATGAAAATAACCAGACCCGACCTGCATTCCCATTTGTGTTCACTAGTAGTTGATTAGATTAGATGGATTCTCTCGATTCACCGAAATTGTAACGCACTTCAATTAATAATCTTCTGTATAGAAGAGCATAATTTTAGTTTTTTTAAGTAGCCGATTGCTGACCGTTGTGATGGTGGGCTTGGGGTCATCCAAAGGGCACAAACATCCTCCCGCCTCTTCTTGTTTTCAACCATTTCCTCAGAACAACCTGTCGTCGTGAATAGTTGAGGAATCGTTTTGTTTTCTGAAAATTTCATTTGAGTCTCAGTTTTTTTTTGTTTTGCATGTTGGCCCTTGTTCGCAAGGTTTTGGTCCTCATAGTATTGAACAAGTGCCAAAGATTATATTACTTGTAGCAAAAGGTATTAGAAATGCTAATAGTTTGGCCCAATCCAATATATATCACCAAATGAGTTTGATGTAATGGTCAAACCGGGGATATTTAGAGGATAGGCAACGGATGTTATTGACAAAACACATACACCTTCATCAAAGAGACATAACTATATTCTTATATGTATATATTATTTCAATAAATTATGTTTTATCAATCAATAAATTAAGAAACAATGGTCAAATTAATTTAAATAAACTGACCATCCACAATTTTGGATATCTAGAAACCATTACTACTGATCAAGTATTAATATTTGTTACGAAAAAAATTAAGTAATTTGCGAGTGGGTATAGATTCAAGATAGTCTATTCTACTTCATATCATGCACAATCCAATATCCCAATAGAAATGACCAACAAAACTTTAATCTTTTGACATTCAAAAATTTATTAGAAACAATTTTAAAGATTAGCATGATGCTTTATTAGGAATATTATAAGCATATAGGACTTTACAAAAAAAAAAAAAAAGTATTTTAAAAACCTCACTATTGTCCTTGAATTTGTTCATAATTTTTTAAAAAATTATATGGAGCTTGTTTGGCAAAACAAGAAAAAAACTGTCAAAAAATCCATTAGGTCATATTTGCCAAACATACTTGAGGGGAAAAAAAATATTTTTTTAATAAAATTATGCACAACCAAACACAACTTTAAACATTATAAGCTCATTCTAACCACATGGGTCGGTTTCCTACCTAATCCAAGGTTGGCATTTCATAGCTCATAACAAAAGGAGTCATGGCATCATCTAAAGAGAACAACCTATTTTTTAAAAAATCATTTTGAAAGCTTGACCCATAGGATAACTAAAAATCATCTTCTTTTTCTAATGCCCTGTTTGAAATTGTAGTAGCGGTTATAGTTTAAAATATTTTTCGTTTAGAAATGCATCAAGATAGTATTTTTTTTATTTTTTTATATCAGCGTATCAAAACAATCCAAAAACACTAAAAAAATATTAATTTTAAACAAAAAAATTTAAAATTTTTTGAAACGTGGGTTAAACAACGTTCCCAAACATGCGTGTATAACCTCTATCCAAAAACCATATACATGTAAAGCTAAGATTTAAATGGCAAGGAACTATATTCATGTAGAAGGCTAGCTTGCAAGCATGTTCTTGCACTATCTAAGATAGGTACAGACAAGGGCGAAGCCATACTGAAGGCTCAGATGGACTTATAGCCCAAGTCAAGATTTTTTCAATATTTTTTTATGCTAAGAACTTATTTGTTTGGTGAAAAATGGTTTTTTGAAAATTATTTTCTAAATTTTTTTATATTTATTTGTCATTAGAAAAATTATTCAATGAAAAACACTTTCCAATTAAAGAAAAATTTACCTTGGTTTTCAGGAAAGTGTTTTCCTTTTATTTTGAGAGAAAAACACTTTATAGAAATTGTGAAAAAATTAGAAATATCATATTATTTGTTAATTATAACAAATTCGATCTTCAAATTTTTGATTGCTATATATTTTGTTTTGAATTTTTTTTTTAATTTCACTCCATAGAATTTGATTTAATTTGATTTTTATATTAACTTTGGTTCTTATTTTTATGATTGTTATTTGCTTCTCTTATTATTTTTTTAATTGAAATTTTTTAACTATCAAATTTGATCCTTATTCTTTTAATTGTTATTTATTTTATTTGAAATAATTTATGAAATTGTAATTATTATTATTATTTTAATTTCATCATCTTTTAATTTTTTTTATCTGATAGATTTGATATTCATTATTTTGATTGTTATTTATTTTATTTGAGATAATTTATGAAATTAGATTTTTTTTTAATTTCATTCTCATTAAACTTTTTAATTTGTAAGATTTGTTCCTCATTATTTTAATAAACTTAAATACAAAATATTAATAAGTTATTTTCTAGTTTATTTTGTATTGGGAAGTGTTTTCCAACTTATTTCCATGACACTACCAAACATCAAAAAATAATTCATTTTCTAGAAATCTACTTTTCAAAATGAAACTACTTTCTAGTGAACAAACAAGGTCTAATATTAAATCAGTCCAAGTTACATTTAACTAAATTAGCTAAAGATATATTTTTTTATCCATCAAATCACCCATCCTTTTTTTAATTAAAATCTTCATTTTTTTTTTTTAGTTAAAAGAGCCAAAGTCGAAAATCATATCCCCCCTCATGCTAGATTACTTCTTGTTTCCCTACATATTCAACTCATAAAATTTAACAAAAATAACACACCTTTTCTTCTTTTTTTTATTGTATGGTAATATCCATCACACAAATTCAACTTAATTTTATCGCAACTATTAAAGTATTGTTTTAAACTTTAAAAGATGTTGAATTGATCTTCTCCTTGTACATGTATAATTTGTTTGTACATAATATAAAATTAACGTACCACATTTAAATGCTTTATATGAGATTGATATGTATTTGAATTAATATTTTATTGTTAACTTTACAAATTCATGTAGATGAATTAATAATTGATTTTGATAAAAAAAATTTACATATTTGTTTAGTAGTGGGCAAAAACAATTCTTGGCTTTGCCTTAGTCCATAAACACATCACCACGAGGAAACACTATGAAACTTCATGCATTTATTATTCCAGGGGATTAAGCTTCATGAAACCAAACAAAAGAAAAGAAAGTTGCAACGTTCTGAACTAAAATCCATGGGTAATATACTAGCATATTTCTCTATTATGTAAAGGGAGATACTCATTCCAAAACAAATTCATGCTTCTATAAAAGAACCTTTGCTTTTCTTGCAAGCACAACTAATGGCCGACACAGTAACAGGCCTTCTAACTAAGAAAAACAAAACGGGATATGGTGGGCATGAAAGAGCAGTGAGAGAGAAACCCATACCTGTTACAACCGTGAAGTCCTAGACTTCTTATTTATGAACGTTTGTCATGCCCCGAATATTCCATAGTGCTTGGGTAGATGCTACGCCATATTGTTAGGGATGCTAGAGACTTGAAAAACTGATGTTGGAAACCAAAACAGAATAACCAGGTTGTTATAAATTTGGTTTCAACTTCTTTTGCCCCAGCTGAAGCTGCCTTTTTAGATGGAGCTAATGAATACTTGATGAGGTTAACTGATTTTGGAAGTTAAGGTTCAAAGTTCATATCTCTGGTAGGAGGATTTTGAACAATTAGGGTGTGGCGGTGGAGTCTAGCGTATATAAGCTTTTTAACAGTAACAGAAAAAATTTAGACAAAGTGCAGGTTGTAGCTTGCGTGTGTTTATTTGGAGATGATGGTGTTGTGACTTGTGAGATATGATCAGATTGACTGATGTTTTATGGCTGAGTGTTTGCAAACACAGTGTGTGGATGCTGGTGTGGTGTTAGGTGCTGGTGTAGCTTTCGATTTGAAAAGGGGAGGTTGTTTGATTGTTTTGTGTTTTTCTGAACCATGGGAGGAAGAGTGGTGGTTTTGTGTTGTTTTTTAAGGCTGGCATTTGGTTGTTGAAAATGGAGGAATGACGGTGTTGTTTGAAATAGGGGAGAACAATGGTGTTGTTTTTTTGGTTTTTACTACTGGAACCCGAGACCTTACACTTTCAAACTAGGTTGTAAAGATTGGTCGAGTAAGTGGTTATGAATCGGTGTTGTAGCGACTACAGAGAGAATCACTCAACGGGAATCATGCTAGGAGGTAATACGATGTTAGAGCTACCAAAGGAGCATAATTTGTTTTTTCCTTACTCGAGGCGTGAGAGAGCATTAAATGCTCTGTAAAAAAGAAACTCCGGTAACCAGCACAATTGAGGGATCCAGCATTAATTGCTGGTTATATCAATATAATCCCTCAATTTTCAGCGCCTCAATTAACTTTTAAACTTCCAATTTCTTCATATTTACCTTTGATTTTAATCAAGTCTCTTTCATCTTAAACCTTGGTTTTAGGATTCTTCAATTTACCCCTCAATTTGTCACCTAGCTTGTTGCATATCTTCGTCTGCACTCCAATGTCCAAGCAACACAATTTTTGTGGTCGTTTGGTAACATGTTGGTGTGTAAAAGAAACTTAAGTCATGCAAATTAACATTTGCAAGACAACACTCACATCCAACATTTGCATTAAATTTCATTTACATGCCCCAAAGATAGAGGCAAACAATAATGAAAAAGCCGAGGATGTAATAAATACATCTAGCTGGATGTGCATATTCAGTGGATGTAGCCCTGAGTTCTTCATGCTATTTAACAATAATCTGAATGGGACTCGTAGAAATCGCTCGGGCAAGGAGACATGACTTCTTGTTCTAGTAACTGCAATGCTTGGTTCATTGTTGGCCGATCATCCGGGTTTGCATCCGTGCACCTTGTTGCAATCTCAAGAATTACCTCCAGAGTTTCCATATCTGTATCTTTGCACCTTGTATCCACTACGTCTTCCAACCTGTTCTCTCTCAATAGGGTGTTCATCTGTTTGAGTTTAAATTATCAGTACAAGTTAGACTTGAACAATTCTGCTCTTTTCAGGCCAATATCAAAGCTGAGATGAGAACACGGGAAAAAGAGTTTATGAAAGCTTACCCAACCAACAACATTTAAGCCTCTCTTTACAAAAGCTGGATCAGTTGGTCTTTTTCCAGTTACAAGCTCTAGCAAGAGAACTCCAAAGCTATAGACATCTGATTTCTCGGTGGCTATCCCACTCTGCAGATACTCTATTCAGAGCAGTCAATTTTAACAATCAATCAGTGACACTGCACCTTAGGATTATGGCATATGAAAGATTCTAGTCATTATGAGGATTGCAAAATTTTCCCACTGTGA
>Ga0325405_1000518_pt1 | contig 37506 bp, 19 predicted proteins | sample PopdelMetagenome_21_FD_205663 | JGI IMG/M metagenome (GOLD analysis project Ga0325405, IMG submission 205663) | Populus deltoides microbial communities from Bellville, Georgia, United States - Xylem-Control-R2 | ecosystem: Host-associated > Plants > Phyllosphere > Stem > Wood/Secondary xylem... | reverse complement strand
AGAAAGATTAATGAGAAGTTGAAAGCGAGTATTTCAGAGCTGGATAGGATACCTAGGAGGTTGTTGACAGTTGCTGAGGTCATGGCAGCTTTCATGGGCATTATTGGATCTTCCAAGGAGTCTTTGAGGAAAATCCTTGTAAGAAGGGAAACTGATGGATACCCAAATGAAAAAAATATGCACTGCGCTGCCAGATTGGTTGAAATGCTCAATCAATTCTCAACTGAACTTCATAACTGCTCTGACCATACAAAGAACTTTATGATGAATGAGATTGAGGTTTTGGAGGAAACAAAAGGGATCGAGTTGCCCAATTTCCTTCCTCAAACTGCCTTCCGAACCATCATGCAGCGGCAGGTTGAAGGAATGTCAAAACTACCAGTAGAGTTTGTCGAAAAAGTGTGGACTTACATTGAAGAGGTGGTCATTTCGGTTTTGAATCATCACTCAGAGAGCTATCACCAAATTTAGTTATCTACCCGACGAGCAGGCCATAACCTTGTAGCTAAAATGAAAGAGCAGTCCATTAATTGGGTAACAGAGATTGTCCAGATGGAGAAGGAAACGGATTACACATGTAATCCAGAATATTTGAAGGAATGGAACAAGCTCATGGCACAGCAGCATACAGTCATTGACAACTTTACGAAATTTGCATCTTCCAAGGTGGTGATTGATGGCTCGAGAGAGGTTGTAGTGGGAGATCTTAGGCGTTATAAACATGTTCTTCTTCAAGCTTTTGACTTGAAGATGAGGCTGATTGCTTACTGGAAGATTGTCTTGATGAGGTTGGTTGACAATATGGCTCTGCATCTCCAGCTCAGCATCCGAAACTTGGTGAACAAGGAGATGGAGAAGGAGATTGTTAATGAGGTGTTGGGCACTGGTGGTGGTGTTGCAATAGAAAAACTGTTTGTGGAATCCCCATCTGTGGCTAGCAAGCGTGAGAAGCTGAACACAAGTATCAAGTTGTCGAGGGAGTCTCAAGAGGTGATGGCAAATATCATGGACGAAATTGCTACTGCGGGTGATTAGGGCTTAGCAGAAAATGTTACTTCTAATGCTTTTCTTGTTTCTTTTAGTTAGTAAGTCTGTTCTATTAAGGTGTTTGTTATCTAGTATGTGCTTTAGGTTTGCTAACTAGCTATAAGCTACCATGAATGTATAATTAGAGAGCTCGACGGTGAACTCTGCCAGGTGATATGGGTAAGTACGTGGATCTCTGCAAAATGAGACCTCTTTTGTGCTGAATGTTTTGCTGTCCTGTCTGAATGTATATTAACCTTCAAGTGTTTCAATCCAGAGTCCAGGCCCTTCTATGTTTTGTTATCCATATTTGCAACTTATTTTGTAAAACAGTTGAGTTAGAACAAATCTCAGGAGTTGAAGTGCTGTGTTTATGTTTGGAGGTGTTCTATCTTCTGAGTACCGGTGGTGGTGACTGTGATACCGATTCGATTTTTTTTTTAATTAATATTTTTAGATCATTTGATATATTTTTAAATAAAAAAAACTTTTTAAAAAATATTTTTTATGACACTCCTGTACAAACTCCCTTGTTGAAAAATTAGATGGAATAACACTGCCTAGGTACATGCACTGGTATGGCGATATCAATTGCAATCCTTGGAGGTTGCGTAATTTGTTGTCCTCAACTCATTTTCCTCATAAGAAAATAAATACGACGAAGAAATAATATATTTTTTTAAATTATGATAATGGATATTTTTTAAAATATTTTTTACTTGAAAATATATTAAATAATTTTTTAAATTTATTTTTAATATCAATATATTAAAACTAAAAAAAAATCAATAAAATATTCAAAGCAAAAAAAAACTTAAATCTTTTGAAAACTATGTTTTTAACACACTTAATATTTTCAACAGTTCGATAATAACATGGGTAAAGATGTTAGAAGAATTTCACAAACAGGAAGTGCACACAGCTCACAGTACACAAGAGATTCAGCTCTCTACTGTACTCAGTTTTTCTCCACTTTTGGTGGCTCAACACTATCTCCTCTTTTCAGAACCCAGAGCATGACTTGTGTTTATAAAATTCAGCTTGGCCAATGCAATGGCGCAGCGCTTTTGCTCGCAGCCTAGCTACAAAGGTTCTTTAACTATCCACCTTTTAAACATGGCAAAACATTCTGCAGGCCTTTATCCAGGAGCAGTGTGCCCTCCACCCTACAGATTAGCCAAACAAAGAAGTACAAAGTAAGAGCTTGAAATTGAGTCCAATAATAAATAATCATCAGTGCAACAAAAATGGAGAAATTCTGAATCCCTTACCTTTACAGTCGCAAATGTCAATTGACTAGAGTAAGTCCTCGTGTATCTGCACGCACAAACATCCAAATCACTCATTTTTTTCATTTAAGAGGCTCTTCCTACAGGAATATTAAGGGCTAGAGAATAGTTACAGAATACCAGCAGATTGATCAAAACTAATATTCATTTGAAGAACATACCCTGCAACTTGACCTTGAAAGTGCCATGGATGCCAGTCATCAACAATAGAGTAGTTTAAAGATCTTATCCATGCTTGAGTTCCCAAGAATGGTACCTCCATGTCATGATCGCCACTGCTCAATCAATAAAAGGACCGACTATATCAACCAAACTATATAGTGTCATAGTGTGTGATATGAATTAAAAAAAAAAAAAACCACCTGTAGATCAATCTGCGGTAACCTTGTACTCCAAGGTCTATATGATTCTTGACGCTGCTCTTAATTTCATGAGTATAAGGTGATTTATAATTGCATCGTTGCCATTCCCCGATGCTTCCTGCATCAAAACAGGATCGTATTCTTCACCTAATCATTTCTTGCTAGTTAAAATTCTGACGACTATTCTCAATCTCATACCTCTCGCACATGGAGTGCTTTGCGGACATTGTCGTCATTTGCCCAGTAAGTAGCAAGAAGATGTCCATAAGTCTGTAGGCATCAAGGTGGAAGGGAAGGGGCCCCTTAAACCCAGGAAGAAATTTGACGGTGGAGCGGGCGTCAGCTAGATGTAACCAAACCTGTAATAACAAAAGAAAAGGAAGGCATTGTTTCGCCATTTGTTTTGGTGTCGATGTAGTTTTCTCGAGGTGTACTAGTAGCCGACAACTAGGGCTGAGCATTTTTGGTTCGGTCCGGTTTTGGACGAAAATAAACAACCAAACCGTTTTTTTTAGTTTTTGAACCGAACCGAAAACCGGTTCAAACCGATTAATTTCGGTTCGGTTCGGTTCGGTTTGTTTCCCTTCCAAACTGGTTCTAACCGAACTGCAATGCCAAGATGCCATCCTGTAAGAATCAACAACGTTATTCTCGTTGTTACAACTTCTTGCAAAGGAAAAAATAATTGCAAAAAAACAGTATCAATTCTTAGCAATCACTGCTTTGATTTTTCTGGATACTCTTCAGCTTCTAGACCCGAAATAATCCCTCTCTGGCAATCAAGGTGGGATTTGTTAAAAGCCGTGACCCATGAAGGAGAATCAAGTAAATCAATGAAAGAATCATCAGCAATTCATCTATGACATGGCAAGTTTGAGAGATAGAGACAGAAAGCATGAAAGATTAGAAGAGAAGAAGACAAATTTTACTCAAATGTTGAAAGGAAATATTAACGCTTTACCTGTAATCTTTACTTTTCCTTCACGTTGAGAGATGAGAGACAAAGAGAGCATTGGGGCTGTGAATGAAGGGACCCTTCAATGTGAAAGCATTCAAAGACTTAAACAAAGGAGAGGGCGGCTGTGTGCAAGGGAAAGAAATGATAAAGTTCTGCTAGGGTTGGCTAATGGAAGGGAGGGGTGGCCTACGCTTGGTTTATTACTTTATTTTATTTTTTTCATTTTTAAACCGAACCGGTTCGGTTCGATTCGGGTTGGCCGGTTCAGGCACACCAAAACCAGAAACCGGACCGGACCGGACATTTTCCTTAATATTTTAACCGGTTCAATTGGTTTTTTGTACCAGTTTGGTTTTTTCGGTTAATTTTTTTTATTCTCTCTGTTAAATCGGTTTTTCGGTTTTTTTCTTAGTTTTCCCAGATGAGAAGGTCTGATATGGTCGCTGCGAAACTTGTTTATTATATTAATATTCTTGAGACAGTTGACTATGTCTAAACTACTTAAATTATTAACAAAATCTAAAGCACGTGGAAAAGTGCGGTAACTTTCTTCATAATTAGTTTTAGCAATTAATAAAAAGTTAAAACATGCAGTTTTTTTTTAACATATAATTTTTTTTTTAATTTTTATGATTTTTTTTAGGATTCTTTTTATTAATATTTGAGATGCGAGTAAACCAGTAACTAATACTTATAGAAATATGAATTACAATAGTAAACCAAGATGTTTTATTCTTTTTTTTTTATGTTTTTTAATTTGTTTTATTATTTTTTTAATATTAAAATAGTTGAGAATTTAGTTTTATAATTTTTTTTATTTTTATTTTGCATTTTTATAAAGTTAGTATAGTTTGCTGGTTTGTTAAGGTAACTTAGGTTGCCTTAGTTTACAGGCTTAATGACATGTCTGTTTATTTTTTCAATTCAACTTAATTTTTTTTTTATATTCTACTTTTTTTCTCATATAGTTAAAAAAATAGTTTAAGAGAAAAATCATATTATTAAACTTTATAAAGTCCATGCACCCGTTCACAGGTTTGGTTGATTGTTGATTCGTCTGACAAGTTTAAATATTTTTTTAAATAGTTTTTTTTAATTTTATCTTTGTATATTATGTTAATTGAGAATTTAATTTTATAATTTATTTTATTTTGCTTTTTATGAGGTTATTGCAGTCTCAAAACAATGTCTCGGCACTGGGTTGATGTTCGATTTTGCAATCGTCTATTTTTGTTATCATATAGTTAAATAAAAAATAGTTTTCAAAAAATAAATTATAATCCTAGTGTAATCAATAACCCGGTTTACAGGTTTGCCGTGCTAGCCTAAGTTACTAAATTCACAGGTTTAATGAGTTTACCCACTAACCAAAAATATTTTTTTGGTCTTTTAATATATTTATTTTGATTTTATCATTCAATTTTGGATTGGTTGAGAAATAGACTACATGATTTATTTTTATTTGTTTTCTATAGCGATAATTGTCTCAAATAAGTGTCTATTTTTATGTTGGTGTTCACTTTTGTAAGTATCTATTTTTATTATATAATTAAATAAAAATAATTTATATTAATTTTTTTATTAAACCTAATAGGTCACGAGGGTCGAGGTTGATCAAATCTGTCATTATCTCAATATTATTAAAAAAGTTGCAATCTTAATGTTTTTTTAATAAATTATATTTTTATCGATCATCAACGTTGCATTTGAACTCATAAAATTAATTAATTTCCGTGCTCTTAATATTTTTCTTACATTTATAAAAATATTGTTCCAACCCGCCAAGGGCCAATGGACTAGTCCTTTCTAAACTTAAAGTTACTTCCTTCACTCTCCATTTTAGTTTAAACTTTTTTAAATTTAAATCAAGCCATTTTGTTATTTTCTTAAGGTTTTGTCCATATTTTACATATAAAATAAATGAAATAACTTAAATATTTTGAATAAAAGTTGTTAAATCACGAGTTGACTTATAAAATTATATGATTTTACGACTCAATATATAATTATTATGCAAAATCACTTTAAAAACTCGAAAACTGATAAAATCAAATTGAAATTGTTCTAACTTGGTAAAACCGACAAACTCCTAATTTTAATATCGGTTTTATGTCTTCATTGGAACTTTCCTATTTCATTACAAAAATACGTGTGTTTCACAATAAAACTTCTTCTAAGTTCTCAAATCTCTTCTTCTCTACCAAGTGTTTTACTGTTCATCTCAACCCTTCTTCCACTTATGGCCAATTCAGAGTTCATACATCGCTGGGAGCCTGGAGTAATAGCTTTACGGGAATTTATGTGATTTTTTACTTTATCTATATACATCACTGGAGCCTGGAGTAATACATCGCTGGGAGCCTAGAGTAATAGTTAATACTTTATCTGTATGCTAGAAACTTAAATTGTCCTATGTCACATATGCTTGTTTTGGAATGCTCTATTTCATATAACTTTGTTTGCTTGCTTGCAAATTTTGTCCCCACAATCTTGCTTGAATTTATTACAATGCTGATTTATATTGATTCTTAAACTGTTAAACGCATGATATTTTAAAAAATTATATTCGGCAATAGGCTTGATGTGAGATGGCAACATGATATGGTTATGGATAAGAATTCAAGAAAAATTAAGTGCAAGTATTGTTATTTTTTTTTTTCAATAGAGGCATTTTCTATTTCAAACATCATTTGACTTCCACTTATAAGGATGTTGGGCCATACTAGCAAGAACTAGAAAATATAAAGAAAATGATTTTGGATGTTTAGGTGAAAGATCAAGAAGCAACTGAAAATAGAAGAAGTAAGACTCTTCAATATATTGGAAAAGATGATAAAGATGAAGGGAAAAAAATAACTCAAAAGACAAAGGAAGGAAAGCAGTTAGTAGGAGTGAAAGTACACAAACTACCATCAATCAATCGCTAAAAAAAATCCCAGAGAAAAAGCATATCGTCAAATTATAAGTTTTTTCTACACTAGTGCGATTTAATTTAACTATGTTAAAAACTCCAAGTTTTTCAAGGCACTTAAATTGGTTGCATAGTATGGGTTAAATTTCTAGCCTCTATCTTACTATGATATTAGAAAGAAGTATTTGAAGTAAAAAGTAGATCAAACAATGAACTTGTTTGGGAAGTACAAGCTAGAATGGAAAAAAAAATTGGTTGTTCAATGATGTCTAATGGTTAAAGAGACAAGAAAAGACGTTTTATTTGCAACTTTTTGGTTAATAGTCCTAAAGGGATATATTTTTGTCATCAGTGAATACGTATAATATGTCCAAGAATTTTGATAAAGTATTTGAGATGTTGGATGTTATTGTGGAGAGGATTGGGGAGGAAAGTGTTCTCCAAGTAATCACCAATAATACTGCAAATTATAAGGTAACAAGACAATTATTAATGAGAAAGAGAAAAAGGTTGTTTTGTATACCATGTGTTGTTCATTGAGTCGACTTGATATTGAAAGATTTTGAGAAAAATCTTAAGGTCCATTAAGTAACTATTGCTATGAGAGGAGGATTACCTCGTATATTTATTCAAGAACTATTTTTTATTTCCATGTTAAGACAGTTTACAAAAGAAAATGATTTGATTAGGCTTGCTATCACTTAGTTTGTTACTACATACTTGACTCTAAGATGTTTGAATGATTATAAAATGCACTTGAACACTATGTTTACTTTTAAACAGTGGAAGTCAAGTAGGTTTTCAAGAATAGAAGAAGGGAAGCGAATTCAAAACTGTGTTCTAGACATCAGGATTTGGTATTATATCATTATATGTACCAAGACAATATATTCTCTAGTTAAAGTTCTTTGATTGGTTAATTTAGATGAGAAATCAATTATGGATTTTATAGATGAAGCAATAGATTAAGTAAAAAAAAATCATTAATTATGGTTTTGTGAAAAAAAGATACTAAACTACTAATTATCTATATTATAAATAGTTTACTATTACAAGTTGATTCAATATATTTATTTCACATTTGTCTTAATTATGTTATAATTAGTTAACAAATGATAATGATTTCATAACTTATTATTAATATTCTTATTATTATTTTGTAGTTATATACCTATATGGAATATTATTGATACAAGATGAGAACTTCACCTTTATTATTATATAACTATATGGAATTTTATAGTTATATACCTATATGAAATATACTTTTACATGCAATAACTTATTATTTGAATTTTTTTACTATCATTATAATCCTAATAAGATTAATATCAATATTCAAACTAGATTATATCAATGTTTAGAAAGATTAATGCTTAATGCAAGTAAAATGTGTAAAATTGGCTCACAATTTGAATCATTTAAGGATACAAAAGGGCTATTTAACATTGACGCTGTGAAGGCAACAAGAAATAAAATAAAAATCCAGCTAAATGGTGGGATGTTTTTAGGGATGAATGTACCGAGCACACCACGCAATAATCAATTAGTTTTGCACAACTTACAATAGTTTTTTGCCTTCTTGCTTAGTTTTTCCAACTTCCTTTTCCTTGATCTTGCTTAGTTTTTACTCTATTCAAGAGCTTAGGTTATGATATTTCACATAGAGATTTTGAATCTCTTTATTCCATACATCTTTTAAAAGTGAAGTTATTAAAATCCAAGAAGATCATTTGCATCAAATGATGAGTATTTTAATTTTAAGGATAAAGTGTTTAATTCTTGGCAATAATATCTTTTTTTTTTTGTGTGCATATATCTTTAACAAGTAATTAATTTATATATACGTTAGTTTTAGTTTAAGGTTAATGAATGTCTTTATAAATGCATTCTAGGATCTTGTCTGATTCAAATATAACTATGATATTCTACTGCATCCTTAAGATGGATACTAGAATTTTGTTTTAACTTTATTGTAAATTTAAATATTTTATTTTAATGTGTAAAATAACATGCAATTTAAACTAAAAAATTATTATTTATAAGATCGCCATTCCCATGACAGCGATTTTGGTCGCAGCATAGTTACAGAGGTTCTTGGTTTATCCACCTTTGAAACATGGCGAAGCATTCTGCGGGTCTGTCCGCTGGAGCAGTGTGCCCTCCGCCCTACAAATTAGCCAAAAATAAATAAATAAATGAAATACAGAGAAGTTTGCAAGAGATTAATACTATAAGAATTCCCTGTGCAGCAGAAATGGAGAATTTCCAAATCCCTTACCCTCACAGTTGCAAATGTCAATTGACTGGAGTAGGTCCTCGTGTATCTGCAGGCACATGCTCAAGTCAAACATCTAAATCAATCTTTTTTATTCATTTAATATGCTCTTTCAACAGGCAAATCAAGAGCTAGAGAAGAGTTACAGAATACCAGCAAATTGATCAAAAGTAATATTCATTCGAAGAACATACCCTGCAACTTGACCTTGAAAGTGCCATGGATGCCAGTCATTTACAATAGAGTAATTTAAAGATCTTATCCATGCTTGAGTTCCCAAGAATGGTGCCTCCATGTCATGATCGCCACTGTTCAGCACAAGGAGAGACGATATCAACCAAAGGATTAAGGGAAAAAGCTATAATTAATTAACATGTGAGATCTGAAAAAAAAAAAAAAAAAAACCTGTAGATTAATCTGCGGTAACCTTTTATGCCAAGGTCTATATGATACTTAATGCAGCTGTTAATTTCGTAAGTATAATTATAATTGCACCGTTTCCACTCCCCTATACTTCCCTGCATCAGAACAGGGTTGCATTATTCTCTTAATGATTTCTTGCTACTGAAAATTCTTGCTACTCTCCTCTCAATCCCATACCTCTCGCACATGGAGTGCTTTGCGGACTTTATCGTCATTGGCCCAGTATGAACCAAGAAGAAATCCATAATTCTGTAGGCATGAAGGACGATTCTCAAAATAAGGAAAGGACCAAGAAACAAATTAACTTGCATAAATTCATAAAAAGAATGCTGTGCTAATTATCTGTTTCCTAGATGTTCTTCTGTCAACTTCGTATTTCATAATCTTGTGATGTTGTGACAAAACTGGCTCCATGAGTGGAACTTTAAAGATGATTCTGTCCTGTCTTAACAATTTCTTTCTTTGTTTTGCTGTCTTCAGCTTCCGCCTGCAGCAGTATGTATGCATGCATATTGCATATCAGAGGAAGAGGAAGGGGAATTACCCAACATCCGATGGTAGGAAGATCAGGTTTGAAATGGAGGAATTCTTGAGGGTTCTCACGGAGATATTTTCTTTTGCCCATCATCTCTATCGGACGTGGGGCATCACTAGGACACTTGCGTAACAAAATATGCGACTCCTCAATTTCTGAAATGCACTGAAAAAGCAAATGACTGTATCTGCATTAACAATGAGTTCCGAGGAAAAGCATCGAAGGGGATTCACATAATACCTTATCACGAGCCTCTAGGTTTTTCAAACACTCTGAATTTTTCGGGTCGATCGTTTGATATTCTCCTCCGCAACTTTTCTTCAGTGACTGAAGCAATTTGTGGCATTAGTTAGACATAGCTCTGAGCTAGTAAGACAGACATTACAATACCAAGTGGATCACCTCATAGAGTTCATCAGAAATAAGTCCCATTCCATGAGAAAATGGAATCCTTGAGTTCAAATCAAAAGTAGGATCAGTAAAAGGGTTCCCAAGTGTGTATCCCTGCAACCATACAAATTAAAACATCACTTCCATCAGAAAATCTTAGATGCAAGCATGAAAGTAAATTCTTGTTTTCTTTCTGTTTTTTATTTCATCAAGTTTTTTAATACATATAGTCCAGTTATTTTTCTACAAATAGGCACTTCTTTTAAAAAAAATTGCAGGATGAATAAGAAAGAAAATAATGGAATATATAATATGAACCTTGAGATTTATTAGTGGTTTGATACCATCATTGTTCCCTGCAATCATTGAACAGCTTGCTTCAAGATAACCTCGAGCGGGATTAAAGAAAAACTGGCAATTAAAAAAAATGAAAACAGACCCTATCATTTCGATACCATAATGGCCAATTTTGTATCATACCATTGGAAATCTTGTGAACAACAGCTGGAACGATGATGCCTGAGTAGGAGTCACCAGAAATGTAAACTGGATTTGAGAGGAATTCTTGGTGATCCATTAGCCACTATATAATGCAATCAAGAAAAAAAACAATAAAAATAAATCCACATATTCTGCCTATCAACTGCAAAACGGACCAGAAAGTTGCACCTTTCGAAGAAATTGCTCAGCTTGCGAAACTTGTTTGAAGTCGCTTCTCTGAAGAGCAAGTGGGGTTCTTGCATAGGAGAATCCAGTGCTAACAGGCAAATCTAAGAATATTATGCTGGAGACCTGAAAATTAATCAACAGCGCAGCCATCTATAAGAATGCTGTACAGAAATGCACTTTCAAACCTAGCAATCCCAGCTTGATACAAAGGGCAATATCACCTGTGTCCATGAGTATGGATTGAAAACCAATGTAGGTAAGCTTCCATTGTATTCCTTTTCCTCAAATCTTATTGGACCTGCGCACATAAAACATCAGAAATTCATGAAATTTCAATGGTTCTGGATAAACTCAATATATATAGTTATGACTGTCCATTTCAATTGCAGTATTTTATATGTAATTGAGTGAGCTGCTGTCGCTTCTCTTACCGATTTCAAAAGCAAGACCAGAGAAGGCAGAGCAGCCAGGGCCACCAGTTAGCCAAAGCAAGAGAGGGTCGTCTTTAGGATTCCTCTGGGACTCGATGAAGTAATAGAAGAGCTGCACATCCTCCGCTTCATCCACTCCAACATACCTGATAACTCCACACGAACACCCACCATTGCATGCATGTAATTTAGATCAAGATTTACGTGTATCTTAGGCATGCGTGTGCAGTAATAAAATCAGTAAACCAGTAAAAGTGAAGGTCTGAAACTCACCCTGTTTCAAGGTGGAAGGGAAGGGGCCCCTGAATCCCAGGAAGAAACTTAACAACGGAGCGGGCGGAAGCAAGCTGTAACCAAACCTGCAATAACAAAAGAAAAGGAAGGCATCGTCTGGCCATTGCTTTTGATGTCGACGTTGTGGTATATTAGCCACAAACTATATATTCTATCTTGTAGCTTTTACAAGTTATAATGTATCTTCTTCTTCTTCTTCTTCCTTTATATGTTGTAGTTGTTGACTAGACGAGGTAGCCCATCCTTTGAATGTAGCAAGCATTACAAATATTATTCATCTATTCAATTCTTTTGGGGCATAGGGCAGCTGAAATATAGAAATTAATTTATTAACTAATAAATACGTGATGAAATTAGTAATTAGTTAATAAATATTAAAATCATCGACACATATATTTTTATTATTTTTTGTGTATTTTCCATTTTATTTTCTCTTTCTTTTCATTATATCTGTTTTTTTTTTAAATGGATCCAAAAAATTAATTAATAAGACGCCATTACTATACATAAACTACAAAATTCTCAAAAGCAAGATAGATTAAGCAACTATTTTGGATAATTTACTTAAAACATATCTAATCTTTGAATTAAAAAAAGGAAATAAATCCAACACCTATCTTTTAATTTAGAAAGGAAATTATAAACTCATCATCCAATTTGCTTTGCATTAATTACTTTGTTTGTCAAATTGATTTTTAAATTATTTCTCATCTAAAAAAACATAAAATCAATATATTTTTAAATAATTTTGATATGGCGATATAAAAAAATAAAAAACTCACAATCCTCTGGGATTATCCTAGTCCATTTCATTTCATTCAGGAAATTAACCCATATAATCTCCAAAGTTCTATTAATTTTCTATATATAATTAAGACACACAATTTCCTTTAAAATGTAGAACCAAGATCTAGTTGCAAGTTTTGCATTAGTAGTGCACTGTACTTGCTAGGTCAATGCACACAAATCTTGACGTATGATGATCATGATTCATGAAAAATGCAAGCCTATTTTGAATGGTGTTTACCCGACTTTCTTTCTTTATGACTTATTTTGAAAATATATGAAAGGCTCGTTTAAGAAAGAACCCAACGATTTCAATATAAATAAGATTCAAATTTCTTTCTCATTACTCCATGTCTTTGCTTACAATTTAAACAACTTGTTCAATAACCAACTCCTTGCACTATCTAAACCATTAGCATAAAATAAAAATAACAATTAAATAAAATGAGATATGCATGAAATCTGCCAGCTGGAGCATAATGCAATACTGGCCATCCTAGCTTCAACTTCCAGTATTTTTAGCAGCCACAACTCCTAGTTTTCAGCAGCCACATCACCAACGTCTCTGATACATTTCCCTTTAGCCAACTTCTTATCCACGTTAGCCAACTTCTTATCCACGTGGACGTTGTTCATAACAGACATGTTGCCAGCATGCAAGGTGCTTGGGTTTGGGTGCGCACCCCAAGCCTAACATGCCTTGTGAAAGCAGCGCGTCTGGATCTTTTTTTCACTTCTAATAGGTTCAAGCATCTTGCTCGAGTCCAATACTTGCTATAGATACGTATTATTTTGAATAAAATACGACTCAAAATCTTACAATGATGAAATTACATTTCAGCCCCTCATCTCCATAAAAAATACAAGATTTATAAGTTACAAATACATCATGAATCTTTCAAACACTAAATTCACAATCTCTTTATTCTTAATATTTTCAAAGTATTTTATAAGTAACGACTACCTTGATTTACTAGACATCACTTATTACTACCACAGCTACCAGTCACCTTGGCTTACTAGATATCACCTACTATTATCAATCATTTATGCTTTTTATATTAAGTTATCAGATATCTTGACTAAAAAAAATGAAATAAATTACTTGGACTGAGAAATTAGGAACTATCAAACACCTTGATATCAACTTTATTTTTAAGCATTTTAGATTTTTGGACCCATCACATTGATACAATTAAAACTTTACATAGAGAAACTAGCTCAAATTTCATGGAGTAAAATGAAATTAGTCCTTAAAATAATTTTACTAAAACATAATCACATGAAAATTCATATTTAAATTACACAATTAAGATAAATATTTGGTGTATTACATAAATACCTCTTTCATGCTAGTGTTGGTATTTTAGACTTGTCCGATATTTTGTTGATTTAATGGTAATCTTAGAAAGCAATAAGCTATTTAGAGGGTGTTTGGCATTGAGATTGAATTATTTTTTATTAAAATTTAATTTTTTTAACTTTAAATTTTTTTAGTAATTTTGAATCGTTTTAATATGCTGATATCAAAAATAAATTAAAATATAGAACAATTAAAAGATATAGAACCATGCAAAATATATATATCTAAAATTTACATAACAAAGGTTTTTTTTTGTTCCATGGCCATCAGCCAGGCACTTTGGCTTTGGTCTCTTGCAATCACTAAACATGCTTGGCTTCTCTTTTTATTTTATTTTATTTTTTTTTTTGTATTTTTCTTTTAAGTTTTTAAGTAAAACCATCCTTTTTTTATTCATTTCTTTATTTTTGCTTTATTTTTTTAACTTAAATTTTGTTTAGGACCCTCTCTTATATTTTTTTTATATTGTTAATTATTCAAATAAAAAAAATAAATTGTTATTAAACACAGTAAAATTTATAAAGTAAGTCACGAGTTGAGTATATTAACTTAATTTTAACTGGATGCAAAAAAACATTATCGAACAAGTATTTTATCTATAAAGAAACGTTGGATTGAAGATGTGTGTGTGGACATTATTTCAATCATTTCATTTGTGTTGGACTTTATTTTTAATTTTTAATTTAATTTTCTTATAAATGTTTCGTATTTTTTCCATATACATGTGTGTGTGGCTTGGAACCGAGCATCACGACGCTCGGTGCCGGAAAGTCTCACACCAGTAATCAAATCGGAAAGGTGTTGGCAACTTTCCAGTACATTTCCTCTTAAAGCCATGCATAAGAAAACGAGCACGAAAAAAGTTACACATGAAAAAAGATTAATAGATATTTATAAATGGAACAAGAAAAGCGTAGCTCCTTATGTTCTATACATGTTCTTATATATTGTTTATTATTTGAAAAAAAAAAAAAAACTGGGATTTTCTCCTAACAAGTAAGGTTATCTCCAGGAGCCACACCCAGTTGATTACAGTAATCGGTATAATACCCTACACGAGCTTGAACAGTAGCAGGATTTCCTCCGTCACATTCAAGGGCGCCATTAATGGCTCTAATCGTCGCCCCAAACCCTTGGCTAATTACAGGTTGGACAGAGTTAGTCCAATACCACAGAGCTGTCTTGAATGAAATTACAGGGTCATTGGCCACAGTTTCGGGAGAGTTTAATCCATCAAAACCGATGCTTTCCCCTGCGGGTCCATAATTGAAATTCCATGATAGCTGGATTGGTCCTCGGCCGTAGTAACCTTTATCAGGATTGCATGGATATTGCGTATTGCCCTCGTCGCAGTAGTCCCTTGATGGTCCATTGATCTCTTCTATGTAGCAAAAATCTGCATGGATGTTTGTTTATCAGTTGCCAGTTGTATCTGATTCAAGAACTGTTTCCATGGCTACACATTTAATTTGTTATATAAAGTCAAAGAAAGCTTGGGAGATGGATGATGAGAAATCTTACGTCCAGTTTCATGGGTGACATGGGCGAAGAAAGCTGCGATCTCACGCCTGGAATCGTCAACCGAACCAATCCTACCAAACCGAGAGTATGAATTGAGAGCCTCAAGGAACGCGTCTCGTGAATAGAAGTTCTTCCCAGCACAGCTTGAATCAGCTTGATCAAGGATCCCACCGAAAAACTCTGGGGTCACGATATCAGGCACTGAAACATCGTTGGTGGGAGCTGCCGGGAAACACTGACCCTCTTGACACCCGGTGCCGCAATAGTCATTGCCGGTGCCACAGTAACCCCATCGGCTGCAACATTCGTCTGCAGCACAGCCACAATTCTGAGCTACAACATGGCTCGGCACAGCTGATCCTGCAATTAGAATTCCTAGCAAGACAATGACTAACTGGCTTTTCCTTGTAGAGGGTGCCATTTCAGATGAAAGAAAGTATTGTGTGGAGCATGTAAAGCTCAGAACTTGATATTTATAGCTGTACAATTAAGCTGTGTCAACTGCTTTGAAAATTCAATTTGAACACGCAGTGCTTTATCTAGAAGATGAATCCAGGCGCGTATAGTGGTTGACTTTGGACGGCATTGAAAAGTCTGCTTAATTAATGTTAGGGTAACCCTCCTTGCATGGTGGTAACAATCTCAGTAAAAATTTACATGATTATCATGATAAAAATAATTAAAAGAATCTCCAATCATGATAAATCTCCTTATAATACATCAATTTCTGGCGAACAACGGCACGGCAAAGAAAAAGCTTTTGAGTTTTGAAATTGCCCTGTCTTCTTGAAAAAAAATTTGCTGCTGCAGATTTTAGCACTGGTGTTAAAGAAAATGAAGGGGCTTCCACGTTACGTGTTCTTTATTGGTTCGACTAAAAAGTATTGGGAAGCAGTGAGAACTCCACTACCACCGAGAAGATGATATGGACATTGGACAAGCATTGCTGTTCGTGTAATTAATTATGTAAAATAATGTTAAACTTCTTTTCCAAAAAGCTTAGTTATATTTAAAAAAAATTAAAAAAAATGTTTTTTTTTTAAAAAAAAAAACAACAAACTGCAACTAAATAAATAGTGGTTGATAGAGACAATTTCCTAGTCATTATTCCAACTCTGGGTTGTGCAATTGTTTGATTATTAGTGGCATGTGATGATGGTACTGTCCATCATTTCCCATTGAGGTCTTTCATCAGCACTATTGTTATTTGTTGATAAAAAATAATATAAATTATAAAATAATATAAATTATATTATGAGATTTAATTTAATAATTTAAATTTTTAAATAAAATAATTTTTTAATATAATATGAAAGTTTTATTAATTAACAGTTATGAGTTTAAATTTTACCATCTCCACTCTATCTTTTCATTAAAATTAATTAATAGTACAAGATAATGTCAATCTGTACAAATTTCAAAATTAAAAGACTTTTACTTGAGAAAATTTGTAAGAAAATAATATAAAATATTAATAAAAAAAATTATTATCTAAGTAAATTTGATAATGCATCTTAAGGACATAACATTTTTTTTTAATCAAAGATAAAGATTATATTAAATAGAAATTAGTTAATATCAATATCAACAAAAAAAAATATATAGTATTTAAAGAATAAATACTTATATTTACTTCTGAAAAAAAAAAGAATTGAAAAAAATAAAAGAGTGAAACAAGAGAGAAATAAAAAAATATATATATTTCTTAATTTAATTGAAAATATTCTTATATGTTTTTGATAGTTTTTGGATTTATTATATATATATATATATATATATATATATAAAATAAGAACTCATATTTACTCTTACTCTTAAAATTATAAAATTTTCTTTCAATGTAAACTGAGATACTAAATAAGTATTTGGAAGTGTAGTTGTAGTTATTTTTCAAAGTATTTTTTACTCAGAAATATATTAAAATAATATATTTTTTTATTTTTTAAAAATTATTTTTAACGCATTAAAATGATCTAAAAATATAAAAAAATATTAATTTAAAAGAAAAAAATAAAAAATTTTAATTTTCTTAAAAATAAACGGGATGTAAATGTGAAAGGTCTTGAAGTCAATCAATCAATTAAAATTAAATGTGTTGAAAACTCTAGGTGCGTAGACTTTCCCACCTTCACATTTGACTGTAACGTTGAGTTGACGCCGCTTCTTCCAATTAATTAATTAATACCTCCCTTTTGACTTTTCAATACGAATTATTTTCAACTCAAAGAAAAACAAATATCTAGAACTTTCAATTACTACTTTAGCTTTTTGCTTTTATGTTTTTTAAAATGTTTTTTTAGTGTTTTTGAATAATTTTAATGTGTTGGTTTGTTACAAATAAAAAAAAATATTTTAATATATTTTTAATTAAAACAATACTACCAAAAAAAATATTTACCACTTCATTCAACACTAACTTTTAAATATTTTGGATAAATTGGGTGTCCGCTTCCAGTCTTCCAAAACCTTAATGATATTTACTATACCAAACTAATTAATTATGTTTATTATTGTGATTAAATATTATTCACTTAAAAATATATTAAAATAATTATATCTTTCTTCTCTTACATTAATAAATCAAAATTATCAAAAAATATTATTAAAAAAATATTGATTTAATATTTTCTAAAACCAAATAAATTAATTAATAGTTTTGTTAATTTCAGGGCTCGTAGAATTAATCCAAATGCTATATATATATATATATATGCCATCAACTTCTATAATGGTTGCGAGTAAACTGGTTGAATATTTGTGAAAATTGATTCAAAATTAGCGAAACTGATAGGCTTTTGAAATATTCTAGATAATTTTAGTTAAACAAATTTAAAAAAAAATTATTCCATTAAAATTTTTTAAACCAACCCAGCGACCACCCCTGCCCTCAAATCCTTGAATTAGTAAAATAGAATTAATATTATCAAACAACTAATTTAACTCAAAAAATTAAGTATTTTAAATAAAATTTAAAATATAATTTATATTATTATCTAACATATATTCTTAAATTAAAGTTTTTTGAGTTTAAAATTTACTTAGATCTATATTACTCTATGTTGAATTTTTATTAAATAAGTGAGGAAGATAAGATTCAAACTCATAATTACTTAGCTACCAAAACTTTAATATTATGTTAAAAAATTAATTCAATCCAAATAATTTTAATTTTATTAAGATTCTCTCAGATTAAAAATAAAAAGTATTAGACGATACAATGAGATCTGTTGCTGCAATTTCATGAGATTTTAACTGGTGGTAGTTGATGCTCTTTCCGGCAGCCCCACAATTACAATTCCAAGTTAGTTGAGTCGGATGATCACATCACGATCATCACAGCAATTTCTTGTCTGGATCATCACAGCAATTGTGTAGTTTTTTTTTTTTTTTTATTAACGTGGGGTGTGTGGTTTAACTTGTGCACACCATGACTATTCCTCACGGTCCATTAAACATCTGTAAATCTAATAAACAAGTAAGATATTACAAAAATGACAGAGATAAAAAAAAAATCAAACTTAAAACGGAAAAAAAAAAAAAAAAAAAACAATTCCCACAGACTGCTGGAGCACTACCCTCAAGCGGAATTGTGTGGTTTTTTCATTAGAGTAGTTGTTGCTGCAGCCCTAATATTTATCCCTTCCGTGCGTCAAAATCCTGCAAATTAAATTGCTGACTTTTTTAACTTCCACGATTTAAAGAAATTCTCTTTTCAATTTGAAAATAATAAAATTCTCTCATTTAACCACTGTTGTAGAACACCCAGCTACAAGATCGATCCTAGTTGAAGAAAAATTAATAAAAAAATAAAATAAAATTTTGCTGGCCTAATCAAAATCTAAATTGATTTACTAACCAAGTTGACCTAAGTTTGACCCGATCAAAACCAAACTCTCACCCTAAAAAATATCTTTTTTATTTTTTTGATTCTTTTTAGAAATCATTTGGGAACGCGGTGCAAATTACGTTCTGAAAAAATTCATTTTTTTACTAAAATTTAATATGTTTTGTATATTTTGGATTAATTTGATGTGCTGATGTCAAAAATAATTTTAAAAAAATGAAAAAAATATCATTGACATGCATTTTGGCACGAAAAGTTATTTGAAAAGCAACCGCAACCACACTTCCAAACATACTTTAAAAATATATATTTTTGGGAGTCGACCCTCTCGATTCATTACCAAAGCCTTGTCTCAAGTTGGTTTTACAACTATGCCTTTAAGATGATTATTTAAGCTCCGCGTCTAGAAATGATTATAAAGCCCAACTTGGAGCAAGGCCGGGGGTCATAAGAAGAGAAGGTCAACCTGGGTTAAATAAAATAAATTAAAGATAAAAATAACATCATTTTGACCATAATTGTTTTTTTCAAAACAAAATCAATAAGTTGAGTATCGAGTTTTGACTGAGTTTTACCTCAGGTTCACCAGGGAACGAGTCAACCCAGGTTTTTAACAGACTCAAATCAGATCAACATCTTAACTAATTTTTTATTCAATTTGGATCGGTTTAGGTTTTCGATCAACTAAATCCAAATTCGATCTATAGAACCGGTCAAACCACACCCCGGCCGAGTCAAATATATTATATCTTTGTTTTTTTGTTTTTTTGTTTTTTTTTTTGTAACGTTTATCTACACAGGCCTTAACCTCGTTGCACAACTACTCTTATTAACGTGACTATAACATGAATCATAGGTGACGTGGACCCTTAACCATATATATTGCATTAACTACTCTCTTAACGTTCATTTCACATGCCTCATTTTGTAATTTCCACCCTAATAACCATATTTTATATTATTATTCATTATTTTTTTTACATTTAAAAAATAATGAATTATTATATAAAAAACTATAAAGAGCCTTAAGATATATTTTTTAAAATTACTATATTATTTTGTTTCTGAATAGCCTCATGCCTTCTTCAGCTACTAATTTGCAAGTTAAATAGATGTTAAGAAAATAATTAAGCTGAACTACACGTCATTAAAAAGAGTTTTAGATTTTCTATTCTTTAATTATATGTGTGTGATTTTATTATTTTGGAATAAAAATTAGTAAAATTGATAAAAATTTAATTTCTACTTTAACTTATAAATTTCTAACTTACGTTTATAATTAAGAAATTCATAAATTAAATTGAAAACTTAAATTCAAGAATTGAAAAAATTAATTACAATCAAACGATTACTCAAGAAGCAATTAAAACTAATATCAGAAGGGGGAAAAACAATTTAATAGTAATTTCATCAATACTAAAAAAAAAAAAAAAAAGAGTACAAAATAATGTAAATTAAAACTTGTTATTTGAAAGAGTAGTCCTTACAACATCAAATTAAGCTCGGAGCTAGCCAAGTTGATTATTCCACGACAAGTACATGAGGTTATTTAGAATCACATTAATTGTTTAAGAATAACCTAACAGCTGAGGTTATTGCCAGGAGCAACACCAAGTTGATTGCAATAATCTCTATAATACCCAATACGAGTCTGTACGCTTCCAGGATTCCCTCCATTACACTCAAGAGCCCCATTAATGGCTCGGATTGTTGCTCCAAAACCTTGGTTTAAGACAGGACGGACATTGTTCATCCAAAACCACAGGGCTGTCTTGAATGCCACGACGGGATCCTTTGCGACTATGTCAGGATTGTTCAGTCCATCAAAGTCGTTGCTCTGTCCGGCTGGCCCGTAGTTGAAGTTCCATGATATTTGAAGTGGCCCACGGCCATGGTATTTCTTGCCAGGAACACAAGGGTAGTGTTTGTTCTTTCCGTCGCAGTAGTCACGAGATGAACCATTTATTTCTTCTATATAGCAGAAGTCTGCAAGAATAACAAATTAATTATCATGCTAAAGAAGAAATGTTATGATATAACACTTACCATTCACATATGAAACATTGCAAGAGATGTAAATCAAATGGGGTGGAAAAGGAACTTACGTCCAGTCTCATGTGTGACATGAGCGAAGAAAGCTGCAATCTCTGGCTTAGAAGCATCATCTGAACCAAGTTGACCGAATTGCGAGTATGAATTGAGGGCATCAAGAAATGTTTTTCTTGTATAGAAGTTCTTCCCAGCACAACCTGCACCAGCTTGACTGATCATGCCATTGAAGAAACTAGGTGTAACAATGTCAGCTACAGAAGCACCACCGCCACTCGGTGTGCTAGGTGAGGCATAACAGGGCCCCTGTTTACATCCTTGGCCACAGTAGGCATTGCCAGTGCCACAGTAGCCATATTGGCTACAACAGAGGTTTGCTGCACAGCCACAACTTTGAGCCTCGACCCCTTTTTCGGGCACGGCTCCTGCAAGGATTATGGCTAAGATAATGGCCAGTAGATTACTTCTCATTTTGATATTGATCATATGCAAAGGAGAGAACAATATCGTTTGTGATGTGCAAAAAATTAGGTCTGAGGGTTAATGGCCATTTATAGAGGCACAAAATGCATGAGATATCTGTATCTTTACGTGTTAAAGATCCAGGCCTGCCTAAACTTGCACAGTATCAAGTAGTAATTAAAGATAGCAAAACATTTTGATTTTTTTTTGTTTTAGAATATATATTTTTTAAAAATTTTAACCAATGACTTTTTTTTTTTTTTTGTAAAATATTTTAATTAGCCGAGACCAGACTATGATCATCTTGACTGAACATTTCAATGTAAAGACAGGTAGTGTTGTGTCTGATAGCTAATTAATTATTAAATCATCCCATGAAGCAACTTATTTTGACTTGGTATCTACTGTATTAGATGGATAAAATCCTTTCCTACCCGCCCGCTAGCAAGGACGGCAACTCATTAGTTTGACAATTTCATGTTTTTGAAGCTAGAATATTTATGTCTTAATATTTAAATAAAAATAATGTTATTTTTATTATTTTTAGATAAAAATCTTTGGATATGTTTAGATAATCGTATTATATCGAGTTAATTTCTGTATTATTTAACTTTTTTTATTAGAAAAACATTAGTGATTTATAGTTTTTTTCTCGTTTAAAAAAATTATTCAACCCATAGCATAGCAAGAATAAATAATCTAGTTAATATTATTAAACTATTAGGTTTATTAGGTTATTGATTAGATTGTTAAGTCAGCTATATTATAATATAAATATATTTTATAACATATGAAATATATAAAAATAATAATAATAATAATGAAGTGGTGAGTGTTTAGGTTTTTAATTTAGAGGTCCCAAATTCAAGCTTCATGAGCAACATTCGTAGAAACAACATAAAAAAGAGGAAAAGTAACAAAACAACATAAAATTTTACTGAACAAGGCTATCACACAAAAGTTTTAATTCAAAATTAATTATCGAATATTTTTTTTTAATTAGTCTACCTTTCTAATAGAATTTTTAAATAAATCTAAAATCTAACATAAATCAACTACAAAATTCAAAAATAAAAAGAAAAAGTAATAAAACTAGCTCAAGCAATACTTTTTAAGTTTAATTTAAAGATCTTTCGAATCGCAATTCGTTACAATAAAGGTCTGTTTGGCATTGCGTTTGTAACTGCGTTTCATCAAATTTTAAATTTTTTTTTTGCTAAAATTGAGTGCGATTTGTACTTTTTGGATCGTTTTGATGTGCTGATGTCAAAAATGATTTTTAAAAAATAAAAAAATATCATTGACATGTATTTCAGCACAAAAAATTATTTAAAAAACAACCACAACCACAATATCAAAAAAGCTCTAAGTTATGCACCCTATAGCATTGGACTTCTAAAATCTCCTAGTAAAATTTTATCCCAATCCACTTTTTGTGCGCAGTGTTGTCCCATCAGTATTTGTCTCAAGACCTTCTTAACCCATTTTACAAACCCATGCTTGTAGTAGTCAATGACATGACCGTAATGATGATTATGAAGAAACATCTCAGTGTCAATGATATATGTTATGTTAAGAAAAATTTTAGATTAGGTAGGTTTTCCAAGCCTCCTGCAATGGCAATTTCGATAGCATGAACACAATGACTTCATCCGGCGCAGTCGACTGAAATAATCTTCCTTTCATCTCTGACCACGCTAAAGAAGAAACAAGAACACCAAACTTTTGAGATTGTTAAACGTACAAAAACAATAGCACAGTGCAATGCATGGAAGCTCTTTATTTAAGTTTAGCAGAATGATTCAGAATAAAGAACATGGACGAAATGACTTTTCGCGACCTCAATGTTCTTCCCATATCTTTACAGTATTTTAAACAAATAAAGACAGCAACACCAAACGATCAAACTTTGTTAGCACATCATCAAAGCCAACTAAATAGCAAAAATGGAAGCAGTGCAGTGTCTGTTACATCATCATCAATAACAACAATAAAGCAATACTCTCAATCTAGTTTATGCCATTCCGCGCAATCATAAACCAAACCCGGCTGTTTTTTGAATCCTGTTTTCAAAACAGAGAAATCACGCCTTTTCTTTTCAATAATGACAAGGCTGCATGCATTCTGCAAGTAAAAAGCTAATTAAAAGATAGTTACCTGTTCTAAGGTGCTTGCTTCAGACATTAAACAATTTTAGCCAACTAGCAAATGTAAAGCTGGTCAGTGTTTGAGAAAAGCAAATAATTTGTAAGTAATTAGCAGGAGTTGGGATTTGATTACCTTCTCCGACAAGATTGAATAAATGGAGCTGTCTATTGAATTTCTCAAATTTTCATTCATTTATTAGGACGAGGATGGGCAGAGACCTCTGAACAGGGGATCACACTTGTCTTTTTAAGTCATTTTTTAACTAGAGGCACTACTTGCTTTTATGCAGGATCATGAAATTTCTCGTCTTAAAAAAGGCACTCAATTTTCAATATAAAGATACATGCTACAAGATATCCACAAAATCTTTCATATCAATGACAAGCAGAACACTAAATATTTTCTGAAACTGCAACAAGAAGGGCAGTCAACAAAAACCCATCAATCAATCTATAATCGCTCAAAGAATACTTTCCAGAAAACAGCCTGAGCACGCTTGTGGTGAATAGGAAGTTCGGAGGGAGTGAAAAATATCCTTTCATGGGAAGTTTAGTAGCCGAAGGCTTTCAGACTCTCTTTGGTTTCTTCTTTACGTCCCCTTCTTTCTTATCACCTTCTGCTGCCTTTTTCTTATCCTTCCTTTCCCTCTTCTTTAGAGCTGTCATGTGAGCCTTGAGAATAGTTGCATAAGAAGCTTGGAAGCGCTGGTGATCCCTTGCCCCAACCTTCCCAGACAAAAAGCAAAGAGATACTGTTAGCCAGGCTGAACAGATATATGAATATACGACATGATTAAAGAAAGCACTGAAGAATGGTGAATACATATCAAGCCCTACTATGTTGTTACAAAAGATAAGAACCATGATGGAAAAACAATTCGAATTAACACATCTAGGCATAAGCCAAGGTCTTCGATCTCTTTTTGACACCAATGGGCCTAGCAGCACAGTGGGGAGATACCTCTAGCACTGGGCAAGAGGTGCCAAGTATCGAGTTGAACCTCATCCCTCTCCCCCACCCACCCAACCCAACCCAACCCAACCCAACCCACTGGAGCAACAATAAAGAGAAAAAATACATTCCTTCCTTCAATAGCAGTTATACGGAAAATAGTGACATGTTAAGAAGCAAGTCTAGTAATTGCTATAGTTTGCATCCCTGCATATGTAGTTCATGGCCAAGGTAACCAATACAATATGAATTTTATAATCCATCACAGTGCCCAATACAGATTCCTTATTCTATCATGACTACCTCACAACCATCATTTGTAGAGGTGAAAAAGCTCACCAGTTGAAAGGCTAAAACAGGCCTTCAATACACATGCCCCTACAAGCATACAGGCACAATTCCTTTTCCATTGAACTACCTCCAAAAGACCTTTCTAATGTCTTATCATTTGAAGGCCTAAAGTTAAAAGCATTTTTCAACACAACATAACATGAAGTCCTCACATAAAAATGCGAAAAAACAAGGTCATATTTTTTAACAGGTACAACTATTGAAATGCTGCTGATGCCACATTCAAAACCTTCCCCACCCTTGACCACACATTAACCTAGAATTTGAAATTACAATAACTGGCCAAACAATCCTGGAATGAAGCCTATGTGGCTGCAAATCTTAAGCAGGCTTTGCTAAACACAAATGACTTTCCAACACCCAGTTTAAATGCAATTTCAGTGTGTTTTCAGCAGACAGAAAGGACTCTTCTGATTCAAATGTCCACATCACAGCATGAACACCCAATTAAGATTACAAAACTTTATGACAACACAGATTGATGTTTCTTTACCATTTGTAGAAAAAACAATACTACAAAATCAAATGATTTTTAGCGTCACATATCTAATTCTCATTTAATCCAAAATATAGAAGTCAAGAACAGGATCCTTCTCGTAAAGTAAATAGCATTATGAAACTCTGTTTTTCCCAATTTAAACAGTCACATCAATCCAAAAAAAGTTTCAGATGTTCGAGTATATTAAATTTTGTTTGAATGCAAAACTCACTCAGCAGATCTTACCTTTAGGATCATCACAAAATGTCATCAGCTCAAGCAGAAAACAGGTATGTTGGGAGGCAATAGGTTGATCACTTCTTCTTTTTTTTTAATTAATGGGTTGATGTTGAATTGCAATTTAAAAAAAAAAGGAAGAAAGAGACCAAACACAAAAAGGCCCGTGTCAGAGTTAATATAGCAAACAACTAAGCAAGTATCAATAACACCTCGTCATATTCACATCAATCTAGCAATTTTCTTGGGGTCGTGCAAGACTTCCTTAAATTACCATCAAATCTCAAGTTTTCCAAGAATGCCTTGTTTTTTTTAAGGCAAACCCTTCTTCGTCAGAAGTAGTAAATTTGCATATAGTCTCAGATTCATATTTCACACAACCACTTCATACCCTTTCCTTCAGGAACAATCTGAATCAAAATCCAGTACAAAACAATGCTTAAACAACCAATCATAAAAATGCACATGTTTCTAACTTAAAACAATTCTATAGCCAGAGAGCAAGGAAGCTTTTGAAGGTAAAGAAGATACTCACAGAAGTAGAAATAGTCTTTTTGCCATCGGTTGCACGTATAAGACATCTATACTCAATGGGTTCACCACTAGTTGTCATCTTATTCCTTTGCACCTTAGATTTCATCGAAGCTACCAAAAACAATTACCAAAATCAGACAATAAAAGCTCTAACCAATAAAAAATTGAGGACCCAGATAGATTAATCACAGAAAGATACTAAAAAGACAAAAAGGTCAATAGATTAAGGTAAAAAATCGAAACTTACAACGTTTAAGAGTAACCCAAATTGAGCCCTTGTCGGTGCTGTTTTGATACAAGGTTGTTAGTTCATTGAGAAACGGATCGAGTTGTAAAAGAACCTGAATTGAATTAACCAAACATCATCATCAGATTTTATAAGACATAAGAAAAATATTAGTATTAGATTCAGAATTGAAGGGTGTGAGAGATCAAGATTCGAGACTTTCCATGATTTTGTTTTGCCTTGGGAGATTTTAACTGTAGTGCACAGCATACATGAAGTGCCGAGGAGAGGAAGAAGGGCTTATTTGTTTTGTATACTCGCCTTCTCCTAGAAAGTTATTGGGCCCCTTTTATTGGGTTTTTCTTTTCTTCAAATGAGCCCATATATATTAAGAAATCCATAAAAAATTAAAAACAAAATACTATAAAAAAAACATGGGATCGGTTTACGTTCATATGAACACTGAACTTGCTAAAAAAAGAATTTTCATTTTCAAACTTTTTTTCTCTTCTAAGTCAAACTTTCTATAGCCTAATTAAATAGAATTAGGCTTGGAATTATGGAGATGATGTCAAATTAAGAGCATTATTATTAAAATCACGAGTTAACATGTAAAATTATATGATTTTACGAGTCAATATGTATTTAATATGTAAAATCGGATTAAAAACTCGAAAATCAGTCAAATCGGACTTAACTCATGCAAAATCGATAAAATTTATAAACTCGGTCTGATTTTACGAGTTTACTAAATTTGTGATATGAACAAAGTCAGATTCAAATTTGACCTTAAAATGTCCGCTGACCAGTTTTGCAAAATTAAACATATCTTTTCAAACCATACGTTGGATAAAGCTGAAATTTTATAAGAAAATATTAAATACGTGAAAATATATTGTGGTACATTTTTAGGTCAAATGAAGTTCGGGAACATAATATTTCAGATGATCAAAGTTAGTCGACGAATCTTGTCAAATGTGTAAAACTAGACCTTCGTGTACTATTTGTGATATATCTGGAGCTACCGGTCGAATTTTGTTGAGATTAAAATTGAGCTAGAAACTTGGACATCTGAAGCTTTCCAACCATATATCGTAGGCCCATTAATGTATCCAGATGAGAAAGAACGACATGTTTTAAATGAGGACTCAAATCTGCTAAAAACATGTGAAAATTAAAGATTCGGGCTATATGAAAAAATTTTAACACGAAGACTTTTCTATTATTTTATTTTATTTATTTATTTATTTTTGAATAATTATTTTTAATTTGAATTTTTTCTAGTGCATTAGAGATTGTTTAAGAGTTTATTTTATTATTGAATTTATATTAGTTAATTACTAGTAGGATCATTAGCTTGGAACCCAAAAGGGGTCCATTAGGATTTATTGTGATAGAACAACTAAGTTGTCACAAGTTCATGTGTACTTCCTACCATTCAGTGATTTCCCTGTATTGAGAAGTTTTGTTCTGAGACTTTTTATTTCTCTATATCATTAATTTATTGATTCATATTATCTCTCTCTCTCTCTCTCTCTCTCTCTCTCTCTCTCTCTCTCTCTCTCATTTTATTTAGATCACTCATTAATTATAATATTGTTGACTCACTTTATCATATTTTAATATAATTTAATTTCTTGACTAGAATTGTCAATATATAATTAGTTAAAAAATAATTACTTACATTTTTATGATTTTATGATCTGAATTTACGATCCGAGTTTATATTGTATTTTTTATGTCGTGTCAAAAGAGTGTTTTTGACAACCTTGGTTAAGAGATAATGAACTAAAAACTAAAATACAGAAAAAATAGGCTACTCAATTCAAATTTATTATAATTTTCATTTTGATTCCAAATTTTTTATTTATTTATTTTTCTGTCTCTAATTTAAGAAAATAAGAGAGAAACTCACTGAAAATAACAGGAAGATAGAAAGATGTCTGTTTTTTTATGATTTGGTCATGAAAGTCGGGGGAATTGGTGTTCATGGGCTCCATTCAATGAGGGAAATTTGATGTGGTTGTTTTGAGTCTCTATCTTGCCTAGAAACATATCGAGGTGGAGAGAAATTTTTTTTTTTGTAATTTAGGCCATTTTTTGTATTTATGGTTGCTTAATTGTTTTTTCTTGGGTTCTAAGGGTGTTTATTAGATATTTTTTTTTTATCAAAATAGGTGAAAAAATCAAGTTTTATAGGGAAAAAAACCATAGCCCTAATTTTCCATCTACTATAACAGTAGCCAGATTTTAGGCAAAGATAGATGCTGCATCTTCTACCCCTTAAAAAAAAAAAAAAACAACATCCAAATATGTGGACCTAAATTAGGAAGCCCCTGCGAATGAGCTTATTTTTAAAGGTCCAGGTGCTTTGAGCTACCCAAGTCAGGCTCGCGCAAATGGTATTTTTTGTCCTTCAACTTTTTTTCCTTTTAATTTTATCTTTTAACTTAAAAAAAGAAGAGATTGTTATTATATAATTAAGTAAAATATATTTTTAAAAATAATGTTATTAAACTCATTGGAGTCCATAACTTAGATCATACGTTTGACATATTAAATCACGATGCCTGAGTTAATATAATATGTTGTTGTCTTAATATTTTTTAAAACCAAGATGTCATCTTGAAAACTTTTTTTAAAGTCAAACTATGTTTTTTTACCAATTATCTAAGTTACCCTTGTACCTACCAAGTCAACAAAACCAGAAGTTTGCAAAGTTGATCACTAATTAAATATCAGAATATTTGTTTTGAGACTGTGAAAACCTCATAATAAATAAACTAAAATAAATTATGAAGATCAGTTCAAAATCAACAAAATATTGGAGGATAAAATTAAAAGAAAAAAAGCTAAAAACATTCAATCAAAAGAAGCGCTCATAAAATTAAATATTAACCAAATGTTATGATACTTGCTTGAAACAGAGAAAACCTCATAGAAGTAAGTCAAAATAAAATATAAAGATCAATTTAAAATTAACAAAATATTAAATGGTGTAATTAAGAAAAAAAAGTGAAAAAAATCAATTGAAAGATAAAAAATAGAAGATATAATTTTTTTTTTTAATGTTGTAGCTTCTGAACATTGAAGGAACTAGAGTTTTACACTAGTTCTTTTACTAGAGTAGATAATGCTTAGCGCAATATTATTTATTATTTTTAATACTTGAAAAAAATAATTGATTATTTTTTTTGTTAATTTAATTTCGTTCCTTTTCAAAGTTTTCAATGAAGAAGTCTTTGATTACAAACATATATTTTGTTTACTCTTCAATCCAATTATATTTGTGCAACAACCCCTCATTACAAATGTATTTTTTTTCTATTAAATTTTTTATAACTATTAAATCTAATAAAACTCATAAAATAATAAATTGATCAATATGAAACAATCATCTTTCTAAGGAGTACAATAATTCAAGAAAAATAAAATATAAAATATATTTTTTAATTTTATTTTATTTTAACAACGTATTTTAATCAAACATATAGAATTACTATGTGAAATAACACATTGATGAAAATGACCCAATATAACGTTTAGCCCTTCATTAGATAATTGACTCACGCTCCCTCGTCGGCCAAGCCAATTTTTTTGTAATGTTAAAAAAGATGCTCGAGAACTACTAGCATGTTTTTTTTTTTAAAAAAAAAATACATGTTAATTCAAATATATGATATAAAAGCAAAATCTTTTTAAAAGATGATAACAATAACTAAAAGGAAAAGTATGCTTGTCAAAAAGGAAAAATTAATAAAGTTGAATCCCAGAAGAACCTGAAGTTAAAAGACAAAATTAAAATAAAAAATGATAGAATAAAGTGTCTCAAGTCAACCTGAGCTGATATGTAAATTCACAAGTTAGGTTATGAGATTGAGCCAACTTCATTGAAGGCAAATTAAGAAAAATAACGATGGTCAATCCTCAACAATCCAAATATAGAAGACTGAAATAAATAAATAAAATTCAATCAACAAAAAGAAGCCTAAAAAAATTAAACACCCGCAAACCCGGGTAAAGCCGTCAAACTCATGAGTCAGATTATACGAATAGGATAACCTAATAGAACGTCAAAAAAAAAATGAAACTTAAACTTTAAAAAGAGCCTAGTTTTGAAGGACTAAACCGAAAAAGATATATATATATATATATATAACAATCATAAAAAATACATGAGTTAACTAGCCAAACTTGCTACCAAAATCATAAGATTAGGATAATTGAAACAAAACCTATTTTCCCAAATAAACAACATTGAATGACAAAATAAAAAAAAATAAGTGTAAATTAACCCCTGGAAGGAGGTGTGATGGTGTTTCATTGTCAAAACGGCACCTCATGCGCAACTATTTTTTATTTTTAAATTATATTTTATATTTATTAAAATACTGAATTGTCTTTCGGTCAATTCTGTTATAACAAAAAAAAAAACCAAGGTGAAGATAGGAAAATGCCTTCAGGTGCTAGTCAAAGAGATTTTGCTTTAAAAGGTAACCTAGTCATTTTATTATGCTTTGTATATAAAAAAAAAACAAATAAACTCGGGCAAATTTGTTAAAGCTAGTTAATCTCCCAAACTCGCAACTATTTAACTTTGAAACCCGGATTCAATCAAGAAGCTCAATTCTCAACCAATTTTATATTGAATGATGAAATTAGAAAAACAATATCAACATAAAAGTTGAAGTAAAAAAAATGCAATCAAAAGAAAGAGAATCAAATTTGATAGGAAAAAAAAACATAATGAGGATGAAATTATATAAAAATCAATCTTAAAAATTATCTAAAATAAAACAAATAGCAATAAAAAAATAAAGATAACAAATAAAAAAATATAGGAGGGCAAAATTTAAAAAATAATAATTCCAATTCCATAAACTATTTCAAATAAAACAAATAGTAATAAAATGAACATGAACCAAATGTTAAAGGAAAGAGAAATTGAATGGTTTTTTTTAAAAAAAAAATTATAAGGTCAATGCAAAATCCGAAGAGGATAGAGAAAGTAAGAAAAAAGGCTTCCAGCACCAAACTAGAAGTGATTAAGCTACATGTGTAGCTTAGGGATAAAGATGTCACCGAGACGATTCAAACGCTTTCTCAAAAATCATCATTTGGCTACCTAACACCACTTCACAAGCTGACAGAAGATCGTAGGATCTCCCTTACGCTGACCTTTTGTTTTAGGTAAAAGAGTTATTATATTATTTTAGTCTATAGTGCAATAAATTTAGCACTACAGTGAAACTTTGATAACTTTTAGAATTATAACTAGTTACATGACCCGTGCGATGCCGCGGGTCAATTTTTTTGCATAAAAAATATTAAAAAAAGTTTAGATCTAAAAGTGATAGGTTGTTTTACAAAGCTATATCCAAGAGTCTTGGGTTTGACTGCAACGCCTGACCCAAGAGTAATATTTATAATATTAATAATAACATTAAACTTGAATGATCCAAGTTTAAGTGGGTCTGGCTGCAATACCAAACTTAATAGTCTTGGATGTGGGTCTGGCTGCAAGGTTGTGTCATAAAAGTGTGATAATTAAATAGATTAATTAAAAAGAAAAAACAAAAAAAAAACTAACATGAAGAAAAAAACTAATGAAGAAAAAGAAAAAAATCTGAGTTAACTGAGTTAACCCGTCAAATTTGAGATCCGTGTCATGAAAGTCTAATAACTAAATAGAAAAAAATTAATATAAACAAACTAAATAAAAAAAAGTTAATTAAAAAGAAAAAAAAGCATCAACCTTTTCACCGTGGACTCCACTGTGCAATCCACAGTGAAAGGCATAAAAGGAAAAAAAAGGAAAAAAAAAACTAAAGGATAAAATTTCGAGTTGACTCATCAAACCAGGTTAACCAGTCAAACTCGAAATCCATGTCATGAAAGTCTGATACCTAAATAAAAATAAATTTAACATTAACAAACTAAATTAAACTAAAAAAAATTATTAAAACAAAAAAACACAAAGAAAAAATAAAAAAAACCCATAAAGGCATAAAAAACAAAAAAAATAAAAATAAAAACAAATTTTTTTTAAATATATGTTATAATAATAATATATAAGTACAATTAAAAGGCGTGGGGAAAGCTATAGTATTTTCCCCACGCTTTCAGGTTAATCCATCAAACTCGGGATTCGTGTCATGAAAGTCTGATAACCAAATAAAAACAAATTTAACATTAACAAACTAAATTAAACAAAAAAAATTCATTAAAAGAAAAAAACATTAAGAAAAAAGCAAAAAAAAAAACTCATAAAGGCATAAAAAATAAAAAAATTAAATAAATAAAAACAAAAAAAAGTTATAATATAATATAATAATAATTATTATAATAATAATTATTATTATTATTATAATATATAAGTGTAATTAAATGGCATGGAAAAGCTATAGTGATTTTCTCATACCTTTTAAAGTATTACTATATATATTAAATTATTAAGTAATACTCTAAAAAGTACGAGGAAATCACTGTGTGTGTGTGTGTGTGTGTAAATAAAAGGTGTCTCAATTTTTTTTACATGAAATTTAATTAAAAATAATTGATTACTTAATGAAAAATCACATTAATTAAGATAAAATAATACGATTTTCTTGGGAAGTACAATGGCTCATAAGGGAAATAATAATAATAAAGGAATCATCTTGATTTTATTTTTTATTGATATGATATTTTAATTAAATATTTGAAACAGTATTTTGATTTAGACGTAAAAACAAATTCCAAGGAGCATAATGGTTCAAAAATATATATAAAACAATATCTTCTTAATTTTATTTTTGTTTCAACATGACTTTTAATTAAATATAACTGATTACCATGTCAAAGATTTATTTTAGGAGCACAATGGTTTATGAAAATAAATATAAAAAAGATCTTATTGATTTTATTTTTATTTTTACATGAAGTTTTAATTAAATATAATTGATTAATATGTGAAATAACACATTGATTAAAATGAAAGAATGCAACCTTTCTAAGGAGCAGAGTGGTTCAGAAAGAAAAAAAAAAACGAAATATAAAGGGTTATTTTATTGTATTTTTCCTTTGATATGACATTTTAATTATTATGTAAAACAACACATTTTAATATATATATATATATATATATATATATTATTCTAATATGGGAATCTTTGAAATATTTTTTGTTTATTAATTATTTTATTTATTTTCCTAGCATATATCTGACTATTCTCCTAACTTAATGTTGACTGAAGACTTTTGATTCATTTGTCTTCTCCTTGACCTGTGCAAGATACATGCAATCGTGGATCACATTTTAGCCTGCTGTACTGCAAATGTGATGCAGTTGTCAAACGAAAAGAAACTTTGATTGCGACCTCTACACGTGTTGTTCTGTCAGCCTCTAGACATTTCTGCCTCTGCACTTCGTCTTATGACCACTCATGTCATGAGACACATGTATAATAAAACAGAAACATTTTCCTCATCCTCGACGAGGACAGTTCTTTGAACCTTTTAGAACTTAATTTAGATTTGTAATTAGAGGGTAGATTATTTGATTAAATTAGTAGATATCAGGTTTATAATATCTTAATCACTATAACTGAGGATATGTAGATAGTTTATAGTATATCGAGTGTTTGTTCCTCACAATTGGGTTTACGCTTCTAATCTTCATCGTCCAAGTAATTGTACAAGAACAAGTCAAAACTCACACAACCGGGCTTACTGTTAAGATGAATCAGCTTAGTGGTGAGACAACCAACCTTAAGCATTTGTAGATGGAGTTGTTGTCGAACCTTGATGGTATATTTAGCGCGCAGCATTGCCCACTCGATCCTAATAAAGATTTGCCTCTTTTTCCTCTAGCTTCTGTCTTTTAGATAAATTATATTTAAATTGATAATTTCAATAATAAATATTTGGTTTTTTTATTTTAGTTTTATTTTTTTTAAATATGTTCTATTTATTTTAGTTTTTTCTTAAAAATATTAAACATGTTACGGGCAAAATTACTAACCGACTAAGTCTATCAAAAAGTTTTAGAGAATTGAAAAAAATTACAGGAGTTTACCACTACCCATCACAAATGGAACCAGTACCAGACTAAGTCCCTCGGAGAGTTAAAAAAATCCTTGAAAATGTCACTGATAATATGAAAATTCGAGAGTGATTGAAAACTAATTCGAGAGTATATTACCATTAGACAAAGGAGAAAAGAAGAAGAAGAAAAAAAGGCTATTCTTCGACAAGTAGCCAGGCGAGAAAGGAATAGTGAAGGGACTCTATAATTTTAATTAGTCATCAAGCGATTCCATACTGCTCTACGCTATAAATACCAGAGCAGCATTTAGCCTCATTACGACCCAACTCCCTTGAACCACCCTGGATTTCTCTTATATCCTGTTCCAGATGATTCTTGGGGCTCTCGTTTTGCTAATTCTTTATGGCTTCTGGAAAACTTTAGCCAGAGAGAGAGAGAGCAAGAAACTAGCCAGAGCCCCTGAACCATCCGGGGCATGGCCCGTGATTGGCCACCTGCCTCGCCTAAGAGGCCAGGACCCAGCATGTAAAACCCTTGCAGCCATTGCCGATAAATATGGCCCTATTTACTCACTCAGGCTCGGTTCTCATCGGATAGTGGTGGTGAGCAGTTGGGAAACAGTGAAGGATTGCTTGACTACCAATGACAGAATCTTGGCTACTAGAGCAAACATAGCAGCAGGAAAACATATGGGTTACAACAACGCAGCTTTTGCGTTGTCCCCATATGGAAAGTACTGGCGGGATGTTAGAAAGCTGGTCACTCTTCAGCTTCTATCAAACCACCGGCTTGAAATGCTTAAGCATGTCCGAGTATTCGAAGTAGACGCATTCATCAATGGTTTGCACAATTCTTATGCAGAAACAGCGGAGTACCCTGCGAAGGTGACTATGAGCAAATTGTTTGAGAGCTTGACGTTCAACATAAGCCTTAGAACGATAGTTGGAAAACGATATTGCAGCAGCTTATACGACAAAGAAAACAGCGAGCCATGGCGTTACAAAAAAGCCATAGAAAAAGCCTTGTATCTGAGTGGGATTTTTGTAATGTCTGATGCGATTCCATGGCTCGAATGGATTGATTTTCAGGGACATATAAGTGCTATGAAGAGGACTGCCAAGGAACTTGATGCGGTGATAGGAAGCTGGCTGGAGGAACATCTTAAGAAAGAAGTACAAGGGGAAAGCGACTTCATGGACGTGATAATATCTAACCTTGCTGACGGTGCTGCTGAGATGTCTGGCTACTCTCGTGATGTTGTCATCAAGGCAACAACTTTGGTACGTTTGCTAATTCTGTAAGCTTGTCGTGCGTTTTCTTCCTTAATCCTTCACCATATCATATCATCATATATATATAATCTGCCCTTCATCCAATTTAATTCCTTTTCTTTCTTTCTTTCTTTCTTTCTTGTGGCTGGAGGGTAAGGGGTCTTGGACCCCTGAGACTTTCAAAGTCTGTCTCCTACCATCTGGACATTTTCTCAGGTGCAGGGTTCTTAACTTCCAACTATTTTCAATTTTACACGTTTTCTGTTAATTCTGCAGATTCTGACCCTCACAGGAGCAGGAAGCACAGCGGTTACATTAACTTGGGCACTGTCCCTATTGCTAAACCACCCAAGTGTGCTAAAGGCTGCTCAAGAAGAGCTGGACAAGCAGGTGGGAAGAGAGAAATGGGTGGAGGAATCAGATATTCAGAACCTCATGTACCTCCAAGCAATAGTGAAAGAAACTCTGCGATTGTACCCTCCAGGTCCCTTAACAGGAATACGTGAGGCCATGGAAGATTGTCATATTTGTGGCTATTATGTTCCTAAGGGCACTCGATTAGTAGTGAACATATGGAAGTTGCATCGAGACCCTCGTGTGTGGAAAAACCCAGATGACTTTCAACCTGAAAGATTCTTGACTACTCATGCTGATCTTGATTTTAGGGGTCAAGATTTCGAGTTCATTCCTTTTAGCTCAGGGAGAAGATCTTGCCCTGCTATTAATCTTGGCATGGCGGTTGTTCATCTGACCCTTGCTAGGCTACTTCAAGGGTTTGATTTAACAACTGTTGCAGGGTTGCCCGTGGACATGAACGAAGGCCCTGGCATTGCCCTACCTAAGCTGATACCACTTGAAGCTGTCATCAAACCACGTCTTGGATTACCCCTGTATAATTAAGCACCCGTTTATTTCCACGGTTTGCCGCCACAAGCAGTTAAAATAATATTTTTATTATTATTTTAAGCCGGTCTTTTGACACGTAGACAGACAGGTGCTTAATATTACTATGAATATGTAGTAATTTAAACATCTTAATTAGTTAAGAACTGTATGGGCTTAATTGTATCAGATTAAGCTTCAATGTTGTGTGATAAGTGAATAATAAGAGATGTGTGATTTGTAGTGTTTGCTATGATATAAAATGCCTTTTTTTTTGGGTTCAAAACACACCCATCTTTTTGTCAACTAAAAAAACAAAAAAAGAAGTGTAGAAAAAATACTTTGATCCGTTTGAGGCTGAGGTTGCACCAAAATTTCAACAAGATTTGAATTTTTTCTTATTTAAAACTATTTATATATATATTTTTAATCATTTTGATGTGTTGATATCATGAATGATTTTTAAAAATAAAAAAAATATTATTTTGATATATTTTCAAGTGAAAAGCACTTAAAAAAATCGTTACCACACTCTCAAACACCCTATATAAAAAACATTATAATATATGTTCTTAACATCCATATAAAAAAGGGGATAATATAAAGAACTTATTTGATTAATATATTATCATATTCAGAATAAATTAATAGATTTGGATCGAATAAGTTGTCATCATGTTTCTGATGATTTAGATTAGGAGAGAGAAATAAAACTACAATGAGTTAAGTTAAATTATATCCATTTAATTTGAATGTACTGATTAAAGCTGAGTATTTTCGGTTCGGTCCGGTTTTGGACCAAAATAAACAA